>ERZ857969.670-NODE-670-length-54954-cov-11.553744_pt1 | contig 54954 bp, 43 predicted proteins | sample MGYA00519864_ERZ857969 | MGnify/ENA primary metagenome ERZ857969 (study PRJEB31778, sample SAMEA3449382) | human gut metagenome | biome: human gut; feature: human-associated habitat; material: faeces | place: United Kingdom | collected 2010/2012 ...
CCGGGATTGTTTGATTAATATTAATTTGTCCCGATTTTAACGGGACACTAATGATATTTTATATTTGCAAATCACACAAAAAATAAACTTGTTCCTGAAAGTCTAAAATGTAAAAAATATGAATTGTTGTAAGTTGGTAAATCTTTTGGCCGTGCTGAGTGCAGGAACTTTGCATGCGGAGTCTGCTTTTGCCGCGGAGGCTCCTGGCTGGGAAAAGGAAGTCGTGCAGCAGGCAAATCAACAGAAAAATGTCGTTACCGGAACGGTTCTTGATGAAAACGGATTTTCTGTACCAGGAGCTTCGGTTATGGTAGTAGGAACTACAGATGGTACAGTAACCGATATGGATGGAGTCTATTCACTTTCGCTATCGCGGAAGAAGGCTGTCTTGCGTTTTTCTTTTATCGGCTTGAAGTCGGTCGATGTGGAGTATACGGGACAGAAAACACTGAACGTTGTTCTGAAATCGGATAATCAGGTATTGGATGATGTTGTTGTCATCGGATATGGTAGCAAGAACCGCAAGAGTCTTACCAGTTCTATTTCGTCTGTCAAGAAAGAAGACCTGAATAAATTGTCGAAGACTTCTTCTACTGTTCAGGATATGTTGGGCGGAACGATAAAGGGTGTATTGGTAACTCAGAACAGTGGTGAGCCGGGAGCTACGATGACGGTCAACGTACGTGGTATTACCTCGCCGTATCCTATCGCTACTTCGCTGACGGCAAACAATGCTCCGCTTTATGTAATAGACGGAGTTCCGATGTTTGTGGACAGTAATGCGCTGAATCCGCTGGTGAATATTGCACCGAACGATATCGAGAGTATCGACGTACTGAAGGATGCTTCTGCTACGGCTATCTACGGTTCTCGTGGTGCGAATGGTGTTATTATCGTTACGACCAAAAACGGACGGAAGGGAGAGAAGGCAACGGTAGAAGCCGGATATACGCTGAGCATTGCCAATCCGGTAAAGATGTTCAAGCCGCTGAACAATCAGGAGTTCCGCTCGTTGCAGGAAGAGATTCTGCGGAATACGATGGATGCGTACAATTATGACATGGCGAATTTTACCATGACTACGCAATACAGTATGATGTACGACCCGACGATGCTGATGGCTTACGGAAACTTTGACGTCGACTGGAATACGTTGATGTATACAAAGTTTTTGGGGTTGAACGAAAGTGCGTTTGGCAAGGAGAACATTAACTGGGAGGACGAGACAAGAAATAAAAATGCCATAACCAACCAGTATAATGTGTCTGTACGAGGCGGTTCCGAAAAGACGGACTATTCGTTTGCGTTCAATGCCATCGATCAGGAAGGATTGTATAAGAATGATAATCTGGGAACATATAGCGGACGTTTGTCTGTCAATACGGAGATAACCAAGCGTATGCGTATGGGAGCATTGCTGAGCTATTCATACTCCAAGCGTACCAGCCCCAGTCAGGAAAGCATCATGATGCCCGATACACACCCCTGGCTGGTTCGTCCGGACCTGCCGATTTACGATGAAAACGGCGACTATACTCGTCTGGATAAAAGTGCAGTTTATTTCACACCTGCCGGCAGTGTAAGCGGACCTAATCCGGTTGCCTTGCTGAACCGTAAGGCTGAATATGAGAGCGACCAGTTTATGGGTAATGTTTATGTGGATGTCGAGCTGCTGCGTAACCTGAAGTTTCATTCCGATTTTACCTTGGCTTCTTATAATTACGACAACAGTTATTTCTCGCCAAGCTATTTGCAGGAAATCTGGGTGGGCAGTCCTTACTATGCACAGCTTACGACTGCACGGTCGAAGTATGTAAGTACATCCATCAATTTCCGTCTGGATTATAATTACCATACAGGTAAGCATTTGTTTGGTGCCATGGCGGGTTATGGAGCCGACCGTACACGCAGTACCGGCGGTACGAATATGTATCAAGGTTTCCCGAACGATGATAACCTGGATAATGTAGGTTCGGCACAGTCTGTCCTGATGTATTCGGATTATGTCGTGAAAAGTGGACTGAACTCTATTTACGGCCGATTGTCGTACGATTATGACTCTCGTTACTTGCTGGAAGTAAGTATGCGTGCCGATGCTTCTTCGAAGTTCGGACCGGGCAATCAGTGGGGTGTTTTCCCGGCTGTTTCTACCGGATGGGTCATCAGTCGTGAAGCATTCATGGAAAAGGCTCCGTGGGTAAATAATCTGAAAATGCGTTTAAGCTGGGGACAGACTGGTTCTACCAACGTATCCGACTTCTCGTTCCGTCAGTTCTATACATCCAGCCAGTATGGCGAAAACTCTTCGGTCAAGTTGCAGGACTTGCTGCCTAACCGGGGTATTCACTGGGAAAAGACAAACGAAGTGAATTTCGGTCTGGACTTTTCTTTCTTCGACGATCGCCTGTACGGAAGCTTGGATGCCTATTACCGTTATACCAACGGTGCACTGGCACCTGCTCCTCATGTACTGGAGTCGGGTATGACAAGTTATTATGACAATATCATCGATGTATCGAACCGTGGTGTAGAAGTTGCCATCGGAGGTTATCCGGTACGCGGAAAGAATTTCTCATGGAGTTCGGATTTGAATATTTCGGTCAACCGGAACCGCATCGAGTCATTGAACAATGCTCAGATCAATTCATACATGCAGGATGCCTTTATTGTAGGTCGTCCGGCTGGTACGGTAAAAGGATATGTAGTCGACCATATCGTACAGAACATGGATGAAGTGAATCAGTTGAACGCCAAGGCAATGGAGAACGGGTACGCTGAATATCAGTCGGGTACCGGAGTCGGAGATTTCCTGATGAAGGATATCGATGGTAATGGTGTCATCACATCCGATGACCGGGACGTGATTGCTACTCCCGAAGCGAAATTCTTCGGTGGATGGACCAATACGTTTACGTACAAGAATTTCTCGCTGTCGTTCCTGATGCAATTCTCTTATGGAGGTCAGGCGGTATACAGTAATTTAGGAGAGGAAATGAGTGGCGTGCTGGGACAGAGCGTTGGTCGCGAACTCTACGGAAATACCTGGACACCGGAACGTACGGATGCGAAATATGCCCGTCTGGTAGCAGGTTCGATGAGCTATAATTATCAGGTAAACGACCGTTTCGTATTCGATACATCTTATCTGAGAATGAAGAATGTTACATTTTCGTATTCACTCCCGAAAGAGTGGATCAATAAATGCTATTTAAGCAATGCTTCTGTGTTTGTAACGGCTACCAACTTGTTTACGGTGACTAAATGGCCGGGACTCGATCCGGAAACGGTTTCTACCGGTATCACGAGTATGGGAACGAACAGTGACCCGTATCCGTTGAGCCGTTCATTCTCACTGGGTGTTAAACTGCAATTCTAAAAAGGACTGGTTATGAAAAAATATATAAAATACTGTTTGATGGCAGGTATGTTTTCGTTTACATTCGCTTCGTGCAGCCTGCTGGGACCGATAGACGATATTCATCCCGAAAACGTTCTGGATGATGAAACTGTAATTACCGATGCACGGTCGGCAGCCATTGCCGTGAATGGTATCTATGATGGATGGCGGTCGAAGAGTTCTATTTATAACGCAATGTTCCTGCGTACTGGAGTTTTGCAGAGCTCTACCGTGAGTGGAGCGAGAAGCTTTATGAACGGAGATATACAAGATAATAACGTGATTGTAGAGGAAACATATATCTACCTGTATTATATTATCAATCAGGCAAACTCTGTTTTGAAGGCTTTGGATAAGGACGTAAAGGGACTTTCGGCCGAAGATAACCTGAATTATCAGAAGGAAGCAAAGTTCAATCGTGCCATGGCCAACTTTATGCTGCTGCGTCTGTATGGAGAATTCTGGAATCTGGATTCTCAGTACGGCATCGTGCTGAACGATGAACCGGTGCGCGATAATGTGTCCAAGAAGCGTTCTACGGTCCGTGAGTGTTATACTGCTATCTTGAACGACCTGACCGAAGCTGAAACGTTGCCGGTGAAACTGACTTCTTCCGGTACGCATGCCATGTATTATGGCAACGGATTGTCGGCCGAGGCGCTGAAAGCCAAAGTCTTGTTGTCGATGGGTGATTTCGATATGGCTTACCAGACATCAGACGAGGTGATAACCAAATGTAAAGATCAGGGTATTGTTCTGGAACCTGTATATGGAGATATCTTCAGCAGCTTCCAGAGTACGGACTTGCTGTTCTATCCGTATACGATGAATACCCAGCAAACCGTGGCAGGATACCGCTACGACTGGAGTGCCGGAGCAGGCAGCACGCTGAAGAAAATAGCTGCTCTCTATCCGGAAGATACTCGTTACAAATGGGCATTTGATGCTGAACACATGGTCTCATCTTATCGGATGAACAAGTATCAGATGGATGATAACGTCGATAAGGTACCGGGCAATTCTTTGTATATGCTTCGTTTGTCGGAAATGTATCTGGTAAAGGCTGAGGCTGCCGTCCGTAAGACGACTCCTGATTTGGGAGCTGCCCGTGAAGCGCTTCGTCCGATAACCGATCGTGCAGGATTTGCTGCCGATTTTGTGGATAAGATTGCTGACAAGGATATGCTTATGGCTGTCTTCTATCAGAAGTATCTGGAGCTGTTCGGCGAGAACTTCGAAGACTGGTTCGATATGGTCCGCTATAATAAACTCGACGGAGTGGATTGGGTAGCCATGGGATATGTCAGCGCATGGACGAAATTGATTCTTCCCATACCTCGTGCTGCTATTGCAGGAAATGATTTGTTAGTCCAAAACCCTTAAATGAAAATACATAGTTATGAAGAAAATTTTTTTAGTAGGCATGGTGGCGGGCCTGTTGGCTTCCTGCCATACAAAGACAGACGGGTATACAATAGAAGGCACGCTGACCGGAGATGCTGCTTCGGGTAAAGCTTATCTGGAGCGTTCGGAATATCAGGCAGAGCCGACTGTTGTCGACAGTACGATGGTAGAAAATGGAAGTTTTACTTTCTCTGGAAAAGTAGAACGTCCGGGTTTGTATTATGTCGTGATTGATCTGAATAAACCGGGTGAGGAACCTGATTATCAGAATAAGATGTTCCGTACGATGCTGTATCTGGAAAATTCGGATATCACGTACAAAGGGGATGTCGCAACATTACCCGGATTCTATTATGCACCCGACCGTAAGAATGAATCTCCGCAGATAACGGGGTCTTCTGTACACGATCTGTTCACGAAGATGAATCAGGAAATGAAGACATATTCTGATACTTTGAATGTGCTTGCAGAACGTTATGCGGATGAATACTTGGTTCCTGAATCGGAAGGAAAGGAAGTGGCTGCCATCGGAATGGACATAGCTCGTGAAGAAATGAAGTGGAAAGATAAGTTGCTGGCTTTCCAGTTGCAGTTCATCAAAGACCATGCCGACTCTCCGGTTGCCATGGATCAGGCGATGTATTATCTTTCAGGCATGGAATATTTGCCGGATGTAACCGAGATTGACCAGTTACAGGCTTTGTTTGAGAAGTATTGGGCTGGAACTCCTGAGTTGAAGCTTTTTGAACAGGCTGCATCGGCAGCGCGTCCGCTGGCAGTAGGACAGAAATACAAGGATATTGATGTCATCGACCGTAATGGCAAGACTGTCAAGCTGTCTTCGATGATTCCAGAAAATGAATATGTCATGCTGGAATTCTGGGCCAGCTGGTGTGGTCCTTGCCGTGGAGAAATACCTCATTTGCGCAAAATACACGATAAGTACAAGGATTTCGCCATTGTAAGCATTTCGCTCGATGAGAAGGAAAAGGAATGGCAAAAGGCCATGAAGGAAGAAAACATGAGCTGGACGCAAGGACGGCTGGATGGAGGCATTTACGGCGAAGGTGCCAAAACTTATAACATTCAGGCTATCCCGATGTGTCTGATTCTGGATAAAGAAGGGCGGTTTTATAAAACGAATATGAGAGGCGCGTACCTGGATGTCTTTCTGGACGACTTGTATAAAACGGAATAATTAAGAAATCGGATAGATAGAATGTCCCTCGACAACTAATTTTTAGTATGTGTCGAGGGACATTTTTTGTTAGTTCGCTGGAAACCGTTATCTTTGCATCCGCAAATAATGAGCAAATGGATAAAGAGTTACGATATAATGACTTCGCTGGCTTTTTGACGCGGAAGTTTCCCTTTAAGGTACAGAAACTGTCGGTCAACGCAGGTTTTACCTGTCCCAACCGGGATGGCTCGAAAGGCTATGGCGGATGTACGTATTGTAACAATCAGACGTTTAATCCCGAATATTGCCGTACGGAGAAAACAGTCAGTGTCCAGCTGGAGGAAGGCAAACAATTTTTTGCCCGTAAATATCCGCAGATGAAGTATCTGGCCTATTTTCAGGCGTATACCAATACGTACGGAGAACTGGAACAGCTGAAGCGGATGTACGAAGAGGTACTGGCGGTAGAAGATGTGGTTGGACTCGTCATCGGTACCCGTCCGGACTGTATGCCCGATACGCTGCTGGATTATCTGGAAGAACTGAACCGGCAGACGTTTTTGCTGGTGGAGTATGGCATAGAAAGTACCGACGATGCAACGCTGGCAAGGATTAACCGGGGACATACATTTGCTTGTACTGAAGATGCTGTGCGGCGGACAGCTGGAAGAGGTATCCTGACAGGAGGTCATGTGATATTGGGACTTCCGGGAGAAGATTCCGAAAAGCTGATTCAGCAGGCCGAAACCTTGTCGCAGTTGCCGCTGACAACCCTGAAGATGCATCAGTTGCAGTTGATAAAGGGGACACGTATGGCACACGAATTCGCATTACATCCCGAAGCATTTCATCTGTATGCAGTCGATGAGTACATTGATTTAGTCATCGATTATATCGAACATCTTCGGGCAGATCTGGTTTTGGAGCGGTTCGTGTCGCAGTCGCCGAAGGAATTGCTGATTGCGCCCGACTGGGGACTGAAGAATCACGAGTTTACGGCCCGGCTGAAGCGCAGGATGGAAGAGCGGGACGCATGGCAGGGAAAACAATTGAAGTAAAAAATATATAGTATATAACTAATTCGGATAACAAAAATGGAAATTAAAGGAAAAGTACATTATGTGGGTGTGAACGACCGTTCGAAAGCGTTGTTCGAAAACCTTTGGCCGTTACCTTATGGAGTATCTTATAACTCATACCTGATTGCCGACGATGAAATGGTGGCACTGGTAGATACGGTGGATGTAGCCTTTTTCGAGGTGTATTTGAAGAAGATTCGTGCCGTTATCGGTGATCGTAAGATCAATTATTTGATTATTAATCACATGGAACCCGATCATTCTGGTTCTATCGCACTCATTAAGCAGTATTATCCTGACATTGTATTGGTAGGAAACAAGAAGACATTCGATATGGTGGAAGGTTATTACGGTGTGGGGGGTGATCGTTACGTGGTAGGTGACGGCGACTTCCTGAAACTGGGACATCATAACCTGCGTTTCTATTTGGTTCCGATGGTACACTGGCCTGAAACAATGGTTACTTTCGACGAAACGGATGGTATCTTGTTCTCGGGTGACGCTTTCGGATGCTTTGGTGCACTGAATGGTGGCTGTATCGATAAGAATATCAATACCGATATTTACTGGAATGAAATGCGCCGTTACTATGCCAATATCGTAGGTAAGTTCGGCAATCCGGTACAGAGAGCATTGCAGAAATGTGGTGGTCTGCCTATCAAGATGATTTGTCCTACTCACGGACCGGTATGGGAGGAAAAGATTCCTCAGGTGATCGATATGTACGATAAGATGAGCCGCTACGAAGGTGAGGAAGGTGTGGTTATCGCTTATGGTACCATGTATGGTAATACAGAGGAGCTGGCCGAAACCATTGCTGAAGAGTTGAGCGCTCAGGGTATCAAGAATATTGTGATGCACAATGTTTCGAAGACTCATCATTCATTTATTCTGTCGGATATCTTCAAGTACAAGGGTCTGATTGTGGGATGTACTACTTATAACATGCACTTGTATCCTGAAATGGAGGCATTGCTGAGCAAGGTAGCTGCCCGCGAAATGAAGAATCGTGTGATGGGATATTTCGGCTCATTTACATGGGCAAGTGCAGCTGTCAAGAAATTGGGCGAATATGCTGAAAAACTGAAATTCGAAGTTATTGGCAATCCGGTGGAAATGAAGCAAAGCATGAAGGAAGATACTTTCCGTCAGGCTAAGGAACTGGCTAAGGCTATGGCCGACCGCTTGAAAGCTGACCGTTGATTGTTTTTCAGAAGGTTCTGACAGACTTGTGTTGTCAAAATCAATAGTATACAGATTATAGTATAAACACATAAAAGAGCCGCATCGAACCCTGCTTTTCGGAGTTACGATGCGGTTCTTCTTTATTTGTATTGTTATTCTCTGATTCCATTGTGCATTTGTAAACTATCGGAAAAACTTGCGATGAATAATCGTGATTAAAAGATGCAATTGTGTTTCAAAAAGCACTATATTTGCGACTATGATACAGAAATTATACTCCAAAAATAATGATCCCGATGTGCTACAGCACATTGTGGACATTCTGAATGATGGCGGGATAATTATTTATCCTACCGATACCATGTATGCTATGGGTTGTCATGCGCTGAAAGAGCGTCCTATCGAGCGGATATGTAAGTTCAAGAACATCGATCCGCGTAAAAACAATCTTTCCATTATTTGTTACGACTTGAGCAATATCAGCGAATATGCACGGGTAAGCAATGCCACTTTCAAGTTGATGAAACGTAACTTGCCGGGCCCGTTTACGTTTGTACTGAATGCCGACAGTCGTTTGCCCAAAATATTTCGTAACCGAAAGGAAGTAGGTATCCGTGTACCCGATAATAACATTATCCGTGAGATTTGTCATTTGCTCGATGCACCGATCCTGACAACTACTTTGCCGTTACGTCCCAATGAAGATATAGAATATGTTACCGATCCGGAGCTGATAGATGAAAAATTTGGTGAGGACGTCGATTTAATAATAGACGGAGGTATAGGAGGAATTGAACCTTCTACCGTTGTAAATTGTTGTGAAGATGTACCTGAAATTATCCGACAGGGTAAGGGTATACTGGAAGAATAAATAATTTATCATTAAAAAACAAACAAGTATGTTATTATCATCTTTATTGAACGCAACTTTCCTTAGTGCTGGTTCTCAGCATATAGACGTAGAACAGTTGCTGACTAAATTGCTTGACTGGGGAATTGAGGTTGGGAAAGACCTGTTGGGGGCAATTATCATTTACATTGTCGGACGTTTTATCATTAAGCAGATCGGACGTTTACTTTCTCGTATTCTGGAAAAGAGAAAGCTGGAGATCAGCGTTCAGACTTTCTTGAAGAGTCTGGTTAGTATACTGCTGAACCTGATACTGGCCTTTGCTATTGTAAGCCGGTTGGGTGTGGAAACAACCAGTTTTGCTGCTTTGCTGGCTTCTGCCGGTGTTGCCATCGGTATGGCATTGTCTGGAAATCTTTCTAACTTCGCAGGTGGACTGATTATTTTGGTATTCAAGCCTTTTAAGGTAGGCGATTACATAGAAAGTCCGAATGCAAGCGGAACAGTACGTGAAATTCAGATTTTCCATACGATTCTGGTTACAGTTGACAATAAGGTTATTTATGTACCTAACGGTTCGTTGAGCAGCAATGCCATTACGAATTATAACAAGCAGGAAACCCGTCGTGCAGAATGGGTGTTCGGGGTAGAATACGGAGAAGATTTTGAAAAGGTAAGAGAGGTTTTGCAGCGTATCATCGATGCAGATGATCGTATCTTGAAAGACCCGGCTCCGATGATTGCCTTGGGAGCTCTTTCTGCAAGCAGTGTAGACATCAAGGTGCGTGTATGGACGAAGTCGGCCGATTACTGGAATGTTTATTTCGACATGAACAAGATAGTGTACGATACATTCAATAAGGAGGGTATCGGATTCCCGTTCCCACAGCTCACTGTTCATCAGGCAAAGGACTAATTTAAGTTGAATTTCTAAATAGAAAAGCATTTTCCGTTCCCTGTATAGAGGGTTGGAAAATGCTTTTTTTGTTGGAAGAAAGTTATTTGCAATATCGTTGTATCAGCTGTCGTACTTCGTCTTTCTCTGAGGGAAAATCCATTGTATCGATAATAATCTGCTGGTTATGGCAGTCGTATATATGAGGTGCCATGACTTGCAGGAATTTCATTCGTTCGCTGTCGAAGTCACATATCGAAAGTAGTTTGACGCACTGCTTGCAGGTAATGCTTCGGCTGTTCAATCCTGTTTCCAGAGTTTTCAACTGCTCGGACGATGGAAAAGCGTTTTTAACTCTGTCATACAGTGTATTGATTTCGGCATCGGTATACAGGCGACTGTTGTAATGTTTTTTGTTTAATATGCTTCGGGCTTTCTCTTCTCCTGAAATGAAAGTCATGGAATTGATAATGCGGTCTACATTCTGCCGGTCAATGATCGTCGGTTCCAGAATAGCTAATGCCTCCAGTCGATCATCGTCTGAATTGAATATTTTCATTAGCTGTACAATTTCATCGCAGGTAAAGTCAGACTGGCGGACAGCAGCTCGAAGTACGTCCAGACGTCCGTCTTTGAAAGGCTTTTCCTTCACCCGTTGATATAATTCACGGAACCAAGCCTGATCGTCTGTAGGATAAGGCAATGAAGGATTGCTTCCTGCAGGGGCTGGCGGGCAGACTGCTATAGGTGGATAGCCGGGAGACGGATAATTACCATCGTACGTGTCGAATGAAACAACTTTGTCATTCCGAAAATCGAGTAGAATAACAGTTTGTGCTCCACTGAAGTGCGTTTTATGAAATTCCCATTGTTCTATTCCATTGCTGGAACGTCTGAACTCGGGATTTCCTAATATAGCGACGACTTCACGTTTCGTCATACCTGTATGTAGGTTCTCCATCAGTTGGGCACGTTGTCCGGCGGTATCGTAAAGTCCGCAACTGGTCATTGCTACCAGTATGGCTACCATAGTGATTATTTTCATTAAGTTCTTCATATTCCTTATTCTTTTTTGGTTGATGTTGCAAAAATAGGTAATAAAATAAGGATAGAAGAATAGAAAATCCTATAAATATGCAGGTAAATTCCTATATCGAATAGGGATTTTCCTATGGCAAATAGGTATATGGTTGGTACTGTACGGTTGGAAGGTTAGCTAAACATTATCGTAGCTAGTTGTTTTTAAGAAACATGTGTCTAGTCAATAAATTGCAAACTGATTTTGATGAATTGCTTATAATTGATTATATATCAGAATTGTAAGAGAAAACTTGTATCCTTTCGGAAATACTCATATTCCTTGTATTGTTATGATTCCGGAATAATTTGAAAAATAAAATAATTGTTATATTTACAATTTTGTTGCAATATTAGATAAAGTTTCTATCTTTGCAAGAGTTTCATAAATCATTGATATATGAACTTACAGACTAACTTACTATTCATTTTATTATTGCTGCTTTCAGTGGTTGCTCAATGTATCTTTGGCAATTTTCCGTTTGCCTTTTTTGCTTTTCCACTGGATGTCCTTCTAGCCTTGATCTGGATGGGAGGAATGGGATATGTATATAAAGAAAAGCGTTCCTCACGTTTTGTCAGATTATGGCTTTCCCCGCAGTGTACTTACTGGACCCTCGGTTGGCTTTTGGCCGGTTGCCTGGTGATTGGTTTGTTCCCTCAGCTTTCCGCTCAGGAAATAGCCGAGAAATCAGGTCTATTCGTTCGTTTGGGATGCTATCATTTTACTTCTTCTTGGATTTTTGTAGTGGGGCTGTTCGGATTGCTTACACATTTGGGAATGATTACCCTGAGGAGAGCATTCTTGCCGGGACGAAACCGATGGCGTTTTGTACTTAATCATGCCGGATTGTGGTTGGCTCTCTTCGCTGGGTTCATAGGTAGTGCGGAAGAGCAGACACTACGTATGCCGGTGTTTAGAACATCGCCTAGCAATGAGGCGTTTACGGAACAAGGTACGAGGGTGTATCTGCCGAAGTCATTACAGTTGATCACTTTTACCGTAGAGCATTACCCCAATGGAAGTCCGCGTCATTATTTTGCAGATATTTCAATTGATGGAAAGCCTGCTCATCTGGAAGTAAATCATCCGTATGCGGCAAGCTGGGCAGAAGACTATTATCTGACTTCCTATGATGTACAGTCATCTCAACCGCAGTATTGTGTTGTTCAGATTGTACGTGAGCCCTTAAAGTTTCTCATGTGGCTGGGTATTGTGATGATGTTGTGCGGAAGTTGTCTGTTGTTTTTGGCTGGTCCCGACAGACAGAAGGCACTGTCTTCTGAGGTTGATGCATCTTGTTGATACGGAGTAGATTAAATTAATGTGTTATGGGAATGATGATTACGTGGAACAATTTTGAGTGGTTTGCCTTGTCGGCCATTATATTGTGGGGAAGCGGTGCAGGATTTGCCTTGTTTTCCAAGGAACGAAGTCGCTGGGCTATCCTGCTGACATTGCTGGGTATTCTGGTTTTTGCAGTGTTTATTGCAGGATTCTGGATCTATTTGCAACGTCCTCCCTTGCGTACCATGGGTGAAACCCGATTGTGGTATTCCTTTTTTATGGGAGTATCCGGTCTGCTGACTTATCTTCGCTGGAAATATCCATGGATTTTGTGCTTTTCTACTGTGGTAGGTGCTGTATTTGCTTTAGTCAATATATTGAAACCAGAAATTCACGACCAGTCCCTTATGCCTGCCTTGCAGAGTCCATGGTTTATCCCTCATGTAACCATTTATATGTTTTCTTATTCCGTGTTGGGCTGCGCCTTTATTCTGTCGTGCATGGGACTTTTCAAACGTCGGGCAAACTACTTGGAGGCTGCCGATAAGTTGGTTTATACCGGACTTGCGTTTCTGACGGTCGGCATGCTTACAGGAGCGATATGGGCCAAGGCAGCCTGGGGACACTATTGGAGTTGGGACCCGAAAGAAACATGGGCTGCGGTGACCTGGACCGGTTATTTGTTGTATGTACATCTGCGCTTGTTCAGAAGTTCTTCTCCACGTGTTCTTTATTGGATATTGATTGTGTCTTTTCTGTCGCTCCAGATGTGCTGGTATGGGGTGAATTACCTTCCGGCAGCTCGTCAAAGTGTACATTTATATTCTCGTTCATAGTCTTATTTGTGATATATACTGGTTGTTTAATTTCTAAATCATTCTTTTATGAAAAAAATTTCGAAGATTATTCTTTCCATACTGGTGGTAGCCGTCGTGCTTTGCGTGGTGTACCGGTTGGTGAATAAAGCACCTTCAGCCAGCCTGGAAAGTAATGCTCAAATGGAAGAAATCATTGAGAGCAGTGGTTGTATGGCTTGCCATACGGCTAATCCGAAGTTGCCTTTCTATGCCGGATTTCCGGTTGCAGGCAAACTGGTGAAAGAAGATGTCCGTCTGGGCTATCGTTCGTTTGATATGACTCCTATGATGGAGGCATTGAAAAAGGGCGAAAAGATCAGTGAGGTCGATTTGGCCAAGGTGGAGAAAGTGATTGCCGACGGTACGATGCCGCTGGCTAAGTATTATCTTGTTCACTGGGGATCTTCGCTGACAGATACGGAAAAGCAGATGGCTCTTGCATGGGTTAAATCTCAGCGTGGAGCTTTTTACCCTAATCCGCTGGCTGATGCGCAATGGATGAACGAGTCAATCCGTCCGGTTCAGGATTCCGTTCCGGTAGATATGCGTAAAGTGATATTGGGTAACCTGTTGTTCCACGACGTACGTTTGTCGGCAGACAATACTGTATCTTGTTCTTCTTGTCACGGATTGAATACAGGTGGTGTAGACAATAAGTCATTCTCTGAAGGCGTAGGCGGACAGTTGGGAGGTGTGAACGCTCCGACTGTATATAATGCATTGTATAATTTCGTACAGTTCTGGGATGGACGTGCCGCTACATTGGCAGATCAGGCAGCCGGACCTCCTTTGAATCCGGTAGAAATGGCTTGTAAGTCGTTCGATGAAATCTGTGAAAAGCTCAATGCGGATGCAGCCTTCAGCAAGGCATTCCGTGAAGTGTATCCCGATGGCATTAATCAGGCTAACATTACAAATGCCATTCAGGAATTTGAAAAAACATTGCTGACTCCAAATTCTCGTTTTGATAAATACCTGAAGGGAGACAAGACAGCAATGAATGCGGAAGAAATCGCCGGATATGATCTGTTCAAGAAATACAACTGTGCTACTTGTCATGTCGGAGAGAATATGGGTGGACAGTCGTATGAACTGATGGGCATCAAGCGCGATTATTTTGCTGACCGTGGTACGGAACTGACTGTGGAGGATAATGGTCGTTTCAAGGAAACAAAGAACGAAAGAGATCGTCATCGCTTTAAAGTACCTGGCTTGCGTAATGTGGCACTGACTGCTCCTTATTTCCACGATGCTACTCAGGCTACACTCGAAGATGCTGTCATTGCTATGGCTAAATATGAAGTCGGTGTGGATTTGTCGCAGCAGGAGGTAAAACAGATTGTATCATTCTTGCAGACATTGACTGGAGAGTATCAAGGCAAATTATTGACGAATGCAAATAATTTGAAGAAATAAATAAGACTATAATTATTATAAGAAAGGCTGTCTTTAATTTGAATTGGATGTAGTTCAAATTTTAAAGACAGCCTTTCTTTTGTATCTTGTTATCTTGTTACATTACGAATTTGACTGCTACCCAGCGGTTCTTTTCCCGGTGGTGTACGAAAGTCATTCCTAAACTTTCAGCCTTTTCGCGGATAGCAGGAATATCTTCTACATAGAAGCCACTCATGTAAAGTTCCGATCCCTTGTGCATGCATGCAGCGTATGCTGCCATATCGTTCAACAAGATGTTGCGGTTGATATTGGCTATGATAATATCGAACGGCTTGCGTCCCTTCAGCAGCGATGCATCTCCTAGTTCGACCGTAATGTTCGAAATATGATTCAGAGCGATGTTGTCGCGTGAATTGTTAACACACCAGTCGTCGATGTCGATGGCTGTCACCGGATCGGCTCCTCTCATGCTTGCCAGAATAGCCAGAATAGATGTACCGCATCCCATGTCGAGTACAGATTTACCTTTTAGGTCGGCATCCAGTAACTCTCCTAGAATGGAACTGGTCGTTTCGTGATGTCCGGTTCCGAAGGCCATCTGTGGATTGATGACAATATCGTATTCTGCATGTGGATAATCATGATGGAAAGTACTGTGTATCACGCAGCGGTTATCGATGACGATAGGTTGGAAAAAATTCTTTTCCCACTCTTCGTTCCAGTCCTTGTCTTCGGGTTCGGTAATGGTATACGTAATCTTCGTATCAGGAACAGGAAAGTTTGCCAGCATTTCTTTCAGGGCATTTTCGTCGAACAGGCTTTGCTGTATATAGGCCTGGACTCCTCCTTCACATTCGACAAAACTTTCGAAACCGATTTCGCCCGCCAGTGCCGACAAGACATCGGTTACAATTTCATTGCACGGCTGTGCAGTAAAAGTGACTTCAAAGTATTTCATATATATGGAGATATTCGTTTCGCAGACAAAGGTAGTGAAAATAGGGAAAACCCTATATCGAAATAGGGAATTTCTACTTGTACGTAACGATTAACTCTTTAATTTTGTAATTGAAATAAACCGTATAAATGATATGTGTATGAAAAGTAGAATATGGGCTTCGCTGCTGATAGCTTGCTTGCCGTGGCTGGCTATGGCACAGAGTAACGACGACCTTTATTTCGTTCCGAAAAAGGAAAAGAAAACGGAACAGAAAAAAGAGGTACAGTCCGCTCCGAAGCAGACTTCAAACAATACGACGGTGTATGCAGCTCCGGGATCGACTATCGTAGTGAAAGACGTTACCGGAAAAACTCGTGATATTGATGAATACAACCGGCGATATACTTCGCGCGACAATACTTTTTCAATGCAGAATGATACATTGTATATAGAGGAGAAGCCTTATGGTGAGCGCGGGGAATGGGTGAACGGTTTCGAAGGTTCACAGGATGACTATGAGTATGCCATGCGAATCATACGTTTCCGCAGTCCACGTTATGCTATTCCTATCAGTAGTCCGCTTTACTGGGATGTAGTATATGGCGCGTATCCGTCATGGGATTGGAATATTTATGAAGATGGCTTGTATGCGTATATTTTCCCGACTGCCACTAATCCATTATGGTGGGATTGGCGCTGGAATTGGGGCGTTTCAGGTCCAAGATGGGGATTTGGCTGGGGATGGTCTTCTCCATGGTATTACAGCAGCTGGTATTCTCCGTGGTATTCCTCTTGGTATTCGCCTTATTGGTATGATGGTTACTGGGGCGGCTACTGGGGTGGCTATTGGGGACCAGGATGGCATCATCACCATTATCCGTACTGGGCCGGAAATTATCGTACAGGACATACCGACTATCGTCCGTCAAGATATACGGGATATACCTCTTCCAGACGAAATGGTGTAGGCGTAGGAAATACTAGTCGATATATAAATACGTCTTCACGGAGAAGCTCTTCTTCAAATATAGGTCGTGTAGTACGCCCGGGAAGTGGTTATGAACATACCTCGAACTCTGTACGTCCTTCTGTTGGAGGAGGTTCCAGCTTCCAGCCTGGTAGCGGTTCTTCTGTTACTCGTCCTTCACGTGGAAACGGTTCTTATGTACGTCCAAGTAGTACGGTGGATCGTACAGGTTCTACCTACAATCGTCCGAGCAGTACCCGACGCAGTTCCAGCTATAACTCGAATACACGTTCCAGCAATAGTTATTCTACTCCTCGTAATTCAGGTAGTTCTTTCTCCAGAGGAGGAGGTAGCAGTTTCAATCGTGGATCGTCCGGTAGCTTTAATCGTGGATCGTCTGTAGGTGGAGGTTCTTCACGTTCCAGCTCCAGAGGGGGAGGTTCAAGCAGAAGATAAAAATGTCAAATAGAAGATTGTTTGGATTATGAAAAAGAAAATAATGGTTCTGACTGTGGCAGGTGCACTGGCTTCTGCCGCAGCAGCACAAAATCAATATGATGCACTTCGCTTTTTAGGAAATGATGTGAATGGTACGGCCCGTTTTGTAGGTATGGGAGGTGCAATGAGTGCACTGGGTGCTGATTTGTCTACCATCGGTACGAATCCTGCGGGTATTGGACTTTACCGGAGTAATGATGTGGCTCTGAGTTTTGGCTTTAATGCCAATAAGTCGCATAGTGATTTTAGCGGCAGCGTGATGGACGAAAAGCGTAATCGTGCTTCGTTCGACCAGCTTGGTTTCGTGTGGAGTACGAAGATTGGTAATAAGACCGATTTGAGATTTCTGAACTTTGCATTCAACTATCATAAACTGGTGAATTTTAACCGTCAGTTTGCATCGAAAGGGGGACTGAACGGTAACTCACTGACCTGGCAGATGGCTGATATGATAAATTGGGCTGGATATCGGACTGAAAATGAATTTTATGGGTCTAAAGGATTACTGAATGCTGATAACCCATATACGGATGGGGCATATGTAGATACTCCCTATTTAGGCGCTATGGGAGCGCGTACTGGTCTAGTAGATGTAAAAGAAAATAATGAAGGGACCCTTGATATCTATGGCTGGAATGGTATCGACGGAGAATATTACAGCCGTGAGACTGGATCTATCAATGAATACGATTTTAATGTATCTTTCAATATCCGCGACCGCTTTTACTTTGGAGCAACGTTAGGAGTATATGATGTAGATTATTTGCGTACTTCATCGTATGGCGAGAATTTACAAGGAGGTTATTTTACGCTGAACAATACCTATAAGACCGAAGGTACAGGACTGGATTTGAAGGTGGGTGCTATTATCCGTCCGTTCGAATATTCTCCGTTCCGTTTTGGTCTGGCTATACATACACCTGTCTGGTATAATATGTCCGATCGTTATACATCAGTATTGGTAACTAATTTAGAATCGGGAAGTTCTATGGTTAGCTATACGGAAAATCTGAGAGATTATCTGAGCGGTGGTCAATATGCTTGGGATTACAGACTGATTACGCCGTGGCGTTTCAACGTCAGTGCCGGTACTGTAGTGGGTGGTATCATGGCTTTGGATGCAGAATATGAGTTCGAAAACTATGGCGCTACTAAGTTGCAGAATTACGAAGGTCGGGAACTGAACGGTCAGGCTGCCGTGAAGGAAACCTTGAAAGGAGTTCACTCGTTCCGTGTAGGTATGGAAACAAAAGTTTCATCGGCTTTCAGTGTGCGTGCCGGATATCATTTCCGTTCGACACCTATCAAAAGTGATGCGTTTAAGAATATTCCGGCTACCGATAATACCCGTACCGATGCCGAGTACTTGAATTTGAAATCGCGTCAGGCAGTCAGTGTCGGACTGGGTTACAGAGGACGTCTGATTTATGCGGATGTAGCTTATAAGTACGATTTTTACAAGGGTGATTTCTATGCTTTCGATGGCGGAATAGATAAGGCAGGAAACTTGATGTTAGCGCCTACCAAAGTGAACAATGAGCGTCATCAATTGTTATTTACATTAGGAGTACATTTCTAAATAATAGGATTTAAATTGTGTGTGTTTATCTGCTTCACCGCGGGCAATGGTGGTTGCTTGTGGTGAAGTTTTTTTATTGCTTCTGTTCTCTATATTCTTTCTTTTTCCAGAAATTGAATCCTACATATATACGCAGGCTGCCAAAGGAATTTGTCATCGAAAAGTCTGACTTGCGGTAATCGTACGTATTCAGTACGAGTGAGGCACCCACGTAATATTTGCTGTTGTTCCAGGTGATACCGGCACGAGTCACCAGATCGAAGTTGATATCATTGATCCATTCCATCCAGTTGTTTTCCATGTCAGCTGGCTGTCCGTTCAGTTTTGCTTTCTTGTAGGCTATGGCAGGCATCAGTGACACATTCAGCAGGCAGTTTTTGGCAAATACCCAGTTGTACCCGTATCCGAAGCTGAGATTAAAGTCGCGGTACTCCAGTTTGTTGAACTTAAGTGTAGACCGGATTTGTTCAATCATGTCGGCGGGTAACTTGGTATGGTCGAAGGATATGCTGTGGTGTGAGTAAGAAAACCCTGCCATAAATGAGCCACAGCTACGTCGCTGGTTGGTAGACTGGCTGTAGGCAGCAGGGTATGAAAATCTCTTATTATTGAAAATCCAGTAGGCATTCAGTCCTATAATCTTGCTTTGGAATCCTTCGAATTTGCGTCCCTCGTAGTCTTCAGGCAGGTTAAAACCTGAATAGGAAGCAATATGGAAGTCACTTCCGGTTTTCCGGTAATACAAATCGACTCCTACACGCGAGCTGTATAAATTGAAGACATACTCTTTTTTTGATTCTCCGCTATGACCTTTTCCTATCAGTTCCGGATAACTGAATGATATTCCCAGAAAGATCCATCGCCATCCGAAATAAGCACCTATCTTGGGCGTTGGAGTAGGAGCAAACGTAATATTCTGCCGCTGACCGTCTATACGTGTACCCAGCTTGTAGCGTTCGTGCCAGAAACTTTGTTCTATCATGAAAGCCAGGTTGTATTTGTTGGGCGCAATGTAAGTAGTATCTGTTTCACTAAATATTTTTCCCAGGCGCTGCATGAATGTCTGCTGCTTTTCGTTCTGTCCGTATAGAGACTGAGCGGAAAGCAGCAATAAGATAAAGATATTTCGTAATAGTTTCATGCGGTTTGTCAGGTGGAAAATAATGCAGTGAAAGAAAGGCTCAGAGCTTGTTCAGGATGCGGTCCATCACCCAGTTGGTGGGAGTGGCGCTTACCCCGTCGCAAGTGCATATAGCTTTTCCTTGCAGATGTTCTACTACAGCCTGAATCAGCGGAAGTTGTACATAAGGTGGATTTTGAGGAAGTATTTCTTCACGTCCGCGTTCGGTATGCAGAGCTATCGGATCGTACGTAAAGACAGAGAAACAAATCATACCCTTGTCACCGATGATTTCGATGCGGTCTTCCTTTGCTGATTCGTGAGCAACGAAACACCATGATCCTGATCCGGGTAGTCCGGATGCAAACTTAAAGCAGGCACTGATGGTATCTTCTGCCTGATAAAGTCCTCCACGGTTGCTCTTGTATCCTTCGGCTTCGAGTATGCAGCCAAACATTTCCTGCAAGAGATCCAGTTGATGAGGTGCCAGATCGTAGAAGTAACCTCCTCCGGCAATATCCGGCTGGACACGCCAGGGTAAGTTGGTACTGTTGTAGTCGAGTGCTCGCGGAGGCTGGGCGAAACGTATCTGGACGTTGATGACATTTCCTATTTCTCCTTCTTCTACCAGTTGGCGTACTTTCTGGAAGTATGGCAGGTAACGGCGGTAATAAGCTACAAAACAGGGAATACCGGTTTCCTGCGAGATGCGGTTGATGCGGGCACAATCTTCGTAGCTGGCTGCCATCGGTTTTTCGATATAGACAGGTTTTCCTGCTTTCATTGCCATAATGGCGAAAGTAGCATGCGATGAGGGAGGAGTGGCAATGTAAATAGCGTTCACGTCTTCATCGCCTATCAGTTCCTGAGCATCGGTATACCATCGCGGAATGTTGTGTCGGCGTGCGTACGATTTTACTTTTTCTTCATCACGGCTCATTACAGCTACGACTTTCGAACCGTCTATCATGTTGAAGGCCGGACCACTTTTCTTTTCTGTCACTTCACCACAACCGATGAACCCCCAGTGTACATTATCTAATTTTATCATAGCTAACGGTATTAGTTAAAGTATTTATTATATAAGTTTTTGTATGCTTTGGTCTGGATAAAACTGTCCATCCACACGTTCAGACTGTCCAGTAGGGCAGGAGAGTGCTTGCTTACTCCCCAGGCATAAAACTGGGTGAAGCTGATGTCTGTATTTATATCCAGATTCGGAAATTCGTCTATAGACGCTTGGGCTATGTTTTCATCGCATACTGCATAGTCGATGTCTCCACCCGAAACCATGGCCAGCAATTGTTCGGGGCCGTACAAATCAACCTCGTCGATATAGATTGTATCGGCTATTTCACTGATAAGGTTATGGATACGCAACAAGGCAGGAGAGCCTTTGATCACGTGAAGATGTTTATTGGCTAGGTCGAGCTGGTTATGGATATACAAGCTGTCCTTTCCCTCTTCTTTTTTCCGTTGTACCAATACTTGTTTGCTCAACAGCAATGTCCGGGTGAAAAGTAGCGAATCTTTCAGCTGTGTGGTTACGACAGTTCCAGTTGCCAGAATGTCATATTGTCCGCTGATAAGTCCTTTCAGCCGCTTCTCGAAACTCATTTCAGGGGTAATTTCCAGTTTCAGGCCTTTTTCGGATGCGAAAAGGTTCAGTAATTCGTAATCAAATCCCTGCAAGGTATCTTCTGTTACATGATAGCTTACGGCATTGTATTCGGTTACCGCACGAAGAATCCCCGAACTGGCTATCTCGGCATAGTCGCGTGGAGAGAAAACGGGTCGTTGCTCTTTCTGCGTGTTCAGTATGATAACGCCTGCTGCGATGGCCAGGGCTATAATGCCATATCGTAACCAATTTTTTTTCATAGTCACATCGGTTTAATCGAAGAAATTCCATGACAATCCGAATTTCAGCAAGCGAGGATTCAGCGGGTAGTGAGGAGCCAGGAAATAGCTCTTTTCTCCTTGTCCTTGAATCAGGTTGTACATGGCTATGAAGATACGTGTACGTTTCAGGTGGAGATTGATATATCCGTTCAACAGCGGGTAACCGCCCAGTTTGTAGCGGGTCTCTTTGTTCTGCAAATAAAATTGTCCGATAGCCGGAGCATAATCGGGTGCATAATACTGTGTGAAGTAACGTACGTCTGCTCCCATTTCTATTTGCAGCACTTTCTTCGCCAGACCGAATTTGATATATAAATTGTGGTAGAGAGTCAGTTCCGGTAACGGAAGGACATCCTGATTACTCGATTTCTGATAAGTAATTTCATTGTCGAGATGGAAGATACCCAGCTTGAAATCTTGTCTCAAAGCTGCACTGAAGACTTGTATGTTGCCGGAATTCTGTTTTACAGCTACGTCGTTCTTGTAAGTCGTGACTTCTTTACCTGAAGACGTTTCTGTATATTTTACAGAGGTATTATCCAGGTACGTATAGTTCTTTATATTTTCTACTCCGGCTTTAAGCTGGGTTTTCCAGCGGTCTACACTCAGCTTTCCTTCGATTCGGGTACGCATGATTTTAGACAAATCGTTATTATCCCACCAGTAATGTTTGGAGTGGAAATGTCTGTAGTAAAAAATCGGATTCAGGTTTTTGATATAAGCATTGGCTTCCAGACGCACCGTATCACTGAACAGACGGAAGTTCAGGTCGCCTTTACCTTGTATCTGAAATTGTCCGGCATCTTCTCCTACAAGAGCGATTTCTCCCATTACGTTGTAGTGTAAGGTCTGTCCCTGTTCCTTAATGAGTTGACCACCTGCTGAAATCGTATTTTCCACATAGTCGGTAGGTATGCGCTGACCAGGAGTGCGGGCAAGGGTATCGGTCATGGTAAAACGTCTGTATTCATGACTCAGGAAAGCCGTCAGTCCTGCCTTTGCCCATTTGTTGAATCCTTCACGTAAAGATATGCCGATAGTATTTTTTACAGCCAGTTGTTCTGTTTCGTCACGCTGCACATCGGTAAGGTAATTGTTCTGGAAATATTGCTGGTTTTGAGCCTCGTCGTAGGAAATATATTTACGACGGTTGATGTCTACCTTGACGGTATGCAGGAAGCTCGTTACAGGAACAAATATTTCTGTGTTGACTGTATCTTTAGCATCCGGATTTTCACGGTAGAATCCCACGTTATAACGGTGAGTCAAAAAAGCGTGATAGCCCGTATTATGGTTCCATACCTGCGACAGGTTAGTCGGAATTTCATCATTGGCATATACCTTTCCACCTTCTGCCATGTCCAGCGGACGGGTAACATACCGGTCGTCTACAATACCTCCGTTCTCGGCAACCTTCAGATTGTCGTTGATGAAACTGAAATGCATGTTGTATTTATCGCCGAGGTAGTAGGCAAAAAGGTTTCCGTTGAACAAGGCTGTAGACTGGTTCATGTATTTTCCACGTCCATATACATAGTCGATGTTGAATCCGAATCCCAGTCGTTTGTTTGCATTGACGGCAAAATAAGCCTTGAAACGCTCTTCTCCGTCAGAGCTTCCTCCTTGCTTGTAGTAAGTAAGATTGGTGAAAGGAGATTTGGTATTGGTATATACCACGTCTTCCGGTTCGACGACGGTAAAGTCGTAAGGATCGAGGAAAAAGAATTGCTCGGGGTCTTTCCGTTCGAAAAAGACATGCGAGATACGAGGGGAACCCAGGTTTCCCAAGTATGTATAATGACCGGTTGGTCCTCCCGTGTCGTTCGTATTTTGGAAATCATGCTGTAAGGTATCCACCGGCACTTCGGTCATATTGCCGAACTGGCGGTCTATTTTCCAGCAAGACAATCCGATAGGAATGGTACTGGCATCAATCACAGAGGTTGTATCAATCGGGTTTCCGTTGCGGTCGTACAAGTTACTGTCCGTTCCCGATGCGGAACTTCCGAACTGCCTTGTGAACTGTCCTTGCTGGTAGGTGTTTTGTGCGGAAATCGTACCGCAAATCAGTAATATTATAGCTATAAAAAATATCTTCCTCATAATGGAGGCAAAGATACAATTTAAAAACGAAAGAAACCGTGTGCAAAGTGTAAAAATACTAGAAGATATATTGATACAAAGGCGCGCGGAATCTTTCTTTAAAAAGGACTTCCGTGCGCCTGCGCATTTTGAGGTTGTATGGATAAATACAGTTATTTCATTTCTTTGATAATATCCATACCGATATGGATGGCTTCTTCATTCATCGGTATCAGGTGGTGATGGCGTTCGGGCAGTGTCTTGTGTAATGCCTTGATGACGCTTTCTATTGAAACGATCGGACGTATTTTCAACAGGCCGCCCAGTACGATCATGTTGAATGTCTTAGCCATTTTTCGTTCGTTGGCTTCGTCCATGGCATCGATACGATACACATGGATATCTTTACGTGTCGGCGGATTGATAATACCGTAACCATCGTAAATCAGTACACCTCCAGGTTTTACCTTGTTCTCGAATTTGGCAAGCGAAGGCTGGTTCAGGATAATGGCTGTATCGTATTTGCTCAAGATCGGAGAGGAAATGCGTTCGTCGCTGATGATGACGGTTACATTGGCTGTACCTCCTCGCTGTTCAGGACCATAGGCAGGCATCCAGGTGACTTCCTTGTTTTCCATCAGTCCTGAATAAGCCAGGATTTTACCCATCGACAATACACCTTGTCCGCCGAATCCTGCTATAATGATTTCTTCTTTCATGATAGTTCTTTTTTGATGATTTTATTTGTTTTCTCCGCTTGTATCTTTCAGGTCGCCCAGTGGGTAGAACGGGAACATGTTTTCTTCCATCCATTTATTGGCACCTTCGGGTGTCATTTTCCATCCGGAGTTGCATGTTGATACGATTTCTACCAGATTTGACCCTTTACCCTGCAAGCTGTTTTCGAAAGCCTTGCGGATTGCTTTTTTAGCCTTGCGGATTGCTGCTACCGTATGAACGGCCTGACGGGTAACATAGCATGTTCCTTGTAAAGTGGCTGCTATTTCTGTCATCTTCAACGGATAGCCGTGTATTTCCGGATTTCGTCCATAAGGGCAGGTCGCTGTTTTCATTCCTATCAGCGTGGTTGGTGCCATTTGTCCTCCGGTCATACCGTATATGGCATTGTTGATGAAGATAATAGCGATATTGTCACCACGGTTTAATGCGTGGATTGTCTCGGCTGTACCGATACAAGCCAAGTCACCATCTCCCTGATAAGTAAATACCAGCCGGTCCGGCCACAGGCGTTTGATGGCACCGGCTAGAGCAGGTGCACGTCCGTGAGCTGCTTCCAGACAGTCTATGTCAAGATAGTTATACATGAATACGGCACATCCCACCGGGCTGATTCCGATGGCCTTTTCTTCCATGCCCATTTCTTCTATAACTTCGGCTATCAGTTTGTGAACTACTCCGTGGCTACATCCCGGACAGTAGTGCATCGGGTTATCATTCAATAAACGAGGCTTCTGGTAAACCAGATTCTCGGGCTTCATTATATCTTCTTTTGTCATAAATATCTCCTCCTTGTCGGGTTAGCGTAGAAAGAAACGGAACACAAATTCCATCATCTTTACGAACAGCGATGCGCCGCATACATAAAAGAAAATGGTTTTATCATCTCCCAATGAGAAGTAGAGGATGAAAGAAGCTACGGCTCCTATCATGAATATCACATTGAGTACGGTTCTGATCTGATCTATATTGCCCATAAGTTTCTTACTTGTTAATGATTTTTTCTTTTAACGCATCGATGACTTCATCCGGATCAGGGACGATACCTCCCAGACGTCCGAAATGTTCGACGGGGACACTGCATTTTACTGCCAGTTCCACATCTTCAATCATTTGTCCGCTGTTCAGTTCCACAACAAGGATACCTTTTACCTGTTTAGCTCTTTCGGCCAAAGGTTTGCTTGGGAACGGCCATAAGGTGATAGGACGGAACAATCCGACTTTGATGCCTTCTTCGCGTGCATGTTCCATTGATTTCTGTGCGATACGTGCACATGAGCCAAAGGCTACGATCAGATATTCAGCATCTTCGCAGTCTATTTCTTCATAGCGTACCTCATTGGCTTCTATTTCTGCGTATTTTTCCTGCAGGTGAATATTTCGTTTTTCCATTATGGCAGGGTCGAGCTCCAGTGAAGTGATGATATTGGGTTTGCGTCCCTTGCATCCTGTAGCAGCCCATGGGCACTGTGCAATGATTTCTACTTCTGTACGTCGCGGACGGGGAGCTGGAAGTACGACCTTTTCCATCATCTGACCGATTACACCATCGGCAAGAATCATGGCCGGATTACGATATTTGAAAGCCAGTTCAAAGGCAAGTCCTACAAAGTCTGCCATTTCCTGAACTGAAGCTGGTGCCAGTGCTATCAGATGATAGTCACCGTGTCCGCCACCTTTTGTTGTCTGGAAATAGTCAGCCTGACTGGGCTGGATAGTTCCAAGTCCCGGACCTCCACGCATGACGTTCACTACCAGACAGGGCAATTCTGCACCTGCAATGTATGAGATACCTTCCTGTTTCAGGCTGACACCCGGACTGGAAGATGAAGTCATAACCATTTTGCCGCTTCCGGCACCTCCATATACCATATTAATTGCTGCAACTTCACTTTCGGCCTGCAATACTACCATACCGGTAGTTTCCCACGGCTTCTGTTCGGCAAGAGTTTCCAATACTTCAGATTGGGGAGTGATAGGGTAACCGAAGTATCCGTCCACACCAAAGCGGATAGCAGCATGAGCAATGGCTTCGTTACCTTTCATTAGAACTACTTCTTCTGCCATAATTTTGATTGTTTAGCTTATAAGCACTTTAAATTTATTCTTCACATTTTGCTCTGTATACGGTTAAGCAACCGTCCGGACACACGATAGCGCACGAAGAGCATCCGTTGCAGGTATCTTCTACAACCTGCTGAACGTAATTATATCCTTTTTGATTTACTTTGGCGGTGAGCGACAGTACGTGTAACGGGCAAGCTACCACGCACAGGTTACACCCTTTGCAGCGTTCTGTATTCACTACAACTACACCTTTCATTTTAGCCATAAGTCAATTACCTTATTGATTAAACATATCTTTATTATAAAAATTGAGAATATCCATCACCATATTCCGAGCTTCGGCTGCCGGACTCTCCGGATTCAAAGCGATAGCTTCCTGATAATTATTCAAGGCACCTTGCCAGTCACCCTTTTTCCGGAAAGCATTCCCTAATAGATAATATGCTTCTGCTGCATATTCGGGATTTTGGTTGATGAATTGATTCAATTGGTCGATTGCATGTTCTGTAGCGCCTTCGGCTATTAAATTTTTAATCTCTTTCAGCTTTTCGGTCATGGTTATGAATTTACTAGTCTACCTACAAAGATAAAGTTTATTTTCAATCGAATCTGAATTTTAGACAATTATTTCCTCTAAATAGATGAAAAAAATTTTTGATGTTGGCGCAATTTGTTGATATATAAATCCTTATAGGTATGTCAAAAATGTTTCATTTGAAAAAGTTGTTTATGTAATTATATGGGCCTTTTCAGCCGAATTGAGAGCGATTTGATGTGTTTTGTAAAACAATATTCCATTCATTATATTTGAAACAGCCTGAATTTGTAAATGGGAAAAAATGGCTGTAAGGCAAAAAAAACAGTGGATTTAAGCCTTTTATTAGAAAATTTATATTTACTTTATGAAAACTTTTCAGTTTTTAATTCTTGATTGATATTTACTGACTATTATGTTTTTAATTTATAAGTAATTGCATTTATGAAAATCAAATTATTGTTGGCTGCTACGGTAGCATGTGTATTGGGCTTTTCTTCATGCTCAAATGAATCGGTGAAAACTATCCCTGTATATGGTTGGCAGGGAGAAGGAGAAGAAGCTACGGAAGCATCTATCCAGTCTGATTTCCAGAAATGGAAAGACCACGGGCTGGTAGGTATATGTTATAATGCGGGTGGTTTCAATGTAGAGAAACATGCTCGTGCGGCAAAGATAGCTCATGCTACCGGATTGGAATATCATGCATGGATTCCTGCCATGCTGAAAGGTGATGCTGATTCTACCTGGTATGCTGTAAACCGTAAAGGGGAATCAGCATATACGGTGCAGGCCTATGTTCCTTATTATAAATGTATGTGTCCGAATAATCCGGATGTCATCAATTATCTGGTAACTGAATATAGCAAGATAGCAGAAATACCGGATGTCGATTTCGTTCATTTGGATTATATCCGCTATGTAGATGTCATTCTGGCTCGTGGACTTTGGGAAAAATATGGTCTGGTGATGAACGAAGAATATCCTACAGCCGATTATTGTTACTGCGACAAGTGTGTTGCCGATTTCAAGGCTGAAAGCGGTATCGATATCAAGGCAGTGGAAGATCCTTCTACTTGCGAGGAATGGAAGCAGTTCCGCTATAACCGTATTACCAATCTGGTAAATAAAATTGCGGCTGCGGTTCATGCTAAGGGTAAAAAAGTCAGTGCAGCTGTATTCCCCGGTCCGGATTCTTATGCAAAGAAACTGGTTCGTCAGGAATGGAATAAATGGGATATCGATGCCTTCTTCCCGATGAACTACAACGACTTTTATTTGGAACCGGCTTCTTGGGTTGGAGAAATAACCAAGGAAGAAGTTACTTCCGTAAACGGTAAAAAGCCTATTTACAGTGGTCTGTTTATTTGTCACGACTGGCAGAACAAGGCAAATATCAAAGATCCGGAAGGTCACGGTCTGATTCCATCTGAAATCGGTGAAGCTGTACGTGGTTCGATTGAAGCCGGAGCTGCCGGAGTTGCATTGTTTACTCCAGCCAACATGACCGACGAGCATTGGGCTGAACTTGATAAAGCTATTAAGGGAAAATAATGATACCGTAGTAGTGATATAAATAAAAGGTATAACGATAAGGAAATCTCCTTCGGACTCTTTCGGGAATCCGGAGGAGATTTTTATTTTTACATAGCATCCGGCTGCCAGCTTTTGTTATATACTTCCTTGCGAATAACATGTTGTACCATAGTGGAACGATTGCTTCACTATAATGAAGCGTTGTTTTCACTAAAGTGAAACGATCGCCTCACCTATGTGAAACGAATAATATGTGCAGAAGTTTGATTCTGACTATAATCGAGTTTACTCTGTCCTTTGGTATTTTTAGCCGAATTTGCTTTACACTTTCCTTTCGTCGCACGTTAGGTTAGGCATTGAATTTCTGTTTTTAAAGATTTCTTTTGGTATTATTTTATTTAGTGATAACTTTGCAAAATATAGTGAATTGCAAAAAATAACTAACTTATAGTACGAGGAGATGAATAAAATTATTTCAAAAGAACATTTTTCAGAAAAGGTTTTTAAGCTGGTAATCGAAGCTCCCCTGATTGCCAAGTCACGTAAAGCCGGTCATTTTGTGATCGTACGTGTAGGCGAAAAAGGCGAACGTATGCCTCTTACCATTGCAGAAGCCGATCCCGTAAAGGGAACGATTACGTTGGTCGTACAAGAGGTCGGTTTGTCATCGACTCGCTTGTGTGAACTGAATGAGGGCGATTATATCACCGATGTGGTAGGGCCGCTGGGTAAGGCAACCCATATCGAGAACTTCGGAACAGTAGTTTGTGCAGGAGGTGGTGTAGGAGTTGCTCCAATGCTGCCTATCGTTCAGGCCCTGAAAGCTGCCGGAAACCGTGTCATCACTGTATTGGCAGGTCGTTCTAAGGAACTGATCATTTTGGAGAAAGAAATGAGAGAAAGTTCGGATGAAGTAATCATCATGACCGACGATGGTTCGTATGGAAAGAAGGGCTTGGTGACGGAAGGTATTGAAGAAGTTATCAAGCGGGAAAAGGTCGACAAATGTTTTGCCATCGGTCCGGCTATCATGATGAAGTTTGTTTGTCTGCTTACTAAAAAATATGAGATTCCTACCGATGTTTCACTCAATACAATAATGGTAGACGGTACAGGTATGTGCGGTGCATGCCGTATCACGGTAGGAGGTAAGACAAAATTCGTTTGTGTAGATGGTCCCGAATTCGACGGACATCAGGTCGATTTCGACGAAATGCTGAAGCGTATGGGAGCGTTCAAGGACATTGAGCGTGAAGAGATTCATAAGTTGGACGGCACACAGCCTGATGCGTGTGAAGCAGTAAAAACGTCCGACGACCGTAATGCTCCGTGGCGTGCGGAATTGCGTAAGTCGATGAAGCCGAAAGAACGTACGGCTATTCCGCGTGTCAAGATGAACGAACTCGATCCGGAGTACCGTTCTCACAGTCGCAAGGAAGAAGTTAACCTGGGATTGAATGAAGAACAGGCATTGACCGAAGCTAAACGCTGTCTGGATTGTGCCAATCCGTCGTGTATGGAAGGTTGTCCGGTAGGCATCAATATCCCTGGATTCATCAAGAATATCGAACGCGGTGAATTCCTCGAAGCAGCTCGCGTACTGAAGCAGACAAGTGCTTTGCCAGCTGTGTGTGGTCGTGTCTGCCCGCAGGAAAAGCAGTGTGAATCAAAATGTATTCATCTGAAGATGGGACATGAAGCAGTAGCCATCGGTTATCTGGAACGCTTTGCAGCCGACTATGAGCGTGAAAGCGGACAGATTTCGGTTCCTGAAATAGCCGAAAAGAACGGCATTAAGGTAGCTGTTGTCGGTTCCGGACCTGCCGGATTGTCGTTTGCCGGCGATATGGCGAAGTTAGGTTACGATGTGACCGTGTTCGAAGCTTTGCACGAAATCGGGGGAGTATTGAAGTATGGTATTCCTGAATTCCGTTTACCGAACAAGATTGTCGATGTAGAAATCGAAAACCTGTCGAAGATGGGCGTACAGTTTGTCAAAGACTGTATCATCGGTAAGACTATCAGCGTAGAAGAACTGGAACAGGAAGGATATAAAGGAGTGTTTGTCGCTTCCGGAGCGGGACTTCCTAACTTCATGAATATTCCGGGTGAGAACTCTATCAATATCATGTCGTCTAACGAATACCTGACTCGTGTCAACCTGATGGATGCGGCAAGTGAAGATTCCGATACACCGGTTACCTTCGGCAAGCGAGTAGCCGTTATCGGTGGAGGTAATACAGCTATGGACTCTGTTCGTACCGCTCGTCGTCTGGGTGCAGAAAAAGCCATGATTATCTATCGTCGCTCTGAAGCAGAGATGCCGGCTCGTCTGGAAGAAGTGAAACATGCTAAGGAAGAAGGCGTAGAATTCCTGACCCTTCACAATCCGATCGAATACATCGCCGACGAGAAAGGTCGTGTAAAGCAGGTGGTATTGCAGAAGATGGAGCTGGGTGAACCCGATGCTTCAGGACGTCGTAGTCCGGTACCTATTCCGGGAGCAGTAGAAACCATCGATATCGATATGGCCATTGTCAGTGTAGGTGTATCTCCGAATCCAATTGTGCCGCATTCTATCCCTGGACTGGAACTGGGACGAAAAGGTACCATTGCCGTAAACGAGAATATGCAGTCGTCTATACCGACTATCTATGCCGGAGGAGATATTGTACGTGGTGGTGCTACGGTTATTCTGGCCATGGGTGACGGACGCCGTGCAGCCGCTGCCATGGATAAGCAGTTGCGTGGATAAGGAAACTCTCAGGATGCGTATCGAATGACAAACGCATCAGCAGAAGCTCTTGATTGTCAGCATGGAATCATCTGAAAACGGCTCTCCAAACTCGATGTGAGGAAAAATGAAGTTTTAGGCTGGAACCAGATGATTTGACATATAAGAAAGAGGCCGTCTCAAAATAGAATTGCAATAGTAAAAAACTTATAGATTGCAACTTAGAAGTAAAAAATCTCCTACTTTTAGTCCTGTAATTAAAGAAAACAAAGACTAAAGTAGGAGATTTTTATGTTGTAACTGATAGATTATAAGTAAACCTGTCTCAGCTTTTCATTTTGATGCAGCTCATATTTTGTTTTTCTGTTAGTAACGATCTTTTGTCATCTTACCTTTTTCTGCCCGTCATCCGAAGAAGCTCAAGTATCATTTGGACACATTCCTTTCTAAAAATAGAGTTTTGTATCCTCTCAGTTTTTCCCTGTTGTAAAAATTGTTACTTTTGTAACACAATAATTATCATGTAAGAGAACTAAAATATTATGAAAAAACATCTTTTATTGGGTCTTTTGGGAGCCTGTACACTTTCTTCCCAAGCGCAGACTTTTAAAGAATGGCAAGACCCTGAGGTAAATGCCGTCAATCGTGCTCCGATGCATGCTAACTTTTTCGCTTACGAAAGTATTGATGCTGCAATTCGGAATGTAAAAGAAAATTCCAACAATTTTATGACATTAAACGGAAAATGGAAATTTTTCTGGGTGAAGAATGCCGATGCACGTCCTACTGATTTCTGGAAAGTAGATTTCAACGATAAGGGATGGGACGATTTGCAGGTTCCTGCCGTGTGGGAACTGAATGGATATGGCGATCCTATCTATCTGAATGTGGGCTATGCATGGCGTAACCAGTTCACGAACAATCCTCCTTACGTGCCGGTTGAGAACAATCACGTAGGTTCTTACCGTCGTGAAATTGTTGTGCCTGCCGACTGGAAAGGCAAAGATATCATTGCACATTTCGGTGCCGTAAGCTCAAACATGTATTTGTGGGTAAACGGCAAATACGTTGGATACAGTGAGGACAGCAAGCTGGAAGCAGAATTCGATTTGACTCCGTATCTGAAGCCGGGACAGAAAAACATCATTGCGTTTCAGGTATTCCGCTGGTGCGACGGCAGTTACCTGGAAGATCAGGACTTCTTCCGTTACACCGGTGTGTCACGCGATTGCTATCTTTATACCCGCAACAAGAAACGCATCGACGATATTCGTGTAACTCCCGATCTGGACAGCGAGTACAAGAATGGTTCGCTGGCTGTCGAACTGAAGCTGAAAGGCAGTTCAAAAGTCACACTCGACCTGCTGGATGCCCGCAATGAAGTTGTTGCCACGAAGGAAGTAGGAGGCAGCGGTCAGGTTTCTACAACCATCGATCTGTCTGAACCCCATAAGTGGACAGCCGAGACTCCTTATTTATATACCCTGCGTGCCACTTTGAAAGACGGAGGCAAGGTTAGCGAAGTCGTTCCTATAAAAGTCGGTTTCCGTAAGATAGAACTGAAAGATGCACAAGTTCTGGTCAATGGTCAGCCGGTCCTGATAAAAGGTGCCGACCGTCATGAGATGGATCCCGACGGCGGATCTTATGTATCCCGCGAGCGTATGATTCAGGATATTCAGATCATGAAACAGTTCAACATCAATGCCGTACGTACCAGCCATTACCCGGACGACAATTTCTGGTACGACTTGTGCGATAAGTACGGTATTTATGTCGTAGCTGAGGCTAATCTGGAATCTCACGGCATGGGATACGAAGAAAAGACACTGGCAAAAGTTGCATCCTATAAAAAAGCACATCTGGAACGCAACGAACGCAACGTTCAGCGTGGATTCAATCACCCCAGCATTATCTTCTGGTCGTTGGGAAATGAGGCTGGTTACGGCCCGAATTTCGAAGCAGCATACGACTGGGTAAAAGCAGAAGATCCGAGCCGTCCCGTACAGTACGAAAGAGCCGGACTGGAAGGCAAGACCGATATCTTTTGCCCGATGTATTATCGCTACAAAGACTGCGAAAATTATGCGAAGAACGAAAAGAGTACCAAACCTCTTATCCAGTGCGAATATGCCCATGCGATGGGTAACTCGGAAGGTGGTTTCAAGGAATACTGGGATTTGATTCGTAAGTACCCGAAATACCAGGGAGGCTTCATCTGGGACTTTGTCGACCAGTCATGCCGCTGGACCGGAAAGAACGGTGAGATGATTTATGCATATGGAGGCGACTTCAACGACTTCGATGCCAGCGACAATAACTTCTGCGATAACGGTCTGATCAGCCCCGATCGTAAGCCGAATCCGCACATGTACGAGGTAGGTTACTTCTATCAGAACATCTGGACTACGGCAGGCGATTTGTCGAAGGGAGAAATCAAGGTCTACAATGAAAACTTCTTCCGCGATTTGTCTGCTTACGCACTGGAGTGGGAACTGCTGAAAGACGGTAAGGCTGTTCGTAGCGGACGCGTAGAAAACCTGTCGGTAGCGCCGCACCAGACTGCAACGGTGAAACTCGACTGGGGAAAGACTTGCAAGTGTGGCGAATGGTTGCTGAACGTGAAGTATATCCAGAAGAACCGCGAAGGCCTGCTGCCAGCCGGTCATGTAGTAGCGAAGGCACAGTTGACAGTGAACCCGTACGAAGCTCCTGCCATGAATCTTGCCAATGTTGCAGAAAAAAATGTAGCAGTCGTTACTCCTCAGATTAAAGATGAAAACGTGAACCGTATGGTCGTAATAGGAGAGAACTTCAACATCCAGTTCAACAAGCGAAACGGTTACATGGACAAATACGAAGTAAACGGACTGAACATGATAAAAGAAGGAGAAGCCATGACACCCAACTTCTGGCGTGCTCCGACCGACAATGATTTCGGTGCCGGACTTCAGCAGAAGTATGTAGCATGGAAAGATCCCGAAATCAAGTTGTTGTCGTTGAAAGGAGAGATGGCAGACGGAATGGCAGTCGTTTCAGCCGAATACGAAATGAAGAAAGTTTCCGCCAAACTGTTGCTTACTTATACCATCAACAACGAAGGAGCTGTAAAAGTAACCCAGAAAATGACAGCCGACAAGAATGCAAAAGTTGCTAATATGTTCCGTTTCGGCTTACAGCTAGTAATGCCTGCTTCTTTCGAAAAGATTTCCTATTACGGTCGTGGACCGATTGAAAACTATGCCGACCGTAAGACATCTACCGATTTAGGCATTTACAATCAGACCGTAGACGAACAGTTCTACGCTTATATCCGTCCACAGGAAAACGGAACCAAGTCGGATATCCGCTGGTGGAAACAGTTGAATGCAGCCGGCAGCGGTTTGATGTTCGTAGCAGAAGCACCGTTCTTGGCATCCGCTTTGCATTACACCATCAGCTCACTCGACTCAGGATGGGAGAAGCAACAGGAACACTCCAACGAAGTGAAGAAAGCCGACCTGACCAATGTCCTAATCGACAAAGCCCAGATGGGATTGGGTTGCGTAGATAGCTGGGGAGCCCTTCCCGAACCACAGTATCAGTTGCCTTACGGCGATTATGAATTTACCTTCATCATGACACCGGTAAGTCATTCATACACTCAAGAATAACAACAGTGTAAAATATAAAAAAGAGAAAGAGGCGCATCAAATCGATACGCCTCTTTCTCTTTCTCTTTTTCTGTAAGTCCGTTTATCTTTCAGATTTCAGTTTCCGTTATCTCATCAGGGCTTTCGTTACCTCACCGATATACATGGTATACTGTTTCGAAGCATCCACATTCTGGTTCAGCGATTTCAAGTCATCCGCCGTCATTTTCTGTGCCATAGCCTTCTTGCACTCTATCACCACGCTGGCTTGTGTATTATTGCTGGTATAGAACGAAACCTTGTACGTATCACTCTGTTCCATCAAAGCAGTAGCAGCAATACGGCTCTGATCGATGAGCAAATAAGCAACGTTCTTGTTGAACATCTTGCCGAATCCACTCCAGTTCTCCGCCTTGATATCGATTTCCTCCCCATTGGCAGCCGTCAGCGTAATGCGTCCCTGTGCAGCAATTTCGTTTAAGTTAGCAGGTAACTGCTCCAAGCTAACTTCTTTCAGTTCCGCCGAAGCATTGAGTACCGGAGTAGCAGGCTGTAATGTCTGTGCAGGAACCGATTGCGCAGTGGTAGCCGACGCATTGTTCAGCAACTTCTGTCCCAAGGCAACCGAAGCCGACTGAAACAATTCATCCTTCAGGTCGATGGTTTCCCGTCTGAACTTGCCGCAGATAGGAGCCAGTTTCGTTTTCTTCTTGTTCAGCGCCATATCGTCGTTGATCCATTCCTCTGCTGTATATTTTTCACCCCCGTCTCTCGCTTCATCATACCAGTAACGGATACGCGTCATCAGCAACTTACATTTTCCGTCCTCCGCATTGATCAGAAACTGATAATAAATACGCGTACGGTCCAATGACAGAGCTGTAGAAGAGAAAATCATATACTCTTCGGCAGTCGCTGCAATGGTTCCTTCTTCCTCATTAGAATACGAAACCTGACTATACAGCTTTCCGTCGGGCTTGAAACGTCCTTTCGCCCATTCCAGCATCTGATTGAATATCTCCGTTTTCGACAGTCCCGGAGCATTTATCTCGTTGGTAAAAGCCACCTTCCCGTCGATGGTTGTTACAGCTCCGGCCAGATATTTCGGGTCGGAATTATCTTTCTTGTCCTTAGCCATACCCGTTAGCGGCAGACATAGCAGCAGCATAAATAATAACTTTTTCATGGTAATGTTCTGTTTTGATTTTCTTTTCTGTTTTCTGACGAGCAAATATACAGATAAAAAATATAGGAAAAAAAGAGAACCCTGCTAAAAAAAGGAAACGTTTGGAAATAAAAAATATTCACTACAAACCGTCTGTTTTCTGTAAGGAAACAATTCCTTTGTCGGGAAAGCGACAGCCTGTAGTGAATATTAATGTAGAATCTCCGTCTGGAGAAAATATTATTTGACTGGAATCTTGTCGATTCTTGCCTGATGACGTCCTCCTTCAAAATCAGTAGAGAAGAATTCCGTCATAATCTTGTCAGCCATTTCCGTATCGATGAAACGTCCCGGCATCACCAGTACGTTCGCGTCATTATGCTGGCGAGCCAGACGCGCAATTTCCGGCATCCAGCACAGAGCAGCCCGAATCCCCTGATGCTTGTTCAGTGTCATGCTGATACCTTCGCCACTGCCACAGATACCTATTCCAGGGTAACATTCACCTGCTTCAACGGCAAGCGCCAGCGGATGAGCGAAATCCGGATAGTCACAGCTATCCGTACTATACGTTCCAAAATCTTTATACTCCCATCCCTTTGCCTTCAGCCATTGCTTTACATATTCTTTCAGCTCAAATCCGGCATGATCGGAAGCCAGTCCAACTACTTTCATTATAACATTGCTTTTACTTGGTTATACACATTTTCTGCGGTGAATCCCAATTTTTCGTCCAATACCTTGTACGGAGCAGAGAAACCGAACGATTCCAGTCCCCATACCTTTCCGTTCGGGCCTACCAGACCTTGCAGGTTGACCGGCAGACCGGCAGTCAGTCCGAATACCTTTGCACCAGTTGGGATAATGCTTTCCTGATACTCCTTGCTCTGGTTGCGGAACAAACCTTCCGACGGCACAGAAACGATACGCAGTTTCACGCCATCCTTGCGCAACAGTTCAGCACCTGCCACCAAGGTAGAAACTTCAGAACCCGAAGCCACCATCACCACATCCGGATTTTCATCCGATCCGGCTACGATATAAGCACCCTTTGCAGCCTGCGTATAATCAGTACCTTCCGGCAAGTTTGCAACATTCTGGCGAGAGAAAATCAGTCCCGTAGGAGTAGAAGTATTTTCCATTGCCAGCTTCCAAGCCTGAGTAGCCTCTTCTACGTCAGCCGGGCGCAATACCAGCATCGAGTTATGTCCCTTATGATTTTTCAGTTTCTCCATCAGTCGGATCTGAGCCTCCTGTTCAACCGGTTCATGTGTCGGACCGTCTTCACCAACACGGAATGCATCGTGTGTCCAGATAAACTTCACAGGCGTTTCCATCAAGGCAGCCATACGGATAGCCGGTTTCATATAGTCAGAGAAAACAAAGAACGTACCGCAGGCAGCGATAACACCTCCGTGCAGTGCCATACCGATGCAGCAGCAAGCCATAGTCAGTTCGGCTACACCAGCCTGCAGGAACGCACCACTGAAGTCCCCCTTCGTAAATGCATGAGTTTTCTTCAAGAATCCGTCTGTCTTGTCAGAATTAGAAAGGTCGGCAGAAGCCACAATCATGTTTTCCACGTGAGTAGCCAGCACACCCAGTACGGTAGCCGATGCAACACGTGTTGGTCCTCCTGCTTTCTGCTGGATAGCCTCCCAGTTGATTTTCGGAGCTTGGTTAGAGAACCAGAATTCCATCTTCGCAGCCAGATCCGGATGAGCCTTTGCCCATTCAGCCTTCGCTGCATAACGTTCGGCAACGATTGCTTTCAGTTCTTCGCGGCGTTTTGCATACAGCTCTGCCACTTCCGGGAAAATCTGGAACGGATTCTCCAGATCACCACCCAGATTCTTTATGGTATTGATATAAGCATCACCACCCAGTGGAGCACCATGCGTAGCACAGTCATGCTCATAGCTTGTATTGTCTGCTCTCATTGCACCTTTACCCATAATCGTCTTACCGATAATCAGTGTAGGCTGACCTTCTACAGCTTTCGCCTGAGTCAGTGCTTCGCGTATTTCGTCAGGATCATTACCGTTGATAGTAAACACCTTCCATCCCCACGCTTCATATTTCTTTGCGACATCCTCGTTTGTAACCTCGCCACATTCCGTAGAAAGTTGGATATCGTTCGAGTCGTAGAACATAATTAGGTTATCCAGTCCCAGATGTCCGGCAATACGTCCGGCACCCTGTGAAATCTCTTCCTGTATACCACCGTCGGAAATATAAGCATAAATAGTCTGGTTCATCACATCTCCCAGACGAGCTTTCAAGAACTTCGCAGCGATAGCAGCACCTACGGCAAAAGTATGTCCCTGTCCCAGCGGACCAGAAGTATTTTCGATGCCACGCATGATGTCCACTTCCGGATGTCCCGGAGTAGGGCTTCCCCATTGACGGAACTGAGCCAGTTCGTCCATCGTGAATTTTCCGCTCAGTGCCAGTACCGAATACAACATCGGCGACATATGTCCCGGGTCGAGGAAGAAACGGTCACGACCTTCCCAGCGTGGATTTTCAGGATCATAAACAAGAAATTCAGAAAACAGTACATTTGCAAAGTCTGCACCACCCATAGCGCCACCCGGATGACCGGACTTAGCTTTTTCTACCATCGCAGCAGCTAGAATACGAATGTTGTCGGCTGCGCGGTTCATTAGTTCTTTATTGTTTTTCATCTTGGATATGTTTGTTTGTGCAAAGATAGTAATATTCTTCGATATGAAACGAATTTTGTTTAAAAGCTTGTCAACTCCAGCGCTCTCCTGCACGTGGCAGACAGCTGTAAATGCGCCGCAAAGGTAATGCTTTTCCGGCAGGTAACAAAAAAAATCGCTACAGCACCTCGTGTTGAGGGCAGTAGCGATTTCTTATCACTAAATTCTGTTTTTTTAAGTAACCTGATTATTTCCCAGCCGAAAACTCCTTGATGCGCTGTTCTTCACTTAGGCGGCATATTAGCAGTTGACCATTCTTTTCTGCTACGATGTAGCCGTTCAGACCTTCCAGTACCACCTTGCGTTCGTCCGCCACATGCACCACACAGTTCCGGCAGTCGAATAGCTTTACGTCTGTTCCCACGGAAGCATTGCCATTCTCATCTTGCGGCAATAGCGTGTGCAGCGAACCCCAGCTGCCTAAATCACTCCATCCGAACTCCGCCGGCAGTACAAAGATATCTTCCGCCTTTTCCATTACCGCATAGTCGATGGAAATCTTCTCGCAGGTAGGGAAGAGGCGTTTCAGTTCCTCTGCTTCCCTGTCCGTAAACAAGGCAGGCTCCAGCTCGTCCATCACTCCCGCAATCTGCGGAGCGTACCTGCGTAGAGCATTGGTAATCGTTTCCACATTCCACACAAATATCCCTGCGTTCCAGAAATAATTTCCTGCTGCCAGATATTTCTTCGCTGTTTTTACGTCCGGTTTCTCTTTGAACGCTTCCACCTTGCAGATACCCTTCTCGTCGGCTTCACCCTGAGCCGCGATGTACCCGTAGCCTGTTTCCGGTCGGGTAGGCTTTATGCCCAAGGTTACGATAGCGTGTGAGTCCGCCGTTTTCTCCAATGCTACGGCAATGCAGCGGGTAAACTCCGCCGTATCAATCACCAGTGCATCCGAGGGAGTCACTACGATGTTCGCCTGCGGAAACTCCTTTCGGATCTTCCAGCAAGCATATGCGATACACGGTGCCGTATTCCTTGCCTCCGGTTCCGCCAGAATATGTTGCTTTGGAATTTGCGGTAACTGCTCCTTTACGATGTCTACATACTTTTCCGAGGTTACTACCCAAAAATTTTCTTTCGGACAGATATCCTTGAAACGCTCCACCGTGAGCTGAATCAGGGATTTTCCTACACCCATCACGTCGATGAATTGTTTGGGGTATTCGGGGGTGCTCATGGGCCAGAAACGGCTTCCTATGCCGCCTGCCATAATAACTACGTGGGTTTGCATGCTGAACTTATTTATTTCTTGCCTTGTTGTTTAGCTTTATAGGCAAATACAGAACCGAAGAGGCCTGCGCCTACTATGAGATAATCGTAAATTTTCATAATATGATTATAAACCTTTTTGTTTAAAATATCTATCATATCCTTCTAATAGAGCTTTACTGGTATGTTCCCAACTTAGTTCATTAATCACTCTATTTCGACCATATTCTCCCATTTTCTTTCGCTTTTCAGGATCTGCCAATAGTGTCAATATCTTATCAGCCATGTCTTTAGCGTTGTTGGGTTCTGCATATAACGAAGCTTCTTGTGCTGAATATCGACCTTCTGTCAAATCGAATTGGACAATAGGCTTTCCTAATGCCATGTATTCCAGTATTTTATTCATTGTAGACTTATCATTCATAGCATTATATTCATCTGAATTAACACAAACATCTGCAGTGTTTAGATAATCGAGTAATTTTTCATCGGAAACACGACCGGTAAATTCAACTATATCATCCAATCCCATATCATGAGATAATTGCTTAAGTTGAGCCAAATGAGGGCCTCCTCCAACAATTCCCCAAAATATATCATCACGCTTCAATTCTTCTTTTATATATTGAGCAGCTTTTAATAAGTATTCGATTCCTTCTTGTTGACCAATTACACCAAGATACCCCACCATATATGGACGTCCTCGTTTTATTTCAGGTTTAGCTGGAACGATACGAAGTCGTTCTAATTTGGGTCCGCTCCGTAGTACAAATACATCTTCCGGCTTCATTCCGCCTCTTTCTATAGCGATTTTTTTATAACTTTCATTGGTTACAAAAGCGAAAGTACAATGCTTATATGTGTTTCTTTCTAACCATAATTGACTCTTATATAATAATCCTGATTTTTTATTGAATTTGGCTTCGAAAAGTTCGGGGCAAATGTCATGGTGATCAAATACATAATCAACACCGTATTTTTTGAAACGTTGTGCTACCATATAGATATCATCTGGTGGATTGCATCCGTGGATAACATGAAATCCTCTTTCTTTAAAGATTTTTTTTGCTAATCTATATTCCTCTTTTAGTGCACAAAAATATTCTCTTGCATATCCTAAAGCACCGTTTCCCTCTGTGGGTAAATCATGACGGTAAATATGGACACCTTTTAGATACTCGTATTCTTTGTCATAACCCTTTCCTTTAGGACAAATTACAGATACTACATATCCGTTTTCTGCAAGTGTTGTAGCCTCTTGCCATACACGGGTATCAAATGGTACCGGTAAATTTTCTACAATAATTAATATCTTTCTGTCCATGATATATTCAATTTATAAGTTCGATTTCTGTTATTAATTCTTTTTCTTTTCCATATAAACGTATCGCATTAGCTTCTTCTATAAATCCGTATGCTTTGGATATATGGCTTTTTGATATGTTGATACGTTTAATTGGAGAGTTTATATGTAATATGCAAATTGTTTTTTCCTCGATTAAGATGTGAATATCTTTTTCTCCTATTTGTTTTATTCCACAGCAATTATTCAGCATAAAGGTTGTACACCATTCTGCATTTCTATTGATGGCATCAATTATTTTAAATTTTAATTCTTTCTTGTTCCATTCAAAGGTACGTTGATGAATAATAGGAGAATATCCGTCATGATGTGCCTTTATCACATCTTTTTGATCATTAAAATCATAATAATCTAAAATGCAATGCGCTTTTTTCCCCCATAGAAATGCGCCTAACATTTCAGATTGATCCTTATGGTTGATACAAACAGTATTGTGATTAATCGTTTTTCTGAATTCATTGCGGGCATTCAGATGACAATGATATATATATGTTCCAGGATCTATAAATATGGGGATTCCATTTATTAACATTTGAAAACTTAGTGCGTCTGCATGTCCGTGTGCTGCTATGCTACCAAAGCCCAAAGCCGCATGATCAATTCCTATTAATACTTTATTTTGAGAATCTCTAAGAAAACTGTTTCCCCCTATTTTGAAGCATCGACTGAAAGTATTATCATATAATATTAATTCTTTAATGTCCTTTATTTTTTTCTCTGAGAATAGCCAATAAATATTTTCATGAATCGTATCGAAGCTATGATAACGTTTATTTAGAAGTAACGAACACAATTGTAATACATAATTGTAATGATTGGTTTCTCCTCCTTGTAAATCAAGTATTTTCCCTTCATCGTTATCTCCGAATTCACAAGATATTTGTTCGTTCCATAAGCTATGAGAAACAAATTCACACATTTTATTTAGCATTGACTCCCATGTTGGCGGAATTTTTTCTCCATTCGTTTGCATACAATGGGACATTAATGCATATGCTTCCATCACAAAACTTTGATAGTGGAGAGATAATTCTTTATTTACTCCATCTTCATAATTTTGAATTGGAAGTTCTGATGTTAATATTTGGATGGATAAATCTTTCCAGGGTTTATAATTGAAGCAAAATCCTGCTAATCCGATGGCTGTTGCTTCTACTATCAGATGATTGTTGGCTGATGAAAACCGGGAGTAGTGTCTGGTAATGTAGCCTGTCATGTTTAAAATGCCAATTTCAAGTCCTTTCTGTAGAGGTGTATCTTGAATATCAGCTTTTTTTAGAAATGCTAATGTGTACATCCATGATATACTTCGGATTGCAACTTCCATCACACTGGTCCAAGAAATTCCATGTAAGAATGGATTACTTTTATTCCAGTTTTCCCAATCATCTTTCAATTCATTTAAATAATTTTCATTTCTTGTGATGTAAAATGCTTTTGCCAGTAATGTGAATTGGAAATGTCTGTTTAACTCCCAGTTTGTTCGTGCATCTCCAATGGAATCACATTGTTTGTAGTTCAAATTATATGAAAACGTTTTAGGCCACTCATGTATGGTCTGGAAGCCACTATGCCATTTCTGTTTATAGTCTTTGTACTCAAAAGGACCTAATAGATGTATATTGGTTTGAGTGCCGAATTTGGTGTTATTAAAGTTAAGTCCTAATTTGTTTTCATCAAAATGTATTGATGGTAAAATGGAATAAAATAGTTTTTGACAAACAGGAATTTCCTGTTTGTCAAAAATCTGTTTCTCTTTTTTTTGGATATTTTTTTGTTCCAAGCGCCATAAAATCTCAGATAGATTCATGGCACTAAGACGATTTATATACCAGCTTAGTTTATTCATTATTATGAATGATTGAGAGATTATAAGTGTCCAGTTTGAGACTTATGCATAGAAAACGTATGCTGAGTAGACTAAAAATCAGCATATGATAAATACCAGGAATATATATCTGTTTATTAAAGGTGCCTTATAAAAGCGTTCCTTATTTCCCGTTTGAAAGAAAAATATTTCCCCCCCCCCTGAAAATTTGGGCGTTTTGAATTTCCTCCTGAAGTTACTTTTGATAGAATTCATATTCAGGAAACAAACATAAGACATATTAGAATATGTGTTATGATTTTAAGGAATAGGGGATATTTTCTAACTTTCGGTTTTTCTGTTGCTTAGTTAGATTTTATATGTCCTTGTATTTGTTTTCTTTTGCAGGATACTGCACTTAATGGACGAGAAAGTAATTAAAATTACTGCAGGTATATATGTTTGTATATTCTAATGAATAGCAGTAATTATAATTGGAGATAGTTGTATTGGGGAGTATTTGTTTAGAATTCAGTCTGTTTAAAATCCTGGTTAATCTGTTCATTTTGGGCAGGATTCGTATTTATATTACCCCAGGATAATCCTTCATAAATACCATTATAATTGACTTCTTTCCATTGACGTACGAGGTCAATAATGATTTTATTAGGATATTTTTCTAGTATATCTATGAATTCTTTTTCTTTATTAGTAATTACTAGTACATCGCTTGCCGAACAAACAGCGTCAAGATTATCTGTTACAAAATGTTGTAGATGAGGGATTTTTGCCATGATAAAATCTTTGTTGGTGCCGGTTAGTTCCGATATTTTTACATTTTTATCATAAATGTTTATAATGAAACCTTTACCGAGCAGTTGTTCCACTACGTCTACTATCGGACTACAACGTAAGTCATCAGTTCCTGCTTTAAAGCTTAATCCTAAGATGCCTATTTTACGTTTTCCTTTGCTGACTATAGTATCTACAGCATTTTTTTTCTGTATTTCATTACTATTGTAAATACTTTCTATTACAGGTGCATCCACATATAGGTCATGAGCCAATGTTTTTAAAGCTTTCATATCTTTAGGCAAGCATGAACCACCGTATGCAAAACCAGGTTTGAAATAATATGGAGAAATATTCAATTGTTTATCTTTACAGAATATTTCCATTACTTTATGAGAGTCTATATTCAACCCCTTACAGATATTGCCAACTTCATTTCCAAATACGATTTTTAATGCATGATATGTATTGTTTACATATTTCATCATTTCTGCAACTTTTATATCAGTGGAAATGAATTCAGCATGAATATCTTTATACAGCTCACGGAATGTTTCTTCTGCATATTTATTGTCTGTGCCAATTAAAGTCAAAGGCGGATTAAAATAATCTTCTACAGATGTTCCTTCACGTAGGAATTCCGGATTACTTACTACTGTAAAATCGACATTACGTTTTTTACCACTTTCTTGTGCTATAATTTCTCCGACTTTTTCATTCGTTCCAGGTAATACAGTTGAACGAATGGCTATAATATGAAATCCTTCTTTACTTTTTAAAGCACGTCCGATTCTACCTGCTACAGTATATATATAGTTAAGGTTCAGATGTCCTTCTTTACTTGATGGTGTACCTACTACAATGAATGAAATATCTGTTTCTGCGACGGCTTCAGCAGCAACAGTTGTTGCGGAAAGCATTCCTTTTTGGTGAGCCTCCATGCATAATTCTGCTATTCCTTCTTCTATAATTGTAGGTTTACCTTCGTTTATTAGGCGTACTTTATTTTCATTTACATCTACACCGATGACTTTATGACCTAATTTGGCCAAACATGCCGCGCCTACGCATCCTACGTAGCCGAGACCAAAAATACTGATATTCATGACCTAATTAACTTTTTAAATAATTATATTATTGTTCTTATCTGTTTTCTTTATTAGAAATATTATTAATGATATAGTTGTATTTACCTCTTGAAGTTATTATGAGTTGGTTTTTATTTATCTGATTTATTATTATGTCAAAATTATTTTCACCCAGCTGTTTATGTACTATTTTATCAAGTTTAATTTTATCGTTTTGTGAGAAGTTATTGTTGGTAACAATATTGAGTGTAACTTTTCCTTGTGTATTTTGTATAAACTGGGCATAATCAATGGTAGTAATATCTTTAAAAACACGAGTCAACAAAGCGCCACTATAATGGGTTCCATCTTTTCCAATGAGACAAGTACTTTTACGCCCTAATATTTTTTTTATTAAAGGTTTACCTTCATCTATATTAGGTTGTATCATCTCCATGATATCGTCACCTTTATATCTAATTAGAGGAAATGATTTATTGATTAATGATGTGGTGATTTCTCCATCATTCAGATATTCATTAATGGAATATCCAGGATCTTCAACATAACCAGAATGATCAAGGGTTTCACTAAGTCGTATTGTACGTTCTGTAGTTCCAAAATGATCATAAATATGTGAGTTAAATTGTTTCTCAATTAAGGCTCTTTGATGTTCCAATAAACTTTCGCTTGAAGTAAATGTTAATGGAATATGGAGTTGTAATTTATTTTCTTTTAGTAGAATTGCTAAATTATATAAAGAGCTTGGATATCCTTCAATAGCGATTGGATTGTGTTCTCTAATTTTTTTGTAATAGATTTCTATTGATTCTTGGTTGATATTATAGCTTGATAAATATAATGTATTACTTATGTGTATTTTTAAATAAAGATCTTTTTTGTCTAGATTTCCCCGTAAGGAAACTAATGGTTGACCATATATGAAACCACATTTTTTACGGTAACAATAGAAATATGCTTGTTCTCTCCAAATTGATGGCCAATCTTCATATACGGTCATGGGGGTGCCTGTTGTCCCACTTGTATGATTTTTAATTAATTTACATTTTGAGGTCACAAGCATTTGGTCTGCATATTGTTTTACCATATCTTTAGTGATAACTGGTAATTTCTTTATGTCATCTAATCCATTTATATCCTCTTTATTAATATTGGCTTCTGTATATAACTTGTGATAAAATGGTGATTTATCGTATGCTTTTCTGAATATCTTTAGAAATACCTGCTCATTCCTTTGGTTGAGCTCTTCAGGCGTCATTGCATACATCTTTTCTATCTCTTTTATATATGGATATATAATAGGATAGCTTCTAAGTAGATATTTTATCGTTTCTTTTATGTATTTTATTGACATATTGATATATATTATTTAGGGGTATGAAGCTTTAATTTAATTAGGAATTTTCTTACCAGTCTAAAAACTTGTCTTCTGATGTAACACCATATTTCACCATTTCTACTATCGTTAAATCGTCGTAACCAATAAAAGTTGATTATATTAACTTTTGATTTATAGAACTTAAGGTATTTAATGTCACTAACTTCATGTGAAATGAATTGTAGTGGATTAGGTGCTGTATCTATTGTTAATATATTAGTCGTTGGGTTGAATATTAGATAATGATATTTGACTTCTATTCCGTTCCATTCTATTAGTAGTTCTTTAAGGATGTCAGGATTATTAAAAATTAATTTCTTATTCCCATAATATGTTTGTGGAAATATGAAATTTCCTAATGAATATATAATCGTTTTTCCTTTATAAATTTCAATCTGTTGGATTATGTGTGGATGATGTCCTATGATTAAATCGGCTCCTGCATTAATCATTCTATGTGCATGGTGTCTGTCTGCTGGTTCAACATAATTCAATCGTTCTATACCCCAGTGCGGATAAACAACAACATAGCAATCTTCTTTTTTCAGCTTTTTTATATCCTCAACAACTTTATCTGGATTATATAAATTTAAAGCGTGATCATTAGCACATGTTGAAAACGTTATAATATATAATGATTTACCATTAAATTGAGTCTTGATGATATCGTGATTATTTACCCCCCCAGGATTTTATATGATTTTTTTCTAATAAAGTAATTGTCTTTTCCAATGGATATTTATAATCCATTATATGATTATTACATAAACTTACATACTTGATGTTAAGATCTTGTAATACTTTAATAACATTAGGCTGTGAATAAACTGAATATTTATCTTTGAATTTATAATTGTATAATTCATTTCTATTAGGTAAAATATTTCCTTCAAGGTTTGCTATTGCTGTTTTACCTTTAAAAATATGCTGAATATTGGAATAGTCAATATTACAGTCATAAGGAAAAGTAAGATCTCCACAAAAGATAAGTGACATTGTATATTTTATTTGGCGTCCAATTTTGACGTGTGGTATAGTGAAAGCCACTTTTCAGCAGTTCCCTATTAAAAAAATTGAACGTGATTATTAATATTTATTAGTATTCATTCCGATTGTTATAAGCAGCAGATTTTTATAATCCTTTCTACCATTGACAATTTCGTGGAGGAATTTCTTGAGATATTCCAGGGCTGACAGCCCGTTCATTCGGCATGTTGTGAGCAGCGTATGATAGGCCCCCGATACATTTGCCATGCGGTTGCTTACAAAGAACAGCAAGTTCTTGCGCTCCCCTGCCAACGGACGGATGAAACGTTCTGCTATCGAATTGTCGATGTCATAACGATCATTGTGCAAATAAAAAAGATTTAATTTGGACATGACAATAAAAACGTTATCTTCCTGTGGTTCTCGGTTCAGCTGCTGGTGAATGATGGGTAGTACCCGTTCATACTTACAGCGCATATTATGAAAATTACGCAGATAGTAGAATCTGTTCATTCCTGTAACATTCAGCATAGTCTCTTCAGTCTCTCTATCAGCCTTTTCAAGTTCCGGTAGGTTAAGTTTCGTCTGTATCCGTATTTCGTTTGTCATACGGATGTCTATCATCATCCTTACAGGACAGGGTTTCGCATTCGCCTTTCTTTCAAACCTGTACGGGTACGATTGGATGTCTTGTATCCTTGTACCATACTCTTCCGTGCTTTATATATTTATATTGTCTAAAAACACTGATTTGAGCTTTTCCTCAAGAATATTAAATGGAATAGGAAAATTGGGACTGATCTCTTTAAATTTTGCATTATTGAGAATCTTTTGGCATAATGTTATGTTGTCAAGAGGGAAGAAAGTGGCATTCTCTTCAAATGTTTCATGAAAGATTTCTATGTCACTTAAAAAGACTCTTTTACATCCGCATGCTACAGCTTCATAAGGTGTACGACCAAATCCTTCATAAAGAGAAAATAAGGCAAAAGCATAAGCATATCTATATAAGGACATAAGTTCTTTTATGTCAATATAATCGGTAAATATGATTGTATCACCCATTTCTGATATTAATGTCGTTAAATTCTTATCAGAGGACTTTCTCTGTTTCCCGACTAAAACTAATTTAAAATTATTTTTTATGAGAAAGGGTTTTATGACTTTTAATAAATACTTTAAATTTTTTCTAGGCTCTATTGTTGATACAGAAATAATATATTTATTGGGTGAGATTCCCCATTTTTTTAAATAAGAGGAATTGATATCTTGAGTATTTTGATAAGCAGAAGAAATATTTTCTCCACAGTTATAAATAGGTTTTTGAGTTATTTTTTTTAAAGATTTTAAGGTTGTATTTGATATTGTAATAATACCATCTGCTTTTTTCATAAATAATAATAACTTAGGTGTATAATAATATTTTCCTGCAAATGGTATTGTATTTCGATAATTGAAATAAACCATATCGTGTACGACTTTGTATATTTTACTTTTATTGAAATAATATATATCTATAGGAGGTGGAAGAGCTGGAAAAATTGTAATATCAGCTTTTATTTTTCTTACAGCTATACTTAATGCAATGTTTTCTAAATATAGGCGGTTGCATTTATTTATGATATAGGCTTTAGGATTATTGTCTATTTCGTTTTTTGCATGAAATATAGGGATAATTTCATAACCTGTTGTTAATAAAGCTTTATACAAATCTATAGAATAGAGTTCAAGACCTGTATGTTTCCTTCCATAAAGTGAAGTTAAATCTATTGCTATTTTCATTTTTTGAGTAAGAATCTAATAGTTAGTCTATTGTAAAAGTTTTTACTTTGATTTATTTTCGGGTATTTTAAAATTATACCCTTCTATACGTCCTTTCAGAATATAAAAACTCTTTTTCATTCTTTTAAATTTTCCTAATAGACAAAAAACAAACATTCCAACAAATGGTCTTATGAAGGAATTGGCAATGATTTTAATAGGATATTTATTTTTCTTTAGTAAATATCCCCAACCTCGTGCGTAATAATAATTTTTTATAATTAAATCAGAAAAGTTTGATTTTTCATTTCTGGGATGGTGTATTTCTATATTAGTATTGTAAATAATAACTGCATTATTCTTTTTTATATAATTATAGAGATAATCAGTTTCTTCCCCAGATAATAATTTGAAAGAAGAACCAACTCCAATATTTTCATCAAAAAATAAATCTTTATCAGTCTTTAGAAATATAGAATTGGAAAAAGCGCCACAATGATTATATAATGTTAATAATCTTGATGTCCCTTTATAAATTTTTAATGGAATCCCATTCTCATCAGTAGCTTTGGCTATAACTCCATCGTATCCATCCTGAATACATTCTAAGACTTTAGATAAAGTAAGTGGATTGTACCAGCAATCGTCATCTGGAAATGCTATTATGTCACCTTTCACATGTTTCAAAGCAATATTTCTTGCTTCAGAAAGGCTGCATTTGTGGTATTTTATGTATGTAAAATCTATTTTTTTATTCAAGTCATTAAATGAAGAAATATTGTTACCTTGATCTATAAATATTAATTGTATAGAAGAGAAGTCGATATTGAATTGGTTATTTAATGATTCTACAAATCTCTTAAGCTGAGATTTTCGATCTTGAGAAGTTTGGATTAATGAAAACATAAGCGATGTAAATGTTTATTATTAATATTGTTGCATCTTATATACAAACAATTAAAGTATGATTTATGTGTTATAGAAATGATGTAGATTTATTTGAAACGAATTCTGCTTTTTAGTAATTTAAGCAACTTATGTTTGTATTTTCTAGTTGTTGTTTTAGAGAAAAATAATCTATTTAATATGTCTTTGTATTTAATATTAAGTTTTTTGCATATGACCTTCTCAAGTTTAACATACCAAGGTAACCATGAGCCTGAAAATTGATGGATTGAAAATGTTTTTTCTGTAATGTTATATTGTCCGGTAATATAAGATTTGGGACTAAAATAAGTAGCAGGCAACACAAATATTTCATTGCTAGAAGTATATTTTTGTTCTATATGTGTTGATATTTCTGTTATTTTATATTTATTATTTAAGATTTCTCTCATAATCTGTGGTATAGGTCTCAAGTCTAATTCTCCGTTGCTTTGTATAAAATCTCTATTTTCATAATATTTTAAACATTCATAGATCCAATCTGCACCTTTCTCAGCTCCTATAGTAGCTGCTTCGAATGTTTTATTCCCATCAGATTCATAACATAACATTTGTTTTAAGTAAAGTAATGGGGTGAAAGATTTCAGTACCTCAACATCCATATCAAGATAGATACCACCATATGTATATAATGCATACAAACGAATATAATCTGCCGCAAATGCATATTTCTTCTTTTCATATGCTTGTTTTACCCATTTAGAAGTTTCCTTGTCAAATAAGTTAAAATCCCATTTGATAAATTGATAATCTGGAAGATTCTTTTCCCATGTTTGTATATATCTTTTCATATCTGTTGGTATGGGATCTTGACTTAACCAACAATAATGTATTATTTTAGGTATCATAATTATACGAGAATATATTTATTGCTATTCTTATGTGGTTTTATAACATTGGTTTGCCTTATTTTGTCTCTCAAATAAGTTTATTGAAAACAAAAAAGTAAATAATTGAATCCATGCAGCTGACAAGCTGTTATTGCTTGAAGCTATTAATAAAAATGGAACTAATGTATAGAATCTTTCAAATTTGTTATATGTTTTATAGCTACGTTTTATTACCCAGATATAAATTATGAATAACATAACCATAAAAATAACTCCCATATATAGTAGATAATCAATCCAAAAGTTTTCAGTAACAGTAATACCAGATACTATTTTTATTCTGTTATATTGATTTGGTGTTAATCCGTACATAAAATCTTCCAAAGAATAATAGTTAAATATGTTCCAAACATCTATTCGAGTTGATGTACTTCCTACATTGTCCATTATGCCAAGGAAAATTCTTGAGCCAAAATCATAATGAATAATTAGTATTGCAAATAATGCTATCATTGTAAATAATGATATATATATTTTTTTAGGGGAAACTGTATTTATATTTTTTTTACTTTTTGCTGTATATAAAAAAAATATAAATAGAAAAATAGCTTCAATGATGATTGATGATCTTGTGTTAAAGGAAAGAATTGCAAGGAAACCGAGTGAAAAAAGCATGATTTTTTTCTTGAATGTTAAAGTTGAAATCATGAAAAAATTCATCATTGTTGAAACAACTAAGGCATTTTGTAATGGATGACCAATAATAGACCAACTTCTGAAATCTGAATAGCTAAAAATTTCCGTTAAAAGTTCATCGGTATAAGAATAACGAGCAAAAACAAGTGTTTTAGTTATTTTTTCAAATATTGCTATACTACATTCAATAACAAAAAATATAATATAAATATTAAAACATTTGTTCCATATTTGAGGATATTTTGTTTTTATAGGAAAACAAGATATTATTATTGGAGGAGCTATAATCAATAAGGACATCTTATTGAAACTATGATCTATGTAAATATATTTATATAGACAGAAGATAATAACAAATATACAGAGAGTTAGATAACTTTTTCTGTTTAATAAAATAGATTTTTTTGAAATGCAAAGAAATGATGAAATTATAATGAATATAACTGTAACGCTTTTCCAATCTATATTTATTAGGTTTAATACATTCTCACCTAAAAATAGTATTAATAATAGTAATAAACAATAAATATTCTTCATAATTTTATATTAGCGTCCAATTTTGACGTGTAGTATAGGGAAAGCCGCTTTTCAGCAGTTTCCTATTAAAAAAATCAAAACTTGAACGTGATTATTAATATTTGTTAGTATTAATTCCAATTGTCATAGGCAGGAGATTTTCATAATCCTTTCTCCCTTTGACAATTTCGTGGAAGAATTTCTTGAGATATTCCAGAGCAGAAGCCCGTTCATTCGGCATGTTGACAGCAGCGTATGATAGGCCGCCGATACATTTGCCATGCGGCTGCCAACAAAGAACAGCGAGTTCTTGCGCTTACCTGCCAGCTGACGGATGAAACGTTCTGCTATTGAATTGTCTATGTCATAACGACCGTCACTCAAATAGGGAAATAGATATAATTTAGACATGACAATAAAAACTTCATCTTTCTGTGGCTCTCAGTTCAGCTGCTGGTGAATGGTGCCCGTTCATATTTACAGCGCATATCATGATATTACGCAGATAGTAGAATCTGTTCATTCCTGTAACATTCAGTATAGTCCCTCCAATTTCTCTATCAGACTTTTCAAGTTCCGGTAGGTTAAGTTTCGTTGCTGTATCCTCATTTCGTTTGTCATACGGATGTCTATGATTATTCTTACAGGACAGGATTCCGCATTCTCCTTTCTTTCAAACTTACATAGGTACGATTTGATGTTTCGTATCCTTGTACCATACTTTTCCGTGGCATTGCTTCCGCCTTGTAGCGGATGAACAGCCTTTAATGCTTGATTATTCTTTCGCTCTGAAAAGTAAATTAATTTCCTTTTCTCTCGCTTAACCGAATAATTCAAAATCACTGCTGCTATACATATTTTTAATATTTTTTGTTACAGCAGCGAAGGTCATATTTTTATTCTTTGAGGCAATACGTCAAAATTGGAGGCTTACCACTGCTATACATAATTCTATAAATTTGGTTGGCAGCGAAGTTATTCTTTTCAATTAATAGCCATTTTTGGACTGCTTACATCATAATTTAATCATTGTTATGGATTCTATTTAATTACTTAAATTTATGACATAATTTATTCATCATCGTACGTAGTTCCATGCGTTCTTGCTTATTCAATTGTATATAAATAGTGGGAGGAGCAACAAGAATTGTCAGTAGTGACATGGATATAAAACGTTGAATAGAATCTGTTGGTGTAAAATAAATTAAAACTATTCCTGTTAACATTAAGGTTAGAGATAAAATAAAAGCTGGTTTAATAACCTCTTTTATATAATTAGGAACATTGAGCTTTATTTGGTTGTGTATATCATACAAACAATATAGCCAATAGCCAAAATTTGCTAGAATTGCTAATATAAATGGTATAATTGGATAGGGAAGAATCTTAAGGCAAAGATAGCTTATAGGTAATATGGAAAGGGTGAATAGCCGACCATATACTTGGCTTTTTTTTATTCGACCAGTTGCATTGGCGGCTATCCAAAGGGGAGAAATGAAAACTCCTACTAATGCTTCGCATAAAACTAATCTTGCAAAAATAACTGTATATTCAGGTACTTGACCGAGCCAAATATTTAGGATAAATTCAATTTCTATCATGATGGGAATGGCTAATAACGCAGCGAAGAAATAAGCATATTTTGAACTTTTTTCTATAAGTGTTATCATGTATTCTTGATTTCCTATAGCATAAGATTTTATGATTTGTGGTTTTACTGCTGTCATTATATTCTCTGTAAACCGAGTAACTACAGCGCTTATTTGAACAGAAACAGCACGTGCTGCATTGACAGTAGGGCCAAAGAAAAGATTTAAGAGTATATTGGTGCCTTGTACTCCTGCTGACCATGCGAAGCAGCCAAATAAATTTTGTCCAGTAAACCTGGACATTTCTTTTACTAATGCAGGATTCCAGTAAAATCTTAGTTTACATTCTGAAAAATTCTTTAAACAATAAGTGGCGTAAAATAACCATACAATAATAGAAACTAATGCCATTAGCATTCCATATAGAATTAAGGTATCGATGTTTTCACAGATTTGTAATAGATAAACAATCCCTAAACGAGCGAATGCCTCAAAAAGGCCAAGATATGCATACATATTCATCTTTTCATGTGCGACTATTGCTCCCATTAAAGATACTTGATTTATGGCAGAGAGGATAGATATTAAAGAAAACTGATATATCCAAATAGCCGCAATTAATCGGTTAGGAGGAATAATTAGTTTATTATATACAAACCATAATCCTATAGTTTCACCTAATATTAAGAGTATAACAGAGAATAGAACCATTAGGGTGAAACTTTGCCGAAAAGCTTGTTCGGCTTCTTTTAAATTCTGCTTTCCTAAACCTATATTTATATAGCGTTGGGAAACATTAGATAAACTGGATGTAAAGAAACCTAGAATGGAGACTACTCCTCCTACTACATTGTAAATACCAAAATCTTCTACTCCTAAAACTTGCAGTACTACTCTACTTGTGTATAATGATACTGCCATAAGTAACAGCATACGGATATAGAGAAATAGTGTATTTTTTGCAATCCGTTTATTATTCTCTGTTGTATTGTCCATAGTTTGCGTTCAATTTTGACGTGTCGTATAAGGAAAGGCGCTTTTCAGCGATTCCCTATAAAAACAAAATTGAATGTGTATTAATATTTGTTAGTATTAATTCCGATTGTCATAGGCAGGAGATTTTCATAATCCTTTCTCCCTTTGACAATTTCGTGGA
>ERZ857969.680-NODE-680-length-54532-cov-7.532904_pt1 | contig 54532 bp, 53 predicted proteins | sample MGYA00519864_ERZ857969 | MGnify/ENA primary metagenome ERZ857969 (study PRJEB31778, sample SAMEA3449382) | human gut metagenome | biome: human gut; feature: human-associated habitat; material: faeces | place: United Kingdom | collected 2010/2012 ...
AGGCCTACACCATGGGCATCAAGACCATCATGCAGGCCCGCAAGGTGCTGGTGGTCGCCAACGGTCTGGCAAAGGCCAAGGCCGTCAAGGCTGTCGTTTCCGGCCCCGTCACCCCCGAATGCCCGGGTTCCATCCTGCAGATGCACCCCGACTGCATCCTCGTGGCCGATGAAGAGGCCCTGAGCCTGCTGTAAGGCCCGGAGGAACGCATGGACGAAAACGAAAAGAAAGAGCCGGAGACGGCACAGGAACCGCCCAAACCCGAGAACTACAGCCGCTACATGGGGACCCTGAACCGCATCTACCGCCGGAACAATAACCCGCAGCGCAAGAAGCTTGGCGACGGCATCGGTTCGCTGAAAAAAGGGCAGCAGCCTGCCGCCCCTGCGCCGGAGCCGGGCAAAAAAGACCGCAGCTTCCTTGCTGTGGCGGGCGGTGCCATCGTCCTGATGGCGATCCTGTATTTTATCAAGCTCTTATAAATAAAAAGGGCCGCTGTGCAGCTGCACGGCGGTCCTTTTGTATTGCTATAAGACTCAGACGTTCTCGGTCAGGAACTTCTCGACAGCCTCAATGGCAGCTGCCTCGTCTTCGCCCTCGGCAGTGACGGTGATGGTCTCGCCCTGACGGATGCCCATGCCCATCACGGCCATCAGCTTGCGCATATCGCAGGTCTTGCCGTTCTTCTCGATGGTAATGGCGCTGGTGTACTGCTTGGCCAGCTTGACCAGCAGGCCGGCGGGGCGTGCGTGGACGCCGAGTTCATCTTTGATGGTATACTGGAACTGTTTCATGGCTCATAGTCTCCTTGTTGGATAAAAGGGGGATTCGGGTCGTTCAAAAAATCAGACAGCGCTCTCGTAGTCCAGCATGAACTGCACGATGCCGTCCATGGCCAGCTCGCGCGGGTCGAGCTTCAGCTTGCCCTCGCGGATCTTTGCGTAGCTGATGGGCATGTACTGGTGGAGCATATTCATCGGGATGGGGTACTCGCGGAGATTGTCGAACAGCTTGTTCATGGCGGCCACCACCTCGGGCTGACCGATGTAGTAGCGGGCGCGGTCGGAGTAGCTGTACTTGCGGCACTGTGCCAGATGCTTCTCGTCGCCGTGATAGTGCTTCTCCCAGTTTGCGGGGGAGGCCAGCATGACGGCGTCCAGAGTCTCGATGAAGTTGGCGCGCTTTTCCTCAGGGACAAGCTCCTTCTCCATCATGCTCAGGGAGAACAGGGCCTCACGCAGGCCATAGGTCAGGGCCGGGCCGACCTTGAGGATGGCGATGCCGTCGGTGACCATGTTGTACAGGTCGGTGGCGGTCTGGTAGTCGGTGGAGTGGCCCTCGAAGCAGATGTTCGGGAACTCCTTCAGGGCTGCGCAGAGGTCCACAGCGGCGGCAGGGTCATAGTCGAACACCTGCTCGTCGCCGAACTCGACGCCGGGCTGGACGACCACAGCGATGACATCCTTCATGCCGTCGCCCACGCCCTCTTCGGTCCAGACGCGCTGGTAGGTGGAAACGGTGTCGCGGAAAGCATCGGGGCTGGTGACAGCCAGCGTGTCCTCAGCCTCGGTAGCACCGCCGGGGATGGGTACTTCGCTGCCGATGACGAAGACGGGACGCATTGCATCGGGCTTCTCGGCCTTCAGCTCTTCGTAGCCCTTCATAGCTGCCTTGTACAGCTGCGCGCCGCGGCGTGCGATGACCTCGGTCTTGAGCAGGCCGGGAGCGTCGTCAGCCACCTTCATGCTGGTGTCGAGGTGGATCTTGGTAAAGCCTGCGCGGGCGTACTGGTAGACCAGCTCGACCGAGTTCTTCATGGCCTCGGCCTCGGGCAGCTTCTGCCAGGTCAGGGGGCCGAGGTGGTCGCCTGCCAGAATCATCATGTTCTCGGGCAGGTCGATGTCCTTGGCCATTTTCAGGACCATCTGGTAGAAGTCGGCGGGCTTCATGCCGGTGTAGCCGCCAAACTGGTTGACCTGGTTGGCGGTGGCTTCGATCAGGACGGGGATGTTGCGCTCCTTGGCGCGGCGCAGCGCGATCTCAATGACCAGCTCGTTGGCGCTGCAATAAGAGGGGATGCCGCAGCGGATGCCCTGGCGGCGCTTGTCCATCATTTCCTGAAGCGGGTGTTTCATGTTTGCTATCTCCTTCGTGTTTGCTTGGGTGTATGCGTTGAATGGTTTTCATTAAAGTTTGGGCTGGCCCATGCAGTAGGTCTGCAGGACGTCGTAGTTATCTTCCAGCACCACGAGGTCGGCGTCCTTGCCCACCTGGATGGAGCCCTTGCGGTCGTCCAGATGCAGGCACTTGGCCGGGTTGATGGTGCAGGCGTTCAGAGCGTAGTTGAAGGGGACCAGAGCCTCTTCCACGAGGATGCGCAGACCCTTGTTGATGTTCAGGGTGGAGCCTGCCAGACCGCCGGTGGCCGTCAGATGGGCGCTGCCGTCGGGGTAGATGATGATCTCGTTGCCGCCGAACAGGTACTTGCTGCCCACGGGCGTACCCTTGGCCATCAGGGCGTCAGAGACCATGATGGCGTAGTCGGGACCCTTGCTCATGAAGTAGTTGTTCAGAGCAGCGGGGGTGGAGTGGCAGCCGTCACAGATGATCTCGCCGTACATGGTGCGGATGCGATAAGCTGCGCCCACCAGACCGTTTGCACGGTGGTTGAAGGGCGACATACCGTTATAAACGTGGGTCATGGAGCGCGCACCGTTGGCGTAGGCCATGACAGCCTGCTCGTAGGTCGCGCCGCTGTGGCCGATGCTGACCACTACGCCGTGGGCCGTCAGATAGCGGGTGAGGGCGAAGTCCTCATCATGCTCCGTTGCCAGCGTGACATAGCGGATGTGGCCGCGGGCCGCTTTCTGGTAGTGCTCGAACTGCTCGATGGTGGGTTTGACGATGTACTGGTCAGGCTGTGCGCCCTTGTACTTCATGTCGAGATAGGGGCCTTCGAAGTGGATGCCCAGGATCTCTGCGCCGTCGTAGCCGCTCTCCATGACATTGGCCACGTTGGTGACAGCGTTGGTCAGCACCTCTACGCTCTGGGTGATGGTGGTGGCGAGGAAGCTGGTGACGCCTTCCGAGACGATGTGCTCTGCCCAGTAGCGCAGGCCGTCCTCGTTGGCGTCGTTGGTGTCGAACTCGTAGGCGCCGTGGCAGTGGATGTCCATAAAGCCGGGGACGATGCGCTTGTCACCGTAATCGTCGTCCACATCCTTGGTGCCATAGGGCAGGATGGCGGTGATCCTGCCGTCATTCACCTCAATGGCAGCAGGGACGAACTGGTCTGCCAGCCAGACCTTTTTGCTTTGTATTACCATTTTAAATGCCCTCCTTCTGGGGTTGATAGCTTAATTTCATTATACCGCACGGCTTCGGAAAAATATTTATAATTTTCAATCGATTTGTTATTCGTTTCGGCAAAAAGACATAAAAATGATGGAGAAAACGGCCTGACAGGCCGATGCGCGGCGGCTGGTTTGTCTTTTTCAACCAAAAAGTTATGGCTTTCAGTTACCCCCTTGTTTTCTGCGGTTTGGTTGTGATATAACAAACAAAAGAGAGCGGAACAGCTCTGCTATGGAATTATCAGAAAAAAGTTTTACCGTGTCCATTAGGAGGTAGATTTAGGATGAGCATTTTTAATCTGACCGATGAGAAGATGAAGGAGACGTCTTCCACCTTTACGGCCCATGAGATCTATCAGCAGCCTGCCACCTGGCGCAAGACCTGCGCACAGCTCGCTGCCTGCAAGGATGAGCTTCAGGCTTTTATCGATCAGGTCGTCAAGCAGGATGATTTCGACATCGTCCTCACCGGTGCCGGCACCAGCGAGTTCGTCGGCAACTCCCTGTTCCAGGCCCTGAACCCCAAGTACGACTTCAAGGTCAAGTCCTACGCTTCTACCGACCTCGTGCCTTCCCCCGAGAACTTCCTCTCCCGCACCAAGCCCACCCTGCTGGTGAACTTTGGCCGTTCGGGCAACTCCCCCGAGTCTCTGGGCAATGTGGAGGCCGCTGAGGTCGTCTGCCAGAATCTGTATCACCTGTTCGTGACCTGCAACCACGAGGGTACTCTGTCCAAGCTGGCAAACACCCGTCACAACTGCTTCGCCATCAACCTGACCCCCGAGACCCACGACCAGTCCTTCGCCATGACTTCCAGCTACAGCAATATGTATCTGGCTACCTATCTGGCCTTCAACCTCGACAAGCTGGACGAGATCACCGCTGAGGTGGAGAAGCTGGCCGTCGCCGGTCAGCACTTCCTCGATGACCAGTTCGGTCTGGCACAGAAGATCGTGGACGAGTTCGATTACAACCGCATTGTCTATCTGGGCAACATCGGCCTGAAGGGCGTCGCTCAGGAGTCCGCTCTGAAGACCCTCGAGCTGACCGCCGGCAAGGTGGCTACCATGTACGACTCCGAGCTGGGCTTCCGCCACGGCCCCAAGTCCATCATCGACGACAACACCCTGACCGTCGCTTACCTGAGCGATGACGAGTACCGCCGCCGCTACGAGCTGGATCTGGTCAAGGAGATGGCACACCAGCGCAAGGGCAACAAGATCGCCGTCGTCTACAACCACGACTGCGAGGGCATCGAGGAGCTGGCCGACTATCCCGTCCAGATCAAGGTCGGCGCCGATATGGAGAACGTCCTGCTGGGTCTGGACTTCATCCTGTTCGCACAGACCATCGCTCTGATGAAGTCCCTGTCTCTGGGCATCACCCCGGATAACCCCTGCCCCACCGGCGAGGTGAACCGCGTGGTCAAGGGCGTCACTCTGTACCCCTACACGCTGAAATAATCAAAACAACGTCATAAATTCAGGAGGGCAACGAGTATGATCGGTTTGGTAGTTACCGGCCACGGCCATTTTGCAGACGGTATCCACACCTCTGCGCAGATGATCGCGGGCGAAAATGATTATGTCCGCTACATCAACTTTGAAGAGGGGATGACTCCCGAGCAGCTGGCCGAGAAGTTCAACGCCGCTTTTGACGAGTTCAAGAGCTGCGACGGCGTCGTGGTGCTGTCCGACCTGCCCGGCGGCTCTCCCTTCAAGACTGCTGTGGAGTGCAAGTATGCACGTCCGGAGCAGAAAATCGAAGTCATCGCAGGCACCAACCTGCCCATGATCGTCACTGCCGTGACCATGCTGGACATGGAGGACGATCCCCGTTCGCTGGCAGACGAGCTTATCGAAACTGGCAGGGACTGCATCGCTCTGTTTGAGCTGGAGGCTGCCACTGCCGAGACCGAATCTGAAGAAAGCGACGGGATCTGATTTATGACGATCAACTGGGAAGTTATCATCTGGACCTGCATCACGCTGGCCGTGCTCATGAGCGTCATCGGCCTTATCCTCTACGCCATCTCGGCCAAGAACGTGCGCAGCAAGCGCAAGGAGCTGGGTGAGGTACACACGGAGCTGAAAGTCGGCTCCCGCATCATGTTCGCGGGTGGCGTCTACGGCAAAGTGGTCAGCATCGACGACGAGGACACCCTCCGCGTGGAGGTGGCCCCCAAGGTCGTCATCACCATCTCCCGCTACGCAGTCCAGAGCCTCCTGAAATAAGGCGGCATTCCCCCATATTTGCTACTTTTACCTTTCTTTCATAACGGCAAGGCCCCCACAGAATGTTCGGCATTCTGCGGGGGCCTTGTCATTTGTGCAGCAAAAAGCGGGAGCGGACATCCCGAAGGACATCCGCTCCCGCTGCGATGTTATGTGAGTTTCAGATTTAAGCCTTGCCGTTGCTGCCGCAGACCAGGATCTTGCTCTTGACGTATTCCTTGACGTACTCGCGGCCGACGGCGCTGTACTTCTTGGGGTCGAAGACCTCGGGGTCCTTGGCGAGGTATTCCTTCAGGCCCTTGCTGAAGGCAATACGCAGGTCGGTGGCGTAGTTGACCTTGCACATACCGCGTGCGACGCACTCGCGGACAGCGTCATCCGGCACGCCGGAGGTGCCATGCAGCACCAGAGGCACGGACACGACCTTGCGGATCTCGCTCAGGCGCTCCATATCCAGCTTGGGAGTTCCCTTGTAGACGCCGTGGGCAGTGCCGATGGCGACAGCCAGAGAATCGACGCCGGTGCGCTCTGCAAACTCAGCAGCCTCGGAGGGGACGGTGTAGCCGTTGCCATTGCCGCCGTCAAGGTCGTCTTCCTTGCCGCCGACCTTGCCCAGCTCAGCCTCCACCGGGATACCGGCGGCGTGGCAGGCGCGGACAACGGACTTGGTGATCTCGATGTTCTCCTCAAACACATGGTGAGAGCCGTCGATCATGACGGAGGTGTAGCCGGCACGGAATGCCTGCATGGCCAGCTCATAGCTGCTGCCGTGGTCGAGGTGCATCACGACGGGGACGCTTGCCTCAGAAGCGGCTGCGGCCACCATGGCGTGGAACATGGCCGGAGAAGCGTACTTCAAAGTACCCGGGGTGGTCTGGACGATGACGGGAGCGCGCAGCTCCTCAGCAGCGGCGATGATGGCCTGCACCATCTCCATGTTCTCGGCATTGAACGCGCCGATGGCGTAATGGTTCTTCTGAGCGTCGAGCATCAAATCTTTGGTCGTAACTAAGGACATAGTAAAACCTCCCAAAACTTTACCTTCTTCAAAAAGCGTTAAGAGTTTAACGATTCATCTTTATTATAGATAGTCTTGGCTAATTTGGCAAGAGCAAAAAACGCCAAAGAGTTTGTCATTTGCGGTTGAAAGCTCAAAAGCCCAGCTGTGCATCCTCCCGGGCGGCTTCCAGAACGGTGACCACCTGCCGGGTCTTTTTCAGTGCGGCGTAGCAGGCATCATAGTCCTTGAGGGCCAGGATCATGGCGATCTCCGCCACCTCGTAGAACCACGGCGACTCGCTGTACTCGCTGCAAATATCTTCCTGTCCGGGACGGACGAGACGGAGCTTCTGGCAGTTGCTGCTGCCCGGCTCAATGAGGATGCGGCCCGCGTCGCCGATGAGCTGGACGCTGCCCGGCGCGGCGCAGTCCTTTGCGCCGGTACACTGGCAGATGAAGTCGGGGTATTCCAGCAGGAGGATGCCGCTGGTGTCGATGCCGTTCCGGTAGAGGTTCGGATGATAGCTCACCAGCATGGGTTCGCCGAACAGCCCCACCACGAAATGTACATTATAAAGGTTCAGGTCCATCAGTGCGCCGCCGCAGCAGGCCGGGTCAAATACCGGTGGCACCTGCCCGGAGAGCAGGGCATCGTACCGGCTGGAATACTGGCAGAAGGTACAGGAGACGATGCGGAGAGAACCGATGTCGTCGAGGTACTGCTTTGCAAGTGCATAGTTGGGGTGGTGGGCCGTGGTGATGGCCTCGAAGAGGAAGAGGTGCTTCTCTTTCGCCAGTGCGATGAGCTCGTCAGCCTCCGCCACGGTAGGGACGAAGGGCTTCTCGCAGAGGACGTTCTTTCCGGCCAGAAGCGCCGCCTTGGTCTGCGCATAGTGCAGGCTGTTGGGAGTGGCGATATAGACCAGCTCAATGTCCGGGTCGGCCAGCATGGCGTCATAGTCGGTGTAGACCTTCGGGATGCCGAACTGCTGTGCCAGCGCCTCGCCGGTGGCCTGCTGCCGGGAGCAGACCGCCTCACAGCGGAACGCAGGGACCTTTGCAAACTCTGCTGCCATCGTGCGGGCGATGGAGCCAGTGCCGAGGATGCCGATATTCATAGGAACGCCCCTCCTTATATATAATGGGGATCAGACGCTGCTCTGACAGTTCTGCTTGACGAATTCGCTGGGGGACATGTGATACTTCATGTTGAAAGACTTGGAGAAATAATGGATGGAACTGTAGCCCAGACGCAGTGAAATTTCGCTGATGGTATAGCGGTTCTCGAGGAGCATCTGACAGCTGCGCTCCAGCTTCTTGTCGTTGATATACTTTTTGGGCGACTGGTCCACCGAGTTCTTGAACAGCAGCTGCAGAGCGGACCGGGACAGCGAGAAGTGCTCGCAGATCTCCGGGATGGTGAGGGGGTCGTAGATGTTGTCGTCGATATAGGCGATGATGCGGTCGAACAGTTCGTCCATGGCGCTCTGGTGGGCCGTGCTGCTGGCGGGGGCCATGGGGGAGGCATAGGTGCCTTGGAGCAGCCGGATGATGGTCTCGGTCAGCAGGCAGAGCATCAGGCTGTTCATATAGGGGATGCCGGTGGTGCTCTCCCGGACGAAGGTTTTTAATAAGGTGTTTATCTTCTGGTCGTAGTGGAACACCCGGTTGATGAGGGCGTCATACCAGACCTCCCGCTCCACGGGAGTCAGGTTGCGCATATCGAAGAGGATGGTCATATAGGAGGCCCTGTGCTCTTCGTCGGTGTACTGGGTGTGGAACTGGCCCGGGCCGTATATCATCAGGTCTTTTTCTTTTAAGTGGTAGAGCGTGCCGTCCACTTCGGTCTCCAGCTCGCCGGTGTCCACGTAGGTCAGCTCGAAGAAATCGTGCCGCTCACCATGGAAACAGTAGTTCTCAGTGCGGATGCGGTAGTAGTAGCCCAGAATTTTCTGTATCTCGATGCGGGGCAGGACGGCCAGAAATTCGTACTGGGAAGGAAAGTCTGTGATATGCAGCAAGTAGCTGCTCTCGGCGTAAAGGTCGTACTCGAGCTTCTGGGTCGTGGAGACGACGGCAAAGTAGATATTTGGCTTGATGTGGATGAGCCTGTTCATCGCAAACTCCTGCACATCGGCAGCCTCCGCCGTGTGGGAGACCAGCAGAACGCCAATGCCGCTCTTTACCTGTAAATAGGTATCGCAGTTGAAGCAGTAGAACTGGGAGACATAGCGGCGGGTGATGGCAACCATCGTCTGGTGAATGAGCTCCGGGTGCTCGCGGTCGATGGGCTGGTGGTAGACCGAGCCGTAGTCCAGAAAAGTGTCGTTGGAAGTTTCGCGTTGCATTCAAATCCCTCCTTACTGAAAAAGTATATCATTTTTTTGGCATTTTGACTAGTCTTATTTATACTTTTTTGGTAGATTGTAATGAGACTCACCGAATTTAACCGTTTTTTCGAAACAATTTGTTAAAAAATATAAAGACATTTGTTCAAATATAGCCTATAATGTAGTTACTCTGAATTGGAAACTCAGACAAAAAACTCAAGGAGGAATTTGAGAATGCCGAACATTGTTCTTACGCGGATCGACAACCGTCTTGTTCACGGTCAGGTCGCAACGCAGTGGTGTGGCGCCATTGGTGCAAACCTTATTCTGGTGGCCAACGACGAGGTGGCTGGCAACAGCCTGCGTCAGGGTCTGATGAATATGGCTGCTCCTGCCTACGCTGCAATGCGTTACTGGACCATCCAGAAGACGATCGATACCATCCACAAGGCCAGCGCCAAGCAGCTGATCTTCATCGTCTGCGAGAACCCGCAGGATGTCGTGAAGCTGGTGGAGGGTGGCGTTCCCATCAAGAAAGTCAACATCGGCAATATGCACATGGCAGAAGGCAAGCGCCAGGTGGCAGGTTCTGTCGCAGTTGACGACGCCGATGTGGCTGCGTTCAAGCGGCTGCAGGAGCTTGGTGTGGAACTGGAGATCCGCCGCGTTCCTACCGAACACGCTGAAAACATCGAAAAGCTGTTCAAGTAAGCTTTCCGGGTGCTTTCGAAAATACTTGAAAAGGAGTATTTATTATGGGCTTTAGTGCACTTCAGATCATTCTGGTCTTTGTGTGGGTGTTCATCGTCGCCATCGACCAGTTTGATTTCCTGGAATCCCTGTACCAGCCTATCGTTTCCGGTGCTGTCATCGGTGCGATCTTGGGCGATCTTCCCACCGGTCTGATCGTCGGCGGTACTTACCAGCTGATGACCATCGGTAACATGCCTGTCGGCGGCGCTCAGCCGCCAAACGCAGTCATCGGCGGCGTCATGGCTACCGTGTTTGCGATCTCTTCTCATCTGGATACCACCGCTGCTGTCGGTCTGGCAGTTCCCTTCGCTCTGATCGGCCAGTACATGGTTACCTTCCTGTTCACCCTCATGTCCCCCATGATGTCCAAGGCTGACCAGCTGGCAGCAAAGGGCGACACTAAGGGCATTGTCCGTCTGAACTATCTGGCAATGGCTCTTCTGGGCCTGCTGTTCGCCATCGTCTGCACCCTCGGTATGCTGGGCGGCTCTGCAATGGGTACTACCCTGAGCAACCTGGCCGCCAAGTATGCATGGATCATGGCTGGTCTGGGCGCTGCTGGCGGTATGATGCGCTTCGTCGGTTTCGCAACCCTGCTGCGCATCATGCTCTCCAACGAGTTCTGGGGCATCTACTTTGCTGGTTTCGCTCTGGCAACCATCATCGGCTACATCCCCGAGCTGTCCGGTTCTGCTCTGCTGCTGATCGCATTCGTTGGTGTTGCGATCGCTCTGTATGACTACCAGACTCGCGTTGCTATCAAGCAGGCTGCTGGTTCTGGTTTTGCTGCGAATGGAGGCGACGACGAAGATGGCATCTAATGCAACTCATTACAACAATCTGACTCCCGCGCAGCCTTTGGATAAGGCTACGCTGAACAAGATGGTGCTTCGTTCCCTGAACCTGCAGGCATCCTTCAACTACGAGCGTATGCAGGCCGCCGGCTGGCTGTACTGCATCCTGCCCGGTCTGGAGAAGATCCACGCAGACAACAAGGAAGACCTGGAGCTCTCCATGGAGCACAACCTGGAGTTCTTCAACACTCACCCGTTCCTGGTCACCTTCGTCATGGGCATCATCCTCTCTCTGGAGCAGCAGAAGGCTGACATCGAAACCATTCGTGCCGTGCGTGTTGCCGCTATGGGTCCTCTGGGCGGTATCGGCGACGCAATCTTCTGGTTCACTCTGGTTCCTATCACCGCAGGTATCACCTCGAACATGGCCATCAACGGTTCGCTGGCTGGCCCCATCCTGTTCCTGCTGATCTTTAACATCGTGCAGTTCGCATGCCGCTTCTTCCTGATGTACTGGTCTTACAACCTGGGTACCAAGGCTATCGACATCCTGACTGCCAACGCTAAGGAGTTCACCCGTGCAGCTTCCATGCTGGGCGTCTTCATCGTCGGTGCTCTGACTTCCAACTACGGCGGCACCACCGTTGCTACCGTCATCGAGAACGGCGACAGCCCCATCGTTATCCAGAGCATTCTGGATGGCGTCCTGCCCAAGCTGATCCCTCTGGCTCTGACCCTCGGCCTGTTCTTCCTGATGAAGAAGAAGAACTGGAAGCCCGTTACCTGCATCGCTCTGCTGCTGGTCATCGGTCTGGTCGGCGCATTCTTCGGCATCTTTGCTTAAGACATAAGCCGGAATCACAATGCACGCGGTACTTCTTGATTTTAATGGGACGATGTTCTTTGATACCCGCTTCCACATGGAGGCGTGGTCAAAGATCTATCATGAACTGCATCCCGAAGATAAAAGCCCTCTTGCATCGACGAAGATTTGCGGTCCCTGCAATGATGTCATCCTGAAGAACATGGCCCCGTGGCTCACCCCTGCGGAGCGCCAGCAGTATTCAGAAAAGAAAGAGGCGCTGTACCGGGAGGCATGCAGGAACGATCCTGCCAGTTTACACCTCGTAGCAGGTGCTGAAGAGCTGCTGCAAGGCTTACAGAAGCGCGGCATCCCGTTCGCGCTGGCGAGTGCTTCCATAAAAGCAAATGTTGATTTCTACTTTGACTCGTTTCCAATCGGTCACTGGTTGAAACAACAGGACGTCGTGTACGACGACGGAAGCTATGCCGACAAAGGCGAGATGCATCTGGAAGCTGCGCGGAGGCTGGGTGTTCCGTTCTCTGAGTGCTTGGTCATTGAGGACAGCGTCACCGCCATCGCTCTGGCAAAACGAAACGGCGCAGGCCGGATCGTGGGCGTCGGAGAGACGGCAGACGGGTCCGAGCTGCTGGCACTGGGAGCAGACCACTACATCCACGACTTTACAGAATTTGATTACGGTTGGCTGGAAAACTGAGTTCACCCAATGAGTTTCCACTTCCACAGTTGATAAGGCGGCTTCGAGAGATCGAAGCCGCCTTTGTCGTGTCCGGATGACTATGGTTTTGAACTGCACAGGGGTCAAAAGTGGAAAACTGCGCAGGGAGGATAAAATAAACCGCGGAGGACTTTCCCGTTAAAAGAAAAGTCCTTCGCGGTTTTGCAATATGTCCCAGACAGGAGTCGAACCTGCGGCCTTCCCCTTAGGAGTAGACCGTACACCTGTAAACCCATTGCAAAATAGGGTAATATATTCTACTCTATATCAATGAATTTTTTGTTGGGATGTCAACGTATGTAAATGGATTCGAACCTTTTTTATTCTGTGTAAACAGATGTTTATTAGCTGGAAATTAGCTGAGCTAATGAAAAGTGGCCGCTCTATTGTACAACGCTCACCTTTCATTAGCTGGAAGGCGCGTGGCTGTTCATAGGCACCAGAAGAACACCAGTTGCAAAAAGCAGCTGAAGCCTGTTTCTGGATTTATGATACCATGTCGGAATCGCAGTTGGAATAGGAACATGGCCAGAACACGATATGAAAGGATTCTGACCTATGTGGTGGGAAGTACTTCATCTTGTAAAAAGAACGGTTTTATGGTATTCTTACATTAGACAAGGAACAGAAAGCAGGTGAACCGATGGCAGAAGTCGAAACGCAAAAAGACCTTGATTTTGAGCGTAAGCATGAGGAAGATCTGCGGCGTATCCGTGATTTTCGGCTCATGGATGATAACTTTATGAGCAAGGTCTTTGAAGATAAGCCGTGTGCGGAATTCCTGCTCCGGATCATCCTGAATCGGGATGATTTGAAGGTTAAAGAAGTCCATGGGCAGCATGACCTGAACAATATACAGGGGCGTTCCGTGCGGCTTGACATTCTGGCAGTGGATCATGAAAATCGTGCCTACAATGTCGAGGTTCAGCGCAGTGACAGTGGAGCAGTCGCAAAGAGGGCGAGATATAACAGCAGCCTGCTGGATGCCAATCTCACCCGAAAGGGCGATGCGTATGACGCACTGAACGAGACCTATGTAATCTTTATCACAGAGAACGATGTGCTTCGGGGTGGACTTCCTATTTATCATATCAATCGCATCATTGAGGAAATGGGGAAATCTTTCGGAGATGAAGCACATATTATCTATGTAAACTCTCAGATCAAGGACGACACCGCATTGGGAAAACTAATGCACGATTTTACCTGTACGAACCCGGATGACATGAACTATCCTGTTCTGGCACAGCGGGTGCGTTACTTCAAAGAAGATACGAAGGGAGTGGCAACGATGTGCAGAGCATTTGAAGAAGTACGAGAAGAAAGTGCAAGGGAAGCAAAGCATGAACAGGCAATCGAAAGTGCAAAAACTATGTTGGCTGATGGTTTGCCGTATGAAACGATTGCACGATATGCAAAACTTCCGATTGAAGAGGTAAAGGCACTGGATACAAAGAAACCCGCCTGATCTTAATTCAGCCAAGATATTCTTAAAAACAAACAGCGGCAGTTTTCCCAATCGGAAAGCTGTCGCTGTTTATGTATAGGGGCTTATAAGTTCTTTGCAAGATTTTTGATGAGTTCGGCCATAGAGGGGTTGGCCAGCAATTTGGTAAGTGCTGCTGCCGCGTCGGCATCGACCGCACTGTTTTCAGGGATGGACTGCGCTGTTTGATGGGGCATTTCAGGCTCTGCGCCATGATGCTGGTAGAAGAAATCATCAAAACGCTGTGCATTCAGACGCCGATCATCATCCAAGATATGTGCATACTGCTCTGTGACCATCGAAGCCTGTGCATGGCCGGAGTCACCCTGAACAGCTTTGATATCACCGCCGTTCAGTTTGAGTTTGTATGTAATACTGGAGTGTCGGAAGCTGTGAAAGACCACTTTGGGAAGATCGTTTTTCTCAATCAGTTTCTTCAATGCACCGTTGATGGTAGACTGCTCGGTTGGCATTCCCAATGGGCCGGCAACTACAAGATTGTAGTCCGTATATTCTGCACCCAGTGCTTCCTTTGTCATATCCTGCTCTGCTTTGAATTCAACGAGCATTTCAGCGACCGTTTTGGGCAGGAAGATGGTTCGGATACTGCTATCCGTTTTAGGGCTTTTCAGAACCTGAACGGTGGTGCAGCGAGAATTCAGCGATGGAAAACGAGTGATAACATTTTTGTTTTCCAATGCGTTCAGTGAAGCAACGTCTACACGCTGAAGTTCTTTGTTTATGTAAATGGATGCGCGTCCCGCATCAATGCTTTCAGGGGAAATATCCACACAATCCCAAGTCAGACCGAGCAGTTCGCCCAAACGCAGGGAGCAGGAGAACGAGAGGTTGATGCACAGCCGCAGCTTCGGATCATCACAAACTTTCAAAGCACGGAACAGCGTTTCGGCTGTCCAGATATCACGTTTCTTGGAAGTGTACTTGGGCAGGGTAGCGTAAATGCAGGGATTCTTTTCCATGAGTTCCCATTTTACAGCCTGCTCAAAGGCACTCCGCAGAATCTTATGAACCGAACGGACTGTACTGGGGGAAACAAACTGGTGCTTCCGCTTCCCACACATAGGGTCAGCAGCCTCATATTTGAGCAACCGCTGATAATACCCCTCGATCACGCGGGTGGTGATATCCTGCAACTTCATCGAGCCGATGAGTGGAGTTATGTAATTGGCAATCAGTGCAGTGTTTGCCTGATAGGTTGAAAGTGCCCATTTGCTTTTTCCATAGAGGGCAACATATTCAGGAAGCAGGTCGTTAAGGGTTTTGCACTGCGGAACTACAAAGGTTCCAACTGATTCCTTGTATTCGACCTCTTTCTTGCGATTCTTGGCATCAGAAAGGTCAGTAAAGGTTTCCCACTTCTGCTTGGGGGTGCCATATGCATCCTTATAGGAATAGACAACACAGAAATTATTGTTGCGCTTGATAATGCTGGCCATTATGTATCTCCTTCCACTTTACGTTTGGATTTCAGAACATCATCGAATACATCTTTTCGGACGCGTTTTGCCCGCCCTACATCAATTGTGGGGATTCCTTCCTCACGAATCCATGTTACAAGCGTGGTGCGGCTGACACCATAGAAATCCTGAATCTCCTGAAAACTGTAATACTTTTCGCTTTTAGGGCATTTCAGTTCCAGCGGTGGCTCTTCATGCGCTTCCATGACCGGTTCTTGGAGTCGATATGTAGATTGGCTGTTGAGCCATATTTCAAAACTTGTTTTGGTAATGCGCCGCCTGTCGGCCACGCGCTCAATAACGAAACAGTCTCGGTATTTTTTGCAGTCGAGAATCCAGTAGACTTTTTCTCGTGGAATGCCGAGTAACTTTGCCATTTCCGGGATGGAGATGGTTTGCGCTTCAATCTTCCGGTCGCGCTCCCAATCAGCCGCAGTACGGTGGCGGCTTTGTGACCGATACCAACGCTCAAATTCCTCTTTCGGAATCCGCATCCAGAAGTCTACCGTTTCTGCTTTCAACTTGCCCTGACGGACGAGCGTATAGACAGTGTCAGAGTCTACCTTTAATATTTCAGCAACTTCCAAAACAGAATATGACCGCTTGCAAAGTTCCTCGCCCGGTGGAGGACCATTGACCTTATGATATTTGACCTGATTGGCGTACCATTTTTCAAAACTGGAAATAACGATACGCATTTTGTCGTTTATCAGAATGACTTCAAAGAAATTCTTATGAAGCAGCCAATAGCTATCCGTTTTGCCGAGACCGAGAAGATGCTGCATCTCACGAACCGACATGGTGGTTTTAGCGGTGGCAGGTTCAGCTTTTCCGTATAAGGGAGCCAGAGTATTCTGCACATCATCCATGAAGGACACCTCCGTCTATGTAAAAATTTAGCCGGGATTTCTCGTCCCGGCTAAAGAATAGCAGATTTCGCTTGAAATGTTGAGGATGTCAAACAGCAGGATTGGGTTCGACAATGCCATCGTTCAGCCACGCATCGAAGCTGGTTTTGGAGATACGATAGGCACCACCAACTTTGAACCAGCGGAATTCATTCTGCTTCAGCAGACGACAGACGGTGGGGCGGCTTAAAATCAGCATTGCCATCAGATCTTCAATCGTGTAACAGCGGATATCCTGTACTACGGGCGTGGGGGTGGAAGATGCAGTAGGTATTTTTTCTTCGCAATTATTCATCGGATAAAACCTCTTTGATTATACATTAAGTTAAAACTTGAGCGGCAGTGCGGCCCGGCGGCTTCCACCATTATAAATAGTATAGACCTGCTGAAGGTACTTCGTCTTGCCGGGAAGGCTTACGCCTGCGGTTCGAGCAAGGCGAAAAATCGTGAACGCATCGACCTGCCGCAGTTTGGCAATCAAGCGGCCTTTGTTATATTCGGAGTGATACAGTTCTACAAAGCGGCAGATGCCGAGCAGGTTTGCGGAACTCATGGAATCAGGTTCGCCGTTCCAAGCGTTCAGCAAAACATCAAGGGATTCGATATACAGTTCCGGACCCAGCCGGATGAATTCGTGATAGGCGGTTGCAATGCAGCTGATCCGCTGCTTGCCTCGGCCTTCTTCAAAAGAAAGATGAACGCCAGCCAATTCGGTGGCCTGCTGGAATGCAACGGCAGCAGGCTCCCCTGCAAAAATCAGGGCACGGAGCTTCTGCCCTGCACTCAGCCGTTCCGAAATGCCTGTCTGCTGTGCAAACAGGAGGGCTTCTTCTCGTTCTGTCATACCAAAATAAACCTTGCAGCGAATCTGCAAATCTTCGCCGCCGTTCAGAAATTTCCGTGCAGCGATGGTGTTCTGTCCGTCCATCACATAGTAGTGACCATCCCGGAAGCTGATTTTCGGCTCATTGGCAACCCGCTCGTCAAATTCTTTTGCGATGCGGGCAACACGAGCGGGGTGAAGAGCACGCTGATAAGTGTCGCGCGGCACGATTAGTTCGCTGCTGTTCAGGCACATCTCATGGTAAGGTTTTACAACTGCGTTCATCATAAAGGAACCTCCTTCTTCTTTTGCAGAAAATCAATTCCTGATTGGATAATCAAACCGATTTTCTTCTTTTCGTTATCGGATAAGCGGAAACTGGAATACCGTTCATAACAGATATTCCAGCGGAACATAAGCGATTGAAGTGCATCATCCAGTTCTGCGACCATGAACTCAACAGAAGATTCCGTCGGGGTGGAGAGCATCCTTTCCGATATCTGCTCAATGCTATGTAGATCGCCTTTTGTGTGCTTGGCGAGAGCAGGGGGCTGACTGTTCAGCACCCGAAGATTTTGAAACTGCTGGGAGAGCAGCTCTTTTGCAGCGGCGAGAACATCCTCCTGCGGAGGAGCCGTAAGGTATTTTCGGAATGACTTGTATCCAATGAACCCAAAGCTGTATTGCAGACACACTGACACTTGCCGCATTTCATATTTGGACAGGTGCCCAAGGTAGCTTAACACTCTGGATTTATCTGCGGGGCGCGGGCTTTCGCAAATCGCCATAGATGGCGCACTCAAAAAACGATTGTGCAGAATAAAATGCGTTGGCATATTTCGCTTTTTGATCTGTGTTGTCAGCGGAACGACCAGAAGAACATTGGAATAAAAATTACCGTCATCGTTCTGGACAACAATGGCAGGTCGGATGCCGCCTTGCTCGGAACCGCTGTAAGGATTCAGATCCATCATGTAGACATCCCCGCGCTTGTACATCCAGTTTGCGGGCATAGGCGGATACTCTTTCTCTTTTTTGCCTCGTGTTGCCAATTTAGATTTCTCCTCTCTATCCGTATATGTAACAGTGGGCTGCTCGCACAGCCCACCCTACTATCTCAAACAGCAAATTGCTGTGATTTATAGTTCTATACCTTTCCGTATTTGTCCCCGACATCCCCGGAAAACGAAAACTCAGTTTTCGTGTGGGAAATCTTTCAGCCGTCCGGCAGCGTACCGAATCCATAGGGTTCTCACCTCTCCGTGGTTCTCACCGAGCTGCCCGAAGGCAGAAGTATCATTATTCTGTGATGGCTCTTAGCTATGGAGAAGCTGTCATCCATTTACCGTCAACCTACCGCTCATTCCCTCAGTGGGAGATCATCGCATTTGTTACGGATGTGGCTCATCATCACAGGAACGTGACTGAAGAATGCGTGTTTAGTTTTCAAGGGCCGCTACCAGATGTTGCCTGGCTTGCTTATAGTATAACGGCTCAAATTGTGAAATGCGTGGGCCTCGTAGATCTACTTGGTAAGCCTGATAGGTCTACTTTTGGAATGATTTTCCAATTTTGAACAGAAAATTATACCCGCTTGACATATACATGAGAAACGGGTATAATGAAATCATGATAAAGAGCTTTGCAGACAAGGAAACGGAAAAAGTTTATAATCAGCTTTTTTCAAAGAAGTTACCCCAGTCGATTCAAAAAATTGCATTGCGAAAATTGATTATGATTGATAATGCAGGATGTTTGGAGGATCTGCGTGTTCCGCCAGCAAATCAGCTGGAATTATTGAAAGGTGATCGGGCGGGACAATACAGCATACGAATCAATGGTCAGTATAGGGTCTGCTTCAATGTAGATGGAAACAGTTTTTTCAATGTCGAAATTGTCGATTATCATTAGTGCAGACTGCGCATAATATGCAAGGAGAGGAGAATTTCAATGACAGGCTATATTGATACTCCTACAATCGGAGAAATCTTACAGGAAGAATTTATGGAACCAATGGATATCTCGGCATATAAGCTGGCTCAGGAAATCCACGTTCCTGTATCCAGAATTCAGGATATCCTGCATGACCGCAGAAAAATAACTGCTGATACGTCTCTCAGACTGGCAAAGTATTTTGGCGTATCAGATCGGTATTTTTTGGATATGCAGAATGATATTGATATCCGAAATCTGAAGATCAGCCTTGCCGAGGAAATCAACAAAATCAGAGTGTGCCAAGCTGTTTGACGGCACACTCGCATTGACAGTGCAAGGCTTATAGTATCCTTAAACCACAAGACCTTCCGGAATCTGACATTACAATAGGTTGATTCCGGGAGGTCTTTATCGTTGTGAACCCTACGATAGGCTGGACGATATGGGAATAAGCACCAATTTTTATATCAGCTTACTTACGGAAGATAGTACTTCGATTGCCGACAAAAGCTGCTCCTTTGCAAAGTCATTGGCGGGGCCGGTTCCTGTCAGAAGATAATCTGTACTGGTGTGCAGCTCTTGTGCTAGATCAATAAGAGATTCCAACGAACAAGCACGGATACCACGCTCAATGCGGCTGATATGGTCTTTGCTGACATGAATCCGTTCGGCTAGTTCGTCCTGCGTAAGATTCTGTAATTTACGGAGCATACTGATTCGATTGCCAAATTCCTTCAAGGTGAACATAATGAGTGTCCTTTCCGCCGGATGCGGAGGTTGAGGACACTTCACTGTGGGACAGTTTACGGGCTTTTCTCAGCGAAAAAAAGACGCATTAAAAGAAAAGGTTACCGATACCTTTCCATCCGAAAATGGAAAGCAGTATAAGTATCCTCGGCCTTTAATGCATCTCAGGCTTTCGATATGTTTTTATTCGGACGAATCGAAAGCCTTGGAAAATTGCCAAAAAAGAAAAACCTCGTGTGGTAGCTTACAAGGCAGCGATTCGTGCCGTATAAGCATATCACACGAGGGTCTTACGAAAGTCTTATGAACATCTCACAAAAGTCACATAGGGCCATTTTTATCCTATTTAGGGAATCTCCTGAAAAATTTTATGTCACATGAAAGTCTCTTGAACATCTCATGAAGGTCTTATGAGAATTATTCGCAGCGATCACCTAATGAAGTACACAATTCTTTATATTCTTCGGTGGTGAGGTGCTGCTTTGCTAATTGATACTCGTTTGAGGCCAATTCATCCATTCCTTGAACTTTAAGGGAGTGAATCAGCCAGTAGTATCCTCTGGAGTTTTCAGGGACGATTGCCAGAGACCTTGCAGCATACTGATTCAGCAAATCATAAGAATGCAGCGCATTCAGTTGCTTCAGGAGTTCATTCACGGTGCCAACATAAGCAATATGATACTTTGCCGCAAGCTGAATAAGCCAATGCTCCCCGTCAGCAGAAGAAAGAATTTTTCCACAATAGAGGTCGATCGCATTTTTTAACAGTTCTACCCGGTTGATAACGGAAGATGCTTTCGAGGCCAACTGGATAAGATCGTCAAATTGCTGATAGTCCGTCATAATATGAAGATCAGGGTTGAATTGATAACCGGAAGCGGTAGATACAATAAGCTCTTTTTCTGAAATAAGACCGAATGTTTGCCGGAGGCGATAAATCAGATTTCTCATATTCTTGGCAGGATTCGTTGAATCATCAGGCCAAAGAGCTTGCGCAATTTCCAGCGATGAGTGAGCTTTCTTACCTGAAATCAAAAGATAGGTTAGCAAGCGGCTGATTTTTGGGGATTTCAGATCGGCTTCTCGCAGGATGCCGTGGGAGGTGTAAATCTTCAGTTCGCCAAAGAGACTGACAAAAACATCATGGCTGCTCTCGATGTTTTCTGGAGCGAAAGCCATGTTCAGACCATCATTCATCTTTTTGTCTTTGTAAGCAACGAGAAGAACATACGCCAACAGCCGCAGAATACTCGTTTCGGAAATGTACCGCTTGGGATTGCGTACCGCAAGTAGAGCGACAGGGCGCGGCTCCAGAGAAGCACCAAGGACAGATTGGATTCCCAGACGCTGATAGAGATTATACTCCGCAGGATAGGTGTTTTTTACTTCTTCTGCATCAGGAACGATCATCGGTTTCCCATGGCGCACGGCCTGTACCCATCGGTCAAGAAATTCAGCAGATTCAAACTCCTCCGTCAAGATGGTTGTTTTATCTTCAGAACTATCATTATACCACCAGAACGGTGTCCAGATTTTCAAGTCCAAATCAACTTGGATAAGACCACACCAATCGGCATCGTAGAATTTGCACGCTGCCTTTAGAATCTGTCGGGCAACTTCTTCTGGCGAATGTTGGTCATAGCATAGTTGGGCTTCCAAAGCCTTCACAGTGTGTTCAATGTCAAGCGCACGCTGAATATCATCAAAATTGCGTTCTTCGTATTCCGATGTAGACTGCAACATGATAATGCCTCCAACAAAAAAGCACAGCATTTTAGCTTCATCCGCTCTATACGGTGAAGTCAAATGCTGTGCTGTATTTTATCATGCAACCGCAAGAGCTGAATGAAATTACTTTTTTACGATGGTTTTGATAAATGCAGCAAGTGCATTTATCTGCTCGGAATCGAATTGCTGGAGTTGATCGGTAAGAGCATTCATTCCATTGGAAGGTTCCTCACTGAAATTGAAAAATTCCTGTGGAGTTACGTTGAGGTACTCACATATATAAAAGAAGTTCGACATGGTAGGAAAGGTAGTTCCACATTCGATTGCACGAATATATCCGGGATTTTGCCCAATGGAAAGACTCATGTCTCTCGCAGATACTCCCTTTTTCGTGCGCAGTTCAGCGAGCCGCTTGGAAAACTGTTCTTCGTACATGAGCAACCACCATCCTTCTTTACTCTATTGTAGTCTAGAGGACAGTCAAAAATGAGTGGTTGAATCTACAATTTTTGATTGATATAAACTATCGTTTGTGATAGACTGGACACAAGGTTGATAACCATAGAGGCCGTAAGTTAAGAGACTTTCAATAGGGTGGAACAGAAAATGATTGATTTAAGTGAAGTTAGTTATGGAGAGATTTTAGATTGCATAGTAGATGCCAGTCTAGGAAGGCTCTCTCCTTATTTTCAGGAATATGCTCGACATGAAATAGCCTCTCTAGCTAATGCAGATGGAGAATTGCCACAAGCAGCTGTGATTTTGCAAGATGTTCTTGAGCGATTGTTAAACGAAATTCCACAGATTTCAGATGAGTAAGAAAAACAGCCATGAGCGTTCGTGGTGCTCATGGCTGTGCTTTTCATATCGCAGAGTACCCTACTCTGCGAATTGTTTTGCAAAAATACGATTATGTGCTGACTTTTTGAAATTGACGGATTATTTGACGGCGATGAAATCAGCAAGCTTCTCCATACTATCTCGCTTTAGACTCAATGAGGGATGAACATATCGATTCATTGTAATGCTAACAGATGAATGTCCTAAAATTTCACTTAGTGTTTTAATGTCGATATTAGCCTCAACGCAACGAGTAGCAAATGTATGACGTAAAACATGAAAATTCTTCCTATCTATGCCACATTCCTTAAGAATTTTATGAAAACGGTACTGGATGCGACGAGGCTCGACTACTTCTGATAACGACCCGCTTAAAAAATATCCAGTTTTCTCCATTGGATATTGACTCAAAATCTTTAATAAAGTGTTCGGAATGGGAATCACACGGTTTGCTGAGCTACTTTTAGGCGCAGCGATTATGATATGTGTCTTTTTGTTTTCTGAAGTACGCTTTTGTATACGCTGCATCGTTTGACAGATGCAGATTGTCTTATCAGAAAAAGAGATTTTCTCCCATGTCAGCGCACATAACTCACCAACTCGGATTCCTGTGTATAGACAGATGAGAATTCCAAGATTAAGAGAGTCAGGCTGGTTCACTAGATATTCCTGCAAGGTTGTCTGCTCGGACAGACTTAAGATTCCCATTACCTTTGGAGTCTGTTTGACCCTTATGTTGAAAGCAGTCACATCGATAGAAATATTTTGATCCTGTGCATAATGCAGAATTCTCCTCAAAACAGAAAGAATATCTGAAATTGTTTTAGGGGACAGCCCTGTTCCATCTTTTTTCCCATGCTTTTCCAGCTCCTTACAAAAGGTACAGACTCGCTCACTTGTAATCTCTGATATCTCTAATTGCTGGAATGATGGCATAAGATAGCAATTTAGTAAAGTGCGGTAGCGAATATACGTTGATTCCTTCAAACTGGTCGATGAATTTTCAAGCCATATAGCAGAAAAGCCCATGAATTTATAATTTGTAGCAGGGACTTTTTCATTATCAGTAGCATTCAGGGCTTGAATAACTTTCTGTAAATTGTTCCGAACTGTATGGTAAGAAGTCGCATACAGATATCCGTATCGCGGTTTCCCTTGCATATTTCGTGATTTTATGTATCGAGCTTCCCATCGGCCATCCTTTCGTTTATAGATGTTCAATCCTTTTCTTGCCATGTGTTAATTCCTTTCGTTTGACGGTCTATTTGACGGAGTATACAATCAAATTGTAATGTTTTTGGCAAAACTGTCGATTGTTCCAAACATTATTTCCGAAATTTCTTGGCTTTTGGACTGATTTCCCTTGACCGATAGCTGAATTGGCAGTAAAATTTAAGAGGAAATATTGTCGTAGAGTAGGGTACTCTGCGATATATGTGGCTTTTAAGTCATAATGGGGTGCTGAACAAAAAAGTGAGGGTGACATATGATTGTTCGAGTCGGTCTGCTTGACAAAAGTGATGATTATATTTCAAGACTTGCCAATTATCAAAATGTACATTCCAATGAAGCGGTACAGTTTGAAATTTATCTTTTTACGGAAGAACAGATGCTGCGCCGACAGATAGGACGCGGCGGGCGAATAGACGTGTTGATTGCGGAAGAAGAACTGCTACAGTCGCCAGAAGAGTACGCACGCAGTATGGAGCTTGCGTTCTGGAGCGAGGATAAGCACGAGCAGATGCGCGATGGCTGCCCTGTGATATGCCGTTACCAGAAGGCCAGCGACATCTTTCTTACTATTCAAGGACTTGCCTCCAAACGCGGCAAAGGTTCCTCAAGCTATGCGCTGCAGGAAAATGGAAAAATCTGCCTGTTCCTTGGCGGTGCGGGTGGTGCGGGCTGTAGCACAGTAGCAATGGGCTGCGCTGCTGCACTGGCTGCACAGGGGCGGAACACTATTTATTTCAGCCTGAAACAGAAAGAAGAAAACGGACAATTCCGGGTAAGCGGCAGTTCGCTGACCGATGTGATGTATGAAATCGGTATGTGGCAGCAGCTGGGCGGCACCGATCAGGGGCAGCTGCAGATGAAGCTGCAAAGCATGCTCCGCAAGGACGATGAAACTGGTGTATATTCTTTTGCACCCTTTGACCTGCCGGTGAGCGCAATGAACTTTGGCCCTGATGATATGCAGGCTTTGCTGCACGCGGTCGGAGGCTTGTGCGAGAGGTGTGTGGTGTGTGCAGACAGCTACCTTTCCTCAACGTTGCTGCGGGGCATCCGCCTTGCGGACTGGGTGGTAGTAGTGAGCGACAGCACCTCGGCAGGTAACGAAAAAACAAAGAAGTTGTTGAACTCGTTGGAAGCAATCGACAGCATGGATGAAAAGCTGATTGAAGGCAGCGTGGGAGTCGTCTACAACAAGTTCGGCTCGGCTGGTCAGAAGATGGAACTGCCCAAGTATGCCTGTGAACTTGGTACGATCCCGCGCTATCAGAATGCGGAGAAAAAACGCATCGTTCAGGAGTTACGGGTCAGCAGTGTCTATTCACAGCTGAACAACTGACAGTGTGGGGGAATGGCAGATGACGACAGAGGAATTAAAGGCACTCCGAAGCAGAGTTCTGGACGCCATCAACCGGGAGCTGCAGCCTACCCGGATGAACGACGAGGAACTGCTGAAGGCAATCACGGCTCTGGTGGAACGGGAAGGAAGGGGTGGATACCTGCTCCCAATCCAGAAGATGGACACCGTCAACGGCATTTATAAAATGTACCGTGGTCTGGGCGGCCTGCTGGATTCCATTCTTGCAGATGAAAATGTGACAGAAGTGATGATCAATGGTCCCGACAACATCTTTGTGGAGCGCAGCGGCCGTCTGACACGGGTGGACAAGCACTTCAAGGATGAGCAGGAGCTGCGCAGGGTCATCGACTTGATCGTGGGCAAGGCGCACCGTGAAGTGTCGGAAGCAAATCCCATCGTGGATACTCGTCTGGAAGACGGCAGCCGTGTGAATGTGGTGCTTTCACCCATTGCATTGAGCGGCTCTACTGTTACCATCCGTAAATTTTCCAAGCAGCCTATGACCATGAGCAAGCTGCTGGAATACGGTTCTATTACGCCGGAAGTGGCAAACTTCCTAAAAAAGCTTGTGGCGGCACGGTACAACATTTTCATTGCGGGAGGTACCGGTAGCGGTAAGACCACCTTTTTAAATGCGCTTTCCAATTATATCCCGCATGATGAGCGAATCATTACCATCGAGGATTCTGCTGAGCTGCAGATCACCCAGATCCCGAATATCGTGCGGCTGGAGACCCGCAATGCAACGGCATCTTCGGGAGAGAGTAAAAAAATCGATATTCAAAGTCTGATCCGCTCCAGCCTGCGTATGCGTCCGGACCGCATCATCGTTGGCGAGGTGCGCGGTGCGGAAGCATTGGATATGCTGCAGGCCATGAACACTGGCCACGACGGAAGCCTTTCCACCGGACATGCTAACTCCGCAGAGGATATGCTCAGCCGTCTGGAAACCATGGTTTTGCAGGGCGAGGCGGCACTGCCGCTGAAAGCTATCCGTCAGCAGATCTCCAGTGCAGTGGACATCATGATCCATCTGTCCCGTCTGCGCGACCACAGCCGTAAGACAATGATGGTCAGCGAGATCTTACCGCATCTGGACGAAAACGGTGACATCCGTCTGAATCCGCTGTTTGAGTTCCGGGAGGATGAACATTCTACATTGCAGCATGTTTCGGGTGCGTTGGTGCGTACAGAAAATCCCATGATCCAGACCGATAAATGGACTCGTGCGGGGTTTTTACTGGAAGATATCCCCGCTCCGGTGCGGAAATAAGCGGAGAATGGGGATGCAACAGAGAGGAACAATCAGATGAAAAAGGAAAAGAACGCGGCAAAGCCGAAGACAAAGCGGCCTGCAAAACCTAAAAAGGAACCGGTCTCCCAGTGGATGACCAATCCCCTGAACGAACAAGTTCTGGATTACCATAACTATGAGATGACACAGGGCGAGCAGGTATTGTATTTTATTCTAGCATTTTTGATCGGTGGTGTGGTGAGCCAGTTCTTCTACGGCGGCCTGTTCCAGGAGGACGGCGCGCCCACCCTGCTGACCTATATCAGCAATGCAGCGGCCTTTGTGGTGGTGGGTCTGATTGCAGGCCGGGTATTTCTGCCGGTGCGCAGCCGTAAGTTGGCCGAAAAACGCCGTGATGTGCTGCGTAAACAGTTCCGCGATATGTTGGAGTCGATCACGGCTTCGTTGGCGGCCAACAGTACGGTACGTGATGCATTCAATGCCGCATACACCGATATGTGTATGCAGTATTCGGACGATGCACTGATTGCAAAGGAACTGGATCAGTTCCGCCGTGCAGAGCAGATCAATGTGACACTGGACGTTATGATGGACGATTTTGCCAAGCGCAGCGGCGTGGAAGAGATTGAAGACTTTAATAATGTATTCCAAGTGTGCTACGGCCCCGGCGGCAACATGAGCCGTGTGATCAACCAGACCCACGATATCATCTGCGAGCGGATGGAAGTGGAGGACGAGATTCAGGCCAAGATCCACGCGAATGAAACCGAACTGAATGTGATCATGGTGGCACCTGTGCTGATGGTTGCGCTGATGCGCAGCACGAATGCAACGTTTGCGCAGAATCTGGCTTCGCCGACGGGTGTTGCGGTCGTTACGGTCGGCCTTGCAATGTTTGTGGGTGCGTATATCTGGGGCCAGAAAATTATTGCGGTGGGGTGAGAAGAGATGCTGATTGTAAAATTGATCTGCATGGTGCTGGGCACGGTGCTGGCAGTGCTGTTCATTCTCTTTACCCTGCGCGGCAGAAAAGAGGACTGGCGCATTGAAGGCGTGCCGCAGAAGGAGTTCAGCGATAAGGAGCTGTGGGCGGCGGGCTTTGCCATGCAGAAGCTGCCGGTGTTTTCCATGGATTCGGCTGTCGGCAAAAAAATGATGTCGGCTTCTGCCATTCTGCACCCGGAAAACGGCGGACGCTTTGTGGAATACTGGGCGCGGCTGTACTGGGCGCGCACGCTGTCCATGTCGCTGCTAGTGCTGGCGCTGGCGTTCTGTGCTTCGGTGTTCATGGACGGCTACATGGTATTCGTTGTGCTAATCGCCGGTGTGGCAATGGTGGCCGTCATCTATTCCAACGGTGCAAATGAGATGAGCAACCAGCTTAAAAAGCGCAGCGAAGAGTGCATGATGGAGTTTTCCAACGTGGTTTCCAAACTGACGCTGCTGATGAACTGCGGCATGATCCTGAAGGAAGCCTGGTACATCGTGGCCAAGAGCAAGAAGGGCGTCATTTACGACCTGATGCAGGAAGCCTGCCGCGAAATGGATAACGGCACGGCCAGTGCCGAGGCCATTTATAACTTTGGCGTCCGCACCGGTTCGCCGGAAGTGCGCAAATTTGCCAGCATCATCATCCAGAACATTGAAAAGGGCGGCTCGGACGTGACCACCATCATGCGCCAGCAGTCGGATGAGCTGATCTCCCAGCGCCGCCAGATGCTGCTGCGCCGCGGCGACGATGCTGCCGCACAGCTGCTGGCACCTACCACCATCGTGCTGGTGGGCGTCATCATGATCATCATGGTGGCGGCAATGACCGGCATGAGCACGGCTATTTAAGGAAATATAAACAGATACGCTGTTTATATAATATTTATCCAGGAGGAATTACTTATGAACAACTTCATGAACAAGCTGTATGTCAAGGCTCTGGTTACTGCCAACATGGCAAAGAACGAGCTGAAGAAGATGTGCGAAGAGGACGAAGGCATGGACATCATTGTCACCATCGTTCTGGTGGCACTGGGCATCGTGATCGTTGGCGTCGTTGCTCGTATTGCAAGTGATGTCATCGGCAAGGCTGACCAGCAGGTCAGCGGTTTGGACAGCACCTTTGCCCAGCTGAAGTAAGTGCGGAGTGGGTCCTGCCTTACGGGGCAGGACTCGTTTCCTGCGGGCTGTACTGCCCTTGGGGAGCGGTACAGCCTGAAGGAAACGAGGAAGAGAGGAAGAATCGATGCGAAAATTATCAAGGGGTCTTTTAAAAGCGGAAATTTTACTCTGGAATATGGGCACCGGCCTGAAAGAAAAATGGCGCAGGGCTGCACAAGATGAAAGCGGCCTTGATGTGATCATTACGGTGGCGCTGATCGCTGTCATGCTGATCGTGGCGGGACTTGTTGTCAAGCTGCTGGGCCGGGTGCTGGAGCCAACGGGCACATCGGTTGGAAACTTTTTGAGCGGACGCGTCTGAAGGGAAAACAAGATCAATGGAATGGATCATTGCGGTATGCAGTGCCGGGCTGAACCTTGCGGCAGTCTGGCTCGTGCAGAAAAAAACAGGGCTTAAACCGGAAAAACAAACGCAGTGGGCAGCGGCTTTGCTTCTTGCAGCGGCGGGCGGCTTTGCCAGCGGATATATGCTGGTTCTGCGGGCGGGCACATACCCGCCGAATCTGCTGCGCCTTGTGCTGCTGGGAACGCTGCTTACTGCGGCAGCGTATATCGACGCACTGAGCCATAAGATCCCCAACTGGATCGTGCTGTGCACGGCGGCAGTTTTTGCGGGGTGCACGGTTCTGGACTTTGTGCTCAGCGGGACAGACGCTGTGCCCATGGCACTCAACAGCGTTCTGGCAGCAGCAGTGTTTTTTGTGGTGTTTTTCCTTGTGCGGCTGGCGTCACGCGGCGGCGTTGGATATGGAGACATCAAGATGATCACGGCAGCGGCGCTGATCCTGGGAATATACGGGACATTCAGCTTTTTGCTGGTTTCGCATGTTCTTGCGGCGGTGGCAGCCATTGCACTGCTGGTCAGCAAAAAGGCAACACGCAAGGACGGCCTGCCGTTTGGCCCCTTCTTCTATCTGGGGTATCTGGTAACGATTTTGGCGGGAATGTTTTGATCAAGGCACAGGAGGAGTAAAACATGAAAAAAACGCGTCTTGTAGCGCTGGTGGCACTTGTGGTGGTCTGTATTGCGGGTTGGGCGATTCTGGTCCTGAATACCATGAACGAAGTCAAAACGCAGCAGAACACGGTGGAAGCAGCGCAGTATTACCGCGGGAAAAAACTGTTCCAGCTTTCGCTGCAGAACTACCAGAGTGCCATTGCGGAAAAACCCACAGAGGCGCTGTACGATGAGTATCTGGCAGCCTGTGCGGAATATTACGAGGACTGCCCGACGAGAAATGTGCGCAATACCGAAGAATCGGCCTATGCGTCGGCAGTTGCGGCATACCCGGAGCGCGCCGATTACTGGGAAAAGTATGCGGCAATCTATTATGAAGACGGCGATTACGACACTGTGGTCGATGTGCTGAAGAGCGCGGATGCCGCCAAGGTCTCCTTCAATGATACCATGATGCAGTACTGGAACGAGGCTTACTATGCCTGCGAGACCTCTGCTGCAAATTATGAATCGCTGGCACCGGCTGGCATGGATGGCGTGTATCTGGGTTGGAATGGCGAGGAAAACGTTCTTTTCAGCAGTGCGGACGGCGACCTTCTGGATCAGAGCTACGCATTCGTTGGCCCGGTCGGGCAGGACACGGCGGTGCTGTGCAGCAGCTATGAAGGCGAGAGCTATGTTTTCCAGCTCAGCAAGAGCCTGATGGTGGGCCGTTTTATGGCGCAGGTCGAGCAGGCCAACGGTTACGGCCAGGGCCTGATCCCTGTGCAGCTGAAGGGCCGCTCCGACTGGTGCTATATCGACCTCAACGGCCAGGAATACCTGAACGGCTATCAGGCTGCCGGCATGTTCCAGAACGGCAAGGCACCGGTGCAGAAAGACGGCGCATGGATCTTTGTGGATCAGACCGGTGCACAGCAGGGTGACAGCTATGAGGAAATCCAGCTGACCGAAAATGGCAGCTGGCTGGTAAACGGCGTATATCTTGCCAAGAAAAACGGCAAGTGGAACCTGTATTCGGAGGCCGGCGAGCAGCAGGGCGCACTGGATGCAGACGAGGTCGATCTGAACCGCGGCAATGGCCTTGCGTTTGCCAAGGACGGCAAGTGGGGCTTTGCAGCCAATGACGGCACTGCGGTGATCGCACCGGAATATGATGCAGCCAAGAGCTTTTCCGGCGGCGTTGCAGCGGTGTGCAAGGACGGCAAGTGGGGCTTTATCAATGGCAGAGGCACGCAGGTAATCGACTATCTGCTGGTTGAAGCCGGATATTTCGACGCCAACGGCAAGTGCCCTGCAAAGATGGACGGCAACGACACGCAGGTGATGCTGAGCTGGCGTGTGAAGCGCAGCTGAACGCGGAGGACAGGGCCATGAAAGAGTGGAAACAAAGCCTTTTGCGCGTACAGGAAGATGGTATGGAGGCTATTGAGGGCCTGCTGGTCATTACGCTGACGCTGTTTGTTCTTTTTTTCATCTGGGGTTATGGATTTTTACTGTTCCAGCAGTTTGTGGTGATACGTGCTGCAGATGAAACGGCCAACAAAATTGCGCAGACATATGCGTACGCAGAAACAGACCCGATCACGGGATATATCAGCAAAGAAGTAAAAGTTGCATTGAGTCCCAGCCGTTACCAAAGCGGAAAACTGCAAGAAAAAAACGAACAGCGTGCCATAAAATATGGAAAATGGCTTGTTCGCAAGGGGAGTCTGGCAACGCAGGTCGGGATGCCGGTCGTTGAAGCAAAGACTGTCTACGATGGAGTTGCACAGCGCCATGTGGTTGTGAATATCACGGCCGAGTACAGGATTCCGTTTGGCAATTTCTTGGAGCTGTTTGGGGTCAGCGGCACGCGCGTTTACCATGCGACGGGGCGGGCGATGTGCACAGATCTTTCGCACTATATCAATACCGTGGACTATACCAAGACGTTGAATTATGTAGTGGGCAACGTTGCAAAGAATGATTATGTTGATCTGCTGGAGAAAGTTCTTGCATTTATCGTGAAGAAAAAGGATCTTTAATTATTCTGCGAAAGTCAGAAACATCCGTGTGAGGACAAATGATGAAAAAGGACAAAATGATAAAGAATACCTGCGGCGCGATCTCATTGATGCTTGCGTTGCTGGTCGTGCCGTTTTATGCGGTAGCGGGTATTCTGGTGGAAGCAAGCAGATATCAGTCTGCATTGACGGGCCTGGATGATGCGATGAACACCAGTGCACTGTCGGTGCTGTCGGATTATGATTCGTTTTTACAAAGCCGGTTTGGTCTGCTTGCAATGGCGCAGAACGATGACCCGTCGGTGGATAATGGATATACCGGCAACAAAGACCTTGAGGAAGCATTCCAAAAGTACCTGAATGCGCAGGATACGACCGATACCCGGAGCTTCCGCACAACAAGTGCAGCGGCGGCAGGTGTATATCCGTTGGCGGACACGGATATCTTAAAGGCACAGGTCCTGGACTATAGTACGCTGACTCTCCCGACGGTCCTAGTCTCCGAGTTCGGCAGTACAGGCCTGCAGGATATCATCAAAGAGGTACAGAACAGCATTCCGGGCCTTAAGTTCCTGAAGGTCGGCAGCAGCATTGCGGATACGGCAACCAAAACGCTGGACGTAACAAAAAAACTGGAAAAAGCCAAGGACAGCGTAAAATCCCTGAACGAGAAAACGACCTCCTATGATTCGGCACACAGCGCATTCGATGACGCATTGAACGAGCTGAAAAAGACGATGGGAGAAAAACCGGGAGAAAATGCGACCGTCGATGAGCTCGACGCATACAATAAGCGGTATGAGCAGGCACTGGAGAATGCGCAGAAAGCCAAAAAGGAATACGAAAAGAAGCTGCAGGCAGAAATTAAGAGTACAGAGTCGCTGAATAAGGACCTCAAGGATGTGGCAAAGACGCAGGATGAAGTGCTGGATGGCTGGGTAAGCGTTGGTAAGGATGCCGTAAATGCCGTAGGAGACGCCAAGAACACAAAGGTGGACACCTCCGGCGAAGGAACAACGGTTACGACCCTGACAGGTCAGATCGACGCGACCAAAAAAGAACTGGAAAAGAAAGATATTACGGCCGAAGAAAAAACGAAGCTGGAACAGCAGCTTAAACAGCTGCAGCAGCAGGAGGCGGACCTGAAGACGATAAGCAATGCGGCCGATGCAACGGTGAAAGCCGCAGACAGCTCTCAGGCCAATAAAATACTGAAGGATTATAATACGGATTCCTGCAGCACGGCAATTTCCGGCCTGACAGAAGAACTGAACCGTGTGAAGGATATGGATCTGAGTGACCTGACCCTTGACGATGCAGACAAGATCACAAAACTTCAGGAAGGGCTTCATCTGACCGATATGAGCAAGCTGTCGGATTCGGACAACTTTAATTCGCTGCTGAAAGAAGCAAATGATCTGATCAATAAGGCGGATTCCAATGTTACAAGCTTCTCGTCCATTGCAGAAGCACTGAGCACGATCATGTCTTTGAGTGCAAGCTACGACCCGAAACTGCAAAGCGTGATCAATACGGAGTACTACGATCAGAATTTTGCAGGCCTGCCGAGCAAGAAGGACCGCAGCAACAGTGCTTATTCGCTGGAGTCTCCGTATGAACAGAAGGATGCGGCATTGGCACAGGCAGATCTAGATGCCATTGATTTTGTAAACGAGATTATGGATCTGACGGCATGGCAGGGCGGCGTTTCGACTGCTGCTTCGGCCGATACGTCGAAGGCGGATGACGCAAAAACCAAGATCGGAAAACTGCTCAATTCGATGAAGTCCATGCTCAGCATGGTGACGGCTGGAGCCAATATTCTTTCCAATCTGTCAAACATCAAGGCAGATATCGGCGATCATCTGTATCTGGTTGGGTATTTGAACTATACCACAACGAACCGCACGGACTATGCCTCAAAAAAGACAATGTCGGGCGTGAGCATAAAAGGCTCAAATGGCCTGGCGGCAGAAGTAGCAAAGAGCGAAAATAACCTGACCGCTATTTTTGACGCAAAGGAGGAAACGAATTATTCGTTCTGTGGTGCCGAGACGGAGTATCTTCTGATCGGAAATGAACATGAACGGGAAAATCAGAAGGCGATCTTCTACACGATGCTGGCCCTGCGTGTGGCGCTGGACTACAAGCCGGTGACATCCAATGTTGAAGCAAGAGCATTGAGCGCGGGCCTGGCTGGTGCACTGTCCCTGCTTGGCATTCCGTACAAAATGACAGATATGCTGGCAAAAGTTTTCCTGGTTGCAGCAGAAGCATATGTGGATACCGTGCTGATCTGTAACGGTGCACAGGATATTCCCTTTATCAAGGCGTCGGAGGATATTCATTTTTGCGCAAAAGGCTTGTCGAAACTTCCCGGAAAGCTGCAAAAACTGGTTGCCATGACGGATGACCAGAAAAAGACATTGCAGGAAAAGGTGAAGCAGGTTGAGGCAGGCGGCGTTATCCTGGGCGGACTGGAGTCGGACGGCAAAGGAGTTGAAGATCTGCCCAATCTGAAAGGCAGCAATGGCCTTTATGTGGGAGATAACAAGCTATGCATGACCTACAGCCGAAGTATGTTTGTTATGATGCTGATCTGGAACGAAAAGGATCTGGTCAAACGCTTTGCGGACCTGATCGAAATGGAAGCGACCCAGAAGAATTTGGTCAATGATGCATCGGTCTCTCAGAAGCTGTCTGGCATTTACCCCAAATTTGATTTGGATAAGTCCTACACAGCACTGCGCATGAACGTAAAAGGCGATTTTGTGTCGGTGCTCCCGGTGCCTTCGCTCTCCCGGAATTCGGTTTGGAAAGCAAATCGGGTCATGTATAGGGGGTATTGAGCAGATGCAGAAAAAAAAGAGAAATCTGTTTTACGCAGAAGAGGGTGTAATGGCGCTGGAAGCGTGCATTTCATTGACACTGTTTCTGATCGCCATGATGGCACTGTACAGTTTGATCAATATGTTTACGGCACAGAGCATGATCTCACATGCATTGCAGCAGACAGGGCAGAGCATTGCACTGGAAAATTATAAAAATTCAAAGACGGACGTAAAAACGCTGCAAAAGCTTCCGCTGAGTCTGCTGCAAAAGTTCACAGACGGCATTGGTGCTTCCAGTGACTCAAAGTATGATGTCGGCGGAGGGTCCTTCTCAAATTCGATGGTTTTAACTGACTATCTGTCTTTGAGCACTGTGAAAAAAAGGTTTGCATCTTATCTGGGAGGAAATACGGAAAACGCAGATAAGATGCTGCAGAATATGGGCGTTGTGGATGGATTGAACGGCATCAAGATAAAAAGCGGAAAGATCAGCGGAAATGATGTCGTGATCGAGATATCCTACAAAGTCCGGCTCATATTTTACATTGAAACGTTCCACTTTGGCGAGTTCGAAAGTACACAAAAAGTTTGCTGCCGACTCTGGAAGTAAGAAGCGGCAGAATACAAACTGCGGAAAGGATCGTGCATTATGGAGGAATATACCATTGTCACACAAGGCAGTGCCACCTATCTGGAGAGGACGCTTGGGGCGGATGAACTGCTGGACGAAGTGGACCGCGGAATGCTGGTGTCGAACCAGATCAGCGGGGTGCTGCCACTCAACATCCAGTGGATCAATGCGGACTGCAGATTACTGTACAATATCACCGGTCTGACGCCGCTGGTACAGGCGGCGCGGATCCTGGAGCATGAGACACGGCTAAGTAATTTCTTTATGGCACTGTGCAGGGCAGAAAAAGAGTGCGACGAGTATCTGCTTGACCCGCACAAAATTGACCTCACGCCAGAGCATATTTATCTGGATGCTGCAGGCCATGCATATGTGATGTATGTTCCGGTACAGGCAGCGCTGGATAAGTACACCCCCACGGAACTGGCGGGTTATGTTCTACGCATGATAGGCAGACAGATGTCTCACGACAGCCGTGTGATCAGCGTCCTGTCTCGTCAGCTGCTGTACGGCGAAAAGTTCTCCTTTGTCGATTTAGAAAAGCAGATAGAAGAGATCCCGACGCAGGCTGAGCCGTCAAAAGCTGCTTATGAGCCGAAGCCTCCGGTCAGCGAACCGCCAGTCCGTCAGTCGGAGGCCGGTGGTGCTTCGTTGAGACCGGAACCTGTAATGTACAAACCGGAACCGGCTCCCGCCCATGTACCGGCAGAACAGCCAGTGCAGGATAGTCCGTTTGCAGCACAGCAGGGAGGCAATCCCTTTATTGCCAGCCAGCCGGAGCCGCAGCCGAAGAAGGAACAAAAAGATGAAAAGGCCGAAAAGGCTAAGAAAAAATCTGAAAAAGAAAAGAAGAGCGGCGGGTTGTTCGGCGGACTGTTTGGTGGAAAAAAGGACAAGAAAAAGCATACAACAGAAGAACAAGATAACCCATTCCGGCAGGAAGCACCAGCCCCAAAGCAGTCGGCAGATAAGCCGGCCCCCGCAGCAGCTGCTTATGTGCCGCCACAGCCGCCAGTGCAGCAGGCCGGCGGCCATACTGTGGTACTTGCAGCAGGCAATGGCGGAACTGCCCGCACGACGCTAATGGAGGCTGGCAGCTCCGGCGGGGTCGGAGAGTTGTATTTGGTACAGAAGGCGACGAACCAGTATATCCATGTCACCCATACCAATTTCCACATTGGCCGTGCAGAGGACGTAGTGGACTACACGGTGCACACCCAGAACTGCTATCTGGGCAACGACCATGCCTACATCCTGATCGAGAATGGCAACTACTATATTGTGGATAACAATACGCAGAACCACACCTACCTGAACGAGCAGCGGCTGGAGCCTTCCAAGCCGACGCAGTTCCATGCGGGCGATACCATCCGTATGGCAGATATCGTGTTCAGCGTGGTGGCAGGGGCTTGATATGGCATTGCAGCTGGTACATATCACGGATAAAGGGGCCACGCGCCCTTCCAATCAGGACAGTTTTTGCGCACGCATTTCCAACTTTGGCAGAGAGACGATTGCAATGCTGGCGGTGTGCGATGGCGTAGGCGGACTGCAGTCCGGTGAACTTGCAAGCACCGGGGCAGTCCGCTGCTTTGAGGAATGGTTCGAGCAACAGCTGCCGGAGATCGTACAGAACGGGCTAACGGCGGATGTTGTGTTCTTTTCGTGGCACAGAATGTTGGAAACACTCCATACGGCGCTGTGCAGCTATTCGGGAAAAACGGGTATTCAGTTGGGCACAACGGTCTCGGCGCTGCTATTGACGAGGGATGATTTATATCAAGTGCAGGTCGGTGACAGCCGAATCTATTTGGACGACGGTCTGGGGTTGGTACAACTAAGCAAGGACCAGACGCTGGCGATGCGCGAGGTGGAAGCAGGCAGGCTTTCGCCCGAAGCATTGACTACCGACCGACGCAGCAGTATCCTGCTGCAGTGTCTTGGTTATGGCAAAATGGAGCCGGTTTTTCAATGCACAAAGCGTCCGATGCAGGGCGCAGTGCTGCTGTGCAGCGACGGATTGTGCCACTACACAACGTGGAAAGAGCTGCACGGACTGCTGATGGAAACGGACAGCCGCGAGCAGCTACAGCAGCGGCTGCAGACGGCGGTGGGATTCTGCCGCAGCTGCGGAGAAACGGACAACATCACAGCACTGGCACTGAAATGGAACGACCTGAGCTCTCTGCCGTCTGGTACGGATGACTGGATCGAAGTGTGGGCAAGGCTTTCCGGCGAGGCAGCGCCGATAGAATACGACCAGAAATTAGGGAGGATCCTGTGAGCGAAAATGTAGTACTGGGCTTCACCAACCCGGATTATGAAAATATCCGGGTGCTGAACCGGCTGGGCGGAACGGGCGATCTGTTCGTTGCGCATAAAAAAGGCATGAACATTGATGTGGTGATCAAGCGTACCCAGCTGCAGTATCAGCACGTCATGAATCAGGAAAATGAATCGTCGATCTTGAAGAGCCTGAAGCACCAGTATCTTCCGCGAATTTACGATGTTCTATATGGCAACGATGGCTGCGTTTACACCGTGATGGATCTTATCAGCGGCCAAAACCTGCAGCAGTATGTGGAACAGAACGGCCCGGTCACCCAGAAAGAGTGCTACCGCTGGGCATGTCAGTTGTGTGAAGTGATGCAGTATCTGCATCAGGAAAACAGCGAAAAACCGGCTATTATCCACTGCGATATCAAGCCGGGCAATGTGATGATCACCAACAGTGGAGATATCTGCCTCATCGACTTTAACACATCATTGATCTTCCGCCGGGACAAAACGGCTGTGGGCGTGACGGATGGCTATGCCGCACCGGAACAGTATCAGACCTCCACCCAGAGCAGGCCGCAGCATACACCGCAGATGCCGACAGTGGCTATGCCGGAAAACCGGGTGCCTGCAGGCAGTGCGACTGTTCCCATGGGTGCTGCCACGATGCCGCTGGAAAATGCGCAGGAGAGCGGCGCAACCGTAGTGATGGATGCATGGACTCCGCCGATGGAGGAGACAGTGCCTATGCTGCAGAGCACAGGCGCACAGGCGCAGCCCGACAGGCAGAAGGACTATGGATCAATCTCTATGGCGACCGATCTCTATGCTGTGGGTGCTACTCTTTACTATGCGGTCACGGGACATGCTCCGGAAAAATCACTGGGAGAGGTGACTCCGTTAGAGCATTATCGCCCTAAAATCAGCCGCTCTATGCAGACGATCATTGTGCGCGCCATGCAGAAGCAGCAGACCAGACGTTTCCAACAGGCGTCGGAGATGTTGCGTGCGCTCAAAAACATCGACCAGATGGATCTGGGCTACAAAAAATGTCAGTTCCGAAAGCGTGTTACGGCGGTGGTGCTGGCAGCCTGTTTTGCAGCTAGTGCGTACAGCTGCTATTACGGTGTGGAACGAATGCGCAGTGAGCGCGAAAATGTCTATCTGCTGAATCTGGCACAGGCAGATCAGGCAGAGCAGGATCTGGAATATGATACGGCAAGAGAGCTGTTGGACAGTGCGATTCAGCAGCAGCCGGGACGTGCAGATGCGTATTTGCAGATGGCGGCATTGCTGTACCGCGCCGGTGATTATCAGAGCGCGATCGACCAGTTGGACAGCGCTGTTTCTTCTGGCAATCTGACGAAAAAAAACATGGATTCGGTCTCAGTAGAACAGATGCACTTTATCAAGGGCAACTGCTACATCGAACTGAAGGATTACGCAAACGCAGTGCGGGAGCTGCAGACGGCGGTCAGCACTCAGGGCGCAAGCACGGACAGCTACCGCAGCTTTGCCATTGCGCTGGCAAATGACGGCAAGATAAAAGAGGCACAGAGCACATTGGAAACGCTGCAGGAGCGCGGGGCCTCTTCAGGCGACTGCGATTTGGTTGCCGCCGAGATCAAGTCGCTGCAGAAGCAGAATTCGGAAGCACTTGCCTTGTACGAGAAAGTACTGGATGAGGTGACAGACCCGCAGCTTTTGAGCCATGCATATCTGGCAGCAGCACGCACTGCGCTGAACATGGAGGACACAACTTATGCCGAAAAGATTTTGGAACGCGGCTGTCAGGCACTGCCGAAAAGCCAGACTGTGCTGGAAAAAGAGATGCTGGTAGATATCCAGCTGCAGCAGGCGGCTGTAGATAAGCAGAATGCGGAACAGAACTACAAGAAAGCAGAACAACTATTACGGGAGCTGGTGGAAAGTGGCTATGCAACTATTTCCACTAAGCTGAACCTTGCGACGGTGCTGCAGGCACTGAATCAGTATCAGGAGGCTGATGATGTTCTGACCGAGCTTGCACAACAGTATCCGCTGGACTATCGGTTTGATATGCAACGGGCGTATCTGCTGATCGACTGGCAGGGCACAAAACCCGCTGAAAAACGGGAATATCAGCAGGCGGACGACTGCTATGAATCTGCAGTGCAGAAGTACCGTCAGGCACAGGCAAATGGTACGGAAGATGCTCAGATGACGGTGCTGAAAAATTTGATCGACCAGCTTTATACAAGCGGATGGCTCAAATAAGGAGGGAGAGAGTGTGTCCACCGGACAGATTTTTTTCGTGGTTGGAATCGTTGGAATGATCGCTTCAGCTGTTGCGGCAGCCTTTTCGGCACGAATCCTGCGCAGGCAGGAGGAAAAGCTGAAGAAGCAGATCTGGAACGAGTATCAATAAAATCAAATAGAGGGGTATGAAAAAGATGTTGAAAAAACTCAAGGTGACGGCTTCTGTTTTAGCGGTATCGGCCATGTTTCTGATGCCAACAGCCCATGCGGAACAGGCAGCGGTCATGCCGGTACAAGAAGATGAAAATTGCATCAAAGCAGTGATGGAATTTCTGGGAATCGATACAGAGGAAAGCAAATTTGGCTTGGGCGGAAGTCTGTTTCGAAAAAACGGCTTTGAAGTACAGGATGGCAGGCTGTACCACTATACGGACAGTCAGTTGGATGTCTATCAGCCCGGTTTTGTGCAGATCGAAGACGGAGTGTACCATGTGTCAGAAGAGGGCAGCGCCATTGACAGCTACCCCGCTGGCTTTGCAGTAGTGGATGGTGTGCTGTGTCATGTGTCGGTGACAGGCAGTTTCTTTGACAGCTATCCTGCTGGTTTTGCAACCATTGATGGTAAGCTTTACCATGTCTCGCAGGATGGCTATGCTATTGACCAGTATGCTGAGGGTCTGCAGGAAATCGATGGCGGCATGTATTATGTTATGGCGGACGGTTCGTTTCTGACGAACGGTGCGGTAGGGCATCTCACCTTTGGCGCAGATGGCCGTTATACCTCTGGCAACGCAGTTCTGGACAGTTATGTGGATCAAGCGTTGGCCGAGTGCACTAATTCCGGCATGACAAAAGCACAGAAACTGCGTGCTGCATATTTGTATGTCCGAGATCACGGTGCATATCTTGCTCGTCCGCATCAGGCAAGAGGCACTACGGACTGGGCAGAAGAAAGTGCGTTGTTTATGTTTGAACACAAAAAGGGCAACTGTTACTGCTTCGCAGGCCAGTTCCTTTATATGGCCCGGCGGCTGGGTTACGACGCTTATGTTGTATCCGGCGGTGTGGGCCGCAAGGACTCGGACCATGCATGGGTCATGATCCACGAGAACGGCACGCCCTACATTTATGACGTGGAATTGGAATGGGGTTATCGTGCCGGTAAATACGGCCATGCCGAATACAATATGTATAAAATGCCGCTGAATAAAACCGTGTTCAGCTACCAGTTCCCGTAATCGCTGAGGTGGCCGTAAATGGTTTTTAGTTCCGTAATTTTTCTGTGTCTGTTTTTACCCATTGTGCTTGGAGGGTATTATCTTCTGCCCAAAAGAGAAGCAAAAAATCTCTGGCTCATTGCGGCCAGCCTGCTGTTCTATGCGTTCAGTGGACTGTGGTATGTATTGCTTCTGCTTTTTTCCGTATTCTGCAACTATCTGGCGGGCCTGTTTGTTTCCGGGCGGAAGGGAGTGCTTTACGTTGCAGTGGCGGTCAATCTGGGAGTTTTGGGTGTTTTCAAATACCTGACATTTCTGGTGAGGACGGTGAATCAGCTGCCGGGCGTGGCAATTGCGGTACCTTCTATCGTTCTGCCGGTGGGCATCTCGTTCTTTACATTTCAGGGTTTGAGCTATGTGATCGACGTATACCGAAACGAACGACTGAAAAGCACCCGCTTTCGGGATGTGCTGCTGTACATTGCGCTGTTTCCGCAGCTGGTGGCCGGGCCCATCGTTCGCTATGAGGATGTGGCGGATGAAATTAAGAGCCGCCGCCATACGCTGGAACAACTGGCAAATGGCCTGCGCCGGTTCATTATTGGTTTGAGCAAGAAGCTGATGATCGCCGATGTCTGCGGCAGCGTTGTGACTCTGATCTATAGTGCAAAAAGCTCTGCGCTGGACAGCCGGACGGCTTGGTTAGCTGCAGTATGCTATTTGATTCAGATTTATTTTGATTTCAGCGGATACAGTGACATGGCCATTGGACTTGGCTTGTGTTTCGGGTTTCACTTCAAGGAAAACTTTAATTATCCATACATCTCGGCCAGCATTCAGGAATTCTGGCGCAGATGGCATATCTCTCTTTCCACTTGGTTCCGGGAATACCTGTATATCCCTCTGGGCGGAAACCGGAAGGGAAAGGCAAAGACATACCGCAACAAGCTGATGGTATTTTTCTGTACGGGCCTGTGGCACGGAGCTAACTGGACTTTTATCATCTGGGGTCTGTGGCATGGCTTCTTTATCGTTGCAGAGGACGCAGCAAAAAAGCTGTTCGGGCTTGGAAAGCATGGAAAAAACAGGCGAAACCCGGTGGAAACAGTGCTGAAACACCTATACACTTTGCTGGTGGTACTGATTGGTTTTGTGATTTTCCGGGCAGACAACATGGGACAGGCTTTCTCGATGATCGGGGCGATGTTCTCGGGTATCTGCGCTTCTGCCCAGACAGGGCTGTTGCTGGCACAGTGTTTGACACCTCTGACTATGTTTGCGCTGCTATTTGGGCTTGTGGGCAGCACACCGGTTCTGCCGATGGTCTGCCGCAAAGCGGAGCAGCAGACCGGAAGTGTATATGTGTGTCTTCGGGTGCTGAGTTATGTGGGGGCGCTGATACTTCTGTTGGTGGACATTCTGCATTTATCGGCGGCGTCCTATGTGCCCTTTATCTATTTCCAGTTCTGAGGTGGGAAAATGCAGGTGAAAAAATTAGGATACGTCCTGTTTGTGGGAGTTATTGCCGCAGTTTGCATTTTGCCTGCGGCAGTGATGCCTTGGCAGGAGGAAAATGCGGTTGGAAATGAGCAGCTTGCACCCCTTCCGGAGCTACGGGAAGAAGATGGAAGCTTCAACGTCAATATTCTGAATGAGTTTTCGGATTATTTTGCGGATCATTTCGGCTTTCGTCATGAAATGATCACTCTGAATGACCAGCTTACCGGAGCAGCGTTCAAGACGTTGGATAGCAGCAGCGTGCTGCTGGGAAAGAACGGTTGGCTGTTCTACAAAAGTACGCTTGAGGATTATACCGGAGCAAAGCTTTTTACAGCTCGTCAGAGCTATGCTGCCGCTCGTGTGCTGGGGCTGATGCAGGAGTACTGCAAACAGAACGGTGTGGATTTTTACTTTACGATCGCACCGAATAAAAATTCGATATATGGCAGTCAGATGCCAGCGCGCTATGCAGCGGCTTCTAAGAGGAACGTTCAACTGCTTGAACAGCAGATGCAGAAGCAGAACGTCCGATATATCGATCTGTTTGAGGTATTGTCTGATTCCCAAGAACAGTTGTATTACCATTTGGACAGTCATTGGAATATGCGGGGCGCACAGAAGGCGGCACAGGTCCTGCTGAGGAAAATGAAAGGCGCGGAAACAAAGTTCGATTCCTTCATCGCGGGGGAAAAGATTCCCCACACCGGGGATCTGTATAAGATGGTGTATCCTGCCGGAAATGAAACGGAACAGGATACAGCGTATGACTTTACATATCAGTATGATGAAAAATTCCACTCGGCGGATGACATCACCATCCATACGGTAAATCCGGAGACGGATGGAAGCATTTTCGTCTATCGTGATTCCTTTGGCATCAACCTGCACCCCTTTTTGGCACAGAGCTACGGCAGTGCTTGCTTTTCCCGGAATATGCCCTACAGTTTGACAGCGGCTATGGAAGAACAGCCTGATGTGCTGTTGGTGGAGCTGGTCGAGCGCAACCTGAACTGGCTGCTGGAACGTGCCCCGGAATTGCCCGCGCCGAAACGCACAGCGGTTGCGGCGGCAGACACCGGAACAAGCGTGAAAGCGCAGCGAGAGGACAGCCGCATGGAAGAGACATTCTGCCTGACGGGTGACTTGAGCGGGCAGAGCGTGGATGACGAGTCCCTTATTTATATTCTGGCGGGGAACGAAACCTACGAGGCCTCCCCCTGTGGAAAGGGAATACAGCCGTTTACGGCATACCTCCCGCAGGATGTACGGGAGCAGGAATTAAAAGCAGCATTTCTGTCGGATGGAGAATGGGTCTACTGTTCTCTGGCCGATTGAAAGAATAGAAAGAAGGATAAAACAAAATGAAAGCAAGTTATAAGATGACGGTTGTGGCTCTTTGCGGCGCGATGCTTCTGGCATCTGGCTGTGGGGCAAAAACGGAAACGAGTGCTTCATCTGCAGCAGTGTCTGCATCGGAAACGGTGTCCTCTGTGGTGTTGGAGGCCGCTTCGTCTGAAGAGTCAGCAGAGTCTGCGCCGGAAAGTGAAGCTGTATCGGAAGCTGTTTCCGAAGGCGCTTCTGCAGTAAGCGAGGCAGCATCGGAGGCATCGGCAGAGTCCAAGGCGGAATCGAAAGCCGAGACGAAAGCAGAGTCCAAGCCCGCAAAGAAGGAAACGGTTGCTTCCTCCAAAGTGGAAGAAAGCAGGCCGGTAGAAAGCGAGCCTGTCAGTGAAGCTGCTCCTGCAGAGCAGGTAGCCCCGGCGGAAACTGCCAATCTGGAGACGGCCTTGAAGTATGTGGGCAAAGATGTCGCCAAACTGTATTCCGCCATTGGAAAACCGGCCAGCTCGGAGTATGCCTCCAGCTGCATCGGCAACGGTGAAGACGGTCTTCTGTACTACGACGGATTTACGGTGACAACTTACCGCGAAAATGGCAAAGAGACAGTACAGGACGCCTATTGAACATGAAATTCGGCCTCTGGCATTCAACCGGGGGCTGAATCTTTATACAGGAAGATGAGAATGAAACGCCAGAAGATCAAGCGCTATCGGTTTAGCGTGACGCAAAACACAAGAAGAAAAAAATCGCCAGAACCGCTGAAATCAGCGGGTGTGGTGCTGGTGTGCCTGTGTCTGATTGCGGGGGCTGCTTTCGGTGTCCACAAGATGATCCGGAGCAAGGCTGTGGGGTGGCAGGGAGAAGACCTGCACCGCTATTTTGTTTCGCCGGCCACTGGCACACGCGTGCAGGGCCTGTATGAGATCAACCATAGTCTCTACTACTTTGGCAGCAATCATTTTTTGAAGACCGGCTGGATCGAAGAGGATGGCTATATCGGCTATGCTGGCGAGGATGGAAAAATCACCCGGGGTGAAGCCAAGGTGGACGGAAAATACTACTACTTTCAGCCAGAGACCGGACAATTGTATACCGGCTGGCTCACATTGGATGGTGTGGAGTACTGCTTTGACGAAACGGGACACCCGCGCACCGGAACCTATCAAGAGGATGGCAAGACTTGGGAGCTTGATTCTGACGGCCGGGTGAAGGGCCGACTGAATGGGTGGAAAAAGGTGGAGGGCATCCTGAAATACTACGATGAGACCGGCGCACCAGCACAGGGCTGGATACAGCTTGAAGGAAAAGATTACTTTTTTGTGGATGGTATCAGTCAGGCTGGATGGGTCGAGACGGATGCGGGTACGCACTATCTGGATGGAAACGGAAACCAGATGACAGGGTGGTGTGTGATCGATGGCCAGCCCTATGCCTTTGATGCAGGTGGTGAACTGAAGCAGGGATGGGACCATTCCCATGAAAAAAGCTACTACTTTATCAACGGCATCAGCCAAGCGGGCATGTTCCGAGAAGGCACGCTGAGCAGCGATCTGAACGGCAGCGGAAGCGTTCAGCCGGGTGGAAATGCAGCACCGGAGGAAGACCTTGCAGAGGATGCCGAGGGCGAACCGCCGGAAGAAGAACTGTTGGAAGAACAGCCTGCGCAGACGGAAACGGAAGATGGACAGACCACTCCGGCAACAGAGCAGCAGACGCAGCCTGCAGAGGAACCTGCGGCAGCACAGGAGATCATCCCGGAGACACCGGCAGAGATGGAAACTCCGGCACAGGAGCAGGCAGAAAGGACGGAAAATGCATGAAAACGACAAGACGTGATTTTCTGTGCCTTTCGGCTATGGCATGTGCATGGCTTCTGACGGGGTGTCAGCAGCCCACTGTGGAAGAGCGGGCAGTCAGCTGGCAGCCGCAGCAGGGAAGCAGCGGACCGGCCTCTGAATCTGGGCCGATGCTGAATGCTGCGCTGGACGATGAGGCTATTCTGCGGGAGGGTATCCGCATTCCCCAGAACTTTGAACTGCCGCTGGAAGGCTCCACAGGTTTTGCGGGAGCGGCGGTGATGCAGCTGTATGAAAAGCCGGATGAGAACAGCGCAGTGCTGCGCAGGCTTGCGGCAGGTGATATGTTTTACATCCGTCAGGAGTCGGGAGCATACTGGCAGGTCTGCCTGCTGGATGGCACTGTGGGCTGGCTGGAAAATGAGTTCTGCATGATCAACCTGCCCGATGTCCTGCCTTCCGTCGTATACGAAAACCCCAATGCAACGGCATCGATTTTCAAAACCTGCGGTGAGGACATTGAGGGCATCACAGGACAAAAGCTGTATGACGGCTTGTTCTACAACCAACGCCTTGGGCGGGATGAGTATGTGATGCCCATTAACTACGCCATGGCAAAAAAGGTCGGTGCGGCTCAAAAAAGCGCTCTGCAGGCGGGCGATTGCCTGAAGATCGTAGAGACGTTCCGACCTTACGAGGTACAGATGCTGGTAAAGGATGCGGTATATGCCAAGGCACGTGCCGACAAGGATTTGATGACGGAGCTGAATAAGGGAGCGTGGAATATCGGCTGGTTCATTGCAACGTCTCTTTCTAACCATCAACGAGGTGTGGCGATGGACACGACTCTGCTGCGCATCACAGAGCAGACGGAGCACAAAATGGCGGGATGTCCCTTTGTACAGGTGACGGGTGAGGAATACGCCATGCCCTCTGCCATGCACGAGTTGAGCAGTGCGGCGGCCTGCTTTACCGGGCCTGTAACATCCAACTCCGCCACCGCGTGGAAGCGGGCCGCAGCATCGTCATCCATGACAGACGGTGCCCGGCGGCTGCAGAGCTACTGCACCAATGCAGGCATGACACCGCTGGCCTCGGAGTGGTGGCACTTTAATGATCTGGATGCCCAGAACAAAGTGCGTATGACCTCTGGAAACGGAAAATTCTGGCTGGACGGGTGTGTCAGCTGGAAGATGTTTGAGGAATAAACATAGCAAAAACAGGAGGAAAGCAAAATGTCAGAGAAAAAAACGATAAGAGCTGGTGCGGTCTGTTTGTTGGTGAGTCTGCTTGCGGCCCTGTTTTTTACCGCCTGCGTTTCAAAGGCGGTGAATGCGGCAGATAAAATTGAACTGGGCCAGAAGTATCTGACTGAACTGAACTATACGGAAGCTGTGGCATCCTTTACCGAAGCCATCAAGCTGGATCCGGACAACATTCAGGCGTACATGGGCCGTGCGGAAGCCTACATGGCCTTGGGCGAGTATGACAAGGCACTGGCTGATTATCGGTTCATCAGCGGAACAACTGAGGATATGCCCTACACACGGGCACTTTCTTACATCGGTCAGGCGGAAGTGCACGAAAAAATGGAACAGCCTGCCCGTGCCGTTTCGGATTACGGATTAGCAAAGGCGCTGCTGAAGGCCAGTGATGCAGGAAAGGCAGAAAACGTTTCGGAGGAAGATGTCAGCGCAAAGCTGGTGCAGGTGCTGTATGTCCATGCGGCTCTATGCGAGACTCTGACAAATTACAATGCCGCCTTGGAAGACTACAACGACCTGCTGGAGCTGGGCGAGAACACTGCCGCCAAACGGGACGAGGTGCTTTCTCAGCTGGGTGAGACGGCAGAAGACGAAAACGGCCTGACCGATGCGGAAGAGCCTGCTGCCGAAAGCACCGCGGAGGAACCGGCGGAAGAGCCGACAGAAGAATCTGCCCCGGGGCAGGAGGCTGCTTCTGAATCCGAAAGCCAGTCGGCCAAGGAAGAAACGAAACAGGAAGAGCCCGCTTCAAGTTCGGAACAGGCGGCAGATACGGAAGAAGCTGCGGCCAGCCAAGAGAAAGCATCTACTCAGCCAGAAGAAGAAAAAACAAACTGGGTGACCTATACGGAGACAAAAACATCCTTTATGGGGAGTAATTGTATCTTACATGTGAAATATGGAATCGGAGAAAAGAACATTACGGTTCAAGAGACAGAAGACGCTGAAGATGACAGAGTCGAAAGCAAAACGATTTATCATTTGTCTGTGCCGCTTCAGTCTGCCAAGCGGGTTGAAAAGGGCTATGATGGACATGTGATTTTTTATGTCCCGGAAGGAACGACTATCACGATGTCCTACTCATATCAGGATGGAAAATATTCGAATCGAGCAGATCCATGCACTTTTAACTGGATAGAAACGAATCGTGTCATGTCTGATAGTGAAGTTGAAAATGCGAATGTTGCCTGTGCAGAGAGCGTGACGATTCAGAAAGGCACAATGTATCAAATGGTGAATGGAACTGTGGATGGGTGGATAAGTGATATCGGCGGCGTTGTTTTCTGTGCAAAGTAAAGCGGAGGTGTAAAATCTATATGGTTACAGAAAAAAGAAGGACAGGGCTACGGCTGATAGTGGCAGTCCTGCTGGAAGTGTTTCTGTTTACTGCTTGTGCATCAGGTGCATCGAAAGCAAATGAAAAGATTGAACTGGGACAGAAGTACCTGACAGAACTGAATTATACCGAGGCGGTGGCGGCATTTACGGAAGTGATAAAAATCGACCCTTCCAACATTGAAGCGTATGCGGGCCGTGCAGAAGCTTACAAGGGCTTGAAGCAGTATGAAGAAGCAAAGGCCGACTATACGACGGTCATTGAAAAAGCAGATGATATGCCGTATACGCAGGCGCAGGCCTATGCAGGTCGTGCAGAGGTGTACGACCTGACGGATGACACCACTGCAGCAGAAAGCGACTACAGTGCAGCACTCGGCCTGTTGGAAAACGAGGATGTCGGCAAAAAAGAAAATATCGCCGAGAAGCTGATTCGTGAGCTGAAGATCAAAGTCCTGCAGTTCCATGCGGAAGTCTGCATGAAGCTCGGCCTGTACGATAAAGCGATGGAGGATTATGCAAAGCTGGAAGAACTGGGCGTGAATATGTCGGAAGACGACGCCCCCGAATCTTCTCAGCAGGATGAGTCGTCCGCCGGTGGTGCGTATGTGTGGAGCTACACAGATGATGAGGGCAATGTCACCCAAATGCTGCTTACTGTGCAGGCCGGAAGCGACCAATTGAATGCTGCAGTGGAATATCCGCCGGAAGCAGAAGTCGGCTCCATGATCGCATATTATAAAATGCAAAAAAATGATCCTGAATTATTGCAGGCTCAGAAGGAAATGCAAAAGCTATCAGAAAAAGGCAGCAAAGTGTCCGCCCAGATCGATCCCAACCATGTAACAGAAGCGCAAATGAAGGAGTTGGAAGCGATTTCAGCTCAGTGGGAAGCGCTTGAAGCCAAATATGGCGATGCTATTCAGCGGTATGAAAATGAGATGGAAAAATGGGCGGGAATAGACTGGAAACCGCAGGTCATTGAAACGCTCGTACTGAGCCATCCTGTCAGCAGAGTGGAAAAAACATCAGACGTTCTTTACATTTATGTGCCCACAGGAACGAAGCTTGTAACGGGACAGATGACTTTCACGTCGTACAGTGGAAGGGCTGAAACGATTGATATGACGGATTCTTTATACGGGGGTATAAATGATCCGGCAACGCCGATCTACGAGTGGGACACCAGTAGTGATGCGAATGGCTCTTTCCGAATTGAATTCCGGGAAGACAAATAAGCGGCGAAGCGGGTGAACATATGCGAACATGGAAATGCAGAATGATTTTCCGTGGAGATAACTGATAAGAACGAAGGAATTTGCAATGAAAAAAATAATGAAACGAGATCAGGCGGGAAGAGCTGTTGCAGTGGTACTTCTTACAATGGCGATACTGACGTCCTGTGCTCCCCAAAAAGCGGAGTCCGAGGAACAGGTAGCATCGGTGCAAAGTGCTTCTAGCGAGCGAACAACGTCCGTATCTTCTCAAGAAGAAGTGGAAGAACCGAACAGCGATGCGATATTCCAGAAGGCGCTGGATGATGTGGCGGATGCGGACAACTGCTATTTGATCGTAAGTGACTACAATGGAGATGGAGCTCAGGAAGCTTTTGCTTTTACCGGTATCTGGAATAGTGATAATGAAAACTGGCAGAAACTGAAACTTTACTATATCCATTCAGATGGTCAGGCGGAAGAAATCAAAATGGACGGGGATGTGGTCGGACGGCCGGAAAAAGTATCTGACCCGGAACAAACCGATTTTTCAGATAATCTCATCACACTGGGAAACAAAACATTCCTGAGCTTTGAAATAGGACATCCATCCAGTGAATACCAGAACATATTGCTTGGTGCGGTAGGAGAGCAGGTCACGCAGAACTATCTCATTGGATTCCCGGAAAAAGTCGATGAAAGCCACATTGCAGCAGAAAACTTAGATGAGCGAGTCGTCTATAGGGAAGAGAATGGACGCTTCATCGAAGTGGAGCGGATGCCCGGAGAAGAATATGAGGAGCAGTTTGCCTCAAGAGAAGAATATCTGAACCGTATGTTGTCCGAGACCCAGTTGAAAGGACTAGCCGCTGATCTGGGTGTGCCGGAAGCTCTGGGGGTGCGCTACACGCAGAGTGAGAGAGCTTATTGGGAGGCCGGAGGCTGCTGGGAAATCTATGTTGAAATCGATGCAGACAAAAAGGTAGTGGCGGCCGCTAGTGTAGATGCAGAAACGGGAGAGCTGACACGAAACATTTTGACCTATAATGGATCTGGCTATTGGGAGGCAGAGTGAAAATGAAGAAAAGGTTTTGGAAACTGTCCCTTTGTGGAATCGTTCTGGTGCTTCTGCTTTTTACCGCCTGCAGTTCTAAAGCTGCCAAGGCTGTGGAAAAAGTCGAACTTGGCCAGAAATACCTGACAGAGCTGAATTATACGGAGGCTGTAGCGTCCTTTACAGAGGCTATCGGCCTTGACCCGGAGAATATTCCGGCTTATATGGGACGTGCACAGGCGTATGTCGGTCTGAAGCAGTACGACGACGCAAAGGTAGATTACACCACGGCTATCGAAAAAACGGAAGAACAGCCCTATACGCAGGCCGAAGCTTACGTTGGACGTGCTGAGGTGAACGAACTGACAACTTCCAACGAGGATGCTCTGAGCGACTATGAGGCGGCATCTACCGCATTGGATAAGGTCGATGTGGAAAAAATCACCGATGTCACAGAACAGATGCTGGAAGCGCTGAAGATCAAAGTCTATAATGCTTGTGCGCGTCTGAATGCATTTTTTGGCAGAAACGAGGCGGCAGCGGCCAGCTACACGAAGGCTATCGACAGTCTGGCCAAGCTTCCGGACGATGCAGAGGTTCTGGATGTAAAAGCCGCAAAGATAGAGTCGTACACCGGCCGTGCAGATGCCAATGCGGCACAGGAAAAGTATGAAGAAGTCCTGCCGGATTACGATGCCCTGATCGACATGGGAGAGGACAAAACGGCTGACCGGGACGCGATTTTGAGAGCTATGAGCCTTGCCAAGAGCAAAGCAGGTGACCTGAACAGTTCGATTAACTGGCTGGATGAGGTGAATCACACAGACTATGCGGCAAGCATTCAGCTGACAGAGGCCGAAAATATCCTGAAACAGGCCGCAGAGCAGGCCAAGGCAGACGGGGTAAAAGCTTACGATAAAATCAAAGAGACTCTTTCTACTGACGAAGCAAAAGCTGCAATGCAGAACCTTCTGGCCCGGGGTTATCAGCTGCGCTATTACGACGCCGATGGTAAGATGCTGGCGGTTTACACAGATACAACGGCTTGGGCAGATGTGAATGAAGAAGAAAACGGCATGATCACCGCAGAAGATCTGACAGTTGCTGACCCCAGTGCGGAAGATATAAGTGCAGTGTCTCTGGGCAAGCTGTATGTATATTATGGCGGTCATGAAAACCGCAGCCGTGAGGGTGAAGGTCTGTGGTTCATTCTGAATCCTACCAAAACGGACCTGACTGCCGAAACTTATACATGGGAGAATGATAAGCCCAAGGGCGATTTCAAAAAGAAAGAAGCGCCGAAGCCCGTCGCGGCAGATGTACAAATGACTTCATATAGTGCATCTCAAACCTTGGACTCGGCGGGATACCCGGGCTGGTCTTCTCAAGCTACAGTTACCTATGGAATTGGAGGAACAACGCTTCGCGTTCGGGAAACTTTTTTCAATAATGGTGTAGTAGATATCGACTGGGACACCAAACTTATTTTCTCACAGCCAATACTGGAAGTGTCGAGAAAAAGCTATGGGGCAGCATTTACAGTCCCGGCAGGAACGACTGTAAAAAGAGCAGATGGATACGGAGTGGAAACATTTAGTGGTGAAAGCGGAAAGGTACTGACCATCAAAGCCGGAAAGACGTATCATTTGAATTATGCGGGAATGGAAAGCTACGGAATAACAATAACCGCAAAGTAAAACATAGTGGAGTAAAAAATTGTTGTTGCAAGCAGTGCATTCGTGCGCACAAATGCAAATTTTGCGTTGCAAAATGCTTGTTGGGAAATCCCAAACCCTTTCTGATCTGCACCGTTCCGGTGCAGGCTGCGCGTTCTTTCCGAACGCTATTGAATGTGTCAATGCACACTCTCTCCGAAAATCCGGGGTGCTTTTTGGTGCAAGCGTCAATGGCATAATTCCTAAGTTCATGATAGAATAGGTGCGTTGTGTGCCTGACACATGAAAACGGAAAGGACGATGCAGAAATGGAGCAGCTTTATCTGATGCCCGGTGAGGAACGCTACACAAAGTTTCGGGATGAGAACGGTGTGCCCAAAATCCGTTACACCTACTGCTCCCTGCACGGCAAGCTGTTCAATTGCGTGTGCCGCTCAACAGATGAAGCCCAACGGCTGTGTGAAGATTGGCTCGTAACGCAGGATCGCTGCTACATAAACTAAAAAAGTCGCCGAGGATTCCGCCCCATGAAAGGGTTAGAATCCTCGGCGACTTTCGTTTATCGGATCTGCTGCTTTTCCTGTGCGTCTTTTTCTTCTGCGAAGAACAATTCAATATTTTTCTGTGCCTTTACCAACTCTTGCATTTCTTCTCGTGCCTTGCGATAGTCCGGGTAGGCTGCTTTCTTTTGGGTCAGAAGATCGGAATACTCTGCATTCAGTGCTTTGACCTTCGGCAGCTTTTTTAAGCCAGTTTCATCGAAAGCGGCCTTGGCTACTTTGTGCAGTGTGATTTCTTCCCGGTGAGTATCCAGAAACTTTTTGCTATATCCCGCTTTCCGGTAGGCATCGTAGACTGGGTGGGTCTTGGCGTAATTGACGATGTGCGTTTTCAGCACAGCAATTTCCGCCATCCGTGTTTCGGCGGCTTTGATGGAATTTCCCAGCTGGTGATACTTTTCTGTTGCCGATGCTGCTCGTTCATTCAGTTCATCTGCGCTGCCGATTTTGTGTTCCTGCAAGAAAATCAGTGTCTTGGACATCTCTTTCAGGTTATACTTTTTTGCCCATCGTGCATAGCCGCCACTCTTACCCTCGGCCAGCTTCGCCTGAATGTCAACCAGCAGTTGGAACGGCTGCTCTTTCGGTGGCTGCTTCTGGTGGGGATGGTGTTCTGCTTTTCCTGAAATCACTGCTTTCAGTTCGTCCTCGCTGTACCCGGCACCCAGCGTTTTGAATCGGATGAACCGCTTCTGCCGTGCGCCCTTGACGGAAGTGTATTTTCCACGCTTGACCTCATAACCCTGCTGTTCCAGTTTTTGCAGAAAATCTTCATAGTCAGTTGGCTTTTCCGCAAGGATGTTGTCGATGGTGCTGCACAGCCTATCGCGATTGCTTTCTTTGGGTGGATAGAGAACACGCTTCTGCCGTTCCCGGTAGGGCTTTATCTCAATAACAGAAAGCTTGTGCTCCAGACAAATCAAATCGCTTAACCGCTGGACAGCCAGTGCCGAAAAGAAAAAATTTCGAAATTTTTTTGAACCGTCCAGTGTAGTAGAGTTGAAAATCACATGGTTATGGATGTGGTGACGGTCTGTGTGCGTTGCGACAACAAAGGCGTGCTTTCCTTTCGTGAACCGCATCGCCAGTTCATAGCCTACCTTGTTGGCTTCTTCGGCGGTGATCTCGCCGGGTTTGAATGACTGCCGAATCTGGTAGGCGATGATGTCGCTTTTCTGACTGCGCCCGGTAGAAAGTTCATACTGCCGCTTGGAAAGCATAAATTCTTCATCGACTGTCAGAGGGCTACACTCGTAGCAACTTACCAGTTCACCTTGTTCGGTCTTATCTGGATTCTGCACATAGTCTGTGCGGCTTTTCAGACAAGCCGCAACCGACTTGCCCTTATTTTTGTGCAACGCGATCAGCCGTGTCGCGGCCATCCTGAATCACCCCCATAAAAGAAAAATGCCGCCCGAAGGCGGCAAACGATTAAAACTATTTCTTACAGTTCGGCAAGCCACTCACTGAAACGTCCAATACCCTCGGTGATGGCTGTTGCACCGAAAAAGAGAACGAAGCAGATGAACTCAGCTACCAGCAGGATAAAGAACTGATCCCAAGTCTGGCGGTAGGCAGTGTAGATGCCGCAGCCAAAGATGTAGAGCATCAGAGGAGCGACCACATAGCTGGACAACGTGAGCAGCCACTTCGCCATCAGAGCCAGAAAAGCCACAAAGAGAGAAACCGGGAAAAGAACAATTTTCTTCAACATAGACATCATATCAGGCACTTCCTTTCTGTTCGCCCTTATTATAAAGGTATCGACTATTGCACTGCAAGGATGTCACGCATTATATGTACACCCGCAGTCCTCCAACTGCGGGAATTTTTATAGCTCTGCCAGCTTGGAAAGAATCTGTTTGCCGATATCAATCAGTTCATCCAGCCGGGTGCGCAGATCGGCAAGGTCGGCAGAATAGATTTTGCCGCTTTCGTTGGCGCGTTTTGCTACCTGATTCAAGTTGTTGCTGCAATTCTGGAGCAAATAAGCCATGCGCCGCAGCTGCGGAAGGTCGAGATTCAGGCAGTAGCCATCCAATGCCATTTTGCGGATATAGGCACTCAGGCTGTGGATGCCCATGCCATACATCTTATCTAAAATGCAGTTCCGTTCTTCATCAGTCACACGAATAAAGAGACGGTGTTCCCGCTTTTTCAAATTATCGGCCCTCCTTATCCAGATAGCTTTTGAACGGCTTAACAGGCTCTGGCTGATTGGCTTTTTCTTCCAGTGCAGACAGCACAGACGGACGAGTTGCGGGTGCTTCGGTTTCCTCGGATTCTTCGGGAGTATCCTGCGAGGAACCGCGGTCACGGTCGATATTCAGTAGAGCATTCAGTTCGGCAAGGCGGGCAGACTTTTCAGCCAGTTCTTTCTCCTGTGCGAAGGGTTTTGCCACTTCAACCTCTGCGGCCTGTTTCTGCTGCTCAAGATTTTGCAGAGTATTTTCAGCATCTGCAATTCGGTCAGCAAAGTTGTCGATAGCATTGTCCAGACGAGTGATATTGCCGCGCGCATCATCGCCCAGTGATACAGGATAACTCAACTCGGCCCGGAGTACGGCTTGATGCTCATTCTTGAAGCTATCGAATCGAATGTTCAGTTCAAAGCCACGGTAGGTGCCCAGCAGCATCATGTCTGCATTGGGCATCTCCTGCCGAGCC
>ERZ857969.684-NODE-684-length-54158-cov-4.226475_pt1 | contig 54158 bp, 58 predicted proteins | sample MGYA00519864_ERZ857969 | MGnify/ENA primary metagenome ERZ857969 (study PRJEB31778, sample SAMEA3449382) | human gut metagenome | biome: human gut; feature: human-associated habitat; material: faeces | place: United Kingdom | collected 2010/2012 ...
ACTATTTTTCTTTTAAAAACCTTTTATAGTCATTGTCTCCCAAACAAAATAATTTACAACCATCATCTTCTAAATTAACAGTTATAGGACAATCGTCTTCTAAATCAAAATCTGGATGTTCTTTATTCATACACATCCAATTAGGACATGCCCAAGTACAAAACACGCAATTTTTGCATTTATACACAATATAGCCTCCTTCGCAAGTTTACCTGTTATTTTAATCATAATTCTTCTTGATACAGTTTTTCTAACCACTGGTCCATATTTCTCTTTTCAAAATAGCTGACAAGAAACTCTTTCTGTTTTTTCGTAATTCTCTTCTCATAACTCCTTGAAATAGAAAAATATCCATACGGTTTATGAATTAAAATAAATCCTATTTCACACATTTTATCCCCAGGGTTTTCTTTGCATTTTTGTTCAAGATTCCCCTTTTTGTATTCGTTTAACAAATATTGAGAAGCCCATGCTTGATGTTCGCCAAATTCAACAGGATAGAATGAGCCGTTTGGAGCAAGCCATCCAAAATCTTTATTCTCGCTTTTCTCTTTTTCGTTACAGTCAAAAATTCTATTTCCAACGATCTTCTTTCTACCCCAAATAACTTCCCACGCATCATTTTCGCATTGATCCAAAAATTTTCCCAAGACAATCACCTCTCTATTCGCGTCGAACTCAAAATTGTGTTTTTAACTATGTTTTTATTATACTATACAATGCCCGTTATGTCAAACCGCAAGAGCCAGTTATTTTACTGTTTTCTCGACGCCAACTATTGTGTCATTTTTCTTTTTTTGGGTTAAAATTTTTTTCAGACCCACCTCGAGATTATAAATGTGTCCGGCGGGCTTTAAGCTCCATCGTCTTGCCGTAATTCCAAAAATTTTCGCCAAGGTAGCCGCAGGTTCTTCGGGTCACATTCAGATACTCTCTCCTGTTTTCTCCGCATTGCGGACAGTACCATCGGGCGTTATCATCAACCAAGATTTCTCCGTCGTACCCACAGGATAAACAGTAATCCGATTTTGTATTAAACTCCGCATACTGAATGTTGTCGTAAATAAATTTCACGACCTCTTCAAGCGCCGGAAGATTATTCTGCATGTTCGGGATTTCCACGTAGGAGATCGCGCCTCCAGAGGAGATCGTCTGGAACTGACTTTCAAAAGAAAACTTACTGAAGGCATCTATCTCCTCCCGGACATCCACATGATAGGAGTTTGTGTAATATCCTTTGTCCGTTACATCCGGAATCTCCCCAAATCGAGCCTTATCTATCTTTGCAAACCGATAACAAAGACTTTCCGCCGGAGTCCCATATAGTCCAAACCCAAGCCCGGTTGCAGCCTTCCATCTGTCACAGGTAGCCCGAAGGTAATTCATAACCTTTAATGCAAACGGAAGTCCTTTTTCTTTGTCGGTGTGTGACACACCCACCATGAGCTTTGTTGTCTCGTATAAGCCGATATAACCAAGGGACAAGGTAGAATACCCATCCTTTAGGAATTTATCAATCTTTTCTCCTTTTTTAAGCCGTGCGATGCCCCCATACTGCCAATGGATCGGGGAAACGTCGGAAAGCGTCCCTAACAGGCGCTTATGACGTAACATGAGGGCTTCAAAGCATAAGGCAAGCCGCTCGTCCATCAGCTCCCAGAACTTCATTTCATCCCCACGGGATAAAATCGCAATCTGGGGAAGATTAAGAGATACAACGCCCTGATTAAAACGTCCTTCCCACTTGTAATTGCCGTTCTCGTCCTTCCACGGCGATAAGAAGGATCGGCAGCCCATGCACGAAAATACTTCGCCGTTGTAATTTTCCCGCATCTTTTTTGCGGAAATATAATCCGGATACATGCGCTTTGCGGAGCATTTTACCGCGAGCTTTGTGAGGTAATCGTATTTACCACCCTTTAAGCAGTTATGTTCGTCTAAGACATAGATCAGCTTCGGGAATGGCGGGGTAACAGACACGCCCTTTTCGTTTTTAATTCCCATAAGGCGCTGATTTAATATCTCCTCGATGATTTCCGCCTGCTCTTTTTCATATTCGCTTCCTTCGTCAATCTGCATGAATAAAGTTACAAACGGAGATTGCCCGTTGGTCGTCATAAGGGTGTTAATCTGGTACTGGATCGTCTGCACACCTGCAGCAAGCTCTCTTTTCGTGAGCATATCAACCATAGCCGCAGCCTCACTTCCACTAAGTCCGGCTTTTTCCGCAAGCATCTGGTATTTCTGTCTGGACTTTCTAAGATACGGAGCAAGGTGCTTAACAGCTACGCTTTGACCGCCATACTGGTTGCTTGCAACAGACGCGATGATCTGCGTCATAACGGTACAGGCTACCTGAAAGCTCTTTGGGGATTCAATCAGCTTCCCGTTCATAACGGTTCCGTTGTCAAGCATATCCTTTATGTTTACCAGACAGCAGTTAAATAACGGCTGCAAGAAATAGTCCATATCGTGAAAATGTAATACGCCCTCTTCGTGCGCCTTTACAATCTTCTCCGGGAGAAGCACACGCTTTGACAGGTCTTTCGATACCTCTCCGGCGATCAAGTCTCTCTGGGTAGAGTTTAATTTTGCATTTTTGTTCGAGTTTTCATCGGCTACCTCTGTATTCATGTTTCCAACTAGAGATAATACCGTATCGTCGGTTGTATTTGCTCTCCGGATCATGGCGTGGGTATGTCTGTATATCACATATTTCTTCGCAAGTGTATATAGCCCGGCATCCATAAGCCCGTTTTCTACCATGTCCTGAACCTCTTCAACGGTGCAAAACCCGGATTCTCCATATTTATCCGCAATAGAGCCTATAATATCCTCTATCACAAACGGCTTTGCCCGGTCTTCCTCCCGGACTTCATTATTCGCCCCCTCTACCGCCTTATATATCTTGTTTTTGTCAAATACTGCAAGTTCTCCATTCCGCTTTTGTATCGTTATCATTGAAATTACCTCCCGTCCTGAAAAATTACTTGTTATAAATAGTAAAACGAAAAAAGGGCTTATTTCTAAGCCCTTAGACGGATTATTTGAACAATCCGACAAATCTTTCCTTTATCACAGGGAACGACAGCCCTGCGATATATGGCTGCACCATACGGAATATAAGATACCCGCACAAAACAACCAGACAAAGAAAAAAGATTTTTTCAATTACCCCTCCTGTCCGGATTTTCCCGATGGAAATTTTCTTTTTCCACGGGAAAAACAGACATACTCCCTTAGGATTTAACATATCCAACAGGATATGAGATAAAACCCCTAGAGTAAGCCCATTTACCGCGGGTAAGACAGGAAAAAAAACTGTCAGAATCATACCCAAGGAAAAAAGTATTCCACACGCAAGAAGTGAATGGGTAAATCCCCTGTGAGTACAAAACAACCGAACAAAAAAACTTATTACCCGATGCTTGTTTGACACCGTAGAATGTTCGGTGTCAATATCGTGGAGCAACGCCCCGATACCTGCCGCAATAAAAAATTCTCCTGCGGCAATAAATGTTTCCGGGTGATAAATCCCCGATACCGTCAAGCTGAGACATATCGCCTCAGCTCCTAATACATGTGTCTTTCCTTCCATAATGACCTCCTTCTTCCGGCTCGCATACCGCCGAATATTTTTTATTCTCATGTATAGTAAGACGAAAAAAACATAAAAAGAGAGGGGATCACGCCCCTCTCTCCACCACCATGCGGTAACAATTCCGTGGGGTGTACAAAGTAAGTACATAAATGTACTCACCCTTTGTTCCGAAGTCAACCGGAGCAACCTCGAAATATATCTTTCTCAATGAGTACGACATCCCGTTGAGTGTCATTATCGCATACACATCAGCATTACTGCCGCTTTCCGCGATAACCTCCAGAGACGCTTCCTCACCCCTGATCCCATCGAGCTCTGCAAGAGTAGAGTCAAGGAACTTACCTTCGATATAACCAAGGGTAATTGTCCCCGGTGTAGGACCATGCCACAAGCCGTCTGGCTCACGACAGGAAACCTCGTACCGAGAGTGATTGCTTTCAACGAAGAACTTGTCTCCATAAAAAGTGATTCTTTTTACTGGAGTCCGGAAAGATTCCTTCCACGAGCTGTCGAAACTCATGGAGAGTCTTCCTTCTTGCTCCCATATTAGCCGGGTCACTCCGGTATCCGACTGGTTTTCTCCATTTCTTTTAATATTCGAGAGTGCCCGGAGAAGAATACTCTCTCTAGTGATTTTATCTGTATACATACTCATTTCTCCTTCTTAGGAAAAAGAAAGGAAGCCAGATAATACCACCTCCCGGAAGGAAGTTTTATCTGGCTCCCTTTCGGGTTAATAGATATTTACCCCTTTTTATTATTCCCTTTCGGGAAACAGAAAACGGCGGGGATATATTTCTCCAAATTAAGGAGAAAATCCGTTTTCTGCTTAAAATCACGCGGGATAAGGCAAGGATAATCCCGCTTACCGCGCTAGGATGCTTCTTACCTTACGGTCTTTGCAAAGCATCCTACTTCGGGGCCTCCGAAGCCCTTCCATTTGATGTCAGCCATAAAGGCGGAACAGACACCGTGGGCGGAAGGTTCCCACGGTCACTAAAGCAAGGAAATATAACGATATACCCTGCCCCCCGACACGTCACATGCCGGGTTCGATTTTTTCGTTTTTAGAGAATCGCGAAACTCTCTTCGGGACGGGCAAGCCCGCCACGGAGGCAATTTTTATCAGAGATTTGCTACTCTCCCCAGATGCACAAAAGCATAAGGGGGCGGTTTTCTTAGAGTCCCGCTTACTCCCCCTGGGACGCCATGTGCGTACCGAGTACGATTTTTAAGGAGTTTCGTAACTCCATATTTACCGAGTGCTACAAAAACCCTCAAGAGGGAAAGAAGAAGCGCACCCGGGACAGGCATTTAAGCTCTGCCACTTCTTCTTTTTTTTCGGAGATTCTTTGATTGCCCTCTATATCGGGCTGTTCTCCTATAATAAGGGACTCATTTCGTCCCTTATTATTTGTTACATATATAGTAATACGGAAATCAAAAAAGAAAAAACGATAAAAACAATAAAAAAATAAAAAAAATAGTCCCTTCTTACCACATGGGTATCCAAGCCGGGACCATGATACGAAATTAACGCATCTGCTTGGAGTTTTTTTGGAATCTTGAGGGAACAATCATCCCTTTATAAATAATTCCGTTTTTATTATAACAAATTACCATGAAAAATAAAACCCTGATTCCTCACTATTTTCATTATCTTTCATATATGAGAGATAATAACCGTGTTTCAAAAGAAGAGCCCTGCTTACGCAGAGCCCTTTTTCGACAAAAGCCTATCGAGATGACAGATTTTTGCCTCTGTGTCCCAGATTTTACGTCGGAGCCAGTCCGACGCCGCCCATCCAGAGATACAAGCTACCGCTGATGCCACTAAAAGGGCATTATGGTTCTTAAGGAGCATGAGTAAAAGAAATGCTCCTGCTCCCACCCCACATATCATCATCACGGGGATTTTAACGATGAGGTAAATCTTGATTTCAAGAATCCTCATTTTCAAAATGGATTCATAAAGCCCAGCCTCTTTCGAGGCTTTGGATGTTTCCATCCCTGCCTCCACAAGCACAGACGCCTTCTTCTGTGCACTCTCAACGCCGGAGAGTCTCCGACAGATATTTTCTACAAACATATTTCCTCCTTTTCTCTCCAGATGGCTCCCGAAGTCTGTGGGGTACGATTTCCCCTTATTATTGGTTACATAAGTAGTAAGACGAAAAAAAGACAAAAAAAAATAAAGGGCTCTGCATGATGCAAAACCCTCATATTTTTTACGGAAGCAAATTTTTAATCGTCTGGTTATACAACCGATCATATAATAATCTCCCATACTCCTTCCTTCCCCGGTCGGAAATCGTCATTTCCGGATGAGTCTTCATATATTCCTCATCCGACGCAACTACCGCAGGACGAACAAGTTTAATAAAGCTCTGTTGCGGAACCGCTACAATCTTCTCTCGGTAGTCAATATGGTTCTGGAGCAAATGATACTTCATGTCATCAAACCCCTTCCCATATTCATCCCTCCAAAGAAGAAAGGAAATCGGTCTGCCGCGAAACTTCTTTGCGAAGATATAAGCAGCCCGAAGCCCCGCCTCTAAAACGTGAACATTGCTATACATATCCGCGTCAAAGACAATAAACAACTTTATTTGTTCGTTGCTCTTAAGAGAGGTCTTTAATTGTGGCAACAGGGATAAAACTCTGGTAATTTCTTCGGTCACATATGACAGGGAGTTTACCCCCTGCACCGAAAAAGCCACAGCCCCTTCCTTCGCAATCTCCCGCATTTTGAAATATCCTTCCCCTATATAAAAGGTTGGGATGTCAATAGACGGCGGGTAAAAGACCGCTACCGGGGAGCCTGGGGATGCTCCATATCCGTAAGCCTTGTTTTTCTGCGACTCATACTTCGATGATACATAAAAGTATTTGTTTTTCGCATTTCTTTCAAGGTTACGCATCTGGAGAGCCACAATCTCCCCGTAGGCATTTTTAAGCGGGATACCGATACAGTTCGGCATCGGTGCTTTAAAATGCCACTTTCCTTTACCTTCCTTGATCTCCTCAAAGAAGAATCCCGGCACTCCGTAAAGTGCAGCCGGGGTAAAGTCCGGTTTTACCGCCTTTATCCGGGCAAACAATTCCTCGAAGGAGAATGTCTTCGTGTAGGAGAAAAACATTCCCTCCCGAATTTCTGCATCGGATAAATGTCGGGTAGATGCGAGGTATTCATAATGCCCCCTCGTAAGGGCAAATTCGGGGAGCGATATAAGCGCTCTGTAAACAATATTACAAACTTCCGAAGGAGCCTTAACCTCAGCTTCCTTCATCGCCTCCCGTTCCTCCACCGTCGCAATGTTTTCGGATGCCTCCCGAAATTTTTTTAACGCGTCCGGAGAGGACTTTGCAAGGTTTATTTCCTCTTCGGAAACATCCCCCGCCTTGCCCGCTAAAATAAGTGCAGCGTCGATATATGGAACATCATATATCAAGCTGTATAACTTTGCGGGACCTCCTCCGGCAGAAATAACTCTGCCGTTCTTTTTTTCGGCAGAACATGTAAAACAAAAATACTTGTTCTTCCGAATGTTGACCGAACAATGATCGGGAATCTCCCTCCCAGTAAATGCCCGATCATTCTGGGACTTACCTTTTTCCGCCCGGTCGATCAGGAATTGATCCCGGTCACAATTCGGGCAAAATAGGTAAAGCTGGTTGCCCCTTCTTCTGTAAGACATTCCGCTTTTAATTAGAATATCCTCGCAGGAACACCTGCTTGAAGAGGCAACCGCCTTGTCCCGAATTTTGTTTATTTTTTTCTGCTCCATCTCTTTTCCTCCTTATTCTATCCGCAGGGGCGCACACTACCCCTATTTTTTTTTATGGTTACAAAGATAGTAAGACGATAAAGAAAAAAAAATCCCCTCGGGAAAGTTCCCGAAGGGATAAAAATTGTGCGTTTATTGAACCATCGTGACAAATTACGTCCACCGACATTCTACAAGCATTTCGGCGATATTCTCGTCGGAGTTTGCCTCCTCCTACTCTATTTTCTCTTGGGAATTTGCTCTTTTAATATCCCGAACAGATACAAACACTAAAAGTCCCAATATCGAAAAATACAAAACGGTTATGTACCAAGGGTAACTCCGATCCAAAATACCGCCCTTGGTAAAATGATGGATAAAGAGAAGCACGATTGCGACAGCAAGTGCCACGAGCTTTACAACGACAATCTTTTTGTTATACATCCTCCGATCTCCCTTCACGGAGCCTCGGATATTGTATTTGAGGAAATCACAGAGGATATATACCAAAAAGAAAAATATTACAAACATGGCAAGCATAATTTCATTCCTCCTATTCGATTGCTGACACTCCGGCATCTTCTTTTGTGTTTTCCAAAAGCACCGCCGCTGAGGTGTCTTGCTTTTGTGTAAACTCTGTATATTCTGTCACGGTCATTTTGACCTCAATTCCATCACCATATCCATAGAAGTCAAAGCCACTCTCGCTTGACGGGACTTCGTAAGCAGAAAATCCAGTCGGAAAATTAAAATTCCCACAGGTATATCCAATTCCCAAGGAAAAGGCGTTGTATCCATCCTCATTTTTTCCGTATTTAATACCTTCGGTATTTGGTAGATCCGAAAGTACGTCAAGAATATTATTGAGGATTTCTCTTCCCGATTTTCCATCGGCACATTTTACATATGGATAACCCTTGTAATTAACGAGGTAAACACCAGAATCGTCCATATATATATTTGCGAACACATCCTCTTCATCGGTATTCACGGATAACGTAAGACAGCTTCCACACAAAACTCCGTCAAGCGAGTATGCTGATCCGGAAGCAGTACCGACGATCTCACTTACATACTCCGGAAGAAATGAATTTTTGTTATTCCCCTCAAGGGTGATGGAGAATGAAATTCCGTAAAGCCCGGACATCTGCTTGTAGATGTCTGCAAGCGCCCCTTCCGTATCCTCAATATTTACCTGTTCCGTTGTTTCTACCTTGCCCTTTAGTGATTTTAACTTGAAATAAAATAGCAGCATCCCAAGGCAGATAACCACACTTACGGCAAGCATGATAATAATATAGATATGTCTTTTATCCTTTCCTTCCAAATTCGCACCCCCTTATTGTATCGTAACCCCGATTGTGTCCTTTTTTTCTTCGCTTTGTGAAACATCATCCGGACTTCCTCCGATTGGAGCATCCTCTGGAATTTTCTCCTCTGGAACTGGTTCCTCCGTGCTTTGTTCTGCATCACCCGGAGTTGCAGGATCTTCCTCCTGTGTATTAAAGCTCTCGTCGTACTTGGATTGTAAGTAATCCGGAAGGGCATTTTGATGGGAGTTTCCAAGCTCCAAGTAAACCGAGGAAAGCGTTTCCCGAAATTCCGCTTCTAAGGACTCATCGTTATAATAAATCTCGAAACATACAATCCCATATTCGGTCGAAGCAAGATATACAGATGAGGAATTGTAATGATTAAGATAATTCCCTCCGGAACGCTTATATTCCTGCCATACTTCTTCCGATTTCCCCGTTATACGCTCGCTAACCGCGGCATAGTCCGAATTATCCGGGTATATGGTAAAAAAGGATTCTGAGGCGATCTGGATAGGGTAGACAGCGTATTTTAATACGCAGTCTGAATATGGGTTTGCAAAATACGGCTCTGTAAACCCGCTGTCATTAACCGTCTCTCCCTTGCAACCATCCGTAATGTTTCCAGTAAATCCGAATTTACCAGAAAACTCTCCGGTAAGCAAAATCCCCTGGTAATCACACGTTATCTTTTCTGTCTTGTACTCTGGCGAATACGCGGCAGCTTCTTCTGTGCTTCCCTTGTAGCTTCCCATAATGTGTGTTAGTTCCTCTTTGGAAAAATGCCCGGAATTGCCGGATACCACGAAGAAACTTTGTCCGTTATTGTTTTCTGCGGCATACACCGCCCCGATAAAGTCCGTGTCATCCTTTTTATATGTAAAATAACTCATATAGGCATACTCACCATTCCTTATATCTGACGCATATTGATGGGAGTCTGTCTGAAAGGAGACGTTTTTTATCCCCAGATTGGATAAATAATCAGCGAGTTCATTTTCCGCCGTTTCCGTATCGGAATAATAACACAGGGAGCTTTTGTTTTTCGTGTTCGTCCTCAGTGAATACAGACACTCTTTCGGCTTGTACAGATAGAACGAGTTTTTATAAGCATACTCCGTATTTTCTTCCGGGCGGATGAAATCATTGATCTCATAGCCGCTTTCATATAAATACCTTGGGCTTACATCATTATTTAGAATATCCAGCGGTGCTTCGTTGAATGTCCCTCCTAAATCACGATCCCGCGCATCAAATACAAAGCCGGTGACGTAAGTAACCTTGGTATAAGTTGTCGGCTGAGACAGGTCATAGTCTCCGACAGAGATATAATCGCTTTCCGTTGTAGTGCTCTCCGTTTGCCCGCATCCAGATAACGCCAGCGCAGCAAACAAAAATAGAAAACTTAATTTTACCCGCATTTTACCATCTCCCTTTGTTTAATTATTATTTTGAATTATCGTTATTATTATGCTATAATTATATCATAATGTCACGATAATTCAAGGCGGGTTCGCGTCTTACTGTATAAAAGGGGGTTTTATTATTTATGAAACAAAAGAAAATCTTAATACTGCTGTTGTTACTGGTAATTCCGATGGTGTTTTATCATCCGGTAACATCAAGCGCCCAAACACCTGAGAGCGGATCGAAGGTCGTAGGAAAATACGATGATGGAGAAAGCGCGGACGAGAAAAGATGGGAGCAGGTATCCATAGCAGTTGCCGACATAGAAGACATTCTGCGGCTTGGAACAAACTTCCTATTTGCATTTGCAATTCTAAACGGCGCTTTATGTTCTATCATAACCATCGTTAAGTTTGCGGGTTCCGGAACACATCCTATGCACCGAAGGGCTGCAATATTAGACCTTCTAATGTGTGCCGTAACAACGGCGATGCTTGGTTCAACCAAGCTGATCGCCACACTTATCCTTCAGCTTGTAATTACAGCTTAAAAAAAAAGCTATCATAATTGATAGCTCTTTTTTTTACCTTCCTAGTGGAAGGCTGGGCCGAAGCCCATATTTTCAGGGGAAAACATATTATTTCCGCCCTGTGGGTTGCCATTACCCTGCTGGTACTGGTTTCCCTGTGGGTTTCCATTACCCTGCGGATACTGGTTTCCCTGTGGGTTGCCATTGCCCTGCGGATACTGGTTTCCCTGTGGGTTGCCATTGCCCTGCTGGTACTGGTTTCCCTGTGGGTTTCCATTACCCTGCTGGTACTGGTTTCCCTGTGGGTTTCCATTGCCCTGCTGGTACTGGTTTCCCTGTGGGTTTCCATTACCCTGCTGTGAGTTCTTCTTTCGAGCCTCTGCTTCCGCCTTAGACTCATCAAACTCCCAGTTTTCAATTAAGAAACTGATAGCGAACTGGTCCTTTTCGTCCTTGTAGGACTGTGGCCTTCCCTCGAAGGCGATCTTCGCACCCTTTGACAGATGCTTTTCTGCCGTCTCGGCTGCCTTGCCGAAGACGACACACGGAAGGAAGTCCGTGTCCTGCTGACCTTCTTTTACGAAAGGCCTCTTCACCGCAAGGATGAAACGTGCAACGGCGAGCTGATTGCCATTACCCTTTTGACTGTAAGAAACCTCCGGGTCTCTTGTTAACCTTCCAACACCAATAACTTTAACCATAATAATTTCCTCCTTAATAATTTTTCTACTCGACAGGGGATTCCCCTGTCTACCATTTATGGTTACAAAAATAGTAAGACGCGAAGGAACAAAAAAAACGGGCAATTTGCCCGTAATTTTTCAAAATATTTTTTATTTTTTACTATTCCTGATCTTCCGCGACCACTCTTGCGATATTTTCTGGGATATACCCATCCTTTTCACTCCATACTGCCACCGCTCCGCCATCGTTGGTTTCATAGCGAATGTCTTTCAAGCCTCCCCCTCGTTGTTTATTCCGCTTTAGAATCTCTTCCACTTCCTCCCGAACTTTTTCCTCTGTTAACGGAGAGTAATTTTCCCTGCAGTCCACCCGGACTTTTTTATTTACGTGATCCACGAACACATCGCTGACTTTCGATAACTCGTCGAGCGCAGCCAGAAACTCTTTGTTTTCAAATAAATCCATAATTGCAAATTCCCCTTTATTTTAGCAACATAGCAAATAACACAATAAATACCGCGATGCAGCTCCCGCAGAAAATCCCCAGAGGCACCGGAAACACGGGCGCCAACTTCGGGTTTAAGGAATCCACTATCGCCTTCACAAAAACCGCCCCGGTAAAGATGAGGATTCCGACACAAAGACTGTGACTAAGCATCCGGAATAATATAGAAGAAATAAATGCTCCCGCATAGATTATCAAGCAAACAACTATTCTTTTTTTATCACTATTCGTAAGGATCATTGTTTCCGCCTCCTTTCCCAATTCATTCCAAGCTCATCCAGCTTTATCTTGTATTTTTCCGCAAGTGTTCCCGCGGAATTTTTGTACCGCTGTGTATTCAGCCACTTTTTCAACTCAAAATTATCATAAACCGCTTTTTCTACATCAAGATTTCCGTGTTCATCATAATACTTCTTTGCCACGTTGTATCCAATCTCCCATTTGGAGGTCAGGGATCCAGAGGAAAGCAGCTCTTCTACAAGCGGCTTCCTATTTTCTGGTAATGTGCCGTTATTTAACTCGATCTTCTGTCTAGTCAGCCATTGACCGATTCTCCATCCGTCATAAACAGTTGCAGCCATAATTTTAGGCTCGGTTTCGAGACATTCCTTGCACAGCTCGTAGTTGTGCATCCAGTATGACTCCCTGCCGTTCCATTGCATACCCACGCTTTCAAGTGCTTTAATCTGGTCTGAAGTAAGCTTCCCCCTTCGGTATAAATCCCGATAGCGAACCACGTACATTCCGATTTCTTTCCCCTTATACATTTCAGAAATAAGCGGAAGCAAATGACCCTTTTCCATGTAATAGTCCCGGAATAGGGCAACACGTTCGCTGACTAGACGTTCACCGCGCGGGTCCCACACAAACCCCAGTTCATCCAGCATAGCGATCTGGTCATCCGGCATCCGCCCCTCAGTCTTTCGGGAACGCTGAAGAACACACCATTTCCCAAGGGCAAATCCCTTGTACATAACATCCTGCTGGACTCTCGGATTATGGTTTTTTACATACTCCTTAAAAAACTTGTATCCGTAGGCCCAGCTCCGATGCTTACCTGTATCCCAAATCATCCCGATTTTATCCAACATTTCTTTGTGTTCCGAGGAACACTTATCTTGGTGTCTTCTCTGATAAGAAACCCACAATCCAAGGTTCACTCCATCCACAGAATATTTTTGTGGAACATTAAGGTCTCCATGTTCTTTGTAATAATCTACGGCGTATTTATAATAATATTCAAATGGTTTACTTCTTTTATACTTAAGCGGCTGTTCATTCTGCATTACCTCTGCACCCATACAGTCACTCCCTTTCCAAACTAATTTTATAGCCCGAACTTGCTCCATATAACAAAAACAATGAAAAATATCGCAAGTACAGTCGATAATCCACGCAAAACCTTCTTATTATTCTTCCCTGACCACCAGTTCAGAAACAGTAATCCCCATAAACACAGGAGGAAAATTACTGTTTTTATGAATCTTAATAAAAATGGAGTCATAATCTCTTCCTCCTGTTATTTACTCTCCAATAAGAGCAACCGACAGATAGCTCTCGTTTCTAAGTCTTTTTACTTTTTTATAGGGAAAAATTCCGCTATACCGATCCTTATCGACGTCATTTTCAAAAGGAAGTAAAACAACCTTCTGCGGAAATCGCTTATTCCTATCGACAGGAATATCCTCCGGCTTCATTCCTACATAACTCGTATTTTCCGTCCTCCTTATAAGCAGTTTTGAGAACATTCTTACGTCATTATAAGTCTCCATCGTAAATACATCCCCTTTTACCTTGTTACCATCTAAAGAAGATTTAAGTTGATCGAAACGCATTACAATCGCAAGAAGCTGTTTATATCGTCTAAGATCATTTTCAAGCGAATCATACTCCTTCTGAATTTGAGACATCCTTTGTTTCACCGTCAAAACAGATAAACTTACAAGGCACGGATGCTCCCACATACTCTTCGGGGCCTTTCTTTTACGGGAGAGTCTTCTACATCCAGCCAAATACAACTGAATATCCTCTAATGCTTTCTCTATCTCCTCCCGGTTTTCGGCATCTGGGGCGATTTTGTCAACATCCATGTAAGAAATACTGTCAAAGTCAAAAATTGCAGAAATAATATAATCCCGATCCTCTGATTCGACATCTTTTTTCTTGTCTACACATATCCCACATTCGACAAACACATTAAAACCGTCAACCTGTAAAAATTCCAAACAAATTTTTAAGTATTCTTGACGTAATTGGATTTCTTCTATTTCTTTTTTGATTCCCGCCTTATTATAGCGAAATCTGATTATCTCCATACGCTCCCTCCAATCTAAAATATTATATATTCTTTATTTTTATTATAGTATATTTGCAATTATATGTCAAACGAAACAAAAGGAAGAAACCATGCAAGAACAAGAGACGAAAGAAAAATAAACAGCAAAGTTTCCCCGCGAAAAACTTTTCCGTCGATTTTGAACAAAACGAAAAAAATACCCCTCGAAGAAAGAGGGGTATAAATAACATCTACTTAAATGGAAGATCGTTTGTTGAAATATTATCCGGTATATTCATGAAGCCTTCGGCATTTGCATCTGCCGGAGCAGGTCTCCCCTGACCTGAAGAAGACATCTTGCTTTCGCAAAACTCATGTTCTTCCACTACCACGTCCGTCGTGTACACCTTATTTCCATCCCGGTTTGTGTAGCTTCCCGTCTGGATTCTACCCGTTATTGCGACCTTCATGCCCTGCTTCAGATATTTCTCCGCAAATTCCCCCTGTTTGCCAAATGCAACACAAGAAATAAAATCTGCGGTCTGTTCATTTCCGGAATTTTCCCTTCTCTGGAAGCGGCGGTCTACCGCCAGGGTGTATCTAGCGATTGCTAAAGGTTCTGCCGCCTGCGAATACCTAACTTCCGGATCTCTTGTTAACCGTCCCATCAAAATTACCTTGTTCATCAAATACCCTCCTTAATATATCACCGGGGTTCTCCCGGTATAGTCTTTTGTTTTCTTTTTTCTATCGGGCGTGCTATATTCCTTCCTATTTAGCCGGAAGGAAGAATTTTACGCAGGAATCGTAGAACACAACCCGCATTTTGCCTGAAAGAGTTTCGTCTTCTTCAACCTGTGTTTCTACTTCAAAGTCCATATTCTTTTTGGTCTTCAGGTTTCGTACAGATACCATATGTTTCTCTACTGTGAGGAAGCACGTCGGATTATACAGACAGAAATCCCGAAGGGCGATCATCGTAAGCTGTCCCTTCTTCTCCACATCAGCGAAAATGTTCTCCCGCACGGTTTTCTCAAACCTGTGGTTCGCAGCTATGCGGCATACAACAATCGCAATCGCCACCGCGCAAACCGGAATCCCGAAGAACACAAAACTCCGAAGTTGTCTTGTAAGGCTTGTAAATACCTTCAAAAAAGGCACCAACGATAGATAATAAGCTGCCATCAGACACATAATATGTTTGCTCGCAAGCCGGAAAAACTCCGCATCCCGCTTAGAGCCGTACTCCATAAATTCGATTCCAAGCGAGGTCATAGACAGGTTATCCTCATATTTAACCTCGCTTATTTCTCTCCCTAAAATTTTAATATTTCTCACTCTCCTTTATCTCACTCTCCTTTAATTTTTCCCTCGGGTTTTAAGTTGGTAAACAAATTCGTCTTCTATCTGGTCTAAATTATGTGGCGAAAGAGGATATTTTTCGTTCACCATACGCACTAATTTCTCTCTAGTCTCTATCGCCAAGTCCTTTATTTCATACGAAACCTCTTTCGGTTCGCGAAACCGGTCGTGTTGTTCTGCTTGAGCCACTTTATAGAGCCTTGTCGCGCAGGACGCGCAAACCCTTCCGAACGATTTAGAACAAGCATGATTTGCCCCACACAGGATACACCGATCTAAACCTCTTTCACCCCACTCATTAAGAGCAAGCTCGTACCCTAGTTCATTCGCGCACGTCACACAGAGATCAATTCCTAATCCCGGGACTAAACGAACCTTTTTTGATTTGCACCGCTTACATTTTCCAATGTTCCAAACCGCGCTATTCCGGTATAACTCCGCCTCATTTTTGTTGCGGCTATTATAAACAGTATCGAACATTTTATCTACGCAGGATACACATATTTTCGATGGCGCGCCCGGATTGATATTATCGACCGGAACTAAAGGCACCTTTTTCTGATTACAAACCCGGCATGTTCCAACTTTCCATTTATTCTGCTTGTTTCCCAACGATCCACCACGCTCCTTCCGTCTTTATTACAACATATTTGTTGTTATACTGCGCACATGGAGCATCCTGCCCCGTAAGCGTAACCGTCTGCGTTGCGGATACTGACACCGCCTGCTCGATTGCTCCGGCAAACCCATATGCGGATAACTGCTCCGCAAGAGAACTTTTTACGTCATCCCCAAGAACAGTTTCCGAAGTCAGCGTAAGCGAGGTTGTAAAATCTCCTCCGTACTGGGACGTAAGAACATCCCAATACCCCGGCTCATCCGCCGCATTTACTCCCTGAAGTGTCTGATTAAGAATAACTTCCCGAAGCTCCAGCAGATATGCGTTATTTATTGCCTCCGATAACTGCTTCGCATTATACTTCTCTGTGTATGCCGTAAACAGCGGGTAATATTCCTTTGTCGTAAAATCCTCCGGTACTGCCTCAGTAACCTCTTCGGTTGAAACCTCCGTAACCGCCTCTGTTATCTCTTCGGTAACAGGAATCTCCTCGGTTGTTGCATCCGTTACCGTTTCCGTAACAGCTTCGGTAACAACCTCTGTCGTGGTTATTTCCGGAGTTTTATTTTTTCTAAGTAACACCATAATACCCCCAAGCTCTGTTACGCACAGGATACCAAGCACGATAATCGCGATCAGTTTTCCGTCTGTTTTTGGTTTCCCGAGGGTTTGATTATATTGCAACGGATCTTTGTGCAGCATAAATAATCTCCTTTCGTTTTATATTGTTATTCTACCATTTTTATCTCTGTATGTCAAACGATCTACGCCATAGATTCCGCGTTTTCAGGGTTGATTTTTCCCTTATTTCCTCAATATTCTTCACGCATGAGGGATGATAAAGCAAAATCAAAAAAAGGGGACGGTCGAACCGCCCCTTTTTATTAGCTCATAAACCACGAAGCAAATGCGGAAGTGATCTGAACCGCATACAAGTTACAGACAAACATCAGGGCTGTAAGTCCCATCGCAACCAAGAACCACGGAACCTTTTGTTTGTTTCCGATGGCAGCAACTATAACCAGTACCGTTTCAATACAGAAAAGTGCAATCAAAACAATCGCCACGATCATCTGCGTTCCGGTTAACATCGACCGAATTTTTTTATATAACCTCTGAAAAAACGAATCCGTGTTAACATCGGGTAATAAGCCCGCCGTAATATCTGTTTCCGAAGTATCTGCAAGCCCACTCGACGATTCCACTCCCTCCTCGGTTGTTGTAACCGGAGGTCCTAAATCTACCACGGCATTTTCCTTTGCCATACTTACTTTACCTGTGCATAAGAAGGCCACGAGAAATATTACCGCGCCTAAAATAAATCTTTTCATCCTCTCACTCCTTTACATTCCTTTTAATAGATCATCAACAGACACATGGAACACGTCAGAGATCATAACAAGAGTGTCTAACGACGGGTTTCTAAGCCCGTTTTCGTAAGCTGCTACCATAAACCTTGTTATTCCAAGCTGCTGTGCCATTCCCTGTTGTGTAAGGTTATTTGTTTTCCGAATTTTAATCAAACTCTTGGAAAGCTCTGTTTTTGACAGACTTTTTTGCATAAGCATCCTCCTGTTATGCTTACTTATACTAAGTAAGACGTAATTTATTATTGATTCCGCGGCGTTAAATAAATATATCCCAAAAATTTATACGGTGGTCCAGCATAATACTCCGCTTCCGCCACAGATTTTGTCACGACAATGTATGGATTCCACGCTTCGGTCTTCCATCCACTCTGAGATATCGTGATCGTGCCATCCGCGTTGACCTGCTCTACGATCGCCACATGCCCGGCACCACCGCCCTTGCTCCAGACCATAACTGCGCCTGCCTTCGGCACTTGACCGGATTCATAGTAAGTATTCTGATCCCAAAAGCTGTGTGCATCACCCGTCGACAAATGCGGCCGTTGTCCTTCTATTTCATATCTTCTTCCCCACGCCCATGTAGTACAGTTCGGAAGCCCATACCCAGCTTGATGGAACGGGCTTAAGGTTGTCCAGTACGGAAGTCCGCTGATATCTTCTACCGCAAGCCTTGGGTTATCCATGTGGTCTACACCATAAACCCCAGACACCGTTTCTTTTTTATCCGCAAGATCAGTTAAATAGTCCTCGTCCCATAAAACATCCAGAGACTTGTTTCTTTCGCTTGATAACGTGCTTTGGTTGATGAAAGAATTTGCCAAAAGCAATATTTTATTGACCTCGGAATGTCCCTTTGGGGACGCAGTAAACTCAAGAGTATAATTCCCGTCATACACGTTATCAACGGCATGATAGAACCGATTAAACTCTTCCTTGTCCGCCCTTGACATATTCCTCGTAACCCCCGATGTATCTGTAACAATAAGCCCGGAGTTTCCGCCTTTTTGTCCAGAAGGAGAAATATCCATTGCCTCATGCTCCGGGGTTCTTCCAGAGAAAAGCTCGTAGGCGGAATTTGCATTAGAAATACGGTTCGACATATACGCCTCGCCGTCCCCACAGCGTTCCCATCCGCGGGCAATTACCTCGGTTATCTCATTTATGTCCGTGCTATTCTTGAAGGTATCAATATTACTTTGGGACAGCCATTGAAAATCGCAGTAATCATAAGTATTGTCCGGGGAAAGCTCCATACATGCAAAATTCGCCTGTGCTTCCAAGTCCGATATGTCTTTTCCCAAGCCTCCGGCGAAGTTTTCAAGGTTGGTATAGCGTGAACCCAGCCATTGACATATTCCATACGCACCGGAGGAAGAATTTACAGCCGTGGGTGTATAACCGCTCTCCTGCGCCATATTTCCCATCAGAGCTGCCGCCTGCAGTTCTGAATATCCGAACGTTACCAGAATATCCCAGATGATTTCAAGCCGCTCTTTCCCCTCTGCCCCGCCGTTATATAACTGTTCTATGGTGTTTTTTCCGCTTCCATAGGTATCCTTGCTACCCCCAGAAGAAAGCAGGGAATTGGTGTTTGATGCCTGCGAAGTCATTTTCTTAAATGATTCATAACTTCTGGATATATTCACGGGCTTGTAGCACGAAAAATATTCCAAATAGTCATATAAATACTGATTACTGTTTTTATGTACTGTCGTAGCCCCCTGATTTACAAAATCAACGTATTCTCCGCTGTCAGACGTCCGGTACTTGCACAAGGATACATCTTTTGTTTTGTAATTCTCCTTGTAGGTATAAGATACTGTAATGTCCTCCCCGTCAACCGAAAAGGTATTTTCGTGTGCCGCAATCCACGCAGAAATCGCATCCTCCGTATATCCCGCCCCTGTCTGCTCATCAAAGTGTAAAAACGTCTTGGAAAACGGGAACCCAGCGGTTGAAAAATCCTCGGCGTGCTGTTCCAGATACGCCCCGGAGTATGTTTTTCCGTCGCTTCCCTTAATAACCCGGACGGCTCTGCCAAGGGATACTGTTCCGTTGTAATACTCATACTTTTCTACGGCGTCCCCTTCGTTGGTCGATTTTTCTCCGGAGGCGACGCATTTCGTAAAGGTGGTTGTAGGAGTATAGGAATACGACACATCGCCCGCAAAGGAGATCGCATGAGTAAGGACATTCCTCTTCTCCGTTTTTACCGTAAAATTATACGATTCATTTATATCCTTCTGTTTTACTACGCCGTTGTCTGTTAAATAGTCCTGCTTGTAATAAGTTCCTGACGCTCTCGTTGTTTCCGTCTTTTCCTCATAGGTAAGCACAGAGGCGAGCCCGTAATCTGACACCGAAGCCTGCTTTTTCCCGGTCTTTTTTCCGGATTTATCATATACATCCGAAGTAATGGCAAGCCGCCCCTGGGCGTCTGTGAGTGATGCAAGCTCGTAGGTTTCTTCATCGTATAACACAGGCCTTAGAAATGCCTCCGGATATACTGTATCCTCTCCAAATATCGCATCATTTAAGGCAAATAGCAAATCTGGATCGAGATAAAAGTCCTTGTCGTTTTTGAAGTAATCGCTGACGGCGTTCTCGTCTGTCGGAAGTATTAGGGATTTATTCCCGGCTTCGTCCGTATATTCCTGCCAGACGGATTTTCTCTCCGACAGGAGCTTATAATACGCCCGGCAGTTCGCATTTGCATTGGAATACACAATCTCCCCGTCATCGTTCATGTTTTGGTGATCTATGTAGCTCCCGGTTTTTCCATCCCCTTCCTTTCCTGCGTAATATCCGCAGGACGAAAAGGACGAAAGAGCCAACGCACTCGCTGTACCTCCTACGATAAGCGCCTTTGGGAGCACCCCAGTAAATACAGTCTTAAATGCGGCAAAGACCTTGGAAAGCCCCTTCGGGAGCTTTCCCATAAGCCCGGAAAAGGCTTTTAATCCGGATTTGCTAAACCCGAGAGCTTTTCTATACCCGCTCGCGAACCCACTGTTTGCCTTGCTCAGATGTTTAATTGTAGAAGACATCCCAAGTTTTCCCGCCTCAAGAGCCTTGTCTTCTTGGGATTGTTTATTGTATCCACCTGATTGCATCCTATCACTATCCTTTATTTATGAGAGATTACACACCCTCAAAGTTTCTTCTTGCCCGATCGACCGCCGATGATGGTGATGGACGGGAAGCAAAGGTTTTATCATTTATGAGAGTATCTCCTTCGACAGAAAGCGAACCACCGTTAGAGAAAAACGCCAGAGGCTTTTTATCAGCCGAATTTTTATCCGCATATTTAAGAGCTGCTGCGACAACGCCTGCCTCGCTCACGCCCTTCGAGACAGAAAATTCCTTGAGAGCGGACTTATCCTTTGCTTCATACGCACTCTTTAAGCTGTTATAACAATCCTGCGGGGATATGCCCGCGCTCTTAATTTGATTTGCGGACTCAATGTTATTGAAAAACTCCCGGTATCCGGAGGTTTTCCCGCCATCCTTCTTGATCTCCACTTTTGATCTGCCGCCAAACGACGGATCTGGATCGAAGCCACGGTGTATCAAACTTCTCTGATTGGAGTCAAATCCCGGTTTGTAGGAGGAAGATTCCACGCTATTTCTGAAATCCACGCCTCCGGCTTTTTGCGTCATTTCGGTAAACCGCTTTGCCGAAGCATATCGTCCCGCGGTGTTTTCAATCTGTCTTGCCCCTCCAGATAATGCATCTGCCTGTTGCAAGTACATTCTTCCTTCCGCCTCAGAAGCCCGTCGCTGGCTGTCCGCCGCATGGGATACCCCGGACTGTATCTGTCCGTCTCCAGAATCAAGAACCGCGGATAATCCTGCTCCCATTGCAGCATTAAACATCGCACCACCACCGGATATTTGCGCGGCTTCCTTGGTTCCCTTAGCAACCATTTCCGCAGCCTTGTAGCCACCAAAAGCATTAGCTCCGGCGCTCACTAAACCTCCTGCAGCCATACCAACCGGGCCAGCAAAGGAAAGCGCTCCTCCGACTCCTGCGCCGACAGCACTTGAGATTGCCTGTGTGTTCGCCGCTTTCTTCATGGCGTCAGCCTGCACATTTGCACCCTCGATAGAAGCCGCCGCCTGCACCCCTGCACCGATTGTAGAGCCAATAGAGGTTGTAAGAGAACGTCCCTTCCGTAGAAGCTCGTCGCCTCCAAGTCCTGTGACTTGACGGATCACAGATGTAATAGGAATGATACTTGCATATACAACCAATGCCTCAATTCCGCGCAAACCACCAGAACATGAAATCATAAATGCGTAAGCCAAAGAATGGAATGTCTGGATGAACACGTTACCTAAAAATTCCTTTAACCATACCAGCGTTACCTTCTTTCCGACTCCTCCAAACGAAAACACAAAAACTGCAAGAGGAGAAATAAACATCAAAACCGGGACAAGTAAACCTCTCAGGACATACACGACATTTACATAGGTTTTGATTATAAAAAAGATAAAGGTGTATAAAATCGCTGATAAGCTGCTATATCCTCCCGTTGGAGCAAGCGTGTTTCCATTCGCCCATGCTCGTCCAAGCCCGACAAATTTATAATTACAGAGGAAGATAAACTGCATCCCCTTCCATAAAAATCCAAGGGCTAAGACCACAAACACCAGATCACGCAATCCCTGCATAAGCGAAAACCGTGTCATTGGAGACGCGATTGCCCATTGTTTCTTCATTATCATTACCACAAGGCTCATAACCACAAGGGATAATGATATTGCAAGGATAACAAGGAAAAATTGAAAAATACTCGTGGAATATCCTGTACGATAAACCCCATAAACAAAGGATTTAGAGCCCCTTATTGCGTTATTCAAAATGCAATCCTCTGTTGAATATAACTGCAGTTTGTTTTGAATACCCGAAAGGAAATTTCTTGCCACCTTAACAAGCGACTCTTCAAAATCCTCCAGCTCATATAAATCCGCGCAGTTGGAGTAAGAAATACCCTCCGCGTATAATATTCCTGCCTCAAGGAATAAATGCTGCCAAGTGACATAGGTTGTATCCTTGTCTGCCGCTTTTTGAGGATTCAGGTTATTTTTTGTTCCATCTTCAAAATAATCATCCGCGGAACAGTTTTTATAGCCTTTTTTGATGGCGTAAACAAAATCCATTTCTTTGTCGTCTTCATCCATCAGTCCATTTTTTCCATACTTAGAAGAAACCCGGACAATATGACAGGAATACGAGTACGCCGAATTTCCTCCCGAATAGCTGATCCGGTATTTTGTACCATACTGGTTGGTCATCACACCGGAGGAAGAAACAAGGGCATATGCCGTATCTACAAGAGCATCTACGGACGTAAAGGACTTCCCGTCGTTTACAAACAAAAGCGCATTACGGAAATTTTCCCCGAGATTTTCAGACACCGAGTAAGCCCGGTTTATATCTGATTCTGCCGCAGAATAGTTCATGTTATTAGGAAACGTAAGCGGTGTACTCGAATCGTTTGATCTTTTTTCGTTTCCTTCGGTCACAAGGTCATTTACCGTATCTGAAGAAACCCCTGTTTCGTTAGTTACTTCCTCTGCCGTAGAAACAGAAATATTATACGCCTTAGACCAGTCATCCGAAGAAATCTCCCTTCCGTCAAGCGTTTTTCCGTCAGAAACTACTTTGATCGTAATTTTCCCCGTGTTTTTATCAATCGCGCCACCGACGGACGTAAAATTATCTGAAAACGGCTTTGCGTCCACGAAATTGTAATCAGACACGTTAATAAGGTTGCTCGCATCTTCCACATACACATTCATGTTGTTGAGGGTAGAATATCGCCCTGCCTCTATCTCAAGTCCGGAATATAGCACCTGCGTCTTATACATAAACGATTCATCGTCAATCAGGCAGGCGATATAAGCATTTTCCCGTGCCTTTGCATGTCCTATCGTAAAAAAACCGAGGAAAGAAACGCCTATGAGGGCGATGAAAAGCAATAATTTTCTCTTAAAATACCGAATCATAACCTTTGCCCTCCTTTACTCTCGTGCAATCATGTTGTGTTCAAACGGAAACGCGAAAGTGTTTCCTACAATGCTGTTTGAGTTCGCCTTCAGAAGAAATTTTCCTCTGCCTGCTGTAAGCAGGAACTGTTTTTCTCCATCCGAAAGGATAAATCTGTCTCCGACCGCCTGAATATCTTCCGGTTCCTGCCGCATAAAGATACGGACAGCGGAGTTTGATAAGATCGCAAGGCCTTCAGGTCTACCGACGAACTCTCTAAACTGCTGAGAAACAGTTCCTAAAGAGCCATTATACTTCCGCGCCCGTCTAGCTGCCGTTTCGAGGAAGTGCGCCGTCTTATCTGATCCTGCCATTGCGGAATTAAGCAACATCCACGCCTCGTCACAGACAACTCTCTTCTTAATCTTAACATCCTTCTTCATAAACTTGTTCCATACCCATGTGAGTACGATGTGCATACCGATCGGACGAAGAACATCTTCCTCAAGTTCGCTTACGTCGAACCGGAATACCGGAACCTTATCGAAATCTGACATGTTGATGGTTGATAGTCCGTCAAAGAGATCGTATGTACCTCCCTTGCAGTACATAGCCAGCGCATTGACAACGGACTCTAACCGAGCGTTTCCTGTTGCCTGCTGTCTTGTATAAAGGCGATTGCGAAAATCGCTCACGGTAGGCATGACCTTATATACCCGGCCTCTCACGTATTCTCCTGTTTCCGGATTAAACCTCTCGCTGTTTTCGTATAAGCTCTCCGGATCTTCCGTAAAGCCGAAATCATGATACATTTCGAGCAAAACGGTAGAAATCTCTGACTTGATTTCCGCATCCTTCATATACTCTGGAATCATAACGGCAAAGAGATTAAGCAGCTCTGCAACCTTCCCCTTAATATCCACAAAACGTTTCCCCGTATCGTTTCCATAATCATCCGTTATGATCTCCTCGTCTATGTCAAACGGATTCATACGGGAAGTGGAGTTTGGAGATATCCGGACAGTAATCCCCTTATAAACCTCCACACAAGGACCGTATTCGTTTTCCGGATCAATAATACAATGCTTAACGCCCTCCAAGACAGAGCGCGATATAATCAACGTGGTAAGATATGTTTTTCCGGAACCGGAACACCCCATAATACTGAAGTTTGCATTACCTCCCAAGGCGCGCCGATTGAATAAATCGACGATAATCAATCTTCCGAAATCATCATACCCGAGAAAGGTTCCCTTATTATCGCTGATATCCGCATTGTAAAATGGAAACATGGTTCCAAGGGCTCCCGTATTCATGTTTCTCTGGTAATCCGGAATAGACAAAAGCCCGAACGGAGAACAGGACTTAAATGCCTCGTCGTGTCTTAAATCAAGAGGCATGACGTTCATTCTCGATCCGGACAAGCTCGATTGGAACATCTGCGATGCCTTGTTTAGCTCCTTCACGTCATCCTTGTAAAGAGAACAAAGCGTTGTGACGTGGAATAAATTCTCGAAGTTTTGCTCCAGCTTCGATCTTTGCTGCATCAAAATATCAATCTTACTCCGCAGGGCTGTAATATGCTTAATGGAGCCTTTATCAAGCTCTGCGAGATACTGCGCTTCATACTCCGTGATTTTTGCTGTAAGTTCATCCAAGGCATTTCGTTCGTTTGCGGGTTCTATATGCAATGCCGCATCCATATCTCCGTCGTAGGAATATATATCATCCATCCAGTTTATGCTTACGCGCGCCGGATACCCGTTAACAACAAAACCACGTTGGAAATTATTTTCAATCTTTAATTCTGACTCTGAAGGATACCCGATGAAAGAAGGAGCGATCTCCTGCATTTCATCCCGGCTTCCCTGTGCCAAAAATGATTTCTTAGGTTCGTTTTTTTGTACCTTGAGAGAGTTCTGCTTCGTAAACATCCTCGGGTTTACCAAAATAAGGATAATGAAAACAATAACGGCGACAACAATAAAAGAAACAAAACCAACTAATATACCCATATGCTACTGTCCCCCTTCTTCCTCTCCGTAATAATAGTGCGGCGTAACTTCTGCCGAAGGAGCCTGCTCAAAATTGGAATAAATAACTGCCTCCGGATCATTTTCTACAAATTCCTTATAGCTGTCATAATTCCCGGATTCCTTCATTTTATCTTCATCCATTAAATCCCCGATAAACCCACTTCTATCATTTTGCTTGAAATACTCAAGCATACTGTAAACATAATTGTAAAAAGCCAGCTCCTGTTCCGAGGAGTCTGCTGTAATAAGCTCCGTTTTGATCCTGTTTTCTGCGGAATTAAGGATTTCGTCGAAAGAAACCCTTTTATCCCGGTATTTCTCGTTTTCTGCCTGCACAACAAGCGAAGTAAACTCTCCGCCTGCAATATCTCCGCCGATTCTATATGCAATCCGGTGGTAATAAGAATACAGGCACTCCATAAGGCCTGCTTTATTGAGAATCTGTGCAGAAAGACCGATTGCGGCCATTCCTCTGACAACAACCTGACATCGGTTATAAAGCTGCTCCAACGCAAACTGCTTAATCTCCGCGTTCGTAAGCGCTGATACATCCGACAATTCTGTATTATCATAAGGAATTATAATAAATTTCTTTTTTACCTTTGAATTTTTGGTGTAATCTGTGACCTGCTGCATTTGATCTGTGTATAATTTCGCGTAATTTTCTATCGAAGGGAACCTCCGCTTCGTTCTTTTTATCTCATTTTTCAGGTTATCTACCATGAAATCCTTATCAAACTCCCGTGTTTGCACGTAAATTTCAATAGGAAACCGAAGGGAATTAAGAAACGAGTGATACCCTACTTCGATCATGTCCTGCTCCATTTGGGACATAAGCGCGTAGTTAACACTGGATACTTCAACAATCGCCCGGTAATTGTGATTCCCGAAATCCATCGAGTAGTCATCGAACTCAATAACTGGGATAAAATCCTTCGTATCCCCCACCGTTTCCGTCTGCGTTTCCTGAGCAACCGTATCTTCCGCGGATATTACTTTACCGTTCGAGTTTTTTGTTTTTGAAAAAATATCCGGCTTTGCGACCATCAGTATAACGAGGACTATAATTCCAACTACCAAAGCCACAACCAGACCAAGCATAATATTTACAAACATTTTATTCGTCCTCGCCTCCCGCTGAAAATTCAAGACTATCGTGCATTCCGTTATTGATATAGTGTTTAATACGGTTATCATACCGCCGTTTTAACATTAAGTACCGGAAATAAGTGTAATTACCCTTCTTTTTTAAGGCAAACACACAACCCGCAACAAACGGAACTGCGCATATTATAATCACAAAAAATTTAAAAATCTGAAATAAAAGCAGAGCAAGGATCAAAGCGAGAAAAAAACCTCCGCCGATCCAGCCTGCCTGTGATAATGTTAATACTCCGCCGAATATCTTTTCTTTCTCGGTAGTATCCGGCGGCATAGAGTATACTCTAGCCAATCATATTCCCTCCTTATTTGAAAAAATTGAAGGCCAAACCAAAAAACAAAGTGAAACTACCCATAATCGCTGTTGCTATACCCCACAAGACTAATCGCGAAGATGCCTGTTGCCGTTTCATCGGGTTATTTCCAGCGCCCCCAAGCTGAATAGCGAAATAGATTGCCAGAGCCAGCAAAGTAAGCGTTGCCATGCCAAAAACCCCTAAAACGATACCTTTATACTTAAAAAGAACGGCATTTAAGGCGGGCACATACTGGGAAGCATCCGTGCTTGCCGAATGATTCCCCTCGTTACCGTCGCCCGGATTTGGTGTTACGGGGATGAAGACATCGAAAAACATTGCTTAACACCCCTTCCTTAAATTACTTAAACGCGTTCCAAAACAACGCAGTAATAACAACAACCGAGCCACAGACAGCCGCACCAACACCCGTCCAGATCAAACCCGTAATTCCTTCTCTTCGACCATTCGGGTTTGTTGCGTTTGCGCCAAGGGCAAGCGCCCCCTTAATGAAGAAAGCAATAAACGTAAGCATGGCAAGACCGAAGAATCCAAGAATACCCTTTTTGTACTTTTTGAAAAGAGTCGTCCAAGTATCATCGTCCGTTTCCATTCCTTCGACACTTAAAGAATCTCCATCCTCGCCGATGGAAACATTCAATCCTCCAAGATCGGATGCGTTTTGTACTGCCTGCGTTCTTTCAAGAGCGTAAGACACTCTTCCGGAGTAAACAACCGGAAGCATCATCAAAAACACCCCTAAAAGCATAATCATTTTTCTTGCATATTTTTTCATACCTTTCTAAAACCTCCTTTTTATATGCATAACAACGCTTATATTTAGTAAAACGTAAATTTACAAAACTTCACGGACTTCTTCGGGAGAAATCTCCAAAATCTCCGCAGATTTTTTCATATTCTCTGTTCCCTTCCGGAAAGCCGTCGTCACCTGAGAAATGCTTGATCCCATCGTCCGCGAAATATCTGCAAACGTCATCGGGTATCCAAATAACTGTCCGAAATACGCTTGAAGCACATAGATTTGCTTGTCTATCTCGGATTTTTTAACGCCGAGATTGTACATTCCGTCGTAGAGCCTCTGCACAAGCTCTTTTTGGGAAACATCACCAGAGATATTGTCTATCTGATTCTCCTGCGAGAGCGACGCAATACTCCCCGCATTGTACTTGTCGTTTTTCTTTGCGTCCTTTGAGTTTGACTGCGGATCGTCGAGCGGTATTGTAATCATGCCGTTTCCACGTTTTTTACTGTTATACATCCGCAAAAGATCAAGACACGCGTTATTCATACAGGAATACGCCCAGCTTGAAAACACCACATTCATCCTTCCTTCCGCAATGGAATAGGTATTAAGAGCCTTTGCGATTCCGGTATATATAACCCCCCACAGGTCATCATTGTCATAAGGTTTCGGGGAATCCGATGACGAATGATACTTTAGGTAGATTGATACGGATAGAGCATATAGCTTTTCGGCTATCTGCTCCCTTTCAACATCTGAAAACTGTCCCTCTACCAGATGGAGCTTTTCTTCACAAGCCGGGAAATCAATAAAAGAAATGCTTTTATCTCCGTCCTGTGCCTCTTCCATCTCAAGAAATTTCTGTCTTTGTATTTGTTCCATTTCAAAAGCATAAGATACTGCCGAGTCGAGCATATACCCCACGAAATCCCCCTCGTAACGATCAAAGAGTTCCGGAGAGGACTCCCATTCCATAAGCCTATCAGGAAGAATCTCCCGATACTGATTTAACGTAGGCGAAACAACCTCATATATTTCCTTCTTCTCTTTGATGATTTTGTCTATGAGAAGATCAAGCTCCGATTTTTCATTCCTTTTCTTTTTATACGTTTTCTCCTTCGGGACTTCTTTTTCCGCCGGAACATCCGGAACATCCTTTTCTTCGGATGATTTGGGGAAATCCTTCTTTATGAAATCCGGTATTTTTATGTCGATATTCAAATCATATGTAAGAGACATTTTGTTCCTCCCCTTAAACCATCGTTAACAGGCGTTCGTAAATCTCCTGCGTTTTCCTTTTCGCGTATGGATAATAAGCTCTCCCGGCGGAATATGCCCGCATATACCCATATCCGTCGTCCTTGAAACACAGAACATCAAGCCCTCCTAATGCTCCGCGAATCATTTCCGCCCTCGGAGCACCCTTCGCCTGATAGCGATTGATAACAACAAACAACTTCCCGGAAATCTGTACAACCCGGTCAAATTCCGTCAACATCTGGCTTGCCGTGTTCACCTCATAAATATCCTGCAATGTCACAAGACACACCTTTGCCGCCTTCTGCATGACTGTCTGTACCGTAGGGCTTTTAATAGCCTTTAAGGATGTGTCTACAACCATGAAATCATAGTACTGAAGAAAACAGTCAAGAAGTGATGGAAGGCGGTTATATTCCGCACATGCATCGACTTCATCCGAAAAACGCAGGAACTGCAAGCTCTCGGGGAGATACTTCCCATGTTCATTCCCGTTTTGGATATGGTTTTTTCCAAGCGGCATCTGGGAGATATCCCGGCCTCCAGCAAACACCCGTAAGCAATCCTCCATCGTATTTCCGTAAGACTCCGGAAGTCCAAGCCTCTGATATACCCCGCTTCTGCCGAAGGTCGCATCAAGCAGGAGTACCTTTTTCCCCTTGGCAGCAAAAGCCATAGCGGAATTGATTGCTGCCGAAGTACATCCAACGCCCTCTCTGGCAGAAGTAAATGCGATGATTTTTCCAAAACGCTGCTGCGGCGCAGCTCCGTAAAGGACATTGTCCTTCCGGTATCCATCCGAGGTATATGCCACTTCCTTCCTGCCGCTTGTGGCAAGAGGATATTCTTCCACTGGAGAGAATATAATTCCTGCCGGACCAGAATATTTCATATCGTTTGTAAGTACCGAAGTATCAGAGATGTCGGATTCAAACTCCGGACTTGGAACAGACTGCTCATACTCTGCCTGATTATATGACATCTGGATGTATTGCGATTGTCCGTAACCTGTCTGCTCATACTGAGACTGATCGTAATACCCGCCGGAAGATTGCGAATTGTAGACAGCTTGTTCTTCTGGCGGCTGCACATAGGTAGTTTTTTCCTTTCTTACCCCAAGAGCTTCATCGGACGCCGAAGGAAGCCCTTGAAGTCCCATGACATTCTGATAGGTATTCGGAGTGAACACAAACCCAAGCACCTTCTGAAGATCCACCGTCTGTCCCATAGATATGTCGTATATACCCTTGCTTATAAGCATAGTCAGAAATTCATCCCCCGGCGTGTGTTCGTCGCACAATATAATCATCCGGCAGCCTGAATACCGCTGTCGGATCGTGCTTGTGAGCTCGTCCAAGGAAGGATCTGTCCTCTGACTCGGAAGACTCACATCGAAAATAAGCACGTCCGGCATGGTTTTATTTAACATAGTTAGAATCTGTCCTCTATGGATTGCAATTCCTACGAACTGGCAATAATCCGACACTTTATCTTTTAACCAGTTTTCGACCTCTTCATTCCCGATTGCCAGCGCAACCCTTATTTTTTCGCCCATTTTCGCAAAACCCCTTTTTCCTTAATTTTCCTTTTTTTATTATATGTTATCCCGTTGCATTTTGCAACAAATAATATTTTATAAACGAAAAGAATACGTTTTTAATGTATTTTATTTTGTATTATTTTTATTTGTTGTTTTTCGTCTTTTGTTTTCCGAAGGCAAAAAAAATACAATGCCGGAGCATTGCATTTATCAAAGACATTATTTCTCTATCTATATATTGTCAAACCAATAACGAATCTTGAATCAAACCTCGTTTTCTTTTACACCTTTGTAAATTCTAAAGGCTCCAAACCCAAACCCCAGGGTCATATTAAGCAATGCGGCTTTTACACCTTTGCAAAGAAGGCTCCGAACCCCTCAAAGGCTATATAAGTACGTCCGGCTTCTCTTTCCTCCCACCGAAGCAGGAGAAAAACACTCCCCGGGTTCCTTATATTTTCTGCCGATCAAAAAATGCCGACAGGGACGGTAACTCGCCCCGTTTGTTATCCCTCATATATAAAGGATATCATTTTGTATTTAACACCGCTATCGGTTCTTTCGTTTTGTCGATCCCCTTGTATTCCACTCTCTTTGCTACAACCACAAACTTCCCGTTGTAAGTGTGATAAGCGCATGTGACCAAAGAAATCAACTTATCTCCATATTCCGCCGATTCTCTTGGGACATATCCCGTTTTCTCTCGGCTTTCTTCCACGTAAGTATCGAACTCCTGCTTATTCGGGTTTATATATTCCCAAAACTTAAAATCTCCGTCGTGGGTAGAAGTCCGGTAAGCGGCAATTACCTCATATTTACCAAGCCCGTCCAAAGTCTGATACCATATTACCTTGTTTTTCTCGTAATAGGACTCATCCTCGAAATTCATTATCTGCCGGAACATCGAGCCGTCGGTCATGTGATGCCCGTATAAAATTACATTAGAAGAAGGAAATACTGTATCGGATTCAGCGGACGCATAAATACTTCCGCCAAAATAATAATTCTTATTAAAATCCCGATGGAGATAAAAGTCCGCATCCTCCAAAGAGGACTGCATCACCGGGTAATCCACTTTTGTCCCGGGTATCCGAATCCATCCCCGCGTATCAGAATTTTTCATATACAGGTCTTTAAGATTTTCCTGCACATATACGCCGTCAATAATATAATACCCAAGACTTCCTTCCGGGATAGAATCATCGTCCGAAAGTTCCGCAATATTCTCCGGTTGAAGCTGTTCTACCTGTTTCTCCCGGGATTTAACCATATAAAAATACCAGATTACTCCGGACACAGCCAACGCAAATATAATTATAAATACACAAACAAAAATCTTTTTTATCAAACCGCACCTTCTTTTTCGTGCCTTTATTTTTTCCTTATACCTTTACTCCTTTGTAAAGAAGGTTTCAATCCAACGCTGTTATCAAGTCCTTTACTCCTTGTAAAACCGAAGGTTCCAAACCAGATTTACTACCATAACTATCATCAATATAATCTATGCCCATTCCGATAACTCCTTTTACACCTTTGTAAATTCTAAAGGTTCCAAACCTTCTATTTTTGTTTGGTAACATAAACCCCCCTTTTACACCTTTATAAAGAAGGTTCTAAAACCTCAAAAGGCCACATAAGTACATCCGGCTTCTCAATCCTCCCACCGAAACAGGAGAAAAGCACTCCCCGGGTTCCTTATATTTTCTGCCGCTTGGATATCTCCATCGACAGGGACGGTAACTCGCCCCGGTTATTTCGCTAACCTATGATAGAAAGGTCTTTTTTTACCCCTTCCACATCAAGTTTTTTATTTTCCATATTTTTGAGCATAACAGCCCTGTAACTAAAAGCATTATATACTCTTCCATCAAGAGTGACCTTATTGTTTTTGAATCTTTCTTCGTCACTTTTTCCGGAATCACAACAATAATAAAAATATTCTCCAAAACCGCTTATTTCTGTAAGGGCTCCGCGATCCCCCAGCTTCGTCTTTAGTTTCTCAAGAAACGTGGCCGGGGCAAAATTCTGAATCTTTTTCCGGCGGATTTTTTTTACCGAATATTCCGCATCGGTTTTCTCCGGATCATAATTTTCTTTCTTGGTACGATAGCTTTTCTTCTCAACATAAATATCGTTTCCCATTTCGAGAATTTCTTTTATGACCACATTCTGTCTGATCGCCAAGGTCTCCCGGCGTTTTCTCATCAATTCTTTTTTCTCTCTTACGGCTCTTTTATACTCACAGGATTTATTCCATGTGAGGCACCCTCTTTTTATTGTCCCGTTTTCTTCATAATTATCCGGATTATTCAATCTTCTGAGATATTCAATCCTTGTTTCTATCTCTTCTAACGCCTTTTCATACTCTTTGAAGTTTTCGTCAAGTTTAAACACGCGGGATTTTTTATCTGATACCGCATAAACATTATTACCGTCAATCACAAGACCAACCTTGCCTTCGCCTCTTTTACATAAAGGCTCGCCGTTTTCGTCTGTTCTTTCGTATGGCTCTCCGTCAACCGTAAGCTGCACATAATATCTATTCCCGTTTTCATAGGATTTTCTGAGCAGACGTACAATGAGAATTTTCCGAGAAATCATATCCCGATCGTAGTCCGTTCTCGTATCATATAAATAGACCTTTAGCGGTTTTGCCTTCGCCTTTTGGTTAGACAAATAGAGATAATACCCTTTTTCATCCTGCTTGAGCAATATTCCGCTCTTGCCGTTTGAAGCAAGGGAATTTAGCTCCCCAGGGCGTTTATACTTCACTTTTTTTCCATCCCCGTACAGGAATTTATCTATGCTCGACCATACAGGCGCGCCAATACCAACGCTCGCCATATTACTCGATATGTTTTTATTATAATACCTCGCGTGTTTTTGTGCAATTTTAACGATTCCGAATTTCGTAAGCAATGCCTCTTGGTACTGCTTCTGTCTTTTATTAAAAATATCTTTAATCTCTTGCGGAATTTTTTCTCCCGCTTTTCTTCCAGAATAAAAAGCCCGGACTTTCTTTTGATCGTCCTGCCACTCTCTTGTATTTATAATCCGATTGTAATTTTTCATTGTTTCCGACAATGTGGCATTATAAACAGCCCTCGCGCATTCCATCTTTTTGTCTATAAGACTCTCCTGCCACGGCTCTGTTTTTAATCTCATTTCGAGAACGCTGCATACACCCATTTTTATCCCCTTTCCTATTCGTCCCGAAGGCTCTCTATATATCCCTCAGAAAGCCCCGTAATTTCCGATATTTCTTTATCTGTCAGCGCGGTTTTGTTAAGAAGCCGGACGCTGATATTCTCTCGCTCGGCATTTACCGCACTCGCTATTTTTTCCTCGATGTATTTTTGCATTAGCTCGGTCATTTATATTTCCTCTTTCTTATACAAATGCAAACAACACTATATTACTGCTCTTTTTACAACACTTTCTGGAGAAGAGATATTATATTTTCTCTTTCTTATACAATTCTATACTGTCACATATCCGCTACCTATACAATGTCACCCAAGCGGTTATATCCCCTCTTTTTATACAATCCCACGAAGAGGATTTTTATTTCCCTACTTCACCGAAAATCACTCAGGAGCGCTATATACTTCCTCTTTCTTATACAAAAAATATTTTACTATCGTGACAAATCATTTTATGTCTCTATTATACTAAAAACTAAGGGGTATGTCAACGAAGACAGAGAGCTTGTTATCCCTGCGAAACGAGGGATATTACACCTAATCCGCTCGTCTCCCGCTCATCCCCACACATTCCAGCTCAAAAAGGAAAAGACCTCCTGCGGCAAAACAGAAAGTCTTTAGGGATTCCCACGCCTAAACGGAGGCACGGGGATTTATTGGGTTGTTTTCATTATAGCTGTTTCTCGGGAATTGTCAACCTGAAGAATGAAGAAAAGCCCCGGAATCCATACCCGGAGCTTTTCTTGGGGAGAAAAACAAAAAAATCTTCTCTCATTTTGGGGGAGTAGAGGAAATATTATTTCCTCTTGTGCTTACGATTTTATTATAACGTATAACCGTTAATATGTCAACACGTTCTCTTCTGATTTTCCGACTCTCGGATCGCTTTTACCTCAGCAACCCGAATATTTGTCACCTCCGCGATCTTGCTGTCACTCAGTTTTGTGTGTACCAACTGACGTACAATCCGGATCCTTGCTTTTTCCATTCCCCGAAACCAGCCTTCCACAAAGCCATCCTTGTATCCGGGAACATCAGATTTGCCGTTTTGCTCCGCAACGCGCCTCGCAACTTCCGCAGCATCATCTTCCTTCATCAACTCCAACACCTTATCACCCATAGTAACCTCCTCCATTGACCGGGGCGGATCATTCCGCTCCTACCCCTTGTTTCCTCTCGTCTTATTGTATCCTTTAGCAAACGCATTGTATGTAGAGATCGTATCCTTTTCCAAGGCATTTATGGAATCATACCCGCTTCCTTGAAACGGAATAATTCTTATGGAAAATTCATCACCGTATTTATAGTCCGCATACACATCCCCGTTTCCCTTCCCGGTTAAATGGCTGTTTACCCGGTTGAAAACCTGCGTCCCCTGTCCTACATAGCACAAATTTTTAGTCTTGTTATGCAAAACATACACCCCAGGGAAATTCTTTCCCTCCTTCCGAAGAGAGAAAAATTCCTTCGGTGTCAGTTCCGCCTCCTGATTCGCAAGATTTTTGATTTTCCGTATTCTCCTGCGCTTTGCAATTCCTCCGAAAATCATTTGTCCGAACAGTTCCAAAACCGCTAAAATCACAATAATCGCTATAAATCCCTCAAAAGTCATTTTTCTCTTTTCTCCCTTCTCCTTTGCTTCTCTTAGATACCTCTGTTTTTTCTTTCTTTGCCTTGTTCTTTAACGCTCTTCTTTCCAAAATTTCAGAAAAGAAAAAATATATCCGGGCAACAAACATCGCAAGAAAAATACAAAAAAGAGCCCAGCCAAAATACTCGCAATAACCAAAATCACAACCATCCAAACATAAAAAACCGGACCTAAAGACTCCTTCGTTGCGGGATTAACAACCCATTTCCACCCCATCAAGCAAGTGAAAATTCCCAGCAAGTCAGCGAACATCATTCCTAAATACTCGTTCGTATCGTAATTATCCATTTTTCTCCCTTCCCTTTTTCTTCTTTGGTCGTTTGTCATACCTCCTAAATAATTCTTCCTTCTCACGCTCCGGAGCCATCATCACATCCAAGGTATCAAAAGGGGAGTCCTGAGAAGAATAAACCGGATTTTCTTTGGAAAGAGTGATCTCTGCGGCCTTAACATCCTCTTTGTACTGTGTTTCTTTTTCCCGGATGCTCTGCATCTGACTAACAACATGATCCACCGCCGCACCGAGACTTCCGGTAAGCTGGCTTTCGACAAGCGCCGTAAGACGTTTTTCTTCCTCTGTGTCTCCGCTCCTATCCGCTTTATTTATTCCTTCTAAACACTCATTTAACGCCGAAACGATTTCTTCCAAGTACGGAGTTAACCCTTCGTATGTAGAAACATATTCTTGATGATATATCGAATCCTTATTCTGTGTCAATCCCCATACTTCTCGAATAGGGGACAACACCGTTTTTTCGATTGCGTCCATTAGCTTATTATTGTCTATGTAATTTATTTTAGCCTTTTTCGCTCTCCCTTTTCTTCCAATTACCGGGAGATAGTAGGGGTTACTCAGGGAAATATTTGCCGAACCAAGCAGCAAATCTATCATTCCGATCGTTGTTCCCACCAGCCCTATTGCTATACAAGTCCAAACGGCGAAGTCATAAATGAAAGAAAGCTCTCCTAATATAGCACTTATTCCCAGTGTTTCACCAAAACCCTTCATCATTACCGCAGAGACAAAAATTGCAAGCCCCCCGGCTACACGCCCGATTCCGTTAACACGATCCATCCGACCTCACTCCTATCTTTTTGGTTCTTCCCCTTTATTATCCTTCCGTGCCTTCTCCGTTTCTTCCTTGACTTCATCAACCAGCTTGCCAAGCTCGTTAACATCTTCCCCTATTGACCTCTCCAGCTTTATGTCCGCCGCCGAAATCATTACCAGCCCATTCATGGCAATACCCAGCCCTAAGACAAGGAATGCCGAGCAAAACACTCTTCCCGCAAAACTTGGAGGAAGAACCTTTACCACGTAAATCAACACAAAAACAGAAAGAGCCATCACCATAAGGATCAATCCTAAAAAGGCAAAAATTGTCCCTCTCTTTCTTTCCGTTTTATATTCCTCTTTTGTATAATCTAATCTCTCTGGATTCTTCTTTTCTTCCATCGTTCTACTTTCCCTCCTATTTTTCTTTTAATCTCCGCACAAACTCTTCCAAAAACTCGATCAGCGGCATGGAGTTTTCCTCCTCGTCCGCGATCACAAAATCCTCAAGGGTTGCTTTATCCGAAAAAGCCGGAACCCCGAGGAAAATTCCTCATTCCTAAGAATTTCCTCCGCAATTTTTCTTTCTTTTCCCGTTTTGATCTCCTCCTTCCCATAATTTAATTCTGTATTTTACCCATACTTTTATTATATTATATACTGTGTTTTATGTCAATCTATCCAACGCAGAAGGAACAATAAAAATAGTCGTTATCCCTCACATATGAAGTATAACGACTATCACTCACTTTCCACCGGAATACATACCTTCTTGTAGCGTCAAACATAATTCCTGCATCCGATCCCTCCTCAATACTCCACAATCGACATTTCCCGCGCGGTTGTTTTTGCCTGATGGTAGAGTTCTTCTACTCGCGACGACACATCATCAGCGATTATTTCTTCCCTGCAGGACAAACAGAGAAAACAGGGAATATTGCGAATTATGATCCGATGGTTATTTTTCTCTATGGTTATACTTGTAGTCGATTCCTTCCTTGAACCATCCTCAAAACAATTCTTACACATATTTACCCACTCCTTTTCCGCTCTCACTCACAGTTTCTACCATTGACCGTACCCAAACTTTCTTTATTCATCGCAATTTTCGTCTTTTCCAAGTTTTCTGCCGCACTCGGGACAATATTTTATCGGAATATAAATCGTCCCGATCCCTTCTCCTCCGAAGCATCCCGGACAAGCGAGAACTAATTCGGGGCAAGCCGTTTTGTAGGAACAATGTTTATTTTTCCATTTTTCTCAGTGCGGTAAGAATTTGGTTAATATACTCTGTGTGGATATCATCAAGTCCGGCATAAATTACCGGATTTTCTCTGGACCAAGTTGTTGCCCCTGAATCGTAAGCTTTTGAAGCAAAATAAACAGAGTTTATCCAATTCCTGTTATCTTCATAGATCCTGTCATCATGGATTTTAATGGATACAATAACGGAAAATGTTTCAACCGTCTGCTCATAACCAAGCGTTTCCACTATTTTCTTTGCTATATCATCTGGTGCCATAGTTTTTGAAGAATTATATATTCTTACAATTATTTTCCAATTTTTAGCAATTTCGTTTTTATATTTCTTATCATATATTGCTTCCAAATCTTTTTCGACACTCTCTGGACTCTCGAAAGAAATTTCCTTCTTTTTAATAATATTTGAAAGAATTTTTTTGAAATCACATTTTGGAATTTTCTGGTTTTCTGGAGGATAACATTCGTCTAGCTCCTCTAAAATCTCTTCCATGAACCCCTGTCGAGTATTTTTTATAATCTTATTCATGTCGTCTTCGCTATAATACGGTAATAATTCCATGGACTATTCCTCCTATTTGGGCTATTTTTTCTTTTTCCCTTTCTTTTTTGGTTCATTATATTTATGAATCAAATCATCCATTTCATTAAGGGATGACGCAAAGTTTTCTATTCCGGCAAAAACATCTTTCCGAGGAGTTGGAGCCGGAGCTGCCGGAGTTACATCCGCGAGGCTTCTTTCAGCCTCCCTCACATCCTCTTGGTACTGTTCTTCCTTTATCTTGATCGCGTTCATTTGAAGCATAATATAATGTTTGACTTTTCTTATTGAGCCATTTTTTGATAGTGCCCGACTAAGCTCATTTTCCATTTGCTCTCGTTCTTCCTCTGAAGTACACTCTAAGTAATGTTCAGTCCACGCAGATAGAGCCTCCGCTATCTCTTCTAAACAAGGAGTGAGCGAGTAATACGTGGAAAGGTATTCCTTATGAAATTTTGATTTTTTGTCCTGCGTCCATCGCCACGCCTCTTCCAAAGGGGAAATGATACGTTCTTCCACTTCCTCTTCCTCCTTCATCGGCAGTTCAAGATTGATTTCCAACCGCTTTGTGGATGTTTTATTCGGGAATTTCAACAAGAAAATAGGTGGAGTGTAGCTGTAATACCTATCAAAGCATAGCTCGTCCGCCAAATCCCATAAAACAAGCCCCAAAAACGTCTCAAATAACATAACAGAAAAATACACTCCCCAGTAGTCGTTTCTGTTCCTAGAACCATTAAAGAAAATAAACAACATCCCGGCAAGGCAAACGCAAGTGACAACGGCACCAAAATATTTAATTATACGCGCTATCTTTTTCATAACCAACCCTCCGAGCATACTACATTTCCTCAAGATCATCCGTCTCCTCAAGGTTATCTAAAAACTCCTCAAGAGCATCAATGTTTTCCTGCATCCTCTCGCCCTTTTCTCCTTCTTGCAATCCTTCCGGAAGGTTGTCGAAGCTCTCCTGTTCCTCGTCCCTCACTTCTTCCAAAATCCCTCGTGCCCGATCAATCAGTTCAAGAGCATCTTTAACTCTAATTCTCCTCTGTTTGTTCATTCTTCTTCCTCCTTCTTCGTCCACATGTAAGTCCCCTGCATATATCCACAATATCAGATTCTACCTTATCTATTGCCTTTTTATACTCTTCGATCTCTTCCGTGGTAAAATCACTTTCCCCAAGGAACGAATACCGCTGTTTTGAAAAATCATTCGCCACAGAGCAAAAATACTTCCAAGACATCATATCATCAACCCAAGGCACCCCAAAATGCGCCTGTATATCGTAGTCTCCATCATCAAATTTCACTCCGTTTCCTACCATCACTTTTATTTCTCTGAGGTGATTATATGGTGTCCGAAATTCCATATCTCCCGGCTCACAGAGTTTATAAATAGCCGCTTTCACATCTTTTGTTTTTATCCCGGAATAGAAGTAATATTTTTCGCGGTAGATTACGTTCCTCTCCGTCAAGCTCCAGATCGTACAATCCACCGCGTCATTTCCTTTACCGAAATGCTTGTCGTATTCATCCTCGCTCATTAAAAACGTTCTCTCTCCGGACACACTTGTCGTAAACGACAGATATTTCACTCCGTTTTTTGTATAAGAATCCACAATATTGACACGCGCCAATTTGCTCTCCGCAGTATGCACAAATTTCAGATCTTCTTTTCCCGAATATGCCGTTACTTCTTTACAAAAGCACCCAAGCCTCATAAAAAACTTTAGCACTCCTGCTAGAAATGCCCAGACAAAAACAATTATTAAAAATTGCATCATTTTCCTTTTCCTCCACAGGATAAGCCTCTACAAATCTCCACGATATCCTTTCCCGCCTTATCCAGCAATGTTTTATACGCTTCGACTTCTTCCTCCGTAAAATCCTCTAATATATATTATTTTCCCTTTCCTTCTCAATCCAGCTTTATATTAAGAGTGTCTTCTCCTGTTCCCGCCAGCTCTTTTTCATAAAGAATCGTATATGCTGCCTTACCGGAATCACCATCATTAGGATCATAAATATTAACAGTATATTTATATTTATCAGCAGGGAAATTATTATATTTGAAATGTTCCACAATTCCTTTCTGTTTCATTGTATCCAAACATGCTTTGGATGGATACATACTGACAGTAATCATATTACGATTTAATTCATATGTAGTTTCTCGAAGAAGAGTAGTATTTTTAGCCTCCTGTTCTATTTCCACCAACATCTTCTTATAACCTCCCGCTACAAGAACTAACGCGATCAAAACAATAATACCTATTTTTCTTTTTTTCATTTTTACATTTCTCCTTTTTTATTTAATATTGTATAATAGTCGTTTTTTGTTGTTATTATATCATATTCATTTGTGTATGTCAATTATTCTTGCTTCGTAGGCAGGCGCCGAGAAGCGGTTACTTTTTCCATTTTCAGATGTTTTTTCGCAAAAAAATAATCGCTAATGCCTTAGCAAAGCGATTACTTTTTATTTTATTATTCCCGCGAATCTCCATCGTCACAAGGCGCATCATCTTCTTGAGATGTATTATCTTTCTGTGGAACATCACTTCCCTGAGTGTTATTTTCAGAAGAAGTCCCACCGTCCAACGGTGTGTCATTCACCGGAGCATTATTACCCGAAGAAGCGTCCTCGTTCTGCGGATTATCTTTCTTTGGGGCTTCACTTTCCTGAGTGTTATTTCCAGAAGAAGTCCCTCCGTCCAACGGCGTGTCATCCACCGGAGCATTATTACCCGAAGAGGCGTCCTTGTTCTGCGAACTATCCGGAAGATCTTCTTGAGTCGCCCCAGCTTCCGCCAAATCCTCTAATTCACTCGGATCTTCGTTATCCAGATTACCTTTTTCATCCTCATATTTGCTTACCTCTATTCTTTCTGCTTCTTTAGGTATCATAGAAGTATCATATCTCTGTATTTTTTCGATCATCGTTCTAATAGCATGTTCTTCTTTAGGATTGAATAAATAATTCGCGATTATTTTAGGAAGAACAAGTATCGACGCAAGTGCAGCCGCAATGGCTGTTACCGCCTGTAGCAACAAAGAAAGAACAAATTCATTGTCTTTATTTTGCGTTGTTTTTATTAACGAAAAGCTCTTAAAAAGAGCAACTATAAATATTACAGTTATAGCAAGAAGAATAGCAATAATTACCGAGAAAAAAATTGTTTTCAAAAACCTTTTGTTTTTCAGATCTTTATGTAGCCCCAGGCTATATTCCTTTATAATATACGAATATAAAACAGATCTCATGTTAACCTGAGCATCATAACTTCTATAATGTGGATCATATATCGAACCGCCAAATTCTAATTCGTTTATACGGGCAGTCCTTTTTATTTCTTTTTTGTTTTTTTCTTCTTGAGACTGTTTTTCTTGTTCTTGAGACGATTCTCCTCCGTCTTGAGAACCCCCTTGTATATCCCCTTGAGAAGCATTCCCTTTTTCGCAACTCATCTATTATTTTTCTCCTCTCTACTAAGCTGGCATAATCTCCTGTATACGCCGCTCTATACTTGATGTTTTCGTCCGAAATGCTTGAGACAAACATCTTATTGTTATAATTCTGTTTTTGGTAGGATTAAATTTCTTATCAGTAGAATAAAACAAATATCGTTGAATAAATAAATCTCGCGGCATTAGCAACTCCGCAGCAAAAGCATCTGCGCATTTTTCTTTCAAACTATTTCTCGCTGGTTTAGTTACCTCTGCAAAATATAGTGACTCTTTAGGATTTTTCGTATAGTCGTCCTTATACTTGTCTTGATCGTCACCGTCTTCTATACTCAGCCCTGAGTGCATTAAGAAATGTCCTAGCTCGTGCGCTATCACGAATCGTTGATGTCCCCAAGGTTCCCTTGGATTTACACGAATGATTCTTTTTCTTCCAACAACTTCAATTCGCCCTGATATATTTTCAGGAAGTGAACTATCTTTATAGACGTCAAAGCCAAGACTTTTTACCAGTCCCAGTATTGGCGTTTGTGCCGGAACATCTTTCACAGCTTCTATTTCCATAGCTTTCCTTAGTGCTAAAACGATAGTTCTCGCCAAAAGAATAGCCTCTTTCTGAGAGAAAGAATTATTCTTGTTAATGTTAATGTTATCCCAGATATGAGTATATCTTTTTTGCAGTTCCTCTGTGCTGATTCTGTCTTTTACCTCCATTTTTTCTCCCGAAAATTTCCTTTCTATAATATTCCCCATAAGCACACCTCCAAAAATAGAAAAATACAAAAATTGCGTGCTAGCCTCAGACAATTTTTACATATTTACTGCCAAAAATTACATTTCATAGAAAAAACGTCTAAGTAACTATTATAATAGCAAAGTCCCTAGAATTTTGTCAATCATTTTCGCCTAACGCACGATCGCCCCACTATTATATATGCTGAACATCCTATATTATGACCACTTCACGAAAAACATGTTTTGTGCATATTCATATATGTTAATCGCACACTCGTATTCGTAATCTCTCTGAAATAAAGTATAACAAAACGCACCTTCTGTTCCAAATTGCAGCGTCTCACTCTTTCTCAAAAGCACGACCGCCCTTCCTCCAAAGGAGGCCGGGCGGTCGTGGGGAGATTAAAGCAACTTGTGTGTTTATGATATTATTGTATCGCAGACATTTGTATATATCAAGCAATAGTGTTTTATTTTATTTAGTCAGCCATACATACTTCGCCCAAGTCGGAGCATCGGATGTTATCACCTTATAATCAATGTAGATGGAAACGATCACCAAAGCAATTATAATAGCTTTCAGCAAAATCTTTTTTATCTTCATACAGTCCTCCTATCTTCTATGCCCGTTCAAATTGCAAATTTTTATCTTATTAGCACCGTTCGTTTGTGACATTATTGTTATACGATTATTTATATGTGTCATTTTGTCGGTTGCTCTTGTTGACGGCCCCCTCCCTAACAGCAGGGGGAGCTTGTCAATCCTTCCTCAGGGGAAGATTTCCACTTCCTCTTCCCTCAATTCTCCATATTTTTTCTCAAGGTTTTGTATCTGTTCTGCAAGCTCGCTCTTTGTATGAACCCAACGCACGTAGGCAATAGAGAATCTATATAACATACTAAATAAATCAGTGCTCCCATAGTCCACTTCCCCTTCTTCAACCATCCATCCCCCACCCCATTCATCGCCTACCTGATAGCTTCTTGCTACCACCCGGCTATCATTCTTCAGTGAAGCCCATTGACGCTCCCCATATCTAAAGACAGGGGATTCCTGTTACCTACCGAGCGTATCGGCTGACCAGTTCATTTCTGATAGGTCGCAGTACAGGATGCGGGTGCGCCATCACCCATCACAGGGCAGGACATATAGCCCCCTGTGCAGTATGCCTGTTACCAGCATACTCAGTTGAGTTACAGATGTTTATTGCCCCAAGCAGATCGCGGTGGGTATGATACCCGCACAGACAGATATAATCTCTGTCGTCTGCATGTTGCACATTCCAGCAGACCGGACATTTCTGGCTTGTATATGCAGGATTCACGTACTCAACGGCTATGCCTGCGAGCTTTGCCTTATATTCTATGAACTGTGACAGACGATAGAATGACCAGCTATGCAGGCTGTGATTGTTTTTACGGCTTTTTCTTGCCGCGGAGCGGATGTTATCAAGACGCTCCAGTTTTATGACGGATACTTTATGCGAGGCGGCTTCGTTAACGATCTGTCGGCTCAGTTTGTGATCGAGGTCTTTCATTACCCGTTGTTCCTTGTCCCGGAGGCGGATAACCGCAGAGAGCTTCTTCGCCTTCTGTGCCTTCTGGCGGAGGTAGTCATAATGCCGCCGCATATATTTGTTCCTTCTGCCGTTACCATAGAACTTTACGCTTCCGTCAGAACAAAAACTGACCGCGGGACACTTGATCCCAAGGTCGATACCAAGGATGTTGCCCTCTTCTGGCGTAGATGCTTCTTCCGTATCATATACGACCTGAGCGACTAACTTGCGGTTCTTTTTTACAACACGCATAGTTCCAAGAACCTTTGTCGCAAAAAGCTCCTTTTGATGCTCTGTTATTTTAGCTTTTACGGAAATGCGTTTCGACTTTCCGTTTATCAGTACCGGGAACTCGATATTGTCTCCGACGATTCTGAAGTTCTGATTGTTGATATAACAACATGGCTTCTTCACGACCGGAAGGGCAGGAGCCGTTACCCGGAGAAGCTTTCCATTTTTCGCAAGCCTGCGGTTTTTCATTACCGCCGAGTGACAGGCTTTGTAGTGCTTTTTCATAATGGACTTTGCATCACGGATACATTGGTTTTTCAAAGCCGATGGAAGTGCTGCATCCACTCCGGCAGAGGACAGCTTTGCGATGGAGATACCGCTTACGGCATACGAAACAATCCTGTTCACGCAGGCAACATACTCCTGCATGGCAGACTCGATCAATTCCTTTTGGAATCTGTCCGGATATAATTTTACGGTTTCTGATAGCTGCATAAACACCTCTAAAAATCATCGTTTGCATGTTATTATTATATCATAGATTATGTTATATGGCAAAAGCTGATTAGCTTATATCCCCATAGTTGAAACAAGGGGCTTTACGCTAATTTTGTCGGTAAAACGTCATTATGCCACTCATTTTTACTCCTTTTTCTCTTTCTATATTCTCCGAGAGTTTTTTCTCGTCCTATTTGTTTATAATATACTCTCTTTTATATGTCAATTTGCCAGCGGTTTTTGCTTCATTCCTTCCTCCTGTTTTATCCGTTCTAACCCACTATTTTCCGTTCTTTTCTTCCTCGATGATATCCGTCAGTTTCTCAAGATCAAAGTCCATAGGATTGAACTTTTCTTCAGACGGAGAAATCACAGCATATTTCCCGATCTTCAATCCTTCTCTGATCTCTGCCATTTTTTCAAAATCGTCTCTAGGATCAGCGTAAGCCTTTACTTGCTCCATAGAGAGCCCCTCAGCAAAGCCTTTTCTTATTTCCTGCATCTGAAGAGAATTAAATTCCGGTTTTGCATAGTAACCGACCTGCTCCAAAGTAAGCCCACTCTCAAAACCTTCTCGAACTTCCCTCATTTGAGGCCACTTAAATTCCGGGTTCGCATAGACCTCGATCTGTTCCATCGTAAGTCCATGCTCAAAACCCAAGCGAATCTGCTCAAGCTGATTGCTGGCTCCCCCGAGATTTGGGCTAAATTTCGGTGCTGCATAAAATTCCACCTGCTCGGCGGTAAGTCCATGCTCAAAGCCCAGACACGCTTCCTTAACGAGTGCAAAATCAAGCCCTTTTTCGACGAACGGGCGTATCTGCTCGATGGAAACGCCATGTTCAAACCCCTTCCAGAGACTTTCCATAAGAAGGAAGTTAATCTCCGGATGGGCATAAAACTTAACCTGTTCCATTGTTAGCCCACACTCAAGCCCCCGCCGAATTTCCTTCATTTGATTATCATTACCATAGTCAAGATCGCAGGCAGTAAACTCCGGCTTTGCGTAAACGCTCACCTGTTCCACGGTTAACCCATGTTCAAACCCTGTCCGGATTTCTACCATCTGAATAAAGGAAAACTCCGGTTTTGCATAGACCTTTACCTGTTCCTCACTTAACCCATGCTCAAGCCCAAGTCGTATCTGCTCCATCTCGAAGGGTTTAAATTCGCGATTTGCATAAATCCTGATCTGATCGAGCGCAAGCCCGTTATCAAGCCCTTTCAGAATTTCTTCTATCTCGCGGCGGTAACGGTTGCGATTTCTAGCACCGTCAGTAAATTCATCAACAAAGTCCTTAATATCCTTATTCCGATCCAACATCAACTCTTGTTTTGTAGCCAGCATAAATCCATTCCTCCTCTTTCTCCCTACCTCCTTAAGAGATATTATTCTATTGTTTTTCTTTGTTATTATTATAATGTATTCTTTCGTATATGTCAATTAAGGCCTGCGTTTTTTCTCGAAAATCGTTAGCAGCCCCAGAGAAAAAAAGAGAGGGGGATGCCCGTCCGCCCTCTCTTTTTTTCTCGCGAAATTCAGATTATTAACTCACAATTTATTTTATTATACTATTTTTCTCCACTTATGTCAAGCGGCGTAAATGTTGCGGATTTCCCCTCCGAAGGATTAAGAGTCACCATGTTCTTCCCCCAATTTTTAACAAGTTGTCTTAGTTCTTCCGGGTCTGAAACATACGCGAAGTCAACTCCGTCTTTCTTTATTTCGGCAAACCCGCCAATTTTCGTCCCGGACTTCGGAGCGTCTAAAGCCTCCGCGATCCGTTCCGCCCCTTCCGCATCGTTAACCACAAAATTATGAAAAATGCTCTCTGTCACCATTTTTTGCCTCTTTTCTGCCGTCTGGAAATCACGATTCCTCATACGAAGGAAAAACAAACTCCAGAGCAAAATACATTTGTGTTTTTATTATACCGTGGTCACAAGAAGATGTCAAAATCCCTTAAAAAACAAGATTGTTCCGAAATGAGGGATAATGACGGGCTACGCTTCATATCGGAGGCTCTTAATCTTTTCTTCCGGGATAGTCAATCACTCGGTCACTTTATTCTTCCCGAAGGTGTCTGTATTATATACAAACGCAGAATCCTCACAGTAGCAGGTATTATATACCACAGCCCCGAAGGTTTTTAATCCCAATGTTTTCGCGCAAGCATAGAGGTAGCGGGTCAACTTATCCCCTATTCCCCTACCATTATCCTCGCAGATTATACACGCGTTTTGTTCTTCTTCCGGAATCCGGACGTCTTTTTCATAGTACCGGAATTTTAACTCGCTTTCCGCGGTCATTATATCCGAGATCAGCGCACAAGGACCACAGGTATCATACTCCTCCTGTGCATATTCGTTAAACGCCTCGCAATCTCCATCCAAATACCGGGCTAAACACCGGGCGTTCGGACTTGCCATCTTCATTTTCGCGAGGACGTCACTATGCTCTGCAAGGAAATCAATAAATCCCTTCGGTGTGCCATCGACATAGAACCCAAAGCCCTTAATATGGTTTCGCACCATTTCTCCTTCGGTATTAGGGAATATACATTTAAGAATCTTCTTTGCATCAAGATCGCTAAGCACTCTCTCTACCTGCGTATGCTCCATATTATACCCAAATAAATAATACACTTCCTCTGTACTTTGAATATAATACACTTCCGTCTTACATGTACATACACAGTCTTCATAGTCCCAAGATACTGTGAGTTCGATCGTTGACTCCGCCCCTGCATCCAAAGCATTTACCTCTGAATCCGGTTTTTCTTCAATGTATACTCTGGCTCCGACATCTTTCGTATATTCTCGCACTCTCCATTGCAGGGTGTCAAGAGCTTGTAGTCTTCTGATATTGCAACTGAGTTCGAGGCAATTCTTAATGCTATCCTCAACCGCAGCTATTAAATCCTTTAGACTTTCCTTTTCGTACCCGCAGGCCGTCAAGAGTTCATTCAGAGTTACCCCGCGCATCTGAGGTGCAATTTTCTCTAATGTCGCTTTTCTCGGTCGTGAAATCTCCTCTGCATTTAACATTCTGTTGATTGTCGGCTCTGCCATATTGACCTCGTTTGCAAACTCCTTCTGGGTTCTTGTCCCAATACCTTTCCGCAGCAAAGATCTAAATTCCTTAAAGTTTTTTACGCCCATACTTATCGCTCCCTTTTAATGACATTTTCTTAACTTTGTGTTGTTGTGGATTTATAATATCGTCAACTTGTTAATTTGTCAACCGTTTTATTGATTTTATTATAACTTATTTATGATAAACGATGATATATGTTTGACTTTGTTAATTTCAAGCGTAAAAAAACTGCCCCTGCGGAGCAGAGGCAGAAAACACCAAAAGCAGAGTGTGTTTACATTATTATAATATCATAATTATCCAGATATGTCAAACGATTCTAGGATCTTTTCCAGAAATGTAGATTTGCAGCAAAAGCAGCCCTTGTTGCCGTTAGTCTGAAGAAAAATAATAAAAAATAAAGCCCCGCACATAACGGAGCTTTATTTCTTTTACATTACACATTTTTCTTTTGGAGAAACAAAAATTGGATTCGCTTCTTCAAAAGATTTTGGCACACGATAGGTTTCGGCTGGCAGATTGGAAATTTTTTCAACAGGAATATATCCCTTTTCGATATTTACTGCCTGTAATAGACCTATCATGGTATCACTAAATAAATCACCCATAGTTTTATTCCTCCTTTAAGATTTGAATGATGGCAGCAAAGGCTTTTTTCTCCTCTGCCGACAAATCCGTTTGTTCCTTTTTTGTGTAAACATTGATTAAGTGAATTTTTTCCTTGATTTCAATGTCTACATAAAGAACTCTGGCACCTCCTCTTTTCCCATGTTCTTGATATGGTATTCTTATTTTCCTAAGACCACCAGTACCTTTTATAGCATCTCCAGCTTTCGGGTTTTCTAATAGTCGATTTTGTAACGCCATTAAATCATCATCATTTAACCCCAGCTCGTGCCATTTTTTTGTAAACATAGGTGTTTCTACAAATGTGCGCGTCATTTTTTCCTCCTTTTCCTTATCCATAAGTGTCACAAGATAAGCACGTACAGAGGAAAAATCCTCTCAGGCATCATCCTAAAATCTTTGACACTTAGGACTTTGCCTTTATGTTCCTCCTTGATAACCTCTTTGCGTTTTTCATTCAAGAATTATCAGTATTTACACCTATATTATATGAGAAAATGAGTGAAAAATCAATATATTCCATAAAATACAAGCGTCATAGCTATATGTGCAGAATTTTACAATCAAAAAATCTTCCACCCACTATTAAGCTCTTTATATCCTCTATATATTACGACCGCCCTCACTCTTTTGGAGTAAGGGCAGTCGTAGGGAGAATATAACCACAAGTATATTTACAATTTTATTGTATCATTGAGTTGTTTATATGTCAATGAGTTTTTCATATATCCGTCCTCAGAATGTTTAATCAGCAAAATTGCCGCAAAAACATTATACCTATCTAATTCCCCCGTTACAGCCAAGAAAAAAGAGGAGACAAAAAATCGCCTCCTCTTATTTCCTTGGTTTATTTACCACCATTTTGTCTCTATCTTCAAGGAATTGATAACACTCTGAGACGGTGTCCCCAATCTAACGGAATAGACCTCTCCTCTTCGATCGTACAAGTCCACATAATAAGAATAAGTACCATCATCAGAGTTGTGATGTATCATCACCCCGCATCCCCCATCGCAAACCCACGCTGAGGTGCGGTACTCGCCCATACTCCTTACTCCAATAAACGAGCCCGTACAGTTGTGTCCGCCTTGCACCGTTCCTTCCAACGTCATATCTTTTCCACAGCTCTTACAGAACGTATGTTTAACTCCAGTAAATTCACTCGGTTCCTGTCCTACCCAGTTATGCCCGGAGCATTTGATCTCCCCGCCGCAGGACCTGCATCTAAACCCAAGGGACGTCACTTCCCAAGAGGAGTGGCTGCACGCGTAGAAGTCTCCCGTGCCATTGTCTTTCAAGCCGTCGTATAATACTTCCCAGTCATGATAATAGACCTTCTGTTCGCCGCACTTGGAACACTTATACCCCGCCAGCGTCACGACCGAAAAATCGTGATCGCACGCCGGAGGCGCCGGGATGTCCGTCGTGCCGCCCGTGTTCCCATTGTCCTTGCCAGTATCACCCTTGACCGTATCCCCCGTGCCGCTTCCGCCGCTGTGGTTTCCAAGTGCCGTCAGAACATTGTTGCTCTCCGACCGCAGGGACACATAGCAAGCCGAGGTTGCCGAAGCCACGCCGTTATACGTCGCTCCCGGTGCCTTGTCCGTCTTTTTCACAAGCACGATCTGGATCGCCTCCAGCCGTTTTGCAAGCCCGGTCGTTCCCGCCTTCTGTCCGTTTGCCGCCCAGTTCATCCAGCCGTAGCTCTGCGCATGAACGCGGTAATAAATATCGTAGTAGTTTGCAACCTCTCCGGTAAGATACATCTGGATCGCCTCAAGGCGCTTTGCCTGCCCGGTCGTTCCCGCAGTAAGCCCGTCGCTCTTCCAGCCGTTCCAACCATAGGTCTGCACCTGCGTCTGGTACTTTACCGATCCCGAATACTTACCCGACACCGAAATCTGGATACCCTCAAGGCGTTTTGCCTGCCCGGTCGTTCCACTTACCGTACCGTCTGACACATCCAGCGGCTCCCATCCGTAGGTCTGTCTGTGTACCCGGTAGGATACCGACTCTTCCTTCGTGCTTGCATTCTTCGATTCCTTCGGAACGATCTGTACCTGCAGCTCCTCCAGTCTCTTACCGAGGTTTCTCGTTCCGGCATACGCGCCATTATACACCCATCCCTGCTGATCGCCGTAGGTCTGGATATGCACCCGGTATCTCACATCGTAGTGCTTGGCAAGCTCCCCGGTCAGCCTGATCCGGATTCCTTCCAGCCGCTTCGCCTGCCCGTGGGTTCCTGCCCGCTGTCCGTCACTTACCCAGTCCGTCCACTCATACGTCTGGCGGTATGCCTGATAGGTGATGCCGCCGGAATAACCCGTGTTATTCCGAAGCTTTACTGCGATCTCCTCCAGCCGCTTCGCCTGCCCCCGCGTACCAAGCACCAGCGTCGGGTACCCGCCCGTGTAAGTAATCCTTCCTGCGGTGTCTCCGTAGGTCTGAATATGACTGTAGCTTCCGCCGTTCGTCCCAAGGGCAAACGACACTCCGGTATCCGCAGAGTTATATGTCACATCCACTCCGATCAACCCGCCAAACATAAGGCACAACGATATAATTATTGCTATTCGTCTTTTCATCATAGAAACACTCCTCTCTTTCTTAATTATCTGAAAACTACATTTGTCTTTCTTGTTATTATTATATTATATTTATCCGTGTATGTCAAATAACTTGGAACAAAATCAGAAAAAAACTTATTATCTCTCAGATATGAAATATTATAGCGGAAAAATAGGAGTCAGACAAGGGATTTAGGGAAAGGATTTCCTGCGGATGCGCCGTCAAGGAAGGGAAACTCCGGATTGACAGCGGGCAGGCGAAAGCTGCACGAAAAAAGAGCCTCTGGTATGTCGCGTAAACCCCCGGTTTTTAGATCGGGGAAATTTGTCGAACAGAGGTTCTTATGATATAATATAGGTGTTGTCGCATCCCAAACTGACATCAGGGAGGGGGTGTTTATTACGAACTATCCTTACGGGATTCTTGTTTCTATCGTCGCAAATGTACTTAGTCACTATATTTGCAAATGGTTAGACAAGAAATCGGACAACAAAGACTAACTTCGGAAGCACTCCGCCGAAGCAAAATACATAGCGGAGGAGAAAACCCCGGTAGGTGCAACTACCGGGGTTTTCGTTTTGGTGTTTATCACCTTATCCTTACGGTTCTTTAGTAGCATTATATCATATGATAATCCGAATTGCAATATGCATATTTTCCGCAAGAAATCAAAGACTAACTTCAGAAACACTCCACCGAAGCAAAATACATAACGAAGGAGAAAACCCCGGTAGAGCCGACTACCGAGGTTTTCGTTTTGGTTTTTATCACCTTATCCTTATGACGCTTTCGCCGCTTACCCACTCTGACAACAGGAACGAGGTGACACCATAATAAAAATGCTTATGACAACACAAATTATAGCATGCTCTCCCCCTGATTGCAACACGTTCCTTCCAGTGTTCCACCAGGTACCAAGCTCCACGCGATCCGTGTTTTCTCCACTCTTCCTCTTTCTGGAAACAAAAAGGGACTTGAAAAACCAAGCCCCCATAGTTATAATTGAGTTAGGAACAAATCGGGATGTTGTCTCCGATCGCCCCTCCTGCTAATTCCTTAACAGTTTGGGCCTGTTAAGGATGCGTGTTCAATTTGTTACTTTTTGTCTATGTACGACAGAGCCGCAAAAACGACCAACAGCAAAGTGAGAACTTCGAGTGTGTTCATAGGCACCCCTCCTTTGTGAAATATCCAGAGGGACTAAAGCAAAAATCAGAAGACAACATCCTATATTCCTAACCTCATCTATTTTATCACAATTTCCGGCTTGTTGCAAAAACCAAAAAGGGACTTGAAATATCAAGTCCCCGCATGTATAATCTAATTAGAAAGCAAATCGGGATGTTGCTTCCGATTTCGCCCTCAGTAGTATTTAAGATTTAAGCATCTCAAAACTTTGCCGAGTCCGGGATGCTTATTTCTTTTTATTGTGATCGTCGATATACGTCAATGCCGCAAAAACAACGAGAAGCAAAGTTAATACTTCCAACGTATTCATTGGCATCACCCTCTTTCGTGAAAAACTAGAGAGCGGAAAGAAACAACATCCTACACTTCCTATTTAGTTATACTTTCGTGATTATACCATATTCCCCATGTATCTTCCACAATCAGAAGCCCGAAATCATAGCAAGACGTGTTTCTTTTACGCCTTTGTAAAGCTCCACCCCTCACAACGGCACTCAAAACTGACGTTGAACTTTTACACCTTTGTAAATCCAAAAGGCTCCAAATCCTCAAAGGCTATATAAGTACACCCAGCTTCTCAATCCTCCCACCGAAGCAGGAGAAAAATACTTCCTGGGTTCCTTATATTTTCTGCCGATTAGATTTATCTACCGACAGGGACGGTAACTCGCCCCGAATATATTTTTGTCTAAACACGAAAACTCTAAAAATCAGAAGGATCCAAACCATCACGAGTCCAAAGCTCTTACTTTTACACCTTTACAAGAAGGTATAACCCTCAAAAGGTCATACAAGTACACCCGGCTTCTCTTATCTCCCACCGAAGCAGGAGAAAAGCACTCCCCAGGTTCCTTATATTTTCTGCCGCTTGGATATTTCCATCGACAGGGACGGTAACTCGCCCCGGTATATTCACTTAGTTATTTGTATCTTCGGTCTTTGTTCCTTTAGTCAGAGGATTCCAAACTTCCTCGCGGATAGTTTTGTCCGTTACCTTTTACCGCCTTTGAAAAAGCTAAAACTGAAGGTTCCAAACCTGCTATTGCGATACAGCTTTTTATCCTTAACTTTTACCCCTTTGTAAATTCTAAAGGTTCCAAACCTCCACGGGACGATACCAATACACGATTTCCCTTTTACACCTTTGTAAATTCTAAAGGTTTCAAACCTTGTTGGTATCTGGAAATATTGCAGCATCGCTTTTACACCTTTGCAAACTGAAGGCTCCGAACCTTTCGCTCGATCAAGCGACCGTATCTCTTCCTTTTACGCCTTGTATCAGAAGGCTCCAAACCCTCAAAGGCTATATAAAAGTACACCCGGCTTCTCTTTCCTCCCGCCGAAGCAGGAGAAAAGCACTCCCCGGGTTCCTTATATTTTCTGCCGTGCGGCAATCTCCGCCGACAGGGACGGTAACTCGCCCCGGTATATTTTTTGTCTAAACACGAAAACTCTAAAAATCAGAAGGCTCCAAACCTCTATGCTTCCTGGTTTTTTCATATCCTTACATTTACACCTTTGCAAAGAAGGCTCTGAACCCCTCAAAGGTCATACAAGTACACCCGGCTTCTCTTTTCTCCCGCCGAAACAGGAGAAAAACACTCCCCGGGTTCCTTATATTTTCTGCCGCACGAAATCCATCGTCGACAGGGACGGTAACTCGCCCCGATATATTTTTGCCTAAACACGAAAATTCTAACAATCAGAAGGCCCTAAACCTCATCGGCATCTACGTCCATTGGTGACTTCCTTTTACGCCTTGTATCAGAAGGCTCCAAACCAATGATGATATGGACCATGCAATCGAGATCCTTTTACACCTTTGTAAAATCAGAAGGCTCCAAACCTAGATATTTTAATTGGAATACCTGAGTCAACTTTTACACCTTTGTAAAATCAGAAGGCTCCAAACCTATCTTTTCTTGCGATTGCCAATGCTTCATCTTTTACACCTTTGTAAAATCAGAAGGCTCCAAACCAATGATATATTATTTGTAATTT
>ERZ857969.693-NODE-693-length-53525-cov-4.896727_pt1 | contig 53525 bp, 45 predicted proteins | sample MGYA00519864_ERZ857969 | MGnify/ENA primary metagenome ERZ857969 (study PRJEB31778, sample SAMEA3449382) | human gut metagenome | biome: human gut; feature: human-associated habitat; material: faeces | place: United Kingdom | collected 2010/2012 ...
TTCGGAACCTTTAGAACCAAGATTAGAAAATGGAAAAAGATTGCACTATAACTTCAAGTTTGGAGAATTGAGAAAATCGGGATTTAAGGAGCATATATGAAGAAACAACAACTTTCAGCGGAACAAAAAAGATTAGAAACAGATCTTTGGATTATAGCTTTGGTAACATTGGGAGTTTTCCTATTTTATGCTGCAACAGGTAAACAACTAATGAGTTTTGTTGCGAACAGCAATATTTCAGTTATTCCAAGATTATTACTTAATGCAGGAGTACAATTTGGCGTAGCTGGATTGGGAATTACAATCGTTTGCATTTTGCGAAAAGAAAGTTTCACGCATTTTGGATTGATACGAAAAAATATTTTCAAAGCAATCATCGGGACGATTATATGCTTTGTCCCGTCCATCTGTTATATTTTTTTATCAGGTCAATTCAATGGCTACCAACCTTTCAGTATTTTAATCACAGATGATGTAATTGCAAGTGGTATTCCATTTTCAATATTAGGAATGGCTCTTATCGTTCTTGTGTGGGGCTTTTTTGAAGGATTTAATTATGTTGTTATTTGTGACAAAATCAATAGAAGATACCCTACTACAAACGAATGGTTAGATTATGGAGCTATTACTTGTGCAATCGTGTGTATACTTTTCCACCCATTTAGCACTTCTTTTTGGGGGATTGTAGAAATAATTACCACAGTTATTGCAATTTACGGAATGTTAATGGTAAAGAAGAAAACTGGCAACGCATGGGGGTGCGTATTTGCCTTTTGTTTTATTTGGAATGCCATATAAATTCAAGTTTGGAGAATTGAGAAAATCGGTATTTATTAAACTACAAGCCTCTTGCTACATTTCTGCAGCAAGGGGCATTTTGGCATATCTTTATTCTTTCATCAGCGGTGTACCAGTGTGCCATGCTTGACTGACTTTCTCACCGATGGCATAGTAGCCGTTGCGGAACTGGTCGAATACAAAGGCATTCAGCTTTGTGGCATCGACCTTGCCTGTTTCGTCCAACACAGACTCGTCTGCCAAACCCCCGATAATTTCTCCGATGACATGATGACTATATACTTCCATCTTGTCTTTCTCGCCGGAAAATATACCACATGTTTATCCGGAAAACAAATATCAGAACCCTTCTTTCAGTTTCCCTTCTGCATCTTCCGTCCATACAGCCTTATAATAATAGGCAGGTCCTGTTTCCAGATCTAATACGCTCCAGTATATGTCATATCCCTTCTTCAGGAAATAATCGATATGTTCCTGCCTCATCGGATAAGGCTCGGAACTGACCAGATCACAGTATTCCTTGCCTCTCTTCTTGGCTGCATCTACTTTTTTTATATAATCCATCATCTGATATTTTGCAGTCTCTCTGTAATTTTCCTTTGCATTGGGAAGATGTATCGGTTTCTTCTTTCCCTCTTCCTGTTCGAATGCATTTACCCAATTATTAAAAAGTTCCGAAAATATACTTCCCATCCACGGCTCCTCCTTTGCTCGTATTTAAGGACAAAATGATAAACAGACGGATTTTTAAATCCCTCTGACGTTCCTCATATTTTTGTGCGAACAAAAACGAAAGGAGAGGATTCTTATGGTAGAACAATGGATCAAAGAAAATGCAAAGATGGAGGATGAGGGAAGCGTAGCTGTCGTTAACGACGACGTATGGATACTGCCACCCAGATGTTTTTCTAACATGCCTGGACTTAAAAAAGTGATCCTTCCATACAATCTTCGAAAGATAGGGGCTTTTTCATTTGCCGGATGCAGTAATCTGGAAGTGATCAACATTCCGCGGCAGGTTGTCCTCATTGACGATGGAGCCTTCTATGGCTGCTGTTCCTTAAAAGCAATCAACATTCCGGATAATGTGGTCGGGATCGGTTCGATGGCGTTTGCCGGAACTGATCTTAATACTATTACGCTCCCCAAGAGTGTCCGGTACATAGATGACGGAGCATTTGCCGATTGCCCAAGAATCAACCAGATTTCTTTGCCAGAAAATCTCTACGACATACCGTATGAAAAACAGCGTATGATCTTTGTCTCAAATCCAGACGCCATATTTCGTTGCGACTAAGGATTACCATTAGTGCTCTGAGATCCCATATACATCCGTGGCTGAAAATGCTGCGGATTTTTTTATGAATATGCATTGGCAAAGTAGCCGTTACATATGGAAATGAAAAATATTTATTAAAACGGAGGAAGCACAATCTTAATTTTTCTTCCTATTTTTTTCATATTATCTCCAAAATGAATTTCAGGAGGTATATGTGTAATGAAGTTAAAGAGATTGGTTCCGAGAATGATAATCGGAGCAACTATGGCTGCTATGATGGCAGTACCCGTATCTGCAAGTAATATTAATTCTGGTAGTACCCCCCCCCGATAGAATTTTCGAAATTAAATAGTACCAGTGCGGATGACAACTCTGGAGATGACAGTGGGAAGGTATACGACTTTAAGGATTCTAAAACTTCAGGAGTAGTTACTGTTACAAAGAACTGGGATGACAGTTCTTCTAATGATGAGAGAACGGTACCGAATGTTTCTATCAGCACGGAGAAACCCAGTAAAAGCGCATTAGGACATGTAATCACCTATCATGGAAATGGATTGTCCTTCCCAGATGGAAGTATACAAAACGAAATCGTCATTAATAATTCCGGAAAAATAGTTTCTGGACAATATAAAGAATTATATGGCTCTTTGGGGTGGTATTCTGATAAGACTTGTACACAAAAAGTAAAAGTTGATTCTACTGGACTGCCGGTAAATGGAATTAACGCTGATTTGGATCTGTATGCAAAACAGAAAACGTTTGTTTTAAAAGCTAGTTACGATTTTAATAATCTTATTCCTTCCATGGCAACATCGGTTATATTTACGGATGAAATCATGCCTATATCTGCAACCTTAATTAATGTGGATAAAGACGGAGACAATGGAGTAGTGGCATGGATGGATAAAAATGTCATGAAAGTTTCCACTCAGGCCTACGGACAAAAAGCAATCATAACTGACTGCCAAGGTATGTTTTTAAATAAATCAAATTTAACAACTATAGATTTTAATAATTTGGATACAAGTAATGTAAAAGATATGGCAGGAATGTTTCAAGGTTGTGAAGGACTTACCTCCTTAAACTTAAGCTATTTAAAAACCGATGAGGTTACTAATATGTCATATTTATTTTATCACTGTACTGGTCTTACTGACTTAGATCTCGGTTCATTGCATACCCATAAAGTAACTGATATGACATATATGTTTGCCCGTTGCAGTAGTATAACCAGTCTGGATCTGACTTCTCTGGACACCAGTGAAGTTACCAGTATGCGTGGCATGTTTGACAATTGTAGCGACCTTACCAACTTGGATTTGACTCCTCTGGATACACAGAATGTTACGAATATGTCCGGTATGTTTAATAGTTGCGAAAGCCTTACCAGTCTGGATCTGTCTCCTTTAAATACTAAAAATGTAACGGATATGAGCTGGATTTTTTCCTCCTGTGTAGGTCTTTCAAGTATCGATCTTTCTCCTTTAGACACCAATAATGTCACAGATACAAGTTTTATGTTTTACGGTTGCACCGGACTTAAAACTCTTGATTTGACACCTATGAATACTAGCAAGGTTGTCACCATGCAACAAATGTTCTATGATTGCAGCGGCCTCACAAGCCTAGATTTGACTTCTCTGGATACTCGTAATGTTATGGGTATGAGTGGCATGTTCCAAGGTTGCAAAAGCCTTATCAATCTGGATCTGTCGTCTCTGAATACACAAAAGGTAACAAGTATGAACTCCATGTTCCTCGACTGTGACAGTCTCTCAACCTTGTCCATTGGGGAGAAATTTGCCTTTGTAGGCACATATTACAATCTTCCATCCGACACTTGGTACTCCTCCAATGGCACCGCCTATATATCAAACGGAAATTCATGCACAATACCAAGTGACAAAGCCGACACCTACACCCGCAAATAAATATTCCCAACTTCAGGCTGTTCTCCTATGGGCAGCCTGATTTTTGTTTCCTTTATTTTTTTTCATATTTTCAAGTACAAAAAACGAAAGGAGAATAAAAAACAATGAATAAGGAAAAATCAGATCGAATACGAACCAAACCCTCAAAGTTTGGATGGCGTATTTACGATGGATCTCAAAAAGTTCAGGTAACTGAAGTAGGAGTTTATGTCTGCCCAATCTGCAAGGAGACAAGTAAACTGGTGCAAAGGCAGGCTCCAGGTTTCAAAAACATCCTGTCCATCTGCCAGCATGGTCATACCTGTGAGATTACTAAGTCTTTATACGAAAAATATAAAGTTGGTGATCGCATCCGCAGATATGAATCCACTTTTGGCAAGGATGCTACTGTGCGCCTGGACTGTTATACCGAAGGTGTGATTGAGAAGTCATATCCAGATCTAACTGACTGGCTGTTCGATTACAGGATTGATAAATGCGTGAGTAATGGAGCCGAAATAAAAGCTCCCGCATGGATCATCGGGCATTTGGCGATCGGTACTCATCACCATGACAGACATATTGTTTTACTACAAAACGCCGTTCCTGCAGTAACGTACACACAAGAGAATTTGATTCTGTAAATACAGGAGGATAAATTTATGAGAGATATTCACAAACAAAGGATTATTCAGACAGCAATACGTGAATATAAGGAGTCTGTTCTTTTTGGTTTCAGCCCAAGTGCACCTCACGCCATCAATATGATGGAGGAGGCTTTGCATATGTGCAGACCTTACAATGTGCTGGGTATTTCTGTATTAGAAAATAGCTTAAAAGAAGCTAAGAAAAATACGAAAAAGAATTATCCGGGACTGACAAACTGGATGTTTGATTTCCGTATCGACAGATGCGTAGGAAACGGAAGGGAGATAACAGCTCCTGCCTGAATTATCGGACATCTGTCCATTGGCAGATCCAACAAAAGTGTCGTCCTGGTAAAAAAGCAATACCTGATGGAACCTAGAAGAAACTGAATAACACTTTATAACAAAGGAGAAAAACATGATCAAAAAAGAAGACAAACCTGAGTTTATAGGGCAAATAATGGATCTTTTCGAGGATTTCCTGGATGAATACGGGATTAAAATTCCTCAAAAAGAAGGAGAGGAAAGCTATGATCCGGATACTCCGGTAAATCTGTGTGGAAAAGCTTATGATGACCTGGCAGAACAGCTGGAGGGCTTTTTCCGTAGCTGGGGTGTCATAAAGGATGAACGCCCACAGGTAGAATATCTCTTCATTTTATCCTTAAATGGGATCAAATGTGAGGGAACCATCTCCGTAAAGGCAAAGGATTCGGATGAGGCTTACAGAAAAGCACAGGATCTGGCGGAGACAGAACTTAGCAGTTCTTTTCCATCTTTGGACATTCCATATGATGTAGAACCAATTGAGGAAGAAGGCTATCCCCTTTACTCCATAATCACTGAGTTTCTGCCTTTTTCGACAGAACAAAAGGTTGTTTCAACTTCTGACAAAGCAGATGCTGATGCTCTTTTTGAAAAAGCATGCAGAGATAATTCGGCTGTCAAACTGACAGTTCAGACCAGTTCCAAGGCATCCCCGGCAATCCTTAAGAAATGGAGCATCTGATTTTGCGAAAAAAAGAGAAAAACATGAGCTGGCTTCCGGAGAAGTGTATCTCCGCGGAGCTGGCACACAGGACCAAGTACAGCACGTTGAGACGGGCTCTGGACGGGAATAAGATTTCCGTTGTTGTCCGTGGGTACTGCTGGTATACGAAAAACTGCCCAAAACGGTTTCTGGGCATGATCAGGCGGGAGATGAAAAGACTCTATCCACGCTTCGAATACACTTATTAAGTACAGAGGAGGAAAATAATATGACAGGTTACAGATGCGAAGAGTTTTTTGGAGAGGGGCGCCGAGATGCGGCGTCCGTAATGGCATACGAGACATTTGTATTGGAGAATACAGATATTCTGGATTACCTGATCAAATCCGATCTTATCGGTGAGACTATGAAGGAGCTTCTTTTTGTTTATAAAACCCTCATGAAAGAAGGAATGCTTATCCATACCGGATTCGATACAGACTACGAAGAGATGCTTTACCGATATCGTAATAATGAAAAAGACCGGGTAGAGTTCTTTGAGGAAGTTCTTGACGATATCCGTAAAGCGACAGGTGTTAATGTCAGATTCTGTCTGTGGCTCTGTGACAGTCCGCAGGAGTGCCTTGATTCCCATAATGCAGATCAGGCAAAACACCTCAAAGAGTTTGAGTTCGATATGTATGATACTTCTGACATTGTCCTGGCTGATCTTGGCAAAAAAGGAAAGCTGTGCGGGTATGAAAAACTGCCCGAGGCTTCCTGTTCTGTCCAGATGGAAAATAACTTATAACTGCTACTGCGGAGGTTTGCTCCGCGGCATTTAAAACAAAGGAGAAAAACATGTATATCATTGACACGTATCTTGATAAAGACCGGCTTCCTGTTCTTGAAAAAAAAGAACTCTGCCGGGAAACACAGACACTTAATTCGCCGGATATGACCTTCGATTTCCTTAACCGGTATTTCCGTCTCAAAGACCGGACGGAAGAATATATATACCTTCTGGCATTTGACAAAAAGTGTCATCTGATTGGGGTTTTTGAGCTTTCCCACGGTACTGTGGACAGTTCGCTCATCACTCCGCGGGAGGTATTTATGAAGGCTCTGCTCTGCGGAGCTTCCGGTATCATCCTTGCACACAACCATCCGAGCGGAGATGTTTCTCCCTCAAAGATGGATATGCAGGTGATGACAAAGATCAAAGATGCCGGTGAGATACTTTCTGTACCGCTGCTAGATTTCATCATCTGCGGAGAGTGCTATTATTCAGCCCAAAAGGAAGGCTGTCTATAAAGGAGAAAAATTATGCTGTTAGAAGAATTTGAGAAAAAGACCAATATTTTTGTACCAGGAGAGTATTTCGACCTGATCCATCAGTTTTATATGAACACAGAGATGGATAAAGACCAGTTCTGCAAAGGGAGCCGGGTTGTGTCCAAACGTAAGGAAGTCCTTTGGGGCTTCTTTTTTTTAATTTCTCATCAAATCCTCAGACTTTATCTTGTATTCTTTCAGGAACCGGTAATAGGTCGACCTGCTGATCTGCATAATTTCCATGATGTCCTTCATGGAAGTTTTTTTCTTCATCAAACTGCAAAAAGTAAGATATCGTTTCCTGATCTCCTCATTGTTCTTTTTTCTTCCGGCATTTCTGTTATTATGGGATGATGAACTCCACAGTTTTCTGTTTTCTTCCTGAAGTTCTTTGATTGTCTTGATGTAGTAATCACTGGATTTTTCCAGTGTTTTCCCAAGCTCCTGGAAATGATTCTCGTATCCCTCAATTTGGAATTTGAGTTCTTTTACTTCATTCTCCAAAAAAACCTTATACTCTTCCAGACACTTTTTTTCATTTTCCAGGGCAGCGCAACGTTCTTCCAAGGAATTAAGGAATGAAATATTCCTGCTGTTCTTAAGCTGTGCTTTCATCTGACGGAGTTTCTTGTCTGACTCATCTCGTTCAGCTTTGATCTGCTCAATAAACTGATTTACTTCTTCCTCATTTTTTGCGGAAATCTGCGCCTGCAGTTCTGATGCCTCTTTTTTTTAATTGAATGTTTTTTTCCCGCAACAAGTTGATCGCATATTTATGACCTTCCGCCTGCAGCCGGAGATTATGGATCAACTTTTGATCAGATTCATGAATGAAAGAATAGTTCTTTAATCTGTCTGCTTCCTGCTGCAACTCCTGAATCCTTTTTTGAGACTCTTCCAGTTCCTGCAGGATCTGCTTTTTCGTTTTTCCAGTCATAGGACTCCCTCCGTTTCAACTTTTACCTATTTTATCATATTGTTAGGTTGGCGTATACAGTCTCAAAAATTAATTTGTGAGAAAAGTGAATTCGAATTCACTTTTTTGCCGTTGACCGGACAGTCCTGAAACGGTATAATCGGTTTGCTCTGCGTTTTTTCGTGTGAGCAGAAACGCAGGAGAAGATCGGTTAAACTATTCTCAAAAACGAAGGAGGATATTATGGCATATACAGATGAAGAGATCATGGCACTGGTCAAAGAACGTGGTATATTGCGGTACTCCATGCTGATGGCAAGGTTTCATATTTCCAGTGTGGAAGCAAAAAATATCGTTTCTGACTACATTTTCAAAGGTATCGTGGATGAGGACGGGAGATATGGAAAAAAGTCCGAGTGTTCCTGGAAACGTTTCTCTCCGAAAACGATTGCCGAGATCAACAGCGAATCCGAAACTCAGGAAGAAGCTGTAAAGGAAACTCCGCAGACGAGAAAAAAAACCTCGGATACAAAAACCTCGGACACAAAAATCCGTCAGGATCCAAATGGACAGTTGTCATTTTTCTGATCAAAACAGCCTTCGGGCTGTTTTTTTCGTGCCAGATTTCGATTTATCATTTTTCCTGTATCATTTAGAAAAAATGAAGGAGGAAAAAACATGAGTATCAAATGCAGTTTCTGCGGAATCGATCAATCTGAATGCAGATGGATCTTCAGTTCTCCAACTTCAAACGGCAAACATTATATATGTGACAAATGTATCGGAAAGATTTCTTCCCAGATTGAGGAATTAAAACTGGAATACCCTGAGGAAAAAGCATTCCTTACCCCTTCCGTCATCAAGTCAAAGCTTGACTCTTATGTGATCGGACAGGACAGGGCGAAAAAGATCCTTTCCGTAGCTGTTTATAATCACTATAAAAGGCTCAGGAAAAGAAATGCGGGAGTAGAGATACAGAAATCCAACATCCTGCTTATCGGCAGTACCGGCTGCGGAAAGACTTATCTGGCCCAGACACTTGCCAGGATCCTGGATGTCCCATTTGTGATCTGTGATGCCACCGGGCTGACTCAGGCAGGGTATGTGGGAAAAGATGTGGAAGAATGTCTTTCTTCCCTTTTAAAGAAGGCGGACGGCAGTATTGAAAAAGCACAGACAGGGATCGTTTACATCGATGAGATTGACAAACTCGCCAGAGTCGGGGATTCCTCTGCGCAGAGGGATGTCTCCGGAGAGGGAGTACAGCAGGCGTTATTAAAACTACTGGAGGGACATGTGATCTCCATTCCTGTTGGAGACAAGAAGTCTCCGTTTACTTCCACAGTGGACATCGACACCAGTAACATCCTGTTTATCTGCGGAGGTGCCTTTGACGGGATACAGAAGAAGATCGAGCCGGAGAAGACCATTGGTTTTGGACATGCCATTCCAAAAATAAATGAGTTCTCCTATAACGAGATTGAGAGTTCCGACCTGGTAAAATACGGACTGACACCGGAACTTACGGGAAGACTTCCTGTCATCGCTTCCCTGGATGGTCTGGATGAAAATGCCCTGGTAAGGATCCTGGTGGAACCGAAGAATTCCATCGTCAGCCAGTACAAAGAACTTTTAAAAATGGACAATGTTTCCCTGGATTTTGAGCAGGATGCGCTTGTTGAGATCGCAAGGACCGCACTTCGCAAAAAGACAGGGGCAAGGGGATTACGCTCTATCATGGAGAGCACCATGACAGATATCATGTTTGAAGCTCCAGATATTGTTTGTGAAGATACCTACGAGATCAGGATTACAAAGGATATGGTGAAAGGAGGTGGCAGGATTGGCTAAGATCATTGAAGTAACCGCTGAAAATAAGATCGACACACGGCTTTTTGATTCTCTCCTGAAAGAATACCGTTCTGCATATGAACAGAAGCAGAAACTACATGATCTGGTCATAAAAAGCATCCTTTCCGGAGCGAAAAAGCATCACCTGGAATTTGGGGAACTGGAAGAGGTTGATGATGAAGGACTGTTTCAGTTTTTACAGCCGAACGTCCTCAATCCCGTACTGCTGCATTTTAAAGCAAAGGAGTCCGGAATCCTCATTGAGACCAGTATTTTTATATCAAAAAACAGTTCGCACGAGACCGTTTCCATAAACTCCGTTTTTACCAGAAAGACTGACGGACATCTGGAATGCTGTATGAAAGACGGTTCCTGGAAACGTATTTATTCTGATTATGTTGAATACTCCATTGAGAACAGATACAAAAAGCAGCTGTGGAATATCTGCTGTGCCAAAAACGGCGGTAATCCTCTGTCAGACAAAAATTTTGCCCATATCTGCGTAAAGAACTCAAAACTGCTTCTTTTGTCAGACCTGTTGCATATGTTGCGTGTTTCTGACAAAGAGCTTAACAGTCCGGAAGCATCCATCATCTTAAAGCCGAACCCTAAATACTGCAGACTGGGATTTGCTGTTTCACAGCAGGGAGACGAACTGGTTTTAAGCAGATATATCGGAAGGGATGACCTTTTATTGTTCCTTGGCAAAGACCAGCCTTCCTACAGCTATGAGGAGGCCGTATTTTCCACTCCGGATACCCAAAAAATGGCAGCCATTGTAAGGAGACTTACGGATCATTATCCCAAAGACGTGCCTGTTTTTACTTTTCCGGTCTCTGAAAACATATACTATGAATTCTGTTATGATAAAAACCTGTCCGACAATGGTGCGATCTATTTCGATAAATTCAATGCAGGTGGGGAAGTCTGTGAAGTAGGTAAAAAAGATATGGTAAAAGTAGAAGAGATGTATTCCCTGATAGAGAAATTACTGCTTCTGCCAGACTCCCAGTGAGGAAGTGTTTATGAAAACCATCGTGAAATATCCCGGAAGCAAATGGCGGCTGGCAGAACAGATCGTGTCCCTTTTCCCCAAACATCACAGTTACTTGGAACCGTTCTTTGGTTCCGGGGCTGTCCTGTTCTCCAAACCGCGGTCCAATATTGAAACCGTCAATGATCTTGACGGGGATGTGGCAAACCTTTTCCAGTGTATCCAAAAAGATCCGGAAAAATTGTCCCGTATGGTGTATTTTACACCATTTTCCAGACAAATATACAACGAATCCTACAACAGCATCCCGTCAGATCCTTATGAAAAGGCTGTCTGGTTTTTGATCCGTTGCAATATGGGTTATGGGTATCGTACGAATGGATACAAAGTAGGCTGGAAGAGGGATGTGCAGGGACGGGAACGGGCATATGCCGCAAAGGACTGGAGTTCGCTTCCGGGCAGGGTCTTTGAGGCCGCGGAAAGGCTGAGGGGAGTGCAGATAGAATGCCGGCCTGCAACAGAACTGATAGCAGAATACAACTACAAAAATGTCCTGATCTACTGCGATCCGCCATATATGGCAGAAACAAGATCGGGAGGGACACAGTATAAAAAAGAAATGTCCGATCATGATCATGAACTTTTATTGAAACAGCTCCTGCGGCATACCGGACCGGTTCTCTTATCCGGATACCATTCAGATCTATACGATACCATGCTGGAGAACTGGAATCATATAGAAATAGAAGCCTACGCCCAGTCCCTTAGGAAAAAAACAGAAGTGATCTGGATGAATTTTGAGATTTCGGAAGAATACGGACAGATGTCTTTTTTGTAGGAAATTTTTATGCACAGAAAACATTGAGAAGCATTTTCAAGTGCCATACAAATGTCTTGAAAATTTTCGACAGAATGAGGCAGAATTGTGATATACTATCAGTATCATTTTGGAACATCTATCAAAATAGGAGGAATACAAATGCCAGCAAAATCTTACGAAAATATTCTGCTTATTGCAGATCCAATAGAAGCGGAAAAATATCTGGCTCAGTCACTGCTCTCCAAAAACGGTTCCTATCTGGTAATCGATCCAGATGGGATTCTTGAGGGACAGACCAGTGAAAAATTAAAACAGGAAGGATACCATGTTTATATTTGCAATGTTGATGACACGAAGGGCTTTTTCTACGACTATTTTCGTTATTACTACTATGATATTTTCCACGATGAAAAAACAGTTCTGTATCTGACAGGATCTGATAAGATAAGAAATGAAAAACTGATTGCTGAGATCACACTGATCCTGGATGATATCCTGAATGGCAAAATGGATCTCAGTCAGCATTTAACTCTGATGGTCAATGATTTTGGGCATCTGGCTGGAGGAATTAACTTTCCTCATAAACTCGCCAGGATCAAAGGTACACAGGTATCAGCCATTCTTTGTACGGAATCCCTGTTACCCCTTCAGACAGAGCATTACAACCCGATGCTTACAGATGAGATATTAGATTCCTGCAATGTTATTACGGAAAAATAGAAAAACAGAAAGCAGAGGCCATAAGCCCCTGCTTTCTTGATGTCAGTTAATGATCATAAATATTGAGGACGTTTTTGCGATCTGGCTCTGCAGATCATATAATTTTCTGTAAACAGATCTGTCTTTCGGAGAGTTTACAAGAATTTTTCCATCCTTATCAATTCCTCTCAAAACGATGAAAGTTCCGTTATTTGTAAATAATCCTCTTTTCTGTACGCTTACAACAGGTTTTCCCTCCTGTAAAGCCTTCAATACCATGGATGTGCTGGATGTTTTTGTTACAGACTTGATCCCGTATTTCTTGGCTGCAGAAAAGATATTGTAAGAAGTACCAGATCCATTGATGTAATATTTATTTCCGCACCATTTTACAATCTCCGCGGGAGTCACTGTTTTTCCGGTTTTGTAACTTGCGATCATGGCAAGACAGGTTGGCCCATCTCCACAGACAGCAAGGTTGCTGTTTCCGTATTTTACCTTCGAATAATCTGACTGGATGTAAAGCGGTATTTTCATTTCACTGCTTTTTACTGTGTTTTTCACAGTTACGGTACAGGTATATTTCTTTCCATTATTCTGTGCTGTAATTGTTGCCTTTCCAGCAGCAACACCTGTTACTTTTCCTGTTGATGATACTTTTGCGACTCTGTAGTTGGATGTTCTCCAGATAATGCTTCCGGAAGCATTCTGTAGCTTCAAGTTTAAAGTCTCTCCTACATTAAGTTCTGCGGAGTCGATATTGATCTCCGGTTTTGTCTTTTTGTTTACAGTCACCCTGCAGGTGAAAGATTTTCCCGCATATTTAACGGCAATGGTGGCAGTTCCGGCTTTCTTTGCATTCACAGTACAAGAAGAGGAGTTTGCTGAGTCTGAATTCTTTGTAACAGAAGCTACAGAAGGATTCGATGACCGATAGGTTGCACCACTTGCATTAAATAGCACAAGATTATACAAATCTCCCTCGTTCATTGTAATTGATTTCTTGTTTAAGAAAACCTTTGACAGATCCGCTTTGACCGTTACTTTGCATTTGTATGTTCTGCCTTTGTACGTAGCATACACATAAGCAGAACCAGCTTTTAAGCCAGTGACATATCCTCTTTGAGTAACACCCAGGATAGTAGGAGAGGATACCTTCCACATGATCTTACTGGATACGGCATTGCTTAATGAAAGCTGGACACCCTTTCCTAAAGTAAGATTCGCTGTTGTCTTGTTGAGTTTTGAAGTTTTTGATACTGCCGCTTCAACAGTCTGGCACTGAAGGATACCAGCATTTGCTACCGGTGCAGAAAAAAGCATCATCGCGGACATGCTGACAGCCAGTAAAGATTTTGAAAATTTCATATCCCGTTTCCTCCTTTTGGATTTTTTTATAATCTGACAAAAAAAAGCCAAAAATAAAAATCCCCCCTGAAAACCATCTGTTAAACTATATAAAATGCCAAAGGAGGAACTGCCCTATGAGAAGAAACCAACTTCTGGCTGGGATGTAAAATACAGAAAGCAGAGGCCAACGGTTTCTGTTTTTTTATGCATTTCTGTATTGATGCTTCAGGCCTTCCATCCTGCAAGATCTTTGTTTTTCGCAGATTACAAAACCGAAAGAATTATATGCTAAACTAAAGAAAACGCCAGAGGAGGAAAAGCCTTATGAGAAGGAACCAACTGTTAGCCGGAATCATGACGGCCATGACTGTCGTAATGCCAGTTGCCAATGTATATGCCGATTCCGCAAAAGACCATGAGGTCCAGATTGCAGCATCTATTGAAGAGAAAAAATCTGATATCGACAAAGCCGCAGTATTGCAGAATTCCGTAAAAATGACAGATCGGATCTCCGCAGCAGCCGATGGAAAAAACATCATGTTCAGTCCCACAAGTCTTAACTTCGCACTCGGTATGATCGCGGAAGGTGCAAAGGGAGAAACCAAAAAAGTCCTGGGGGATTACCTGGGAACCGATGATTTTGCTTCCTATGCAAAAGATTACCTGGACAAGATCAAAGAATACAATACCGAAGATGAGAATTACGGATATAAATCGAAATTAAAGATTGCAGATGCGGTCTGGGCAGATGATGAACTGACACTTCAGGAGAAATTCAGGAATACTGTATCGGACAGTTTTGGGGCTGAGGTAGAAAATGTGGATTTCTCTGCCGCGGAGAAAACATGTGGTATCATCAACTCCTGGTGTGAAAAAAACACAGAAGGTCTGATCCCGGAGATCATAACCCCGGACCTTATCAGCGACAGTACCGGACTGTGTTTAACCAATTCCCTGTATTTTGAGTCCGGATGGAGCGGGGAGCCATGGGATGTTTCTGAGACGGAAGAAGAATTTGGGGATAATGAAAAGACCAATTACATGACATGTACAGGAGACCGGTATTATGAGAACGACAAAGCTGTTGCATTTGGCAGGGACTACGCTAACGGATTAAGTTTCATAGGTATCCTGCCAAACGATCAGGGCGATTTCAGCCTTGAGGATCTGGGTATTGGAGAACTTCTGAAATCCCTGCCAGAGTATGACGAAGTCCAGTGTAAGATGCCAAAGCTTGAGTTTGAGACTACTGCTGTATTAAATGATATGCTCTCAGGTCTGGGACTGGACAATATATTTTCCAGCAATGCTGATTTCTCCGGTATTGCAGACCGAAACGTAAATGTGGATACTATACTACAGAAAACAAAACTGGAGCTGGATGAAAACGGCACGAAAGCAGCGGCAGTGACTGCTGTCATCATGGAATGCATGTCAGCCGCGGAGGAGGATGAGCCGATCATCAAAACTGTGGAACTTACCCGTCCATTTGCCTTCCTGATCTATGACAGTAGTAATGATGAAATACTATTTATGGGAAAAGTAATGACTGTTTCCAGATAAAAAGAGGGATGCAATGTGCATCCCCTTTTCATGATCAGCCTCCAAATGCCAGATTTTTAAACAATGGTTTTTTATAAGCTACTATCCGTTTTATTCCTTTCACCCAGCCAAATTTTCCATTGTATTCAACTCCGACCAGAAGTGTCTTCCGATTGTAATAAATCTTTGTTATTTTTATTTTTGCACCTTTTTTGATTGAAAATGCCCTGTCTTTTGTAGTGATGTCATTGTATGCCGTCAGTTTTCTGGCAGTGCTGACATATGAAGTCCTGAGCATTTCATGCCCGGTGGTATACCTGTCGAGAGCTGCAACGTCATATACATTGTGTCCTTTTCTCTTAATATCTCCATCCTTGTATACAAAGACACATGGTTTTAATCTGGTAAACCCGGTAGATCCTGTCATTAGAGAATATTGGACTGTAAAAGTATTACCCGAAACACTGAGATCACTCACGCCGTACAGCCATCCGTAATCGCCAAAATCAAGGTTGATGGACTTTGGCTTGCTGTTTTTATAATAAACAATAGTAGCCTGAGCAAGCTCATTTACACCATAGCTTTCGATGAATAAGAATGGAGTACCATTCTCAAATCTGCAGTAGCGGACAGTCGGATCATACTCGATCGGAGTTTTGTCTTTGTAGATGGTCTTTCCGTTAACAATGACAGACACATATTCATCAAATGCCCATTTTGTCTGTATTGAGTCTTTTTTGTTGTCCCCTGTGATATCGTAGCTTTTACACGGTCTTTTGGTGTTGATGGTCTGCATTGTGGAAGCCTGTACTCCAACCGGTTTCATGCAGAACAGTACCGCACAGACAAACAGCATCAGGGCGGCAAATTTTACATTTTTCGACTTTTTCATAAAAAAATTTCTCCTTTCTTTTATCTGTCTTAATTGTAGTACTATCAAATGGCAAAGTCAATCTGCGGAAAACAATTCCCCCACAATTTCCCCAACTTCTCAGCCATCTGCCTGTGTTATTTTTTGCATCCCTTATACGCATACAATGCCCCGAAAAAAGATTAAACTGCTGGTATTTTGTACAACGCAAAATGTCGAAAAAGGCAGGTATTTTGCGAACTGTTTTTATGGAGAAAACAGAATATCTGAAGTATGATAATCATACACACAAAAACACATAACAGGAGGTTCACACATGGACGCAAACACAGTATACGAAATGGTAATGGGAGCAATTACAGAAGATGAGGCTTCAGAAGAGTACGCAAAAATACAGGATGAGTTTTCAAAAGACTCAGAATGCGACAGGCTGTATGGAGAAATATATGAAGCTAAGCAGTATATCAGCCAAAAACTACATAAATCAGGAGAAGAAGATCCTGATGTGGAATTAATCATCAATCATATGTTCGACATTTGCCGTATAATTAGCATCAAAATGTTTGAATATGGTGCAAAAGCGGTATAAAAATGTATACATATAGGCAGCCTGCAGATGCAGAGCTGCCTTACTTATTTCTGAATTTTTGATTCAAACCTGACTTTGTTGTCATGGTGGAAATCCTGCCTGTTAAGTGCGGGGCTTTCTATTTTTCCTTAATCTCCGCGGAATCACGAAAACGCCGCGGAGATTTTTGATTTTTAAAAAATCATAATTTCCAGTAATAATGCGGATTTGACGCTATTCTTAACTTTAATACTGCATCTTAACTTAAAAAGAGTTATATTGCAAAAAATAAGTTAAGATTTTTTTCGTACAAAAAGAAAAGTTTCCCGTTCTGTCATATTATTAAAGAAAAACAGAAGGGAGAAAACAAATGTATAGTAATCAGTCTCCGCAGACAGCATATCAGCAGTTTTATAATAACATGCCATCTTATCCTCAAAACAACCAACAGGTTCCAGGTAAACAGACTATGGTAGAAAAATATCCCCTGCAGATCTGGGTAGCTGCCAGAGCAGGAATGTCTTTGACCTGCGCCGCGGACCTTAATGTCCCGGGAGAAGGGGATACAAAAAATTCGCCAATGGAACTGCACACCGGTTATTCCGTATTCCGTATGGCCATCGCCTCTTCGGAAAAGGGAAGCGTGGTTGCCAATATCCCGGCTAATGACATACCGTATCTCCTGAACCAGTATCAGTTCCAGCGAAACATATTAAACCGGCAGGCAATGAGCAAGCCAAATACCCCGGCCTATACCGTCCCGATCAAAGAAAGGAACTGCAAGAACCGGACTGCCGCGGAGGTAGTGCAGATGGAAAACGGGCTGAACATCCTTACGAACGCGAGAAAGTTTTTTGCAGCCAATTTAGACAGATACCCCAAAAATAAACAGATGGTAGAAGCCATAGATGAAGCATTGTACCTGTATCAATCACATCGTCTTTCCCAAACCATCAACCTGCCTCCGCTGTATTCTTCCCCAGTCAAACCAAAATCTACTGCGGATAAAAACAACAGGCGTACCGCTTACTCAATCTCAATTTCAGGCTCCTCTTCCTTAAGTGTGGACTGGACCTTTGAAATCTTTAACTGCAAGGCATTTTTAAGGGATATGGGAAAGCTGAAGACCGTGGATGTGGAACATGCAGAAGATAAAAGGACGCTTACCTTTAAAGTGACCCAGCAGGAAATGGATCTCTTCATCTACCGGCTGCAGTCCACCCTGGAGAACTTTGAAAGAATGAACTTTTCAGGACAGTACAAAATTGCAAAAAAACATGTTAAATACAGCAGGGAGGTGCCGGTATGACAGAAAATCCATATAAGACTATGACATTTGATGAGTTAAAAGCAGTGTATGCGGATATCCAGGAATCAGAAAAAAACGGCAGGAGAGCGGATAGTCTCCTTCCGTACGCAAAAGAGCTGAGAGAAAAGATCGGAGCAAATGAGATCAGCCTGCGAGAGACACTGGATATCGCAAAAAAAGAATATTATGAAGAGGTTGCCAGGAGATACTTCTACTACTGAAATGAGAGGACACCAAAAAGACCATTCAGATGGTCTTTTTATTGCCCGGAAATCAGATGTTTTCCGTACCAGAAAAAGGAAGTGTCAAAAGATAGTAGTATTTCAGGTAGAACAAATGAGAGGAGAAAATATATGTCTGATATTTTAAATGGTTTGAACCCGCAGCAAAAAGAAGCAGTCATGCATACCGAAGGCCCGCTGCTCATCCTTGCAGGCGCAGGTTCCGGAAAAACAAGAGTTTTAACCCATCGTATTGCCTATCTGATTGAAAACGGGTTTGCAGAACCGGAGGACATCCTTGCCCTGACTTTTACCAACAAAGCAGCAAAAGAAATGAAGGAAAGAGCAGCTTCCCTGACCGGCAAAGCCGCGGATAAGATGCTGATCACAACCTTCCACTCTGCCTGTGTAAGGTTTTTAAAAAACAGGATGATGCTTCTTGGATACAAACGTGGGAACTTTGTCATCTATGATACCGATGAACAGAAAAAAATAATAAGGACTATTTTCGAGGAAACAGGTTTCCAGGGAAGATATCCGGATATCAGAGTATACGATGTCATCAGCTTTATCTCTAAGCAGAAAGAAAAAATGCTCGGACCGGATGAACTAGAGAGCATCTATCCGGATTACCCATTGATCACAGTCTACAAAGAATATGAGCGGATCCTCAAGAAAAACAATGCCCTGGATTTCGATGACCTGTTATGGAAGACCGTCCAGCTGTTTGAGAATTACCCGCATATCCTTCATTCCTACCAGGAGCAGTTCAATTACATCATGGTCGATGAGTATCAGGATACAAACCTTGTACAGTTCAAGATCATCAGTATGCTGGCGGATAAATACCAGAACCTCTGTGTAGTCGGAGACGATGACCAGAGCATTTACAGTTTCCGCGGAGCTGATATCCGCAATATCCTGGAATTCGAGAAGGAATTTCAAAATACAAAGGTGATCAAGCTGGAGGAAAATTACCGCTCCACCAAAAACATCCTTTCCGCAGCCAATGCGGTGATCTCCCATAATCAGGAGAGAAAAGAAAAGAAACTCTGGACACAGGGGGAAGAGGGGAACAAGCTGCGGACCATTACTCTGCCAGATGCCACAACAGAAGCGAAGTTTATCGTATCCGAGATCGAACGGATGCATAACAGGGAAAAGGCTGATTATAAGGATTTTGCCATCCTTTACCGTACCAATGCCCAGTCCCGCCTCTTCGAACAGTGTCTTACAATGAAGGATATCCCGTACCGCCTCGTGGGTGCCTTAAGTTTCTTTGAGAGAAAAGAGGTCAAGGATATGCTTGCTTATCTGCGCGTCCTTATCAACCCGGATGACGATTTCGGACTGGAGCGGATCATCAATGTCCCACGCCGCGGGATCGGTGCAGTGACAATCAAAAAGCTGAAAGAGTATGCGTTCCGAAATAACCGCAGCCTGTATGATGCAGCCTGCTCTGCGGATGAGATCTTATCAAAGACAGCCGCGGATAAATTAAAGGGATTTGCTGCAATGCTGAGGAAAATGACCGAAGAGTCAAAATACCAGACGGCAGATATGACCATCAAGATGATCCTTCATGAAACGGATTTCTTTGCAGATTATCCACAAAAAAGCGAGGAGCTGGAAGAACGAACAGAGAACGTCTATGAACTGATCAATATGGCCACTGACTACAGCAGGAAAACAAACCATGAGGGAGCAGAAGCCATTGAAGGATTCCTTACAGAATCTGCCCTGACATCCGGAATTGACTCTTTAAAGGACGACGAGGACGGTGTAGTATTAATGACGCTCCATGGCTCCAAAGGACTGGAATTTCCACATGTGTTCATGGCCGGTATGGAAGAAAACACGTTCCCGGGATACCGGGCGATCAACAGCACGGATCCAGCTGCCATGGAAGAAGAGAGACGTCTTTGCTATGTCGGCATCACCAGGGCAAGGAAGACCCTGACGCTTACCAGTGCCGCCCAAAGAATGAATTATGGAAAAACTTATGCCATGGAGGTCTCCCGTTTCATTGACGAGATCCCCAGGGATCTGGTTGACCATATGGCGGTCCGGTGGTAAAAAAAGTGAATTCGAATTCACTTTTTTCTCCTGCCAGAGATGGCAGGATTTTTTTTATAGATTTTTTTCCATATTAGGTACATCAAAGGAGGTTTAATTGAATGACAGATTTATTTAGAACAGATTTTTCCGCGGGGCTCCCGCTTCAGATTTCAAAGCATATCGCAAGACTGGTTTCCGGAAACCTGCTTGCCGTCGGAGGGACTGCGGATGAAGTACGGGACCTGATCGTCCTGAATCTTCTTGCTGCAAACGGATCCTATCTTGTCTTGGATTATAACGGGAAGATCAGTGAAGCAACCGCCGGCAGGATGAAGGCAAAGGGGTACCAGGTCTATGAAGTGGATCCACTTAATAAGAAATACTGCTCCTGTGTCGAACTGCTCGTCTGCAAGCCGAAGATGTTTTTTGAGGATAAGGTTGTGATCTATCTGAAACATCCATGCCCCTGCAGTACCCCGAGGTTCGTTGATATGCTGTTAAGGGGCAAATATCTCCACGGACAGCATCTGACACTGATCGCTAATGGTTTTGATCCAGATTATTCCTACATGTGGGACAAAGGATACGATGAAAGCCAGCTCTCTGCATTTGTACATATCGACAGCCTGGCTGATGCTGATGAGACAATCATCAATTCCTGTGACTATAAGCTGTTTTTAGATAACAGTGATGATTCTTCCATCTCTTACCTGAATAAGATCATCCCTGTATTTGCCAGCTTTAAGGATATCAACCTTGCAGATTACCGGGATGTAAAAACCAGCCATGGTTCCGCAGCAGTTGATGTGAAGATTTTAGAAGAATTCCGGGACATGGATAAAGACGACTGCCTTTTTGTGGAGAATGGAAAGACCTTTATTTTTGATAAAAAGAAGACCTGGAAGCCGGAGATCGAGGAGGGTCTGAAGCCGGACCATACGGGACAGTTACTTGCCGCACTTTTAGCTGGTACAGCTGCCGGGATCCTGCTCTTTATGACTAAACGAAAAAGATGATCCAATATGGGCCGGAGTTTCTGGTCCTTATTTGGAGGAAAGGATACTATGCTCTTTCTTAAAATACTCCGGATACTCAATGGAATATTTGTAATATCTGTAGCATTAAGTGCTACTGCACGTATATTCCCCATTTTTCGAAATAAGAGGACGGTGATGGTCAATCTGTTTGTGCTTGGTATGGCAGGGATACTTACCTCACTGCTCTTTAAACAGTTTTCCATGGTCTGCATCAGCCTGGCTGTCTCCCTTCACCAGCTGTATACGCTGGAAATGTACCAGCGGGATGCCCGGCTGAGAAAAATAAAAAAAAGCATGCTGCGGATGAAAAGAAGGATCGACCGGCTGGAAAGACGGATCGGAGGTGACGGGGATGTATGAATCGGGGAATGCTCTCCGCGGGATCTTTCTTACCGCTTTTGTTGCTTTACTGCTGTTTTCCTCTTTTATTTTCTGCTTTCATCTGGAAAGGCCGGATGCCATGACGGTAGAACCGGAGATGACAGGGTATTATTTTTACCATCCGGATATCGCCGTCTTTCATCCATCGGAAAACAACGCCGCTCTGACGGCGAAGGATCCGACGGCAGCTGGCTCAACTGCTGGTTCAACGTCTGCAAATTCGATGGCTGCTAATTCGACGGCTACAGGTTCGACGGATGCAAGTCTACCGGCTGCAAGTCCAGGTGAATGGTGGGTTAATTTCTCTACCCTTGGGATGCTCCTGTCATCCTGTGTCTGTCTTGCCTGTATCTGTTTTGCAGAATACGAAAGCTATATGTGATTTTATCAATCCTCTTCATTTTTCATTTTATCTTAAAACCAAAAACGAAAGGGGATTTTTTTATGAAAGAATATGACCTGGAAAAAATCAAGGAATGCGTCAGCATGGAAGATATCTGTGATATACTTGGCATAGAGAAACGAAGGATCGGAGGACTGACTTCTGTCCTTTGTCCGTTCCATGATGACCAGAGGTTCGGAAATGCCTTTATCAGAAAAAATAACAAGATCAAATGTTATGCCTGTGATACAGCGGGGGATATCTTTGATGTCTATATGCACCAGACAGGGCTGTCCCTGCAGGAAGCTGCAAAGGAGATTTCTGAACGGTTCGGCCTTGCGGACGTAACGCTACAGAAAAGATCCTCCGGGATGCCGCTCAGCCGGGAAGAACTGACTGCAATCGGTCTGCTGACCGGAGACAGGAAACCGGAAAGATACCCGGAATCCGTACTGGAAGCACCGGAAAAAAGACTCGGGTATACTGTCAATAAAGAAACCACTCTAGGTTACTCAAAACGTACCAGAGAGGTTGTCGCAGTTGTTGATGATTACGTACTTAGTAAAAACGGACAGCCAATGTACAAACACCTGGCAGACCTTTATGAATCAGATAAAGGAACCTTTTACTGGATGGTACGCAACAAATGCCGCGAATATTATAAAAAATACATTGCGGCAAAAAATACTATTTCTGTCCTCCAAGAGGAGATCCAGAACGATTTTTTGGATTATCAGATGTCAGTTGTCAACAAAAAACTTGCACTGATCGAAAGTGCATACAAGAAGGCTGAGAACCGAAAATACCACAGGTCACAAAGAAAGACTGCTTAAAGACGGGAGGAATCATCCTCCCTTTTTCATAGGAGGAATTTTATGTTATTGTATATAGCCGAGAAGCCTTCCACCATGATACTGGTGAAAAAGGCTTACGAAAGATCAAATAAACCCTGCGGGGACATCACATTCGTTGCCCTTGCAGGCCATGTCTGTGGACTGATGGAACCCAAAGAATACAGCCAATGGAATTTGAAATGGAAGGACCTGAGGCTTCCGATGGTGCCTGACAATTTCCGCATCAAATCCATCAAGCCGGATCTGGTAAAAAAGATACGTGATCTTATAAAGTCCGGGGATTACGAAGGCATCATCGTCGGCACCGACAGTGATGTGGAGGGGAACGGGATCTATGCCCTTTTGGAAAAGAACCTGCATCTGGAAAAGATGAAAGCATACCGTTTCTTTGAGACCGACCTGACAGACAAGGGGATCATGGATTCCTTCAAAAACCTGACGGACTTCCATACCTGCCCCAGGGATGTGGGTATGACGCAGGCATTCTGGATCCGGGCACAATTTGACTGGCTGATCGGGTTCAACCTCTCTGTCGCATATACCGTCAAGACCGGCATGCTCATGAGGGTGGGAAGAGTAAAGGCGCCTACCCTGAAGCTGGTCTATGACAATTGTAAAGCGATCGATGAATTTTCCTCGAAAAGTTCCTACCTTCCGGTCATCCAGACAAAAGATCCGGAAATGGTAGCGACACTGGTCGATGAAGAAGGAAAAGACCTTGCCTTCCCAGAACTGGAAAAAGCTAAAGAACTGGTAAGCGGTCTTGGCCCGGAAGCCATTGTAAAGAAAACAGAAAAAAAAGAAACCAAAAAGCCTCCGCAGCAGCTGTACAAACTCTCAGACATACAGGTGGAGGCAGGACAGAAGTACGGATACTCCCCGGATGAGACCCTGCAGGCTCTGCAGTCATTATACGAGACGCACAAGGTCATGTCCTATCCGCGTACCGACGGAAAACATCTTTCTTCCGAGAAAGCAAAAGAATTTTCTTCCCTGCTGCGGACGGTATCCGCTGTTCCGGGGATGGAACCATATCTGTCTTCCATCACCCCTGAAGCCATCCAAAAAGCAGCGGCAAACAAACGATACGTAAACGATGAGGAAGTTAAAAAAAGTTCCCATGGTGCCCTGATCCCGACAGGGAAGATCCCGGATTTTTCCAAAATGTCTGAAATGGAAAAAAATGTATGCATCATGGTCTATAAGCGTTTTCTGGCGATCTTTCTTCCTGACCTGGTGGAAGAGAAGAGAAAGTATCTCCTCGATGTGGATGGGAGTTTATTTGTGAGCAGGGGTTCTGTTATCAAAGACCGGGGCTTTACAGTCATCTTTGACACGAAGATCAAGGAACTGCGCCTGCCGGATGTATCGGAAGGACAGAAAATAGGGATCGCCCAGAAAGGGATCCATGAAGTCGTGACCAGGCCACCCAAACGGCTTACCGAGGCGACACTGGTAGATGCCATGGAAGACATACAGAAATACATGACAGACCGGGATCTGAAAAAGATCATGAAGGAAGCCAAGGGAATCGGGATGCCTTCTTCCAGGGCTCAGATCATCAAAGACCTGATCACCACCGGGTACATGGAGGTAAAAGGAAAAGGACTTTATATCACCCAGTCTGGAAAAGATTATATCGAATATATAGGAGACCATAGTATCGTCAATCCGGAATTATCCGCGGAGTGGGAAACCCACATCAAAAATGTCCGTCAGGGAACAGAAGCCTATGAACCTGTCCGGGAGCAGATCTTAGGATATGTGGACCAGACCGTCGATGAGGTCATGAACCGGGAATTTGAAGTACATGAGAAGAAAGCATCCGGTCTCACCTGTCCTCTCTGCGGAAAACCATTGAGAAAGACAAAATTTGGTTACGGATGTACCGGGTACCCGGAGTGTAAATTCCTGATCGGGGAAGTAGCGCACAAGAAGCTTACAGACAAACAGATATCCGACCTGCTCACAAAAGGGCAGACAGGAGTGATCAAGGGATTTAAGAAGAAGGACGGGGGGAAGTTTGATGCGATGTTAAGATTAGAAAATGGGAAGATTGCGTTTGCTTTTCCGCCGCGGAATCAGTAATTTTTCATTTTCAGAGTTTTTTCATAATGAACAACGGTGTGATTATCAGTGCTTCCGGTTTCCAGGTCTTCTGATCTGGAGCCGGCTCTGGGTATCAGGAAATTGACCGCTTCGGCGGTCTTTTTTTTGTGTTTTTTTCGATAGTGTAAGCCTGGGTTTTTGTCATATTACGGTTAATTATTAAATCTCAAGGAGGACTGTTTTATGAAAATGTGTAACCTGAAAATGTGGCTTCCTAGCATGATCCTGGGACTCTCTCTTCTGGCAGCAGTGCCAGTCTCCGCGGATATTACTAATTCTGGTAGTACCCCCCCCGATAAAAACATCGAAATTAAGTAGTACAAATGATGCGGCTACGGATTCCCAGAACAGCGATGATTCAGGGAAAGTATATGATTTCAAAGATTCCAAGACATCCGGAGTAGTAACTGTCACCAAAACATGGGATGATAGTATATCTAATGACGAGCGATCGGTACCGGATGTTACAATCAGTACTGAGCGCTACCGCAAAAACCCTCTTGGGTATACCATCACTTATCACGGAAATGGTTTAACGTTCCCAGATGGTAGTACAGAAAACGAAATCCTTGTAAACAGTGCTGGACAAATTATTTCCGGACAATATAAAGAAATTGCATCTTCTGCAGGATGGTTTTCTGACAATAAACTCTCTTCTAAAGTAAAAGTCTCGGAAGCAGGAATTCCTGATGGAATTTCGTGTGATATGGATTTATATGCAACCGGAAAAACCTTTGTCATTAAAGCGGGCCCCAATTTTAATAAACTTATTCCTTCCTCAGCAACCTCTGTTGAGTTCTCTGATGAAATTATGCCTGCATCTACGCCCTTGGTTGATGTAGATGCAGACGGGGATGGAAGCGTAGTTGCATGGATGGACGGAACAGTAATGATTGTATCTTCTCAAATACCTGGACAAAATGTAATCGCAGCCAGTTCCTGTTACGAATTATTTTATCGAAAATCAAACTTAACCTCTATTAAAATGAGTAACTTCGACACCAGCAAAGTTAATTCAATGGAAAGTATGTTTTATGGTTGTTCCAAACTTAGAAGCCTTGACCTGACTCCTCTGGATACAAGCAGCTGTACTGATATGAGCGGTATGTTTTATGGTTGCTCCAAACTTACAGACCTTAATCTGACTTCTTTAAATACCAGTAATGTTAACAGTATGAACAATATGTTCGGAAGTTGTTCTAAAATTGCCGGGTTTGACTTAACCTCTTTTGATACCCATAATGTTACTAATATGTCATTTATGTTTAGTGACTGTTCCGCCCTAATTTGGTTAAATCTTAGTCCTTTCAGTACAGATAATGTTATTAATATGGATGGAATGTTTTATTCCTGTTCAACACTAATAGATCTTGAACTATCATCTTTTAATACCGCTAATGTCAAATCTATGGATCGGATGTTTTATGGCTGTAGTAAACTTACTGACTTGGATTTATCTTCCTTTAATACGAGTAATGTCACCAATATGTCTGCTATTTTTAGAGGCTGTTCTCGTCTAAAAGAATTAGATCTTAGTTCTTTTAATACAGGTATGTTACAAAAGGCAACTGGTATGTTTGGAGGATGTTCATCTTTGACTACATTGGATTTATCTATGTTAGATTTTAAAAATGTTTATCAAGTTTCAGACATGACTAAACAAGGTGGAAGCTATGGTGCTATGTTCGATAATTGTTCATCTTTAGTAAGCTTAAAGCTTCCTCAGTTTTCTGATATAATCACTAATTTTTCAGATATGTTCTGTAATTGTAGTAGTCTGACAAGTTTAGATTTAAGTTCAATGAATACAAGCAGAGCACTTTATATGTCAGATATGTTCGATGGTTGCAGAAGTCTCACAAGCCTTGACTTATCTTCTTTTGAGACCAGTCATGTCAGGGAAATGTCCTATATGTTTGCATTCTGTGATAAATTAACCAGTTTAAACATGTCATCTTTTGATACTGGCCGAGTTACAGATATGAATGGAATCTTTCAGAGTAGCCATAATCTTGCAAACTTAACTATCGGAGAAAACTTCGTTTTTGTTGGCTCAGAATATAACTTACCATCCGGAACCTGGTATGCATCCGACGGCACCGCCTACACCTCCGACGGTACCACTTGTACAATACCAAGCAACAAGGCCGATACATACACAAGGCGATAAATTTTTTCTCCGCAGAGAAACACGGCTTCCATCACCCTTTAAACACAGAAACATTCTCAAATCAGTGTTTTTGGAATAGCTTTTTTCGTACCAGTTTTTACAAGCTTTCAGTATCAGCTATAATACAACCATGAACAGAAAAAACTGTTCATACTCATTTTTGTTTTACCCCCTTCGTTTCAAGTCATCCGTGGCGTTCGGAATTTGCCGCGGATGACTTTTTTTACTCTGTATGGCGAGAAACGCGTTGCTTAAGGATAGGAAAGAACAAAAATGTTTTTCGTCATATTAAAAATAAACCTCTTTTTATATTACGCTAATATCATATTTTGTATATGATAGCAATCAGTTCTGAAAGAGCCTCAAAAAAAGTGAATTCGAATTCACTTTTTTGTCTCTCGTATATTAGTACATTTTATAAATTCAGACAAAAAACGGCCTACCAAAATGGCAAACCGGTGTATGAGAGTTAGTTTTCTACATTGTTTCTATCTGTCAAAATAATTCCCTTATATCTTGGAGAGGTACGTTCCAGTTCGTAACACTCGCCTTCCGGGGTAGGATACTGGCTTATGAAATCCCGGATCGTTTTCATTTCTTTACAGAAAAAGAAAGAATCTTCTTGTCTCTAAGTAAAGCATAGGCAGAGGGATAAATTGTAATAATAACTAAGCGTCAGTAGCGGGTGGAGTGGCCTCGGTATCCCCTACTGACATGAAATCAGTACAAAGCTGGTATCTTGACTGGTATGTTTAGCGTTCGTTTAAAATACCGACTATGTGTTGAAACAAAATATACTGGATTGCTACATTGGCAATAGTAACTCCGTGATTATCTACGATCAGCCGCGGAGAATTTTTTTATTCAAACATCCCACATTAGTAATATATTTTGATTTACGAAAAAGTGAATTCGAATTCACTTTTTTTGCTCATAAGACAAAATATTAATTTTTTATTAAGTTTTCAAAAAAAACGCAAAATAAATATTTTTTTCGTCATAGTATCTGCGCCGAGGCAGTGATGACCGAAAATAGGAAATAGGCTGACTGGAGAATCCTCGCCTGTATAACTTGGATTTCTTTTCATGAATATCTGTCAGGTCCGTTTTCAGGTGCATCTGCTGGCAAACAAAAATATTTTTTTATTCATATTAGTATTGCTGAAAAAACGATAACCGGAAAGCAGACAATAAACTGATCTTTTCAGCGTCAGGGTTTCTTTTTTTAAGAAATAATGCTCCAGCCCGTGAGCTGGATGTCTGTCGACCTTCGGTTTTCACAAATTTGTTTTTTATCCAAACGTATTTTAAACATATAAAAATCTTTCCGCAAGCATGAACGAAATTGCTGATAGCGAATGAAATTAGAAATAAGTAATAACGGTGAGTGGAGAAAATCGATATCCTCCGATAATTAACGTCTGTGCAATGCTGGCACACCTCTCAATACCGGATGTATCTAACAGTATTTGTATTAAACGGTATCCGAAAGAGCTATGCGGTCAAAGGCTTCGGAAGATGCTAAGGCACAAAAATGTGTATATATGAGATGTCACTCCTTTTAGCGGAGGGGCAGGAGCGTTTACCAAACACGCAAACCTGCCTGATGGGAAACGAGACATAATAACAACGTTAAGTGGTCGATCGAGCGGCAAGAAGTCGATGGGGTAGTGGAGAGAACAGTTCCGATCTTTCTGCTGTACCAAAGGGGTTGAAGCGGGCGCAAGACCTCAATAAGCCTAAGTGTGTAATCGCAGCGCATATGGTTAAATGTAGCGCTTGGAGGCAACTCGTCAATAGTGACGCGGAACCAGGACGGGATACACCCGTTACAGATTAGTATAATGCAGATGGAAACAGAGTAGTGTGAGGGGGGTTCCAATCGATTTCCGCTTTTACAGGGAATGAAGAGACCACACTACGCAGGTAATATATCTGCGGTATTATGCTGGCAGGGCTGCCTGCCACTATATCGGAACCATGGTGAGTGACCGACCGACGGTGGCGGAAGACATTCCGTAAGTCGTTCAAAAACGAACCGGGGCATAGAGATCCTCTAATCCAAAATCAAGGGGGAAAACTATGCCTCGGCTCGTTCATCTCCCTCTGGCTCTGGAAGGGGCCATCAAAGTTCATCTGATTTCAAAAATTCGTCATATTATCTACGAAACTTTATCCATTTCACAAAACTCAAGTTATTCACAAGGCTGGTTCATCAGTGATGTCGAAAACCCGTAGTACATCAGGAATCCTACAACACTTCTCTAATTCCTGTATTCCATCACCCAGCCCAGTCAGCTCCATAAGCTTCAGCACTTCCCCCCAGACAGCCAAGTAAAACCCAACCAGCAACCTCGACTCCTGAAAAAGTTGGAGAGGCCTGACGGGAGTACCAGGCTCTTTTTTTTATGCCCCAAGCAGAACTGGTGTTCCCTACAGTATTATACAGGTCACTACTATTTTCAGACAGCACAAATAGACAGAGGAGCTCTCTGCCTTAAAAAAATTTCATCTATAAACCAATGCATTATGGATGTCGAACAGATTTCATGAGCAGCTATACCTGATAATCAGGAGCAAATCATTCGCTACGCAGCCCTACACCGAATAAATGTAGTTTATCAGTAAAAGGATGCACTCCTCCTGATACAAGCATGTACCCGCTTATTACTTTTCGCAGCTTCCGCAGAGAACTTATCTGGTTCATGATCCATAAGAGCATGGTATGTCATATTATGCAGGTTTCCAACCGCATCAGACTTTTTATTCCTGGATGGTAAGATGTCCTCAATCTTTCGATGAAAGGATTGATCGACAGGCTAATCATATGTCTGCTTCCGCGGATATTCAAAAATCTTCGGTCTCAAAATCTGGAATCTGCATCTTAGGTAATAATCTGATTGCTCTTATCCATATCCTGTTTTAAAAATCATACCAATACCTCCATTTTTTATTGATATTTCCAATATGATAAAAAAAATAATTCTTTTTCACCGTTTTCGTCATATTGCAAGCGCTGACAAAACACTATATCTTGTGTATGCCATTTGTAAAAGATGCACAATTTCCGTACCAGATTTTGAGGCACACACAAGATATGGTATAATAAGCACATGAAAAATATTTTTAAAAAATTTTGGGAAAGTGAGGAAAACTGATGGAAATAATTACTGGAAAAATGAAGCATATCATCTTTCATAATGATGAGACAAACTACTATGTCCTCACTGTCGTTGCCGGGGATGAAGTATTTACGGCTACCGGCAGCTTCCATGGAATAGAAAAGAACATAAAAACCGACTTTTACGGTGAATGGGTAGAACATCCCAAATTTGGCAGGCAGTTCTCCTGCGGATACTGGGAGAAGGCCAAACCGGTCAATACAGAAGATATCGTGTCCTACCTTTCTGCCAAAACTGTTAAAGGGATCGGAAAGGTAACGGCGAAACGGATCGTTGATGCTTTTGGTGTGAATACATGGGATGTCCTTGATAATCATATTGAACGGCTTTTGGAGATCAAAGGGATCTCTCCTAAAAAGCTGGAACGCATAAAAGGCTCTTGGCAGGAGAACAGCATCCGCAGGATCGCTTTTGTGTTCCTGTTAAAATACGGGGTATCCTACAAGCTCGCAGATAAGATCTACCGGACTTATGAGGAAAAGACGATCACTATCATGTCCGCTAACCCATACAAGGCCGCGGATGATGTCAAGGGCATCGGATTCCCCACTGCGGATGAGATCGCAGAAAAAATGGGGATTGAGAAGAACTCACCTTTAAGGATAGAGAGCGGGATCAAGTACGCTTTGGAACAACTTGCCATGAAAGGACATGTTTTCGGTTACCGGGAGCAGGTCGTAAATGAAGCCATGGGAAAAGAAGTTCTGGACCTGCAGGACAAAAATCTTGTTTCCCTCACACTTTCGGATATGCTTGCCAAGAAAGACCTGGGATGTGAGATGGACTGTATCTACCTTCCGCAGCTTCTGAAAGCAGAAAACTACTGTGCTGAGAAATTAAAGAAACTGGCTTCTGTCCCCGCTGAAGACTACCTTTACCGCAGGATCTGGTATGAAAGACAGCGAAGCGGGAATCCGGATCTTTCCGTTGATGTATCCGGAATGGCAGAGGAACTGGGCATCCAGTATGATGATGTCCAGCTGTATGCGATCCGTACCGCAGCCGCATCAAAGGGCATGGTGCTTACCGGAGGCCCAGGTACCGGAAAAACAACCGTCACCCAGGGGATCATAGAGGTGTTTAAAAAATTCAAGCTGCACATCCTTCTCGCCGCACCTACGGGACGTGCCGCAAAGAGGGCTTCCGAATCCACAGGGATGGAAGCAAAAACGATCCACCGTCTGCTGGGCTACAGCGGCTCCGGAACTTTTGAACACAATGAGGAACACCCACTGGAGGGGGACATCCTGATCATTGATGAAAGTTCCATGATCGATCTCCGTCTGATGAGCAGCCTGTTAAAGGCTGTGCCGGAAAACATGCGTCTGATACTGATCGGGGATATCAACCAGCTGCCTTCCGTTGGTCCGGGTACCGTTTTGAAGGACATCATCGACAGCGGGGTGTTCCCGGTCGTCCGGCTGACTAAGATCTTCCGTCAGGCCGCAGAGAGCCACATCATTACCAATGCCCACAGGATCAATGACGGTCTCTTTCCGGTGATCGACGATTCGGATCCCAAAAATGATTTCTTTTTGGATATGATGGACAAAAAAGGGGAAAAGCTGGAAGCCTCAGAGATCGCAGAGCGGACGGCACAGGCTATTATAAAGCTTTTGACGGATACGATCCCAAATATATACCATATCCAGCCTAAGGACATCCAGATCCTTGCCCCCATGAGGAACGGCAGTGCCGGAACAATAGCCCTGAACAAACTTGCACAGGAAGCTTTGAACCCGGAGGGCCCGACCATTGCCTTTGAAGGATATTCATACAGGAAAGGAGACCGTGTCATCCAGACGAAGAACGACTATGAGAAAGGTGTGTTTAATGGCGATATCGGGTATATCGTAGCGGTAAATACAGAGAAGGAACTTCTGAAAGTCGAATTCCTTGATACGGACAAACAGGAAACGGATAGCAAATTCTGGCTGGATTATTGGGATATGGATGAGGAGGACGAAGAGGAGGATGAAGGAATAGGAGCCCATGGCCCAAACCCTTACGTGACTTATTCCCGGAACGACCTTGAAAACCTGGATCCTGCCTATGCGATCACGATCCATAAATCACAGGGTTCCGAGTTTCCTGCTGTGATCATGCCGTTTTTGAACAGCCACTTTGTCATGCTGGAAAGAAACCTCCTGTATACCGGCGTCACACGTGCAAAGAAATACCTGTTCCTGGAGGGACAGCGGAATGCGATATACAAAGCAGTAAAAACAATCTCCATGCTTTCAAGGAACTCTAATCTGAGGTCGAAGCTGCAGGGAGATTTTGGACAGATTTCCTTCTTTGGAGAAAATATGGGATTGTATTAAGGCCATCCGCGGATGGTCTTTTTTTTTGCGGTTTCTGCTCATATGTGGTAATATTCTCGTATGAAAACAACTGGCTTCCATATCATAGTATCCTGACTGTACATACGAAAGGAGAACAGATATGGCGATCGATAATTTTTGCGAAGGAAAGAATATGGAAGAATACGAAGTACTCAAAAAAGCTGCTGCGGAATTAAACGAGATCATGCATGCAGCCCACATCAATGCTTCCGACCGGGCAGTCTATGCCAGCGGAATGCTTCTGGCGATGCATGTGCTGACCCCGGATTCTCTGTACGCTACAGAGGATACCGCCAGCCACTATATATACAGGCATCTGATGGACTTCTTAAAAGACCAGCTTTCCCCAGAGATGTATCAGATGACAGCAAGAGAGTTTCAGGTACTGACATCTGATCCGGAAAGAGACAGATACCTTGACAAGCTACATAAGAGCTACACACAGTATATCTTTTGTTTCATCTACCAGAATATCTTCCGGCTCTCTGACGGAATGGATTCCATAGGGGAACTTTTCGGGGAGTTTCTGAAATATACGGTACAGATGGCAACGGAAAACGGCAAAGTACTGACTCCCTCCTACATCAGCCATCTCATGGCAAAATTGATCCATGTGAAAGATACAGACGAAGTATTGGATGTCTGCGCAGGCAGTGGAGGGATGCTGGTAGCTGCTTATGATGAAATGCGCTCCAGTAATCCGGGTATTCAGTTAAAGAAAGACCAGCTGCGGGGGATTGAGATCAATCCGCGGATGGCAGCCCTTGCAGTATCCAATATGATCCTCAGGGGAATCTCTGCGGAAGCAGTCGTCCTGGGCAACACATTTCTGTATTCGGAGAATAAGAAATATGATAAGCTCCTCATCAACCCGGATTTTACCTGCGAGGAAAACGGGCTCCCGTTCCTTTCTTATGGACTGGACATGTTAAAAGAAGGCGGGGAAGGTGCAGTGATCATCCAGGACAGTGCCGGAGGCGGCATGGCATCTGTATCAGCCAGAGAAATACTGGCACATCATACACTGCTGTGCAGTATCAAGATGCCAATAGACCTGTTTTCCCCCAATGCAAAGGTACAGACAAGCATCTACCTTTTCCGAGCCCATATTCCGCATGATTTCCAGAAAAACGTGCTGTTTGTTGATTTCCGCAATGACGGATGTAAGAGAACAAAACGCGGCTTTAAATATAGCAGGGATGTCTGGAGACTATACTCTGATCTGGTAAAAACCTGTAAAGAAAAGAGGGTGTATCCGGGGATCCCGGTCATCCTTGATCAGATCACAGATTCCGGATGTGACTGGAATTATGAATCACATTTAAAGATCGATGGAAAAGTAACAAAGAAAGATCTTTCCTCTGAGGTGGCAAATGCCCTGCTGGAGAAGATCAAAGACCTTCTCAAACCAGAGGGTGATGGGGAGATTTCTGCGGATAGGAAGCTGTTTTCCATAGAGGAGCTGTTTGAGGTACAGAACAGTATCTATTACCGCGGAGTGCCGGAAGCCGATCTGTATAATGCAGACGGAACAGTGCCGGTGATCACAAATACAGCCTTAAATAACGGGGTAAAAGGATACAGCAGACTAGAAGCCTGTAACAAAGGAAATGTGATCACGTTGAGTGATACCATCGGCGGCAGTCCTGTTTTCTACCAGGAAAAGGATTTCATCGGGTTTGCACACTTAAAGATGCTGATCCCCAAAAAGAATACACTGCCTGATTTTGACGGGCTTGTTGGAAGATATATCGCTGTTTCCATAAGGAAATCCATTTCCGGCAGATACAACTACACCACAAAACTGAACACTGGAAATATCCTGAGGACCAAGATCTCTCTTCCATGTAAGGATGGTCTGGTGGACACGGATTTCATCAGAAAGATTATGACAGAAGAGCAGAAGAGGAGTGCCGGTCTGGTGCTGGACTATCTGAGATCTTTTTCGGAACAATAATGACTACAGATGAGATTACAACTAATCAACATAAGGAGATATTTATGAAGAAAAAATCACGTTTAATGCTTTTGGTTTCATTCATATTCATGGTCTGTTTATCCGGCTGTGCAAAATGGCAGTCCGTCATCAATGACCTGCATGGTTCTTTGATAGGAAACAGCTATTCCATCTATACCTATGACAACTATGGCAGCCAGACACTCAAAACATCCGGGAATAAGATCAGTATTACCGGAAACAAGATTGAAACCACAAGCTTTGACAGTGAGGGAAAAACGATCACCGGCTATGATTTGTCTTCGGTCATCACCATCACCATTGATGGAAAAGAGATTGAAAACTGCGGGGATACCTGCATCTTTGTCCAGAAAGGACTGGAACCGGAAGTCGACTTTTCCCTGGAAGAGATCAGCAGCAATGGAGGAGGAAGCCCTGCATCCATTGCCCGTGTATTAAACAAATATAAGATGATGTTAGAATATAAATAGTACAAAATAAACATGACCATTTTCAATAAATATTATATGATAGTCATAGATCAAGAGAGGAGAATGGTTATGGCAAGAGGTACAAGGTATTCACAAGAGTTTAAGGAAGATGCAGTAAGATATCGGTTGGAGCATCCTGAGATTGCGCTTCGTAAGTGTGCTGAAAATCTTGGAATTAGTGAATCAGCACTAAAGACTTGGATGAAATCAGCAAAGGAACATGAAGGAACTGTTCCTACTCGTGGTTCAGGCAATTACGCAAGTGATGAAGCAAAAGAAATCGCACGTCTGCAACGAGAATTACGCGATACAAAGGATGCACTTGAAGTGTTAAAAAAAGCAATCGGTATTCTGGGAAAATGACAAAAACTCTTTACGCTGCTACATCTAAATATGTAGAAGAAATTAACAACCTGCCTGTGAAACGTCAAGTTTCTGTCAGCGGGATACTGAAAAAATTGGACGTTTCACGATCTGGTTATAATGCATGGAAGAAGCGGGTTCCTTCGGACACGTCTATTCGTCGAACTGTTTTAAAAGAAAAAATCCAAAAGATTTATGATGATTCACATCAAAACTATGGTGCTCCTAAAATTGCAGCTGAATTGCGGAAATCCGGAGAAACTATTACTGAAAAAACAGTGGGAAATTATATGCGTCAAATGGGAATAAAAGCGCAATGGATCAAACCGTATACTCAAACAACCATTGATTCTGATCTAAGCCAGAAACTAAAAAATATTTTGAACGAAAAATTTAATCCAGAACATCCAGATGCTGTATGGTGCTCAGATATCACTTATATTTGGACATATGAAGGATTTGTATATCTTACCAGTATTATGGATCTATATTCCAGAAAAATCATTTCCTGGGTACTAAGTGAGACGCTGGAGGCATCTCATGTAGTAAAATGTATTGAAAAGGCAAAACAGTCCAGACATATTGAAAATCCGCTTATTTTTCATTGTGACAGAGGATGTCAATATGTATCAGAAGCATTTCACAAGGCAACGGAAGGAATGATTCACAGCTATTCCAAGAAGGCTTATCCTTGGGACAATGCTTGCATAGAATCGTTCCATGCCCTTTTAAAACGAGAGTGGATTAATCGTTTCAAAATTTTCAATTATACTCATGCATATAAATTGATTTTTGAATATATCGAGACGTTCTACAACACCGTCCGTATTCATAGTCATTGTGGATATTTATCTCCAAATGAATATGAGGAACAATATCTAAAAAATCTGGAAACGACTGTAACAAGCTTAGCAAGTTAACAATTACATAAAAAGAGAAAATTGGTTGTATTTAATTTGTACTTTTTCTTGACATAAGACCAAGAATGATTTTGGTAAATCCCGTGTAGTGGTCATCAAATCCCAGTTAGGACAGCCCATAGCGGCTTTTTCCGGGGATGACGTATACTGGGAAGTTCCGGAAGACCTTCCAAAAATGACCAAACTCATGATTGACGGCAAAGCCTTGTATATCCATCGGGCAAATTACCAGATTGTCGATAAGGCTCTCCTGTAGCCTATTGTAATTACAGTTTTTTTTCGATATACTATATATAACAGAGTTGCCTGATGCCATACGGCATTGGGGACCAGGCTGAGACTCGGGCTCAGCCTTTTTTTTCTTTAAAACAGAGGTGATAATATGGTAAAGAAGTGCATTATCTGCGGAAAAGAATTTCAGGGTAAAAGTAACAGCTCTCGGTATTGTTCTGATGAATGCCGAAATACTCCTCTGTACACAGATGAGATAAATGGAGAACAGTACGGACATCTGACTGTCACAAATGCGTTCAGAAAAAAAAGTAAACTCTACGCTGTCTGCAAATGCAGCTGCGGAAATGTCTGTACAGTTCGGTATGACAGTTTATTATCCGGGAAACTATTTCCTGCGGATGCGTAAATAAAAAGAACCTTATACAACCTTTAGATCTGACAAGTAAAGCAAATAAATATGGATGCACCGCCATCAAGCAGTTAAAGAAGCATTCAGACAGTTATTTTGGGCTGTGTAAATGCAGCTGCGGAAAAGAGTTCGTCGTGCTTGCCAAAAACTTTCCAAAGGTAAAATCCTGCGGATGTGCTCAAGAGGAGGCAAGAAAAACCAATATGAAGAAAGCCAGTAAAGTATATCTTAATGGATGCGTAGAAAACACCTCTGTTTATTCTATCAAGCTAAAAAAGATGTTAAAGAATAACACCTCTGGCGTAAGAGGTGTAACATTTGATAAAGCTAGCCAAAAATGGAAAGCTCAAATTGTGTTTAAAGGAAGAAACTATTATCTTGGAAGATACATAAACAAGGAAGATTCCATAAGAGCCCGGAAAATGGCGGAGGAAGCCATGTTTGGCAATTTTCTTAAATGGTTTCAGGATACGTACCCAGATAGATGGAAAAGAATGACGAATACAGATTCTTTAAATATGAAATAATGGTATCAAAAACAATGGGGAAAGGTGCGGAAACTGAATCTTTTGATTCCACTAAGAAATAAAGAGACCCTTTTTGGAAGTATAGGATAAAAAAGAAACTTTAAACTATTCGTCAAACACTACTTTTACGAATAGATTAATATACCACATTTTATAATATTGTATATTTTGCTTTCTTTATAATTTTTCATATAAATTAATACGCATATCAAATGATGGTCATCCAGAACCATTTTTTTTCTTGTCAATATATGAATAACATTTCCCTGTCGAATTAAGGTTAAATCGACAAGTATTTTATAATAAATATATTGTCGATTTAACCTGAGATGAGGGAATGTTGATTTTTGAAAGCAGCAATTTCCGCTACTTTTTGTATATTTGCGCAGAACTTTCCCCCATTTCCGGTTTATTTTTTTAATTCAGAGTTTGGTGAAAGTAGAGCATTTTAAGCTGAGTTAGGGGAAAGTAGAATATTTTAAGCTAACATGGAGGAAAGTAGAATATTATTGAACTATATGGGTTAATCTTTTTTTCAAAAACCAAAAACAAGGTTATAAAAATAGAAAAAAATCTAAAAAACATTACATTTTCCATTTTATTTTGCATACTATTAGTGCAGATAATATTTTAACCTTTAAGATACAGAAGCCAGCGACAGAAACCAGCAAAAGTGCTAAAATTGCACATTTCTGGCTTCTGTATTTTTTTGAAATATTTTTTTCAAAAAGTGTTACACTTTTTAAATTATTTTGCATACTATTATTAGACGGGAAACCGTTAATACTTTTTTTCAAATTGACATCGAGTTACAGGAATCAGTAGTAATAACATACAGCAAAGTCCTCCTTGATTGATGATGCCGAAAGATGTTAGAGAGGTAATGACACTTTCTGGCGGTCAATTTTCTTTGCTGTACTGTTTCTGATTCCTGTAACTATTTTTATGCACATCTTAAAAGATTTCAAGCCAAAAATCCCGGCAAAATTTCATTCCAATTCTCTTTTGAAAAAATGTTATTTTTTTCTTTTCATTTTGCATAATAAATATAGCGGTAAGAATATGCCGTGTAAAGCAGGCGGGGTTCCGTCATGCAAAAAATATCAAATTGCATCGGATACAAGGTTTGCTGGATATCTATTCGAAGCCTTGCTCCGGATAGAAACTCCTCCAATCCTTAAAGAGTTATGCGATTAACCTCATTCGCTGGAAGCGAAAATATAATAAACAAGGAGGAGTGGGACGATGAACAATTTGATGAAACGAATTATGTCTGTAGCAATGGCTGCCATTACTACAACATCACCTATACTGTCTTCATATACGGTATATGCAAGTGATATCACAGTAAACGATGATGGAACAGTAACTCAGATATCAACATCAACTGACAGCAGCACGAGCGAAGCAGACGAAACCAAATTTTTATTCATTAAGCTGAATACAGCCGGAGGTAAGGTTGTACTTAATGAAGGTGAAGACCAGGAACAGCGAATCCGCCTGGATAAAAAAACGGATGGTGCAGAGTATATAGATGTGTATGACAAAAATGATGTACTTATCTCATCAGAAAGTACAAAAGATAATGGATATACATATGTATATGAAGCAAAAATTGACGATGCCGTCAATGTGAAGGCAAAGGCAGACGACGGTTATACAATCAAACTGTATGAACTGACTGACGATTCTTCCGGAACCGAAATCGCTGAAGATGTGGGATTTGACGCAGGAAACAAAGTAGAGGCTTTTAAGTATCCGGTATTTATGGAATATGATAAGACCATAAAGATTGGATTTGAAAGGAAAGAATCTGCTGAGGATATTGCGGAGGATTTGAGCGTTGATGATGATGCTGGAAAAGATAAGACTGGCGAGCAAAGTAAGGTTGAGGCAGCCGAAGGTAAAGCTGAAGGCGAAAATAAAATTGGAAAGAAAGATGAGTCTGAGTCTATAAAGGCTGAAGATGTAAATGCAGATGACAGTGACAAAAAGCAGGACGGCGCAGATTCTGATGAGGAATCAGAGAATGAAGACCTAACTGTTGATTTTGCCGGTGCTGAAGTCAAAGATGAGGGCGAAGTCGTTGATGACTTCGAGAGTTCTGAAGTAGAGGCAGGAGCCGAAGCCGAAGCTGAAGGTAAAGGTAAAGACCTTACTATTGATAGTAGCAAAGATGTAAATGTTGACGATGTGGAATCTGATATCGAAAATGCAGAGATGAATGCAGATTCTGCTGAAGGTGGCACTGATGTAAATGTGAATGATGATGTGGATGTTGACGCAAAAGACGATGAAAAAAGCGTAGAAGACATTGGCATTAAAGAGCCTGACGTAAACGCCGAAGAAACAACAAAATCTGGCGAACATTTCACTGAAGTTTCTAATGAAATCTCTTCCCTTGATGCAGATTTATTTTCATCTGCAAGACTTGTTATTATGACAGGGAATGCGGACAGTATCGTTGATACTGAGCATATTATTGCAAATTACGATAACATCTATCTGATGCAGTACTCAACAGTAGAGCAGGCAATGACAGCTTATCTGTATTACAGTTATAATGCTTCAACAGGAGTAATTGATGCGGTAGAGCCTGATGCCCCAATAGAAGCTGCAGGTGAAGAAGCGATAGATGGCACAACTCCAATTGAAGAGACCAGCATCCCTGTAACAGAAGAAGCAAATCCAATAAACGCAATTGAAGAAGCTCCGATGGCACAGACAGAAGACTCAAAGAATGTTATCGCCCTGATTGATACCGGTGTATCTGAAAGCGCAAACGTCATCGACAGAATATCACTGATTGGTGATGAACTGGAAGGCAATGGGCATGGAGATAAAATGCTTCATGCGATTGTCGGACAAAACGCAAATGCAAATGTATTGTCTATCAGAACAATGGGCAATGATGGACGAGGTACTGTATCGAGTATCATAGCTGGTATGGAGTATGCTTTGAATCACAATGTAAGCATTATCAATTTATCATTAGCTTCAAAAACAAACATGGCAAACAGTGTGTTAGCTGCTGAGATTGAAAAAGCAGTAAACGCCGGAGTACAGGTTGTCGGAGCGGCAGGTAATAATAATGCTGACGTAAAAGATTATATGCCTGGCTCTGTTAGTTCAGCATTGATTATCGGTGCAGCTAATGAAGATGGAACTAAACTACAAAGTTCTAACTATGGTGATACTGTAGATTACAATGTTGTTGCTGAGTCTACATCAGAAGCAGCTGCGAAATTCTCTGGATTTATGTCTACAGGCATTGATATCATGTCTGTAATTAACGTTGGAGGACTAATCTATCAGACAGATTATGAAGCAATGATGAAACCAGAGACGCCTTCTCCAAGCCCTGATGTTGACGATAAAGATATCCCGGAAACAGAGCCAGAGGATGCGCCATGGGTCATTGGAGATTATCCTGAAGCGTATACAACAGAATACGAGGATGAAAAAATATACACCCGAGATGTTACATACGATTTCATTCATTATAATCCGTACGATGATAATGTAACTATAACTTGTGACACCCCTGATGTTACTGCTGATTTTACTAAGGATGCTGTAGTAGAGTATTCATATTCATGTAAACTGAATGACAATCCTGATTATCGATGGACATTAGACGTTATCTTTACAATGGTCAATGATAAAGAGATGGCAACAGCTTATTCTAAAGACATTGATAAGATTTTCCCGTCTGTTATATGTCAGGAACGTAATAAAGGTTATGGTGGAATCGTTCCGGAGCATGTTGGAGACACAGTTGAAGGACGAAGCTTTAATGTTCTCGCTGATACAGAAGACTTTGATGTAGAAGGCTTGATTCAGGATTATAATCCTCATACATTTAAAATCAACAGCGTTGACATGAATGGTTTTGATATCCATACACCGGGTACTTACACTGTAACTTATGAAATGTCATATTTTATGTATTTTAACTATACATGGTTTGTGAGAGATACTATCAATGTTATTGACCCTGATGATTTAGAGCCAGGTATATATCTGACATCAAAAGAATCCACACTGTTATTTACAACTGGTGATGGTGTATCCCGTGGTTATGGAGAATTTATAAAAGCAGACGAACAAACTGTTTATACCTTATCTTCTGTATCCGAAGAATACACGGCAGGTATTGTAAGTTCTGACTCTGATATTAATGCTTCAGAATATAGCACTATTACAGATATTGACGCAAAGTTAAAATCTTTAAAAATCACAGTTCCTGATGTAGACCACGTGGTTGTATTCTCTTTGGAGCGCCCTGGATACTCTGCACTAAAGGTATTTGCTGGTGGTGGATGGAAACCACCAACATTATCTGAAGGACAGATGGCAGATTTAAAAGATTTTGATGCTTATGAGCAGGAATTGTTAAAAATGTCTGATGAAGACTTGGATGAATATATGGAAGTTGCGGCATCCGGATACAAAACAGTAGCACACGTTACTGATACCTGTAAGGCAACAACCGGAACAGATTATCAGGGAATGGGAACAAGCTGGGGTAGAGCTCATCTTTACGATAAGAGACAGTTTATTTACAACTGGGTTAAGAAACAAGGGTATACAATGGATATCAATGATATTTGTGATATCGATATTTCATGTATCTCCGGCTATGACTATAAGAGCTGGCCTGCGAATACTAATGTAACATGCAAACTTGATATTTATGTACAGGTTAATGAAGAAAAGAAGTCATTCCGAGTTCGCGTTGTGGTTACTGCAGACAGGGGCTCAGCATACCAGGTATTTAAAGGAACTGATTATTATTCCGCTGATGCAGATACCGGATGGATTGTTGTCCGCAAACGTATGGCAGATGCAGAACTGGCAGATTTTACAAACCTGATTGGTGACTTATATACAACGTTTACTGTGTATACGGATTCAGCATGCAAAGATGTGTATAAAGTTTTACGTATTAACGCAAAAGAAGTTGACCCAACTGATGGATATGTGTCTTATAAGGTAAGAGCAAAAGCAGATGTCGATAACTACTGGGTGAAAGAAACTTATACGATTAACGGAACCGTTTATAATGAGGAGGTTTATGGCCCGATTCCAGTTATCAAAGGTAAAGATGCTGATGTCGGAGCTATCTTAAAAGATGATTCAAGATATCACAATATCGGAAAAACTGGATGGATTTATAACAAACCATTTTATTTCACCGGTGACATTTTGGTAAAAAAAGGTGCTGGAAACAAAAACCTTGAAGGTGCTGTATTCCGTGTGCAGTACAGTGAAAAGAATTTTAACAGTTTTACATCCAAACGAACATGGTATTTAAAAACCGACAGTAAAGGAAAACTGAAATTTGATAATGACCATTATCTGAAAACATGGACAGACGAAAAAGGTTCTGTACATAAGAGCGGTGCCTTACTGCAGCGTACATCCAACGGAACATATGCTTTACCGATAGGATATTTAAGAGTAAAAGAAATGCAGGCTCCTAAGGGTTATGCCTTGAACAAAAACACCTTTGATATTGAGCTGAAATCAACTTCTGTCACAAACATTAAACTGGTTACATATGTGGATGGCAAGCAGGAAACCCTGAATGTTATCGACCCTACACTTGATAAAAAATGGACAGCTCAGGTAAAACTTAAAAAGATTGATGAAAATGGAAAAGGATTAAAAGGGGCTATATTTGGCGTTTATGACAATGAGTCATGCACAGGAGAACCGATAGGACAATTAGAATCAGAAGATAATGGAGAAACAGGTATACTTCTAATAGACAATATTCCATGGGATAACGAAACTTATACTGTGTATTGTCGAGAGAAAGAAGCCCCATCTGGATATTCACTTACTGATGAAAAATTCAGCATAACATTTAAACGCGCAGATTTTGAAGAATTGTACGCAAAAGACCCTGATACTAAAGGAAAGCTAGAATACTTTGGGAAAGAATCCGGTATTCCAAATGAAAAAGGATGGACCGTCAGAGTTAATGCCAAAAAAATAGACAATAATAAAAAGGGACTTGCTGATGCAGAATTTACAGTCTATAAAATGATAGAAAGTGGAACTGTTACCCAGCCAGATGGTGCCATTAGCAATGCACAGCTTAAAGAAGTTGGAAAGCTTGTTTCTGGAGAAGACGGCATAACAAATGAATTAAGTATTGGTATAAGCGACAAAGAAACAAAAGTTAAATTGCTTTGCAGGGAAACAAAAGCGCCTGAGGGGTTTGCTATTAGCAAAGAAAGTGCGCAGGGATACATCCTTACATTTGAAAAAACAGCATTTGATGCTTTATATAAAACAGACAAAAACACAAAAGGAGAATTAAAGACTTTTGGCCCGGCAGATGGTATTGAAAACCTTAAAGGAACGCCAACCCCAACTCCTGTAATCACACAACCCCCAACACCAGAACCGCCAACAGGGTCAGGACTGCATATCAAAAAAGTATCAAAAGCTCCTGAAGATGTTATGGCTTTAAATAGTTACACATTAAAAGGTGCTGTATTCAGAGTGACATCAAGCCGAGATGGTGATATGGGAACGTTAACGACAGATGAATCTGGATATACAAATACATTAACACTTCCGGACAATAGTACAAAAGAATGGGTTCCCGCAGCTACAGATAAAGACGGTAATGTGACACGTCCTGGATACTGGCAGATAAATGAAGTAACCACTACATATTACATTTCGGAAATAACACCTCCGAATTATCACGAGAATAACTATCAGAGACAGTCCATAACTGTTACAATGCCTAAAGATGCAGATACAACCTTTGAAGTAACATTCGAAGATGTTCCAAAATTCAATAAAGGAAGTTCTCTTGACATTGAGAAACTTGGAGTCAAAGGAGAACCTATTGAAGGAGTCGTCTTTAAAGTAGAATATTTTGATGGTGAAGATGATAGTGATGACCCTGTAAGGACATGGCATATTAAGACAAAAAAAGATGGCCATGCAAAGCTCGATAACTCATATCTCGACCCAAGCCAGTCAAGTGACTCATTTTATGTGTATGATGGGAATATTGTAATTCCAATTGGAGGCTATCTAAAGATAACAGAGGAAGCTGCTCCGGCTGAATATGTCCTTGATGACACCCCGATAGGAGTAAAAACTGTAGAAGGCGCAGATTTTAAATTTACTTATGCAAATAATAAAGCATGGTATAACGAACTGCAAAGATGCCGTGTAGATTTGCAGAAGTTTAGAGCAGATGGGACAACACCAATTGCCGGCGTTGAATTTGAAATCAAATTCCTTGAGGCGGCAATACAGCCGACATCCAAGAAACACCCGAATTTCAGGAGACTTTTAAATGTAGGAGAAACGACAGTCCGTCACACGGATTCTGAAGGAAAAGTATTTTTCGACAACCTTGACCAGGGAACTTATCAGATAACTGAGATTAAGACAGAACCTGAAAATGCACTGTTGAAAGAGCCTATTATATTGACGCTACCATTCACAATGACGCGAGATGAAGCCATACAATATGGCAATGTTGATTTTTCTTCTGCAAAAGAAGATATAGGATATACAAATAAATGGTATTTTTATAGCTGTAAATATGACATTACCAATAATGCAATCTTCAAAATGCCAATGACTGGTGATGACGGTAAATGGACATATGGTTTCATTGGTTTCGGAATGGCTACTGCACTTATAACTACATGGCTCGTTTACGAAACAAAAAATAAAAAGACCAAAAAGCGTAAACATAAAAAATGAACGTAAAAAATAAGAGAGTATCCTGCCCGCAATTTGCGGGCAGGATACTCTCCATTTTTATGTTAATTAATCGGTTCCCATATTGCTTTTATTTTTGTGTTAATTGTAATGCGCATTCCTGGTATATTATCTCCATACCAAGACCATCCTGAAAGCTTATAACCAGCTCTTGTTGGTTGTGGCACATCAGATGCAAAAGATATATGGAATTTGTAAGGAAATTGAATTAAACAAGTAGTACTTCCATCAGAAAAATTTCCGCCATTAGCATCAATTGTTAATGTACATTTTTTATCAACGTTATTGTCTGCAAAATCTTGCGCCCAGAAATATACTCCCGCATCGTTCTGATAAATTCCCACTCCGATATAAAAAGATGCTTTTGTTAATATTGCAGTTCTATGTCCTGGACTATTCATCCACCCCTCAACTACATCTTGGGGTGTCGCATATCCCATCGCAATATTCTCACCTGTACTTCCTCCAGCTCCTGCTTCATATGTTGCTGTGCTGGAATCAGTTCCATTAGGTCTTGTATGAGAAAAAAGTGTGTTAAGTTCTTTTGCTCTTACCATAGCTGCCTGCTGGAGTTTTTCATGATACTGAAGAGGCGCAGAACCAACTTTTGCTCGTTCGATATTTACAAGTCTGATAACTTCCTGTGCCATCTGATTAATCTCTGCAGCATTTGGTCTATGTGTAGGTTCTGGTGTAGGTACTTCTGGTTCAGGAGTGACTGTTGGCTGTGGCTTTTCAGTTGGTTTTGGATTGTCCGGTTTTTCGGTAGGCTTTGGCGTAATAATAGGTGTGTAGCTGTTTACATATACTTCCACGCCATATTTATTATATGGGCCATAAGCCTTTGTTTTGCTGTAGTAACTGCGGACAGTATAATAATTATCATGCTTTGCAACAGGCTGTGTATCTGTATATTGATTGTCTGATACAGTTGCTATCTTAACCCATTTTCCGTTTTCTGATGTTTTGCGGTAAATAATATATTTATCAGCGCCGTTCCCTTTATTCCAGTCAATATTTACAACACCATTTTTTACAGCAACTGAAATACATGTAGCCGGTTTTGGATTAGTTTTAGCAAGTAATCCTTCGGAATTGTATTTGCCATATTTTTTGGTTTTCTTGCTATACGCTTTAACTGTATATACATACTTTTGACCAACCACAATTGGATATTTACTGGAAGAGGTGTGAGTGTAACTGGATTTTTTATTATCCAGTGATTTCACTTTAATCCACTTACCGCTTCCGGCTTTTTTGTAGTATACGATGTAATTCGTAGCTCCAGAAGTTTTTTTCCACTTGATATTAATTTTATTGTAATCAGTGGCTTTGATACTTGACAACTTAACCGTTCCTGGCTTGGCTGCCGCCTGCACTGAAATCTGCGCAATGCTGAAGGAGAGCAGGAGCGCGGCGAAAATTGCAAGTATCTGGTAAAAATATTTCTTGATATTTGTTTCTTTCATATATAACTACCTCCATTTTTTATTTTTTCTTTGTATATATTTTACTGTATACAAGAGTATTTTGCAAATTTTTTATGATATGTTGTAATATCATTATTTTCCGCAAAAATTTTTACCGTCAACATTAATATGCTGAAAAACTAAGCTGATGATATATTTTTTTCGGATTTATTACACATATTGCATAAGACATAGTGGCTGATTGATTTTTTCGTGTTATACTATAAAAATAGGAGGTGCGCCATGAATAAATATATTGAATTGCTTATGCGATATTTAGTTCTTGAATGTGCTTGCGTGACGAGCAGAACCGGAAAAAATGGTGGAATTTATGAATATGTACAGTGCGAATTTGCTTATAATTCATGTCGATTGGAAGGCGGTGAATTATCAAAGAAAAATGTATGCAATATGTATGAACATGGAATTATTTATGCAGATGAGCAAGAACAAATCTTCAGAGCCGAAGATATAATTGCAGTTAATGGGCATTTTGCAGCATTAAAATATGCAATTAGCAATTGTATGGGATACCATATAGGAATATCGCAGCAAGACATAAAAGAAATACATAGATTGTTATATTGTGGATACAATATGCAGATAGGCCATGATTTTTCTGAATTAACATCTAAAGTTCCCTGCAATCTGAAAGACATTTCAGATTATCATGCAGAATGGTTAAAACAAGGCAGGGATTCCAAAGTAGCAAGAATTATTACTTTTATCCAATGTCTGAATGCCAATATTGTACCATTCATCATCCATGAAGAAAATAAGACGGAATACGAAAGCAGTTGTAAAAAAATAACAAGCATGGAGGCTTTCTTCGAAAAAGAGCAGCTACGTTTTTATGAGGAAACAAAACCAATGATTATAGACCTTATATGACATATACGACAATTATCTGTAAAAAACTCAATAATAAGCTACCGTTCAACTTACACCATATAATTAACCGTTCTGAAAATTCAGACGGTTTTTATTTTTACAAAAAGTATATTTTTAATTGTATATTTTTAATATTTATGTTAAAATATTAAAAATATACAATATTTATAATATTCATTATAATCAAATATTTTCTAAGTAAATTGATTTTTGTTCCCATATTAATCTATTTTTCAGGTATCTTTTTATACCTCATAACCCCAAAATCCTAATAAACAAATTATCAAATTTTTACAATCCCCAATTATCCGAGAGTTCCATCATCAGCCACTTATCTGGGAGGTGCCAAATGAACTACAAATTTACAACACCTATTGAAATGCCACGCAGCACACATTATGGAAACAATTACTGGATATTTGAGAGCAGAAAGCTTCATCGGCGTGTAACTGCCTATTCTAATCTTGAATATGAAAACCTTCTTACACTGGAAATGAATCCAGAGGTTGTATATTATTGCGAACAGCCATGTTCTACTACGGTATTTGTTGGCGGAAAAGAATATAAGACAATTTTTGATGTATACGTTGTATACAAAAATGGAAGAGAAGAGTTTCAGGAAGTAAAATATCAACAGGAACTGGACTCTGACTCTGCAAAAGGAAAACGCAGTCAGAAGCAGATAGGAATTCAGAAAATGTGGTGTATCCAAAATAATTTTCAATACGCTTTACGTACAGATAATGATATTGAAAAAGGCCAGCATTTTATCCGCAATCTGTCAGTGCTGTCTGCTAAGTCCAGAAGGTTTCATGTTACTTCCACGGAAGCAGATAAAGCCATTATCTCATATCTTTCAAGATTACAAAAAACGACGATAGGATTGCTGTCTGAAAGTGGAAGGTTTGAACCGAATAAGACTCTTGATTATCTGTCAGACCTCTATTACAGAGGAATTATTCGATTTGAAGATATCTGTAACGATTGTCTCAACAATAAAACGGAGGTAATATTCTGTGGCAGCTAAAAAATACAATATACACGACCTGCAAAGTTTACGCCAACAATGGCAGGAAATTGCAATAGAAGCAATTCCTGAAAAGAATAGAAATTTATACAAAAAGCGAAAAGAAGCTGTGGATATGTACATTGATGGATATGGCTTATTAGATATAGAAAGAATAACCGGAATTTCGCAAAAACACATATCTACATTTATTAAAAAATGCCTTATTACTTCACAAAATGAAATGTATGGATATCAGGCACTTATACCAAATGTGAAACTTGGAAAATCACATTCCGTAGGGCGATTTTTACAATTATTAGAACAATATCCAAGTTTATCAGAATTTATTACCGGAAATTATTTCGGGAACAAAAAATATACTTTAGAAAAAAATATGAATCTAACGACCCTTCATGAAAAGTTCCTTGCTGAATGCCTGAGGCTCGGGATACAACAGCACGAATATCCATTCAACACGGCGAACCGGGGATATGTTTCTTTGTGTAAATATGTCCGGAAGATTACCCTTGAAGATATTAACAAACAAGCGGTCCGAGAAAACAAAAATAACAGACAAAAGCTTCGTTCTACAGGTATAGGAAAGCGATATACAGCAAACACACTTTTTCCATTTGATGTTGTGCAAATAGACGGTCATGTTCTGGATTTAATATACAATATTGAAATCATGAACTCAGACAATACCATTCATAAAACAACAGCTACAAGAGCATGGCTAATTGCAGTTATTGATGTGGCAACTCGATGTATTCTTGGCTATTCAGTGACACAGGAATTTACCTATAGTCAATATGATGTAATGGAGGCAATCAAGCATGCGATAGAACCACATGAGAAAATGGATTTGACAATCAAGAATCTTAAATATCCACCAAATGGAGGATACTATAGTATCGCTTATCCAGAGCTGCAATATGTTCTTTTTAATACCATTATGCTCGACAATGCTAAATCTCATTTATCTGAACATACTGTCAATAAAATTGTCAATGAGCTTAAATCAACCATCAGTTTCGGTTCTGTAGCAACTCCTGAAACACGTGGAATCATAGAGCGTTTTTTCGGCAGTCTGGAAACACGAGGTTTTCATAAGCTTCCTTCCACAACAGGAAGCAGCACGAATGACTTAAAAAGAAAAAAGCCGGAATCTGCATCAATCAAATATGACATCACTTATGATGAAATCACAGAACTTTTAGAGCTGCTGATTGCAGAGTATAACAACACCCCACATCGTGGGATTGACAATCTTACACCACTTGAATGTATGCGTAAGAAAATATTTGAGGTCGGAATGATACCAACACTGGCAGATGAAAAAATGTTGTCGACTATTAAAAAATTAAACTTTCGAACAGATACACGTAAAGTTTGTGGGAAAACTAAAAATGGCAAAAGAGCTTATATCAATTTTATGGGAACAGAATACCGTAGCAACAAGCTTGCCCTGACGGGAAACTATATCGGACAGACTGTCACTATCATGTATAATCCAAAAGATATTTCTACTATAGATGTATATACTTCAGATGGCCTTTTTATTGATACTCTTATTGCAAGGGGAGAGTTTGGAACAAAATCTCATTCCATTAAGACACGAAAAAATGCTAACAGATTTGCCAGAGAACAAGGCTGGAGACAGCATGATTATAATACACCAATTGCAGCCTACGAAGAGCATCTCAACGACAAGGGGAAGAAAAGCAGAAGGGCAGCAACACAGGCTGATATTATCAGACGGGAACAAGGAAAGCCTACTTATTCAGAATTATATAGCATACAAACAGAAACAACGACACGGAATCTCGATACTACAGAAACAGACGGTAATAAATTTGCATACGAAGATATCAAAGACCTGACACCATATGAATTATATGACTTGATGTTTGGAAACAATAGGAACAAAAGAAGGGGGGACTGACATGGAAAATACAACATTAAACCAACAAGGAGAATCGGTAGATGAAATTTCCAGCATAACTTTACGATATATATCCTCGGTAAGATTCGTCATTCCAACAAAAAGTATTCTGGAACTGGAACGAAAAATCTATACATGGCTTAAGATAGGCACAACCGGAGCCTGCATATGGGGAAGAGCAAGAATTGGAAAATCATATTCTGTACAATATATTGCTAAAAGTATCCAGCAAAAGTTTGGTGAAAATTTCCCAGTCATTATCTGGAACATTACAGACCATCCTGCTACGGAAAGAAATTTCTATGCCTCTCTCCTGATGGCAATGGGACTTGCCTGCCCGAAACGTGACACCGCGCTGTTTCTTAAAGAAAGAGTGCTGAATGAACTTATTATAAGGGCTTCTGACACGCCATATCGTGAAGTTGTTATATTCATTGATGAAGCCTGGAAACTGGGTGAACTTGATTTTTCATGGCTGATGGATTTATATAATAATCTGAAATGTAAAGATATCCATATTGTATCATTTTTGTTTGGAACCAGGGAACTGAAAAACCTGAAAAATGAATTAAAAATCCGTGGAAAAGACCAGATTGTCGGACGTTTTATGGTTTGCGAAGAGCAGTTTTTTGGTATATGTACGAAACAGGAATTATCATTTTGCCTGACGGCATTTGATAAGCTTCATGTCAGAACCCTAAATTTTTCTGAAACCGATAAGATGGTAAGAGAATTCTATTTTCCACATGCTGACGGCAGAACTTTCTATGACCTTACAGATGAATATTGGGAAGCTTTTCAGAAAACACGCGCAGCACATAATATTCTGGCAAATGATATTCCAATGAAATATTTTATTGACAGTTTTATTATATGCTTGGACATGTATGGGGCGTTAAGCTTTGACCCTGTATGTTTTCCAGGTATAGGTGAGTTGATGGAAAGCATTAAGCTATCGGGGTATGGAGAATCAGATGATGAATATGAACGTAGAAAACGAAAATAAGAATATGATAGGCAGTACTATCATAGACATTCAGTATTTCAACTCTTACACATGGAGAAAAGAATGGGTGAGGCCATACGAATCCATGTTCAGCATACTTCGGAATTTCTGTAAAGTGAATGTGCTTAATGGAAGAAAAGCATTACATCTGTTTGGACTGCGCCAGACAAACAATGTTTCTGTTTTCTGTCCAGGGTTAATGATGCTGTCTGATTCTACCACCAATCTTGACTGCTATCAGACTTTATATAGCCACCTGCTTCCTGAATGGTATCTGAATCAGACTTCTATTTTTAGAAAAAGGGGGACAGAAGAGAAGGAATCCTTACAAATCAGTAATACTATCATATACTGTCCGGAATGTATGAAGGAAAATTATCATTCATTGCTACATAATGTTATCGGTACCAAAATATGTCCATTTCATAAAATAAAGCTGGTTCAAACTGATTTACTTTATGCAACGTCCAGTCTGTATATCGACCTTCATAATAAGCTTGGGCAATGGAATATAGTAAACAGTATCCTGCCATGTGAAAGAACAATAAAAATGTCTTTTTATAATCAAATACAGACGCCGGAATACGATTACTTTCTGCCCGTGGTAAGAACAACACATTTTAAAGCAGATTATCAGCATCAGATAGATATATTGATTGGGGCAGAACGCAAAGCATCACGTGTTATCACAGTGACTGCCTGTAATGATACGCCTGCGGAATTTGACAAGAAGTTTACAGAATGGTTTAACAGTATGCAGATTCCATATGACATCCTGAAAGATGATAACAGGTTTCTAATACCAAAGCCATTGCTAAATCACAGGCTACATTTTCCGCAATATTACATAGACCGATATTTACTTTACAAGATATATAAAAGTGCAAAACGGATGAAATTAAAGCATTTTCTAAGAAAAAATTCTGAATTATTGTACATTGGAGATATGAACATGGATATCAGTTACAAGCAGAAAACATTAATATTTTGCAGCTTTGTTTACGCCGTTGTCAGCTGTGAACGGCTCCATGGTTCTTTACGTGCAGACTGGGTAGATGATACACGCTCTTTTTTTAATTTTAATAATCTACGGAAAAATCAGGATATGCATCTGGCGTATCTGGGATATGATATACCAGAACATTTTTCCACAATATCCAATGTAGATGGCATAAATATTGCCTTGAAAATACTTGACGACCAGTATGATTTTTTATATCATGAATATGAAAGATTAGCTTATATGAACGGAACTATAAACGGTTATACGGGATGGAAAGATATGCACTTGCCTCAATATTACGTTACGAGAATAAAAGGGCATACAGATTTTCAGATATATAGGTGCGAAAGAACATAGATTGCGTAAACGTAAGCTGTGTAGATGTGTATACAACACAATAGTGTATAAGCATTCTACATTCCCCCAATTAGACTTAAAAAATTATACTTTCCTCCAACTTAAGTTAAATGTTTGAATGAAAATGGTTGACTTTCCCCCAACTTAAGTTAAAAAATTATGCTTCCCCCCTAAGTTCGACTTAATATATTTAATATGAGTTGGAGGAAAGCAGTAATAAATAATGCATTTTATGTCTTTCCCCCAACTGAAGTTAAGACATTCCCCCAAGTCGAGTTAAACCGACAAGTATTTTATAATAAATATATGCAATAAATGGAAAAGAAGCGAATTTTTCATCTATACGACAAACGCTGATTTTTCCAATAGATGTCTGAAATCAAAATAAAAAGACTGATTATACCAGTCTTTTTATTGTTTTCTTGTTTTGTTAATTTAATTGTACATAAAATAACAAATAATGTCAAGTGATATTTTCTCTGTTAACTGTTTAGTTTAAACTTGCTTTTTATAAGAAAATACACCAGTTTACAACTTTATAAATGATAGACTTGTTGATGAATCAGCTGTTTTAAGGCC
>ERZ857969.730-NODE-730-length-51803-cov-6.875415_pt1 | contig 51803 bp, 74 predicted proteins | sample MGYA00519864_ERZ857969 | MGnify/ENA primary metagenome ERZ857969 (study PRJEB31778, sample SAMEA3449382) | human gut metagenome | biome: human gut; feature: human-associated habitat; material: faeces | place: United Kingdom | collected 2010/2012 ...
GCGGGAGGCCGCACGGTGACGGCGCGGCGCGGCGGGAGGATATGCTGAAATGGCGGCAAGGAAGTACAGACTGTACGCGGCGCGGGTGACAGGCGAAACGGTGGCGCTGGCGGAAAAGGAGCGCTTTGTGCGGATAACGGCGGGGGATATGCTGCTGTACCGCACTACGGCGCCGAAAAAAATGCAGACGGTGGAGATCAAAGGCGCGGACTTGAAACGCCTGACGGAGCGAGACCGGCTGTGGCTGGCGGACTGCATCGCGGCGGCGCTGGCGGACGGGGTGAAAAAGAACAGGGCTGACACGCAGAAGCGGCTGAACGAGCTGCTGGATGCGTGGGAGAGGGAGCTGGAAAAAGAGCGCTCCCGCATAGACGAGGAGGCGGCGCATGGAGCAGGAGAAGCGGAGGAACCTGACAAGTGAATTGCAGAGCGTAGCCTGCGGCACCTACCCGGAGATATTTCAGCGGTTCAACGCGCTGGCGGAGCAGTACGGCAATATGCCGGCAGGGGCGCTGGCCAGCGCCTTCAGCCGGGTGAGCATGAGCCAGTCGGCACGGGTGAACCCCTACATTCAGAACCGAAGGGTGCAGGCCATTTCCTCGCTGCCGGAGGACTATACCAAGAATACGGTGGCAGAGATGCTGACCGCCCCGCTGGGCAACGAGCAGGGGCTGCGGCAGGTGGAGCACGGGCTGGAATTTACGGCCTATCCGCTTTTCCACACCCGGAAGATGTACCAGGATCTGCTGACGTATCACAGCTACATCGCCCCGGAGTTCACCGATAAAGACACGGCGAAGAACGACGAGTTCTGGCGGGAGTGGAAGCTGCTGGAGAAGCTGCGGCGCAAGCTGGACGTAAAGACCACGGCCCACAAACTGGCAGGGCAGGCGGTGCAGGAGGGCAAGGTATTCTACTACCCCCGCGTGAGCGTGGACAAGCCCCACAACAAGGTGAACTACGCTTTTATGCAGCAGCTGCCCAGCGACTGGATAAAGATCGTGGGGTTCAACAGCGTGTCGAAGTACACAGTGGCCTTTAACATGATGTACTTTTTGAAGCCGGGATGTGAGCCGGCGCAGTTCGGAGACCTGTTTAAGCCCTACTGGGGCATATTCACCCAGGTGGCGGCGAGACCGCCCAAGGGCACGGGCACCCGGTATGTATACGCGGCGAAGAACACCATCAATATGAACCGCTTTACCGAGCTGAAAACGGCAGCGGAGCAGGGAGGCGGCGTGCTGCCGGGAGACCCGGACGTATACTACCAGAACGGGAAGTGGTGCTACTGGGTGACGCTGCCGGTGGATGCCGTATATCCCTTTGAGATAGACGACGCGCAGACGGCGGTTGTATCGCCTCTGACGGGACTTTTCCTGTCGTTTATCCAGATCGCGCAGTATGAGCAGATACAGCTGGAGCTGGTACAGAACCCGCTGATCTCTCTGCTGACGGGCGAGATCGAATACGACGACAACAGCACGAGGCAGCAGTCGGACAGCTACAAGCTGAGCAACGCAGGGTGGGAGCTTTTCCGCACGCGGTTTTACAACGAACTGGCGGAGAACAACACCAGCGGCATAGGCTGGTACGCCGCGCCGCTGAAGAACATGGAGCTGCACCAGCTGGCCGAGGCGCCCAGCGCCACGAAGATAAGCTCCGCAGGGTACGGCTACACCATGGCGAAGGCGGGCCTGAGCGCACTGATACCCACCAGCGACGAGCCGCGGGCGGGCGTGGCGAATATCAGTTTGCAGATAGAGAGCAAGTTTGCCGAGCAGATATACCGGTGCTATGAGCGCATGATGCAGGGCATCATGGACGGGCTGAACCTGAAGTATTCATGGAGATTCGCCATGTTTGGCAACATCGCGGAGGACGAAAAGACCTTTGAAAACGCCAGACAGGGCATGACGCTGGGCATACTGCCCCAGACCATGCTTTACATGGCGATGCTGGACATGAGCGTGATGGATGACATGGCCATCAGCCGTGCGGTGAAGGAAAGCGGCATTATGGACCTGCGTCTGCCCCTTGTGACCAGTTACAACGCCAAGCAGGAGGCAAGCGACCTGCCTCCGCAGGCGGCACACGACATGAACCCCGGAGGGAGACCGGCATCGGAAGGAGCGCCGGGGACCGAGGGACAGGAAGCGTCAGAGGACGCGGGAGGCTGAGAAGAAATGGGCATGACGGCAATACTGACGGCGGACGACCTGCACGAGATCAACCGGGAACTGGCCCGGGGGAACGACGTGGAGATACGCCGGACGGCTGAGGGACTGGCCATAAAGGCACACACCGTACACACGGTGAAGAAAAAGAAAGGCACGGCACTGCCGATGCCGACAGGCCGATAGGGCGGCGAGAGCCCCTGCGACAGTGGGGAACGAAAACGGAGAATGCGGCTGCTGTGACCGAAGGCTTGCGCGGATGCGCGGGGTATTGAGGTAGGCGCAATGGCCGCGAAAAGTGGATAACCGCAGCAAAGGGGCTGCGGGGAAAGCCGAATGGGGCTGCGCCGGTGGAGAACACCGGCTGCGGCCCCATTTTTATTTTGCGGAGAGAGGGAGTGATGACATGAGAGCACAGGAATACGCCAGCTGGGATAACCCGCGGTTCGCACCTATGCGGGAGCCGATGCGCCGGGTGATGGAGGCATACGGCAATGCGGAAAAGTGGTTTGCGGACATCAAGGACCGGGTGCTGTGCGACATGGGTATGCCGTTTCTGTCGGATGCGATTCACAAGCTGGAGCATAAGCAGCCTGAGCGGATAGACGAGTTCGCGGAGATACCCCACGACTACCACCTGCGGCTGATGTACCCGGGTACGCCGGAGCTGGACGAGAACTTTGACAACGACCTGGACCGGGTATTCGAAGTGTGCGTGGCCATTGTGGACGGTGTAAACGAGGCACTGGGCGGATTTATCCGCGCCACGGCGGATGGGGAGTTCAACGCGCTTTCCCTGAAGGCGGAGGAGCTGCAGATCACCAACACCGACGACAGGCGCAAGCTGCTGGATGCCTGGACCATGTGGGACAACGGCGGTATGAGCCGCGCCACCTTTGACAGCTGGTGCCGAAAACTGTTTGAAGGCGGTGAGGACGAATGAGCACGCTGAAAACCAAGGCGCTGCCCAAGAAGGTAAGCGCCAGCGGCACGCTGAAGGTGATGCAGAAGCTCAACGAATACGAGTTCGGCGTGGAGCTGTGGGTCCTGCGCGAGGGTGAAAACCGGAACAAGTGGGACTACCGCAACCTGCGGGACTACTACAAGACCTTCATCGGGCAGCCCATTCTGATCGCTTATGTGGGGCAGCAGGTGGGGGACGGACACAACATGAGCAAGCGCCGGGATCCCAAGACCGGGGAGGAGTACCAATCCTTCATGGAGGGGACGGCCGAGCGCATCGTGGGAACGCTGTCCGATGATGAAAAGGACTTTACCCTTGTGGAGAGGGGCGGTCATACATGGCTCAGAGCGAAGGGACGGCTATTTGCTTTTTACGCCCCGGAGCTGACGCGGAAGATCGTGGAACAGGGCACGATGGACGTTTCCGCCGAGACAATGGTGTCGGAGAGCCACAAAGAGGGCGATGTGGACGTGTTTACCAAATGGTCGGGCATAGGCGTGACCATTCTGGGCGACAGGGTAAACCCGGCGATACCGGGTGCGAGCATCGCAAAGCTGGCGGCCATGCAGGAGGAATTTAAGGAATTGAAGCTGCGGGCCGCGTCGCTGCACACAGCCGCAGAGGGCAGCGACGGCAAGGAACCCGACAAAAACACAAAAAAAGGAGTGAAAAGCAACATGAACAAGAGAGCGATGAAGCAGATGCAGACCAAGTTCCCCAACCACAAGGTGCTCTCCATGAGCGAGGACGGGCTGAACGTGGCACTGCTGGACGCTTCCGGCAATCTTTTCGGCTACACCTTTAACGCTGACGACAACGGAGAGGTGATCGCCAGCAAGATCATGCCCTGCGCAGCGCACATCGTGCTGAGCGTGGGAGAGGTGGAGCTGAACGCCGATGTGGCGGACGTGGTGGACTACGCCGTGGCCTCCGTGAAAGAGACCGATGGCGATGTGAAGAGCCTGAACGCCAGGCTGGACGCCGCCAATGAGCAGATCAGCGCCATGCAGGAGGCGGAGAGCAAGCGCCGGCTGAGTGCCTGCAAGGCTTCCGCCAAGGCAACGCTGGACGCCTTCAACGCCAACCGCGAGGAAAAGGTGGCGGAGGATGCCATCAAGGCGGTGAACGAGAACATCGAGGCCGGACTGTACGCCAACAGCTGCGACAAGGACGGTGCGTGGCTGGGCGAGAAGCTGGTGCGCGAGGCGGTGCTGGCCGTGTGCGGCGAGGCCGTGATGGAGAGCGACAAACGCAGCGCACAGAAGCGCAAGACCACCTATGCCTGGGAGCACATCGCCGGCAACAGCGGCGAGGGAAGCGAGGGTGTGGACGCTCTGCTGAACAAGTGGGGCATCGACGCCGGCAAGTAAAACGAAAAGGAGAGTGAACAAACATGGCATACATTGAGAAAACCGCGTTTGAGCCGCGGATCACCAACAACGAGTACAACGAACTGTGCAACATCACGGGACGCTATCAGGCGTCTGAGGCTGACGCGGACTGCTCCGCTGGTCTGCTGGTGGTGCGCGGCGAGCAGCTGCCCTGTGCGGGCTTCAAGGGCGTTAAGAACGAGAACGCCTTTTACATGACCGCTGCGGGTGCTGCCGCCAACGCAGACACCGGCGTGTACGCCTGCAACACCTACGAGTGGCCCACGCTGGGCGGACGCAACGGCAACAACTACGCCGTGGGCACCGCCACGCTGGGGCTGGGCGTTCCTGCGGGCCGGGACGGCACCTTCACCGAGATCGTGTTTGACGGCAAGCACGCCTACCGCTTCGGCGAGGGCAACCTGAGCACCGCCATCGGCGAGAACACCATCTTCACCATCGCCAACGGTCTGCTGGTGCCCGCCGCTGCCGCCCCCACTGCTACCGGCGCCATTTACTTCAAACTGAAGGGCACCGGCAACTTCACCGAGGGCGCCGGGCAGAGCTTCGTGTACTACGACGTGTGGGCCTGTAAGGTCAGCACCGTGACCGCGTGACAAGAGAGGAGAGTGAGTAAGAAATGGCAAAGCTGAACCTGAACAGCGTTTCCAATGAGGTTTTCGCCATCAACGGAAACGACCAGCGCGAGGACATCGTGGCCAAGGGCCGCGTGCTGTTTTATGAACACGCCCTGAAGGGCAAGATGGCCGTTCTGAGCGCCAAGGGGCAGAACACCCCCGTGCAGCGCACCATGAACGACCGGGGCTACAAGCAGCTGAACGAGCAGTTCCAGCGGGAGAGCCTGCTGTACGCCGCCAAACTGGCCTGCGCCAGCACCGGCAAGAAGGCCCCCGAGAGCTGGGAGGAGTTCAAGCGCAATGGCGGTGAGTATTACGGCAACGCCCGGTTCTACGCCGTGCTGCAGGGCATCTGGCAGGAGGTCATCATCCCCATTCTGCCCGCCGTGTACTCTGAGGCGCTGAGCGACTTCGCCGAGACCGTGGAGATCGAGCTGGGCCAGACCTACGCCGTGAGCATCGGCAGCAACGATATCCCCGTTTTCCAGGACTCCAGCTGGGGCGCCAGCCGCAGCGTGCCGCGTAACCGCTTCTATTCCCGCGATTACACGCTGAACCCCACCCCCAAGAGCTGCTGGATCACTGCCAAGTGGATGCAGCTGGTGGGCACGAACATGGACTTCGGCGTTTTCTTCGCAAACATGGTGGCGGGTATGTACGCCAAGACCATGGGTATGTGGAATGAGGCCATGACCACCGCCACGGAGGACACCAGCCTGATCCCCACCAACCTGAACTTCACCTTCAACAACCAGAACTGGGTGAAGGGCGCCAACAAGATCGCCGCGCTGAACAACACCACCATCTCCGACGTGTTTGCCACCGGCGGCACCGTGGCTCTGAGCAAGGTGCTGCCCAACACCGTGACCGGCTCCACCAACGTGAACATGGACGCTGCTATCGCCACGCTGCTGGGCGCCGACTACACCAAGGCCGGCTACCTGGGCCAGTTCATGGCGGTGCGCCTGATGCCCATGCGGGACGTTATCATCCCCGGCACCCAGAACACCACCGTGGAGACCATGCTCAGCGAGAACGATATCTGGATGCTGGCTGGCAACGGCAGAAAGCCGCTGACCATCGGCTACACCAGCGGAACGCCCATCTCTATTGAGATGGATCCCACCCGCACCGGTGACTTCGAGATCGGCCTGAACCTGACCATCGCTCTGGACAGCGTGGCCACGTTCGCGTCCAAGATCGCGCACTTCACCGTGTAAGGAGACCCACACCGGGGAAGGGGCGAAAGCCCCTCCCCGAATATGCGGATTTAGTTTAACCGGGAAAACGGCGGTCTCCAAAACCGCAGTTCGGGGTTCGAGTCCTCGCGTCCGTGCCAGATGAAAACGTTGGATTGTTTTCGCCCGAAAGGGAGTTTATGGGGGCGAAAGCCCCATACGGAAATGTAGCTCAGTTGGCAGAGCATCTGACTGTTAATCAGAGGGGCGCAGGTTCAAGCCCTGCCGTTTCCGCCATAAGGCTGTGCGGCGAAGCCGCGGGTATGCAATGCGCCGACGTGTAAACGGGGCAGCGGTGGGAGCCTTGACGCATTGCGGCAGATAGAAACAGACCATGAAATGAATCTGAAAGGAGCAGAAAGCATGGGTAAGCAGAAGAAAAGCGGGAACAGACTGGCCGCGCAGATCGCGGCGGAGGAGAGCGAGGACGACCAGGTGATGCTGGCGCCCCAGCAGAGCACGGACACGCCTGACGAAAGCAGCATCGTGAAAGCGGCGGCGCAGGAGAATGTGCAGGACGCGGCTGATCCCGCGGAAATGCCCACCGCGCCGGTTACGTACACCGCCGAGCAGGTGCAGCAAATGATGCAGGAGGCGGCGGCCAAGGCGGTGGCGGAAGCGCTGAAGAACATCCCCCAGCAGGCCGCGCCGCAGATTGTGCAGGTGAGCACCAGCGCAGAGCAGGTACATTTTCTGTGGATGGCGCCGGTGGCGGACGACAACGTGGTGCAGTTCGGTGACGGCGGAATGTACGGAAACATCGTGGGCAAGACGGGGAGCTTTTACGTGCCGAAGCCCGACCTGAGCCGCATATTGACGGAGATGAACCGCCGGTTCATGGCGCAGCGGTGGCTGCTGGTGGTAAGCGGACTGACGGACGAGGAGCGCGAGGCGCTGGGCGTGGACTACAAGCCGGGTGAGGTACTGGACAAGAGAGCCTTTGCCAAGCTGGTGGAGCTGGGCGACGAGCTGCTGAACATCTACCCGGCGCTGTGCGAGGGACACAAGGTGATGGCGGCGCAGATGTACGCCGACGCCTACCGACAGGGCAGCCGGTATGTGACGCGGGAGCGCACGGTGAAACTGAACGCGCTGAGCAAGCGCAAGGGGCACGAGAAGGGCGACTTCATCACCATTATCGAGGACATGAACGAGAAGGACACTAAGTAAACGAGGCCAAAATAGACCCCTTTGGATAAAAAAGCGGAGGTCGGCAGTGACGCTGCCGCCCTCCGCAGACCAGCGGATGCGGACGGCAAAGCAAGAAAGAGAAAGGAGGGGAGAACATGGGAACGAAGTGGAGCGAGGTCATATCGAACCACGCGATGGTGGCCATCGACGACGTGCGCTTGCAGGAGGAGGCAGCCAACGACCCAGCGGCGTTCCTGCGGAGGATGAGCCTGTATATGGTGAACGCCATCCCCCTATTCTCCCTGCCGGTGCAGATGAGAGCGTATCTGGGTGAGGGTCTGGTACAGCCCAGCTACGGCGACTACTACTGGACCAGCAGCGAGGACAGCCTGGCGGGAGAAACGGAAGTGGACACCGGAATGGTGGGCTACGAGCTGTTTTCCTGCGCCATTGTAGAGCAGGATGTGACGGGCGGCATGACGGCGGTGCCGTACACCGGGGCGAGCTACAACGCCGAAACAGGCGTGGTGACGTTCCCTATACAGGACATGGCGGGAATAAACTACACGCTGGACTTTTACACAGACGGTGAATTTGGTCACGAGCTGACAATGGAGCAGAAGCGGATACTTGGGCTGTGCGTGGCAAGCGTATGGGACGAGCGGTTTTTCCGCAACTGGCTGAACGACCAAATGAAGATAAAGGACGCGAGCTTTGACACGGTGAACGAGGGCACCTATATGAAGGAAGGCGCCGCGAAGCAGGAGAAGAACCGGGCAAGGCTGATGGACGAGATGCACAAGTATGAGCAGGACTGTACGTTCCTGAACACGGTGCAGAGAGGCCGGGGCGGGTACGGACGATACCAGTTCCTGTGAAACGGGGAGGTGACGGGCGATGGCGGACGTAAAGAACAATCTTGGCAATATCGCCGCAATGGCGGAGAGACCGCAGGCAACCACCAACCGCCCCGCACAGTACAAGGACAGGCGCAACCCCTACTTTGGAGACCCTACGGCGAGGTTCGTGCAGGCATACGGCAAATACGCCAGCGACTACACCGCGTGCCGGGTGCAGGGGCTGGACAGCGACCCCAACAACTTCTACGAGTGGAGCGAACAGCTGGTACGCCTTGCCGATGCGAGGAAGAAGGGCAACGCCATAGACCGGCCCATAGACAACTATAAGGAAGTTCTGTTTGTAAACCGGCGCATCGAATATGTGCCGGAGGGCGCAAAAATGGAGACAATGGGCTCCACATGGCTGGTGACGAACCCGGCCAACATATCCTCTGCCGTGGGCGGGGGCATCATAAGGCGGTGCAACGCCACATGGAACCATCTGGATTGGTACGGCAACGTGCTGAAGGAACCGATGGTGGTGGAAAACGTGAAGCTGAACGCCAACGCCAACGACTTTCAGGAGACCATGCTCATCATGCAGGGGTACTTCAACATTACCATACAGCGCAACGGCGAAACGGAAAACCTGGATGTGAACAGCCGCCTGATCCTGGGGCGGATGGCGTATCAGATCACCGGCTACGCAGACGTGGCGCAGGAGTTCACCGGGGACGACGAGAGCTGCCGGCTGCTGCGGTTTACGGCGCGGATGACGGAGCCGGACAAAGAAAAGGACGATCTTGTGAACCGGGTGGCCAACGCCTACCCCTTCGCATGGGAGGTCAATGTCAGCGGCAGAGCGGTGCTGAACGCCGGGGAGACAGCCAAGTTCAAGGCATCCTCACTGCGGAACGGCGAGGACGCGGATGCAGACCCGGAACACCCCACCGACTACCTGTGGGAAAGCTCAGACGAGGGGGTTTGTCTCGTGGATACGGACGGCGTGGTGACAGCCGTTGGAAACGGAGTCTGCACCATCACGGCAGTGCTGGTGCAGAACGAGGAGCACTACGGCACCTATGCCGTGACGGTGGCAGAGAGCGTAAGCGGCGTACACTGGCGGACGGATCCGGTGGAGAGACTGGAAGCCTACGGCAAGACCGTGCTGACGGCCGTATACACCGAGAACGGCGCGGAGACCGGAGACGCGGTGGAATGGACCTTCACCGGGGCGGCGGAGGACAGCTACACCGCAGAGGTGGACGGAAGCACCGCCACCGTGTACTGCTGGGGCGGGAGCGTAAAGCCTTTGACGGTGACGGCTGCCTGTAAGGGCAAGAGCGTGAGCACGGACATCACACTGGAGGGGTGGTAAGAACGATGGCAAAGCCGATATGTGAGCACGCCTACCGGAAGGTAGGGGAGATCATCATACGGTGCAGGAAGCAGACGGGAGAGCACGACTTCTGCTGCTACCAGTACCACTGCCCGGACAGCGGACGGTACGAAAACGCGGCGCAGTGGCGGCACTGCTCACTGCGCTGCAGGGTGGAAAAGTAAATACGTGAGGGAATTTCCATTATGAATCTGAAAGGAGCAGGAGAGATGGAAAACAGCATTAAAGAGCGCAAGCCCATTACCATGAAGGAGGTATTCGCCAAGGCCAACGATTATGTGCCGCTGATGGAGAAAGCTGCCATCGTGAGCCACTGCGCGGAGAGGTGCATCGACCGGGTGGTGGTGGATACCGGGGAGCGCTTCCGGGGCGATGTGCCGCCCATGTACCGGGAGAACGGACAGCGGAAACGGCGCTACCTGATGGGCATACTGGCACGGGCGTATCTGCGGCTGGACTTCGACGGCTGCGAGGAGGACAAGTGGCTGATGAGCGCCGACGACTACGATCTGGTGGGTGGGGTGCAGCTGGTCAACCAGATAGACCGGATGAAGAAGCAGAGCGACGCCCTGCGGGACAAGGCGTATGACCTGCTGGCGGATTACCGGGACCTGGAGAAGATGCTGAACACGGAGATCAACGCCAATCTGGCGGTGATGAACGATGTGGTGGCGCGGATGGCCATGAGCAGCGCGGCGGCCATGACGCCGGAGAGCATGAAAGAGCTGGTGGAGCTGGCGGAACAGGTGCAGAAGGGAACAAAATAATATTCAAAACGCAACGGAAATAAAAGTTGCAAAAATATCAAAAACGCAACGAATAATACAATGTTTCATGTGAAACAATTAGGAAAACGGAAAGCGGGGTGAGGGCGTGAACACAGATTTCGACAGCCCCTACTATCCATTTGAGCGCGTGGAAACCGGTTACGGCACCTTTAAGGGTGCGGAGAAGATACCGAAAAAGATCGTGAATTACCTGCTGGACCTGCCGGACAGGAACGGGTACACGCCCGTGGACGACAACGCAAGACCCCGGGTGCGGCTGATGAAGTACATCTGCTGCGACGGGGCGAACCCGCTGGCGCAACCGCTGCCCACGGCGGAGGAAAAGCTGAGCATCGTATTCGACGGCGAGGCGCCGGCGGTGGACACGGAGGAGCAGAAGGCAAAGCACCCCAAGGGGTACAGGCTATTCCCGCTTGAATACTGGGGACAGGCGCAGAGCATGGCGCAGACGGTGGTAAAGGTGTACATCGGGCGGGTGATCCCAAAGACACCCTTTACGGCGGCGGTAGGAATATACTTCGACATACTGTGCAACTACGGACACGAGACCACCACACGGACGGACGATTACTCCCGCAGCTATGACATGGAGCAGTGCATCATTGAGGCACTGAACGGCGTGAACATAGGCGGAGCCGGGGTGATGACCTTTGACAGAGGGGCACATACGGACAACGGATCCCATGCCATATACGACCAGGGCATGAACGTGGGACGGCGCGTACACATGAGCCTTGCTTGGGCGGACAGCGACGAAGAAAGCGTCGTGACTACATTCTGAGAGAACGGAGGGCGGCGCAGATGGATGAAGTGACTGTTGACCACCGTCTGACGGAGGTAGAGCAGCGGAGCAAAAGCAACACGCACCGCATAAATGAGCTGGCCCAGGAGCAGAAAGCCCTGAACGAACTGGCGACCTCGGTGGCGCTGATGACCCGGGAACAAAAGGATATGCGGGAGGACCTGTCGGAGGTCAAGAAGGACGTAAAGACGCTGACGAACCTACCGGCAAAGCGGTGGAACGACGTGGTGGAGAAGCTGGTATGGCTGGTGCTGGGCGGCGCGGTGACGGCGCTGCTGGTACAGGCGGGAATCAGCTTATAAGAAAACTGCATAATCAACAAGGTGTTTCGTGAGGGAGGAAAAGAGTTTATATGGCGATCTCACAGAGCATAGAACGGGCCTGCCGCAGGTACGAGGAAGTACAGGCGGAGGGACTGACGCTGTACCCCATCCTTGTGGAGGAGATGGAGACATTCGAGTTGGCGCGACCGGGCATTGACATCGTGCAGCAGAGCCTCCCTGTGGCGTATGCTGTGATGCCGCTGCTGGCGGCCTACTACAAGATGGAGTACGACGCGATGGGGCGCGGAGAGGAGACAGTGGGACTGCTGTCAAGGGCGCTTTTGATGCTGGCGCTCTCCCTGCGGCTGGGGAGAGGAAAGCCGTTGGACGAGCGCTTGAAGGCGTTTCGCTGCAAGGTGGACACGAAAGACCCCAGCCGGTTGACGGCGGTGGAGTTCATGCTGCACGGAGAGGAGCTGTGGCGCATTACGCCGGTGCAGTTCCAGTACCTGCGGGAGATCATCGCCGCACAGAACGGAATTGAGCTGACGCCGCCGGAGGCCAACCCGGAGCTGGTGGAAGCGCAGCGGGAGCTGGCGGAGATGAACGGCGGCGCAAAACTGAGCGGAGATGCGTGGGAACGGGTGGCGACGGTGGCCGCGCTGGAACACGCGGAGGAGACGGAAATAGAGTCGTGGCCACTGCTGAAGCTGCAGACGAAAGCAAAAACGTGGCAGCGGATATTGGGGTACATGACCTGCACCATCGCGGAGGCGAGAGGAACACAGTGGAAACGGGGCAACCCGTGGCCGAGCCTGTTTTATGACCGGGTGAGCGACGGCAACACGGCACTGCGGCCCGTGGAGGAAGCGACACGTGGCATGGGACAGGCATAGAGAAGGGAATAGGCCCTGCAAGCGGGCAGGGCGGAACGCCAAGTGGGGCGAAGCCAACGGGAAACCGGGGCTTTGCCTCCATTTTTTATATCAAAAAGGAGTGAAAGCGGAATGATTACTTTTACCGATCCGAGACTGTATACCCGCGGCATCTGCGCCGCGCAGTTCGCCGACATGGAAACGGGTCAGGTCCTGCTGAGCAGCAACAAGTTCCAGGAGGGCAACATCACCGTGACGGTGAACGCGGATCCCCTGCGTGCCGGATTGAATAACGGCATTGCCACCATCATCGAGAGCGACCCGGACATCCAGGTGAACTTCACCCAGGCAAACTTTGACCTGCGGACGAAGATGGCGGGCGTGGGCGGCGCTGTGACCTACAACGCTGTGGCCCCGGTGTGCCAGGTGGTGACGGCGAACAGCACCGTGCTGAAGGTGGACGTGACCGACGGCGCCCCTGTGGCACAGTATGCGATGGCAAAGCCCTATGCCTATGTGCAGGAGACCAAGAAGGCTTCCGGCATCCAGCAGGGCGGCATCGCCTATGAGATCGCGGCGGACGGCACCATCAGCGGCTTTACCGCGGTGAGCGGCACCGAGTACAAGGTGTGGTACTTCGTGAACAAGCTCAGCGCCATGTGCGGCAAGCTGACTACCGGCATGAACGGCAAGGTGGGCCTTTTCACCGCCCAGCTGGCGGTGTACGGCAACGTAAACGCCAAGACCAACGAGGGAACCCGCCAGGGCTGGCTGTACATCAACGTACCGCTGAAGCTGCAGGCGGACACCGCCACCGTGACCGGCAGCCAGAGCAACTACGACACCACGCAGATCGTGGGCCGCGCACTGAGCACGGACGAGAGTGTGGTCTCCGACAAGTGCGAGGACTGCGCCGGCGGCACCCTGGGCTGGTACGTGTACGTGCCGGACAACGGCGCTGAGGTAGTGACGGGTATCGTGACCGCCATCGGCGGCGTTATCAACGTCCCCGTCAGCGGCACGGCGCAGGTGAAGCCCCAGGCAGTGCTGGAAAACGGCCAGCTGGCGGTGCTGGATCCTGCCAAGTGCTCCTACAGCCTGACCGGCGCACCCAGCGGAACCACCGTGAACGCAAGCGGACTGATCTCCGCAGGGGCCGCTGCTGGTGACTGTGACATGACAGTGACCTTCGTGTACGAGGATACGACCTACACCGACCAGTGCGCTGTGAGCGTGAAGGACGCCTGACGACAACAAAAAATCCCCTCCCCTGCCGCAAGGCGGGGGAGGGGGCAGACGCGAGTGCGCTGAAGCAAGACAGCGCATTGGCGTATGTGAGAGAGGGGAGGCGCGGGACATGGCGAAGCTGGTGGGGAAGTTCAGCGGGTTTGAGCAGGACATGGCTGCGCTGGAAAAGCAGGTGAAGGATGCCTTTCGCGCATCGCGCCCCGCACTGGCGGAGGAAATGCGGCAGTGCTTGCGGGAGCACGTGGTAGAGGACGTATACGACAAGCTGGTGCCGGAGGAGTATGTGCGCCGGCGCGGCACAAAGGGATTGGCGGACATGAACGCCAGCGCCACGGTGTATTCGGATGAGCGGGACGGCGGCATGAACCTGACGCTGCTGTATCACCCCAGCGGCGCAACGGACGGCAACGGAGAACCCATAAACCCCCATGTGGACGGGGACGACCTGGTGAACCGGATCGAGAAAAACGACCCCGCGTACAACTGGGGCAGACGGCCAAAGAACAGACCCTTTTTCCGCAACTTCGTGGAGGAGATGCTGGACGGCAGGGCGGAAGAAACACTGGTGCGGGCCATGAACGGAGCGGACCCCACGCTGGAGCTGGCGGAAGATACCGGGATGATACGGGAAGAGGACGATTGGAGGTAGCGTATGGCGATTTTCAAAGTAACGGCTGTACCTGATTTTTCGCAACTCAAGGGAGAGATAGCGAAGCTGCAGAGCAGCCCGGTGACTTTGGGCGTGAATACGCAGAACGCCGATGTACAGATAAACGCCACACGGCAGAGTTTGCAGAAGCTGACGGAGACCTTCAGCCCGGGGGGCGAGCTGCGCCGGTCCGTGGCGGACTACAGCCGCCAGGTGGGCGAAGTGGTGCAGGTGTCCAAATCGCTGAATATGCAGAGCGGCGAGATGGAGATCACCAGCAAGAAGGTGACGCAGAACTTTACGGCGCAGGCCAAAGCGGCGGAGAGGGCGGCGGCACAGGTGCGGGCGGCCAAGGATGCCTACCGCGCCTATGCGGCGCAGCAGAGCAGCACCTACGCGCCGACCGCCATGCAGAGCCGCATAGAGGACCTGACCGGCGTAAGCGGACTGAGCGGCAAGAGCGCCAAGGAGAGCGCGGCGGTATTTGAAAAAGCATATTTGGACGCCAGCGGGAAGGTGCAGCAGAGCACGAAAAAGGCGGCGCAGTCGGTCATGAGCGTGGGGACGGCGGCCAAGGAGAGCAGCGGCTTTGCCGACCTGATGGGCGACAGCTTTGTGCGCGTGGCCGGAAAGATGGCGCTGTGGCAGGTGATGGGCAACGCCATTGCCGGGTTAAAGCGCAGTTTCACGGAAGCGCTGGCGACCATGAAGGACGTGGACGACGAGATGGTGACGATACGCAAAGTCACCGGCGCGACCACGGAGGAACTGAACAGGATCGAGAAGCAGGCATACGACACCGCAAGCGCCTACGGCGTGGCGGCGGACGAGTACCTGAACAGCGTAGCAAACTTCAGCCGCGCAGGCTACGGCGAGCAGGCTTCCGCACTGGCGGAGCTGGCCACCAAGACGCAGATCGTGGGCGACACGGACGCAGAGACCGCACAGCAGTTTTTGCTCTCTATGGACGCGGCGTACAAGTATCAGGGCAGCATCGAGCAGCTGACGAAGGTTCTCGATGGAGCAAATGAAATTGATAACAATTACGCAACGTCAATAGAAAAAATTGCCGAAGGCTTGGGCAAGGTGGCGCCTATTGCGGCGCAGGCCCATGTGGGCGCAGATGAACTGACGGCGGCTATCGGCACGATCACCGCTGTGACGCAGCGGTCCGGCACAGAGGCCGCCACCGCGCTGCGGGCGCTTTTCCTGAATATCATCGGCGATACCAAGACGGAAATCGACGAGGGCGTGACGTGGACCACCGGCGAGATCGCCGGATTGCGGGATGTCATCAAGCTCTATGCCAAGGACGCCTACGACGCGGCGCAGGCCACGGGCAGCGTGATAAACCCCATGAAGGCCATTGCCGGTCTGTCCAAGAGCATGAAGGACGGGCTGCTGACGGAGCAGCAGCTGATGGAGATGGTCAGCGACATCGGCGGCAAGCTGCGTACCTCGCAGCTGCTGGCGCTGATCCAGAACTGGGATATGTACGAGTCCATGCTGGGTGACTACGCCGACGCGGTGGGCAGCGCGGACAAGGAAGTGGAAAACGCGCTGGACAGCTGGACCCGCAAGACCGAGATACTGCACAACAAGTGGACGGAGTTCATCAGCCATCTGGTGGAGACGGACACCATAAAGGGTGCGCTGGACCAGGTGATCGCGCTGGTGGAGTTTTTGGACAGCGACACCGGACGACTGGTGATACAGCTGGGGCTGCTGGTGGGTGTGCTGACGCTGGCGAACAAGGGCTTTACGGCGCTGATGAACAGCGGCGTGGGAACATTCTTCGGAACGCTGACCTCCGCCATAGGCGGCAACGCTATGGCGATCACACAGCTCACCGGGCAGATGAAGGGCCTGTTGGCAATGCTGCCGAAGCTGGGCGTGGGCGCGGCGATCTTTGCGGCGCTGGCCGTGGCGATCAGCCTGAGCACGGAAAAGGCGCGAGCCTATGAAAAAGCGCTGAAGGGTGTTGAAACGGCACAGAGTGCGCTGGGCGAGACCGAGGACGAGTACGACACGCTCATAAGCAAGACCGGAGAGCTGACGGAGGCGGAGGAAAAGCGGCTGGAGGTGCTGCGGGCGATCCGCGAGGAGCAGGAGAAGGCGGTACGGGACGCAGAGTCTGAGGCGTGGGACGCATGGAACGAGCTGCACGGCACCGGAGCCAAGGTATACGTTGGCGGCGGCGACAGTGTGGGCAACGGCATGGGCGTTACCCCCATACAGATGGTGCAGGCGGACGTGGAATCGCTGGCGCAGTACAAGGCATCGCTGAAACTGGTGCAGGACCAGATGGAGGCGGGCACTAAGACGCAGGAGGAGTATTACTACTCCCTGACAAAGCTGCAGGAGGCCCGCGAGGAGGAAGTAGAAACGATACGCAAGGCGATCAACTATGGCTTTGCGGTATCAGAGGAACAGCGGCAGTTGGTGGCTGCCTATGACAGGGTGCAGGAGATCCTGGGCGTGACGCAAAAGGCCACGCAGGACTACGTAAACAAACTGATCTCCGAGGCGCAGCAGGCAGGGTATACAGGTAAAGCGCTGTACGACCTGGTGGCGGCACAGATCACGGCAAGCAATACAAAGCTGAATTTCAGCCAGCAGATCAGTGCGCTTCGAACGCTGGCGGCCACCATCGGATATACCACCCAGGCATACGGCAACCTGCTAAACGCTGGACGGATCTACCAGCAGTCAATGGTGCTGGTCGCCAACAAAAAGTTCAAGACGCTGGAGGAAGCCCAATCCTACCTGACGAACAAGGCGTGGGGAAAACTGACGGGCACGGCGCCCAGCGGCGGATGGAACAACACCACCGGAAACACAGGCGGATACAGCGGCGGCGGTTCCGGCGGTTCCGGCAGCAGCGCGGCGAAAAAGAAGTATCAGGACGAGATCGATGCGCTGGAAAAGCAGCGGGACGCAGAGCTGGCGGCCATAGACGCGCAGATCGACGCGCTGAAGAAGCAGAACGAGGAGATAGACCGGGCCGAGAAGCTGGAGGAGCTGCGGCTGGAGGTCATGCGGAAGCAGGACGCGCTGCTGAATGCCCGGAACGAGCGCACGGTGCGGATGTACAACGCCGAGTCCGGGCAGTGGGAGTGGATCGCAGACCCGGAGAAGGTGAAGAAGGCCGAGGAGGACCTTGCGGACGCTAAGAAGGACCTGCGGGACTATGAGCGGGAGATGGAGCTGGATCTCGCCATTGAGGAACTGGAGGCGAGGAAGAAGGCCATCGAGGCGGCGTACCAGCTGAAAATTGACGCGCTGGAGGAATACATCAACGCGCTGGGCGAAACGGTGGCTCAAGAGGAAGTCCTGCTGGATCAGAGCGTGCAGAACTGGTGGGAATGGGCCAACGGGGTGCTGGCGGCAAAGGCGGCTGCGGCAGGCGTGACGATCACGGCGGGCGGTACGCCGGTAGAGGTCAAACGGAACGCGACCGGCAATGCATCGGGATACACCGAGGTAAAGGTCGGCAACCTGACAGGCGTGCGGAAATCCACCAGCTCCGAGAAAGCCAGCGTATCCAATAAACCGACGGGGAACCTTTCGGATGCCATCAGCATGGGCAAGAACAACATTTCCTTGCCGAACAGTGGAAAGTCAAACCGGAAGAGCATCGTGTCAGGAAGCATTATCGGCGCCGTCAGCGGGGGACGGAAGAAGAAGTACGACAGCGGCGGTGTGCTGCACGGGCTGGGCGGCATAAAGGCCACGGTGGACGACGAGATGGTGCTGCCGCCCGACGTGACGGCGAAGATGCTGAAGCCGTCGGCGGATGCGCGGTTCCGGGCCAGGGTGAACGAGCTGGGCGGATTGTACGGCGAGACGCCGGTGAGCCGCAGCGTGGCGGGAAACAGCGATAACCGCAGCTACAGCGACCACAGCGGGCCCACCTATAACGTGAAGGGCATCACGCTGACGGAGCAGCAGGCGGAGCACCTGACGGTGGCGCAGATGTGCCGGATGGCGCACAACGTGAAGCCCTACGGAGGATAAGAGCATGGACGAGAACGCAAAGACGCTGGCGGAGCTGGCAAAGCGGTTGTGGGACAACTTTTATGTGCGGCGGGTGCGGGAGACGCAGACGGATATGGTGCGGCAGTACCGGGCGCAGGTGACGACCGCGGCGGCAGACGGGAAAATCGGCGTAAAACGACCCTTCGACGAAACGGAGAGTTTTCTCCCCTATGTGAGCACGATGACGGCAGCCCCGGTGGGGGCGCAGGTGGTGGTGCTGGTATTCGGCGAGGGGAAGAACGCAGGGAACCACATGGTTTTCATGTATGCGGACGGACGGAATATGTGAGAAAGGACGGCTGGACTATGGCGAAAAAGACGCGGCACATTCTGGTGATGAAAAGCGGCAGAGAGATACCGATAACGGGCATCACGGGACGGTACTACATCACCCGCGAGAGCCAGTACCGCAAGGGAAACCCGGACATACGAAAGATCAGGGCGGCCACGGACGAGGAGTGCGACGCGCTGACGGCGGCGGAGGACAGGAAGAAGCGTAAGCGCAGCTGAACGGAGGGCACGTGCCATGACGGAGCAGGAAAAATATCTGGCGTACCTGAAAGCGCTGAAGGGCCGGTTTCAGAAGCTGTGCCGGCTGCGCTTTCTGAACCCGGACGGGAGCACGGCGTTCTTCGTGGACAATAACCCGCGGAATAAGTACAGCGGCGCCTTTGTTGCCGACGGGGCGCTGACGGTAAATTTGCAAAACGGGGTAAGGCGAACGGCTAGCGTGACGCTGGGGAACGTGGACGGGGCCTTTGACTACAACGTAAACCACCTGTGGTTCGGGCAGGAGATCGCGCTGGACGAGGGGCTGGTGCTGCCAAACGGCGAGGACTACTACATACAGCAGGGCGTTTTCCTGATACAGAGCCCGCAGGAAACGGTGGAGCCGGGACGGCGGCTGATGCAGTACGAGCTGGTGGACAAGTGGGCCAATCTGGACGGGACGCTGTGGGGCAAACTGGAGGGCACCTATAAGGGAAAACTGAACGTGAACATCTTTCAGCAGATCAACGCCCTGCTGCAGGACGACAAGGGAAACGGGCGGAAGGTAGACCCCATCCCCCCGGTGTACACGGAGTATTACAACGGCAAGAAGCAGAAGCTGACGGACGGAACCGAAGTAAATTTGGTGGACGCGCCGTACACGTTGGAGGTGGATCCGGGAAGCGGCACATACGCGGAGGTGATACTGGGCTTTGCGGAGATGCTGAACGCATGGATCGGCTACGACGCCACGGGGCGGCTGCGGATAGACCCCAGCCAGGACGACCTTTTAGACAGTGAAAAGCCCATCAGCTACGCCTTCTCGATGGGGGAGGCGACGCTGCTGGGCATGACGTACACGGCACAAAACACCGAGGTATACAACGACTACATCGTGCTGGGGGCGGCGCTGGACGACAACAGCCAGCCGGGGGCGAGAGCCACCAACAACGACCCCATGAGCGATACCAACGTGCAGCTGATAGGCCGCAAGACGGTGTGGACAGAGGAGGACGGCTACGCAACGGAGACCATGTGCCGGGACAGGGCAGAGTGGGAACTGAAACGGTCCACGGTGCTGCAGAAGAGCGTAGACATCAGCTGCGGCCAGATCTTTCACATTAAGGAGAACGAGCTTGTGACGCTGGTGCGCCGGGATAAGCAGGGGAGTCCCACGGAACGGCACCTGGTGACAGGCTTTTCCCGCCCGCTGACGGGAGAGGGGCAGATGACCATATCCGCCACCAGCGTGGCGGACTTCCCGGTGGCGACGGTGACGGTGTGGCCGCTGAAAACGGAGACAAAGACATAAACGGAAGGAGGGAAGGACGATATGGCACTTTTCATGCCGACAAATATCACGCCCTCCACGCTGGGAGCGCTGGGCAACGGGACGGTGGACGCAAGCCAAAACATGACCGTGACCTGGCAGGTGGACGGACAGAACGCCATGACGGCGTTTGAGATAAAAATTCTGGCCAATACGGCGGAGAGCGCACAGCTGTACGACTCGGGAAAACGGACGGACAACTGCCCCTTTTACGGGCGAAACGCCAAGGGCGATGTGGTGTTTTTCAGCTACACGATCACGGCGGCGGCGCTGGCGGCGGCGGGAATCACCAACGGGAACAGCTACAAGCTGCTCATCACCCAGTGGTGGACAGACGCGGACAGCGTGACGCAGCAGAGCGCATCGGTATTCGTGTGCCGGAGCGCACCGGTGCTGACCATCAACGACTTTACGAAGCCGGTGGCGGCGAAGGAGATGACGTGGACGGCCAGCTATTCGCAGGCGCAGGGCGACCCCATTATTTGGGCGCGGTGGCAGATTGCACCGGCAATGGACACGGAGGACGTGCTGTACGACACGGGCAACGTGGCGACGGCACAGCTGGCGTTTTACTACGACGGCTTATTCACCGGGCAGGAATACGCCGTGCGGTGCCGGGTGGAGACCAGCAACGGCGTGGTGGCAGACACGGGCTGGGTACAGTTCGCGGTGCAATACAGCGCCAGCAATTATACAGGCGCGGTGGTGACGTGCGTAAAGCGGAAGCAGAGCGGCGTGCTGGTGTCGTGGCCGGGCGCCTACGACATACCGGGCACGGCGGAGGGCGAATACACCATCCGAAACGGGGAGCTGAACTTGAGCACCGGATCCACGGTGACATGGGACACGGTGACGGGAGAAGCGATGGCGCTGACGACGCCTATAAGCATCGTATGGAAGGGAACGGTCAAGGCGCTGCCGGCGACGCTATTCAACCTGACCGGCGCGGATGGAAAGGCGCTGACGGTGACGGTGAGCACAACGGCGGTGCGGGCTATGCAGGGCGGCGCGGAGATAGGCCGGGTGAACGCCGCCTTTGCCCCGGAGGACGAGCTGACGGTGGCGCTGACAGGCGGAAAACTGTATGTGCGGCGGCGGTATGAGCGGGGACTATTCCCGGAGGAGAGTCTGAAACCGTCGGTGCGGCTATTCCCCCGGGCCAGCCAGTTCTCGGTGCTGAAATACATGGCGGACGCGGTGATGGCGGATATGACCGTGATGAACGTGAAGCTGGTTGGCGCACAGGTGTGCGACTACCTGTGGATAGAGGAGGGCGAGTTGACGGACACGGTGGTGGCGGCACTGATGAGCGCAGCGGGGTACACACCGGAGTTCGGCGACAGGACGCTGCTGCTGGCGGACTTCACCACAGACCTGCGGGGCGGCAACATCGTGGCGGAGGAGCCGCTGACGGGCTGGGCCGTATACCGCAGAGAGGAGGGCGCAGCGTCGCTGGTGCACGTAGCGGACGTAGGGTACGCGGAGCGCAGCGTGATCGACTGCGCGGCGGCCTCGCAGGGAACGTACACCTACTACGTATTCGGCGTGGGGGAGAGATCCTTTGTGACCACGGCGCTGCCCAGCCAGCCGGTGACGGTGCGCTTGTGGGACTGGACGATACTCTCCTGCACGGAGGACGGCGACAACGTATACCGGGTGGAGGAGCTATTCCGGTTCAGCCTGAACGTGGAGAGCGGGACGGTGAGCAACAACAACCGACCGACGCTGCTGGGAAACTTCACCCGATACCCCACGGTGCAAATGGTGCCGCAGCTGTACCAAAGCGGCGAGCTGAGCGGCTATATCGGCGAGGTGGGCGCCAATGCGGAGTACAGCGACACGCTGGCGAAGCGGGACGCGCTGTTTGCTCTGGCGCTGACGCAGAACACCTTATTCCTGAAAAACCGAAAGGGCGAGGTGCTGCGGGTATTCGTCAACGCGGAGATCACCTGCGAGACGCAGGACAACACGCGGCAGCAGGCGCTGATCTGCGCGGTGCCGTGGGCTGAGACCGGAAGCGCGGAGGGCGCACAGATACTGATACGGCAGGGCGACGCCCTGTGGACCGTAGCAAAAAATTGACGAACGAAAGGAGCGAGGGACGATATGGCAGGTTACACGAACCCCGGATGGAACAACGATGCGCCGCCTGCACTGAACGCGGAGAACCTGAACGCGCTGTGCAACGAGGTGGAGGAGATGAGCGCAGGGTTCCCGGAGAAGCAGGACATAACGGACAAGCTATCGCTGACGCTGGCGGCGGCAAGCTGGACAGGGAGCGCAAGCCCCTACACCCAGGGCGTGACCATCACAGGCGGCACGGCCACCAGTCAGGCGGACATTCAGGCAGACGCAACGGCGATACAGCAGATGCTGGACGATGGCACCAACGCCATTTACATCGCCAACAACAACGGAACATTCACCGCCTACGCTGTGGGTGAAAAGCCCACCGCTGACCTGAGTATTCAGGTGACGGTGTACGACGTGAAGGAGGTAAGTTAACGATGGTTATTATCGGTAGGTCGCAAATAGCGGGGGGGTGGTGTAGCACCGGATATTGATTTTGAGTATTCCGGGCAGTACATCCGCCGCGCAGAGGATAACGTTATAGAGTTTTTGTCTACCGGCGTGCTGACCATCAAGAAGGACGTGTACACGGACCTGTTTCTTGTGGGCGGCGGCGGTGGAGGCGCACAAAACGGCCAACTATCAGCTTTATGTAACGGTGGTGGTGGTGGAGGCTACACAAAGACGGTTTTGAATACCCTACTTCGAAAAGGCACTTATAACATAGTTATTGGGGCTGGTGGCACAGGGGGGGTCGACAAAAACTGGAGCGAGCCCCACAGACGGAGGGACAACATCTATCACTGGATCCGATGGGTTTTTTACAGCATCGGAGGGTGGAAAACACGCATCAACCAGTACCAGGACAGGTGGCAACGGCGGCTCTGGCGGTGGTGGTGGCAGCTATGCGAATAGTGCCAGTCGTGCACCTGGCGGGGGCGGTGGTTCTGATGGTGCTTCCGGTGCCAATGGCGGTGGCGCAGGTGGAACCGGACAGAGCACAACTACAAGGGAGTTTGGCGAGACTACCGGGAAATTGTATTCCGGCGGCGGCGGCGGTGGCGCTACATACGACGACGGATATAATGCAGACTCCGGAGCCGGTGGCGCAGGCGGCGGTGGCAATGGTGCAAAATTCGGTGGTTCTGCTGGGGACGGAACTCCTAATACTGGTGGAGGCGGAGGCGGTGGTTTTAATTACGCCCATTCTCCCAGCGACAGTACCTCGGGCGGAAGCGGCGGCTCGGGCATCATCTGTATGCGCGTACACAAAGAATAAACACGGCCTCCGTTTCGGAGGTCGGGAACGGAGGTTTATATGGCAATTACAGGCAGAGCGGTGACAGCAGGGGGAGGCGGAATTGCCAATCGGCTGGATTTCACCTACACGGGCGGTACATTCAATGAGCGTACCGCAGACGGTGTAGTGGAGTTTTTGGAAACCGGTATCCTTACGATGAAAAAGGATACGTATGTGGATGTATTCATGGTTGGCGGTGGTGCCGGTGGTGTGACTGTTGGATTATCCAACAGCGGCGGAGCCGGAGGTAGCGGTGGATGCACAAGAACTATTGTAAACGCTTTACTGCAAAAAGGGGTGGCATACCAAGTTGTTATTGGCGCGGGCGGAACCGGTGGTGGCAACTCCGGAGGGGAGACTTCGGCTTTTGGCTATACGGTTTCAGGTGGAACTGTTGCCGCCGGGGGTTCTGGAGGCGGAAAAGGAGGCGTCGCCGCAACCGGGCAGGTGAACGCCGGAGATGGCGGGTCAAACGGATCGGATGGTGGTAATGTCGGATACTTGACAACCGGATCCCCCGGAAAAGGACAAGGCGCTACCACGCGAGAATTTGGCGAAGCAACCGGTAAGCTGTATGCCGGCGGCGGTGGCGGAGGCTCGGGAAAATACGGAGACATTGGAACTTCGGGAGCTGGTGGTGAAGGGGGCGGCGCAAAAGGTAATTCTACAACTGACGCTACGGCCAATACCGGCGGCGGAGGAGGTGGCGGAAAAGGATATTATGATAGTTCCAGTCCCGGCGGTCAAGGAACTGCGGGCGGCAGCGGTATCGTGTGTATCCGCCTGCACCAAGACGACCCTACTGAGAACGTGCTGAGTGGAACGTGGAAGTTTAATGACACACTTACCATGCCAAGCGCTTTGTTTACAGAGAACTTCGATTATGACGGGACAATTGCCTATGCTGGCTCCAGTCTTTATGGCGTGATGGGTGTGCAAGAACTTTCTTCCAATAAAGATCTGTGCTTTGGGCATAACCCCGGCGACTTGTCGGCAAATTATATACAAGTGTATAGGTTTACCAACAACACATGGCTACAAGCAACAGCAAAAACTATAAAATTCTGGAACCGCTATCAGGTAGTTTCCCCGGAGTTCTACGCATGGTTCACCGCAAACGCCACCAAGATTTCGGATTAAGGAGCGTGATTAAGTGAGATACGCATTGGTTGAAAACGGTGTTGTTACCAACATCATCGAAATGGACAAGCGGAACGAGCAGTTTTTTCCCTCCGCCGTGTACACCGGTGACAGGCCGGTGGGCATGGGGGACACGTACACGGAGGGCAAGTTCTACCGTGACGGCAAAGAGGTGCTGACGGCACTGGAGGAAGCCAACAACGAGATAGACAGCCTGACGCAGCAGCTGGGCGAGGCTGTGGAAACCATCTATCAGGCGGATATGGAGGTTATCGGATGAGCATGATTATCGGTAAAGCGTTAATTGCGGGGGGGGGGTACTGCTAAACGGTTAGAGTTTGAGTACACCGGAACGTACAACGAACGGCTTGATGACGGGGTTGTGGAGCTGCTGACCAGTGGTGTGCTGAAGGTCACAAAGGACACATACATTGACGCCTTTCTTGTGGGAGGCGGAGGCGCAGGGTCTGGAGCTAGTGATGGATTTAATTCAAGTTATAATGGCGGTGGAGGTGGGGCAGGCGGCTTTACAAAGACCATCACAAAAGCGCTGCTTCAAGCAAATGTCGAGTATTCCATCGTAATTGGAGCAGGTGGGCTTGCACTGGCTGGCAAAGCAGCCTATGGAAAAGTTGGCCCCGCTGGAGGTAATACAGTTGCTTTTGGCTATACGGCAGAGGGCGGAAAATCTGCGTCCTCCAGGCTAGATGGGGGTAACGGTGGCTCTGGTGGAGGCGTAGCTGGCACCAAAGACTCTACTTCTACAGACTCCGAACCCGGCGACGGAGCCAGCGACGGGAATAACGCAATTACAATCGGTTCAAGGAATGGTGGTACCGGTCAGGGCACAACTACTCGTGAGTTCGGCGAAGCAACTGGCAAACTGTATGCCGGTGGTGGCGCAGGGTCAAGGGGTTCCAACTCTGCAACCCACGCCTCTGGCGGTGAAGGGGGAGGGGGAACACAGGGTATATCTGGCAAAGCTAACACTGGTAGCGGTGGTGGTGGTGGGACGATAGCAGTTTCAAATAATGAATATGTGTCTTACCCCGGCTCCGGTGGCTCTGGCATCGTGTGCATAAGGCTACACAAAGAAAACTAACGACATACTGAAAGGAGAACGACTATGTACAACATTATGACGAAGCTCATCAACAAGCGGTTCTACAAGACCCGTGAGGAGGCGCAGCAGAAGTGCGACGTGTTTTTCGCCGTGGGACGCATCACGGACGAGCAGTACACGGAGCTGTGTGCGCTGATCGAGAGCGTGTACGGCGAGACCGAAGCAAAGTAAGAGACAACCGCACAAACAAATACTCGCGGCAATGGGGCCGCGGTAGAAAGCCGAATGGGGCTGCGCCGGTGGAGAACACCGGCTGCAGTCCCATTTTGTTTTACACAAACAGGACAGGCGCATTGACGCCGGAAAGGAAGAACAGTATGGATTTTGCATCTTTGGGCATTGCGAGTGTGGCGGCGATCACCGTCGTGTGCTACCTCATCGGCATGGCTGTTAAGGCCAGCGGGCTGAACAACAAGTGGATCCCGGTCATCATGGGCGTGTGCGGCCTTGTGCTGGGCGTGGTGGGTATGTTTATCATCCCCGACTATCCCGCGCAGGACTACATCACCAGCGCGGCTGTGGGTATCGTCAGCGGTCTGGCGGCGACCGGCGTTAATCAGATCACGAAGCAGCTGAAGGACAAGGTGGAGGAGGCCGTATGAACGGCGCCAGTAAGGTCATCAAGATAGCCCGGGAGGAGCTGGGCTATCTTGAGAAAGCGTCCAACGCGCAGCTGGACAGCAAGACCGCCAACGCAGGGGATAAAAACTTCACGAAGTACGCACGGGACATTGACGCCATCCCCCATTTCTACAACGGGAAAAAGCAGGGATACCCGTGGTGCACCACGTTCGTGGCGTGGGTGAACGTGCAGGCGTTCGGCGTAGCAGAGGCGAAGCGGCTGCAGAACCTGCCGGACGACAGTCTGGGCGCGGGCGTGTACTACCTGAAGCGGTACTTCAAGGCGGCTGGACAGCTGGGCACTACGCCGAAGGTGGGGGCACAGGTATTCTTTGGCGATGACCACACGGGCATCGTGACGGAGATCGTGGGCAAGGGCTTCCGCACCATAGAGGGCAACACCAGCCCGCAGAGCGGCGTTGTGAGCAACGGCGGCGGCGTGTACGAGAAGGAGTACGCCAGCGTGAAGTCCTCGTACACCTTCGGCTACCCGGATTATCAGGAGAGCGACGAGGACGCGCCTGCGGAGAAGCCGAAGATCTATCTGTCCCCGGCGTACCACAAGGCCAACCAGTGCTGCTATAAACGTCCGGACGGCCAGCAGTGCTATGAAACCCTCGAGAACAACGAGTTTCTGGATTTGCTCCAGCCAATGCTTGAGCGGTGCGGCTTTGACATCATGCGCGGCCCACGCCGGACGCCCATGAGCGACGAGTACGGCCCGGACTATATGTACCGCGCCATCAAGGAGAGCAACAAGTGGGGCGCAAAGGTGCACTATGTGTCCCACACCAACGGCAGCACCAACGGCCCCACCGGGCACGGCACGGTAAAGGGATTTTTGTCCATGTACCACCCCAGCAGCGCCAACGGGAAGAAGCTGGCGGAGCTGATGGTGAAGTACCGGAAGGCTATCTACCCCCACGGATGCCGGACGGCGACGCGGAGCGACCTGCACGAGCTGGATGACACGAACGCCTACGCCGTGTACCAGGAGCACGTGTACCACGACAACCCGGAGGATGCGGCGTGGTTCCATGAGCACATGGAGGATTGCGCTGTGGCGGACTGCAAGGCGCTGTGCGAGTTCTGCGGGCTGGAATATGTGGAGCCGGAGAAGCCGCAGGAGCCGGAACAGCCGGAGACACCGGAACAGCCGACCGTGACCGAAACGTACACCGTGAAGGTGACGCGGAGCGCAGACGGGAAAAGCGGCACGTGGGAGATCGTGAAGTGACCTCGGAGCGCATAAGGCGATAGGACAAAAACGGCCGGAGGAATAAAAATAAGCCCCCTGCGGCGCACAGAGCGTCACAGGGGGCTTTCTATTTTAACAGGAGGGTAGTTTGACGGGTAAAAAAGAAACGCCGCAGAGGGCGTTTACGGGCGAAACAGAAAGATGCCTCCCGCCGGGAGTGAAGGGGGGGGTAACACTCGGCGGCGGGAGGGCTTGAAAAGTGGGAGACGCAACCTGTGTGTAAAGGGAGGGCTGCATCACATTTACTGTAGCACAAACGGGCGGGCGCGTCAATGGCAGGCGACAAATCTTTACGCATTTTGCACCCTCCCGGCCAAAATGTTGGCGTTGATGTCCGCCTGACGCTCACGGGCTTCGAGAACGAGGGCGGCGGAGCGCTTGCCGGTGCGGGAAAGCAGACGGCCTGAATAGCGCTGGGTAACGTTGGGATTGGTGTGACCCAGCTTGGACTGAAGCTCCTCCTGCTTCATACCGGCGTTGAGGTCGATGCGGGCGCCTACATGGCGCAGGTCGTGGCTGCGGATGTCGGGAACGCCGGTGACTGCCCTGACGTGGGATTCCACAAGGGTGGAGAGCCACTGGCGGGAGCCGCGCTGCCACTCGCGGTTCTCATCGCCGGTGCGGGGACCGAAGGAACCCTTTGGCGCGGTGTTGCCGAACAGGGGCGCTGTGTCGGGAAGGTCCTTCGGCCGGATGCCGCTGGCCAGATAGATACGGACGGCGGACTGGGCGATGTCGGGAAATTCGATGCGGCGGAACTTGCTGCCCTTGCCGCTCTCGACGGAGAGCTCGCCGTCCTCCCAGTGGAGATCCGCCGGGGTGAGGTCCAGAAGCTCGGCGTTGCGAAGCTCGGTGGTCAGAAGCATGATGACGATGGCGTAATTCCGGGGCCATGTTTTCGCCTTGGCGGTGGCGGGCTTGTCGTTGCGCCAAAGCTTCATCACCTGCTGGTCGGTGAGAAGCACATCATAGGGACGGCGGGCGGTCTTGCGGGTGTCGGGCGTCAGGCGGCGGGAGACAGGATTGTTGGCGTACCAGTCGCCGCACTCGGGGTCGCTGGCGTAGTCAAAAAAGGTACGCAGCCGGTTGACGTAGAGGGCGACGGTGTAGGTACTGCAGCCGCTGTCGATCAGGTTGTCGCGCCACAAAAGGATGGTGGCGTAGGATGGGTCGGCGTAGTTCTCTTTGGACTCGATGAAGAAGTTGACGAAGTTCTCCAGCGTGGCGGTGTACGCCTCGACGGTGCGGGGGGAAGCGCCGGTGGCGGCGCAGTTTTTGATGTAGGAATCTGTTGCGGCACAAAGCTTGCGCTCGGCGGCAGAGCTGCGGGGCACAGGTCATTCCTCCTTCCTGTGAGGTTCGCGGGGCTCTAAAATCTCCACGGTGTCGGGGAGCAGGAGGCGGGCGGCGGACTCGCTTTCGGCGGTGATGAGCATGGTCATAACCTCGCCGTCCCGCTTGCGGCGGACGGTGAAGGGGTATTCGCGCTTTATCACGTTGGTGACGAGCATGGGGTCATTCCTCCTTCTGCATACCGTCCACGCCAAAGGTGAAACGGACGATATTGGGGATCACATCGCTGTCGGCGACAATGAACGTGTCGCAGAATGTGAACAGGGAAGCGATAGCAGTCTTGGTTCTGTCCAGGCCGATGAACGGCGTGTGGAGCACGACGGAGACTGTGGCGGTTTCGCTTTCGGGCTTGGGATCGTTGCAGTCTACGGCGAAGTCGGGGCGCAGGGTGAGGGCCGCTTCCTTGAGGGAGATGTACTGCTTGAGTTTTTCAGGGCTGATAGACATGGTGGTGTCCTCCTTACAGAATTTTGTCATAGTATAGTCTACCGGCAAATGCGGATTTTGTGCAAGGGATTTGAAAAAATTTTCAAAATTTAGCCGCGACGGAGAGTGGGGACGATATCGGCGATGATGCCGGCGGCCTCGGATGCCTCGGCGGTGGTGTTGTACCAGTCGAAGGAGAAGCGGATGGTCTCAAGTGCCTCCTGCTCGGTAAGGCCGCTGGCCATGAGGTTGGCGGAGGCGGCGTTGTCACCGGTGGAACAGGCGCTCCCGGTGGAGACCATGACGCCACGTTCGCTGAGGGCGGCGGCGAGGGCAGCGCCGTAGACACCGGGGAAACGGATGGAGAGGATGTGGGGAGCGCAATCCTTGCTGCTTTTGCCGACGGGCAGATTGATGTCGAAATCCACACGGTGGCAACCAAAAGAAATGATAAGCTCCTGAGCGACGGCGCGGATAGCTTTCTCGTTTTCTGCCATGTGCAGGGAGCGCCAGGTGAGGGCGGCGGCCATAGAGCTGACAAGGGGGACGGAGACCGTCCCGCCGCGCATACCGCGCTCCTGTGCGCCGCCGAAGATCATGGGGGCGATGGGACAGCCGCGGCGGACGATGAGTGCACCGATGCCCTTGAGGGAGCCGAACTTGTGGCCGCCGAAGGCCATGTAGTCCGCACCCAGCGCCTTGAAGTCCACGGGGATGTGTCCTACGGCGGCGGTGGCGTCACAGAAAACAAGGCCGCCCTTTTTACAGAGACTTTCGACATCGTAGAGCTGGCCGGTTTCGTTGTTGACCAGCATTTGTGCGATGTCCAGTTTGGTGTACTTGGGGACGTTGTATTGCTCTACCGCCTCGGTGACGGCGTGATGCTCAAAGGGACTGGGTACCAGGGAACGTCGGCGTTGGTCCGCCGTGGAACAGATGCTCTTGACCGCCCAGTTGCAGGCTTCGGTGGCACCGGAGGTAAAATACACCTCGTCCGGTTCGCAGTTCAGTTTGTCGGCGATGATGGCACGGCAAGATTCCAGTTCGGCCTTAGCCTCGCGCCCAACGGCGTGGGCGCTGGAAGGGTTGCCGAAGATGGCGCACTGTGTGGCGGCACCAAATGCGCCGGGAACGGGCGGCGTGGTAGCGGCATTGTCGAAGTAGATCATGTCAGGTTTCTCCTTTTCGTAAAAAGTTTCGCAAAGTGTGTCTTTGGTTATTTGTTGTGTTTTTTCAAAGCGTGTTATGATTTTCGCCGGCTGAGTTTGCATATTTGCCGATATTCAAAACGCAACGGAAATATAGTTTACAAAACAAGCCGGAGGGCGGTGTGCCGTCCGGCTCGTAATGTGGGATATTTTGTATGGCTGCGGATGGCGCGTCAGCTGTTGACGGCATCCTTGAGCTGTTTTGCGGGCTTGAAGATGGCTACGCGCTTAGCGGGGACGGTGATGGCCTCGCCGGTAGCGGGGTTCTTGCCGGGGTGCGCGTCGCGGACCTTGCTGGTGAAGATGCCGAAGCCGGAGATATTCACGCTGTCGCCGGAGCGCATGACACCGGTAAGGGTGTTGGCAGCGGCGGCGATCACGCGCTCGACGTCGGACTTCTTCATGTCGGTCGCTGCTGCCAGAGTGGAAATAAACTCGCTCTTGGTCATGGAATGTGCCTCCTTTCTATTGTAGATTTTAGACTGAAACGTTTTATCGCCTTGCGGCTGGTGGGGGATCGGGGACTTGAACCCGGAACCGGGCCGTTATGAGCGGCCTGCTCTGCCGATTGAGCTAACCCCCCAGGGGGTTGGGCGGCGGGCTGCCCAGGCCGCGCCGCCCGGAAGGAGAAATCGCTTGGCCTGCCTGTATTCCAACAGGAGCCGGGGAAAATGAACAAAACCCGGTGCTGCTTCTTACGGCCGCAGCATTTATAAAGGAGGTCCTATCTGGACCGCGGACGCCTGTCGCGTCCGATGGAGCAGGAGGCGGGAGTCGAACCCGCATGGCTTGCCGGCGCACGGAAAAGATGACATGAACATTGGAGGTGTTGATGTGTCCGAACAACAGCAGCAGAAAGGAGATTTCTGTGTGTGCCGTGCAAGCGCCCCAATGGCGCTCCTGCGTAGAGAGTGGGGAGGACGGGCTGGGGGATGCCCGCCTCCCCGATGGGGGTGGGGCGTTCCTACATTCGAGAGCAGCGCCCAAAGCGTTCTATCGGCTATATCCACCCGACGACACCGCTGCCAGATGCGGAGGTTTCATTCCTGATGGGGGAAGTCATCCATCAGGCGGGCATGGAGCAGCGTAGCGGATTTGAACCGCCACTCCCAGCTTGGAAGGCTGGTGTGCTGACCGTTGAACACTAACGCTGCAAATTTTGCGGGGACACAGTTGGCGGGGTGCCGGTGCGGATGGCTACTGACCTACACGGCGGCCTTGTCCAAAGACAGCCGCCACCACGCCGCTTCCACATCTACAGGTTTCGCCTCGGATTTTCGCCGCACACGCCGGCACCCGAACCAACCACGGAACTTTTCAGCCCTGCGCCGGTACGTCGGTCGCATCCGTTCATCTTTACAAAGCCGGTGCCAGCCAATACATAAATTACTTCGTCCTGCCGCTTTCGTACAGCGCACAGGAAAGACCACTTCCGCAGGCTTACGCTCCGTGCGGCTGCGAGGCAAGAGGTCACGCCTATGGTGCAGACGGTTGGGCTCGAACCAACGGCATCCACTCTACGTGGCGCTCTAACCGACTGAGCTACGTCTGCATGAGGGGGGTGCTCGTCTTTCCGAGCCGCCAGATCTTTTCCGTGCCTCGCTTTTGCCAGCAGATCACAGGCGCAATTACAACATCGAGGCTTGAGGGGCTTACTTCAGGACTTCGCATCACCCATACGGCTGTTCCGCTAAAACGCTCGTCACTCGCGGTGTCCACGTAGAATTGGAGGTATCGGTGGGGATCGGACCCACGACCTGCTCATTACGAATGAGCTGCTCTGCCAGCTGAGCTACGACACCGGATCCCCACCTTGTTTACGTCCTGGTGGGCGAGCTGACGTGCGGCGAAAAGGGGCCTGCGCCACTTGTGGCCGCGTTCCTGCCAGAATTGCGCTGGGGACACCGGAAGAATGGATGTAAGACCGGTGCAGCCTTTCTTACGGAAGGGCTTATATAATTCGGGGGGTACACCGAAGCCGTCGGGAAAGGGGTCTCCCCTTCGGCAATTTTAAGTATGCGCTCCGTGTCAAGGGAACTTCTGAAAGTTTTTGAAAAAATTTTCAGGTGTTGAAGGACTCGCGGAATTTGTAGAAACCGAGGTCAAATTCGACGGTGTAGTAGCGGCCCTCCGGGTGGATGTAAACGACTGTTCCGGTGGCCTTGCGGTCTGTTGCCTCGATGCGGCGGGTGACGGTATCGCCCAGGTGGATGTTGGAGGGGGTCATGGGGAAGCCTCCTTTCTTGCTTTTCTATGATGAAGTATAGGCACCGTGTCAAGGGAAGCGGGCAAAAAAATATTCCGGTCGGTTGACCGGAAGGAAAAAGAACCACGCACGGCATCCGCCGTGCGTGGTTTGCTTTTAATCGTCGTCCACCCACATCCAGTCCCATGTGCCTGTTTCGGGGTTGTACTGGCGGACATATTTCTGCTTTTTGGGCTTTTCCTGGGTGGTGGTGTCGGAGGTATAGGTGTCGTCCTCGTATTTGTCGAGAATGTGGGAGTAATCCGGCACATCGGGAATAACGATGTCGCTGGTGTCGGGTGGCTCTGGTATCGTTGGTTCTGTAGTGGAGGTAGCAGTATAGGTCTGCTGGTATGTGGTGCTGTCGGGAGTGAATACAGCGCCGGCCTCGCCGAGAAGTTCATTGGTGGTGTTATCGTAGATTTTGATGGACGCATAGCGATAGCCGTTTGCAGGGAAGTCCTCCCAGCCGTACCACCATGTATTATCCGATGCCGCCGGATCGTAGATCGCAGTTCCCGTTTCTTCGTGGTCATCAAGGCCGCTGTATCGAGACTCAACAAATACCTCGTAGCGGAAGGTCAATGTTTTGCCGGGCTCTCCTCCGCCAAACGTCGCATGGAAGTAAATGGGGTCGCCGTCATGGAATTTTGGCTTGGAATCCCTGTCATCAGGGTCGGCGCAGGTAAGAACAACGGCCCACCATTTGTACAGACGGGAGGATAAGTCATCCGCCCCCGGATAACCGAGTTGCTGAAGTTTCTTTACGTACCGGACGGAAGTGGCATCTTTGCTATTCATGTGGGCGTTCACGTAGCTGTACATTGCTTTCTGCGCCAGTTTTCCGGAATCCCTGTACTCCCCGAGGGAGATAAAGCTTTCCGCAGCGGTTCTGTAGTCCTGCGATTCCAGCGCTCCACAAGCGGACTGATATTTGATGGCGGGACGCAGAAGGGAAAAATACAGCGTGGCGAGAAAGACAACGGCAGCGGCAACAATGATAATGGCCGTTTTGCGCTTTTTCTTGTGCTGCTGTTCCCGCTGTTCCAGCTGAAAGTCTGTATAACGCGGGTCTTTGCCGCAGGCGGGGCACTTTATGGCCTGGTCACTTACGTTGTGACCGCAGTGGGGACAGGTCTTGAGGGCCATTACTTCTACGCCTCCTTCTTTTTGTTGAGCTGTTCCAGGTTTACGCGGGCGGCGTGAACGTCAATGAGCAGTTTGGATGCGCCGTAGAGCAGGCCGCCGAAAAACAGCGCGGATACAGCGGCGGCGACCGCCAGGAAAAACAGCGTGGTGCCTGTTGTCTCAGAGGAATAGTAGGAGTAGCGAAGCTGGCTGGCCAAAATGGCGATGGCGATGACACTGATACCGCCGCAAACCCAGACGATGTATGCGAACACCTCCAGCATATTGGCGGCACCGGTTTTGTATCTAATGTCGGAGGTCTTGGGCAGTGCGGCGGCTGCGGCTTCTTCCTTGGCGGCGTTTTCACGACGTTCCTGCGCGTCCTTTTTTTGCTGGGCGGCGTAGATGGCAGATGAGGGACAGCCGCACTCCGGGCACATCCCCTTGATGCTGAGCTGTTCCTGGGTAACGGTAGCGCCGCACTCCGGGCAGGTGTAATTTGTAGTCATAGTTTTGTTCCCCTTTCGATTTTTATGTATCATTATTCCCCGTCGAAAACGGAGAAAATGGTCTGCATGATTTTGTGGATCTCCGGGTCGTCGTAGCGGTCCGGGGTGATGACGAGATCGAGAAGGCCAAGTCCGTCCAGGTCGGCGATGTCGTAGGTCTCCTGTTCGCTGTGCTGCGTCACCAGCTCCGCAAGGCGGCGGGGGAAGCCCTGGCGCTCCGCCTCGTCGATAAACTGTGCAGCGGTCATTTGCTGTTCCGGGCCGGAAAGCGATTCTGCGTCCAGCTCGTCCATGACGATGCCGGACAGCTCGGGCGATACCCCGGAAAGTCGCAGGGCGAGGTCCAGCGCCTGTACGTCGTGGGGCGTGTACGCCTGCTTCTCTGGTGATGCGGCAAAGGCACGGTCCAGGGCGGCGTTGGTGTCCTCGAAACTGTAGGGCAGGATGCTGTGGGCGGCAAAAATAAATTCCTCTCGTGTCATGGTCGGTATTGGCCTCCTCGCTGTTCTTGCCGTCAGAATAGCACATTCAGGCGGCAATAGCAAGGGCGTTCTGTGGGAAATACGACAAAACAGGAGCGCTTTTGGCGCTCCTGTTCGTATGTTACGGGTCCTGTTCGCCGGGGTCGAGGTCAAAGCCGTCATAGGGGGCGTTAAGGAAGTCGGTGCAGCATTTGAGGCATTCCTTGCTGCGGCAGGTGTCTGGATCGATGGAGTAGGGACACATGATCCACTCCGCCAACTGCTCGGCCGTCATCTCGCGGAAGTGTTCAAGATTTGTTTTGCGGTGCTGTTCCAGCTGGAAGCCCTGCTGGGATTTGGCATAGGCAGCTGCACAATCGCCGTAGGCGGGGCACTGCGGGGCGGCGCAAGGCAGCACGGCCTCCATGCCGGTCATTTTGCAGATGTGGCTCATACGTTGTGTTCCTCCTGTTCCAGCCGTGCTTTCAGTGCGGCGTTTTCAGCGAGTAGGGAATCTATGCAGACGGTCTTGCGGGCGATCTTGCGGGCGGTCTTGCGGGCGATCTTGCGGGCGAGGCCGTCAAAGGCTTGTGCAAGTGCACAAGGGGTCTCGCCGTAGCAGTTGTCGCGGCAGGTCTTTTTGTAGGGGCAGAATTTGTTTTTCATTCCTGTTCCTCCTGTTCGTCGGTGCTGTTGGCGATGTGCCTGCGGATGGGCATGATGATGGCGTCGCCGTCCGGGCTGTGGAAATAGACCAAGGACAGCTCCCCGGGGCGGCAGGCGGCGGAGATCGGCGGCGCGGCTGTTCGCTGCGGCGGTGGTCACGGCGGCGCTGTGTTCGCTGTACCAGTCGCGGATCTTCTTTTTCGCTCCCGCGATGGTGGAGACGCGGCCCAGATAGTCGCCGCGGTCGTCGCCTCCGGTGGTGGCGCTGACGATGTACTCATTTTTGCCGTAGTAGGAGCTGGGCTTGATGGTGGCGATCTCGGCGCCGTGGGCGGAAACGGCGATGTGTTCATCTCCATAACGGTTTTTCTTGGTGGCGTAGGTAAACATGGGCGGTGGCCTCCTTGTAGATTTTTGGTTTGGTGTTCAGGCGGTGAGGGCGTCGCGCTGGGCGATGAGCGCGGCCAGCTCGGCTGTGTGGATGGTGCGGCGGTGCTGTTCAATACAGTTGTTCGCCGCCTGACAGACGCGCTGTCGCTGTTCGGCGTTGAGGTACGGCGCGGCGGTGCGGAGGGCAGCAGCGGCGGAGAGGAGCTGCTGGCGCTCCTGCTCCGTGGCCGCGGTGCGGGTCTTGATCCGTGTGGGCATGGGTGACTCCTTTCTTCGTCAGGTGCGCCGCCGGGGTGCGGTGCGGTAGGCGGTGCCGTTCTTGGTCTCGCCCTGGTCGATCTTGCCGGCGTTCACAAGAGCGGTGAACATTTCGCGGATCACCTGCTCGGTGATGTCGCCGGTGCAATGGCCGTTCTGGCCGTCCAGACGTTGGACGTGGAATTTGCTGATGACCACGGGCAGGGCGTTGTAGTCGAATTTATAGAGGTTGCGCCGGGGCGTTTTGAACGCCTCCAGCAGGGCGGCGTTGATGTCGCCGCGCTTGCTGTTCAGATACTCCCGGTACTGCTGCGCCGTCCAGTTGTAGGCGGTCTCGTAGATGTCGGTGGCGTAGTGCTGGAAGGTGCAGCCGTGTTCCAGCGCGGCGGAAACGGCGGGGATCAATTCCTCGGTGACGTAGCCGCTGACCGCCTGCGGGTGGATATAAAGGGAGCTGTTCCCGTTGGCGACGGTGGCGCCGCTGCCGTTCCGGTACGGCTCTTTGATGGTCCAGCCCTCGGCGGCGAACAGGCCCAGAATGTCGCTATAGAAATTCTCGGTCTTGTCCTGGTCCATTCCCTTGCCCCATACATAACCGGAGTCCAGGCGGAAATAGACGTGCTTATAGGGGGTATCGTCGCGCTGTTCGCTGTTTTCCTGGCGGCGCTGTTCGGCGTAGGCTTCCAGCTCGTCCAGGCTGTGGCGGATGGCGGAAATGGCGTTGGTAGCGGTGTCGCTGGTGGGGTCGCCGGTGATAACGTCTTTCAAAACGGCGGCATTGGCAGCGATGGCGTCGCAGTGGGTGCGGGCGGCGGCCGCCTCCGGGATGGGATACTTGATGGTGGGCATGGTGATTTCTCCTTTCGTTGTTCAGATGATGGCGGAAACGTCAACGCCTATGAGTCGGCCTAATGCCTGAGCGGCATCCGTATAGGTGGGAAATTCTGCGTCGGTGTCGTACTTGGTGGCGGACGTCTCGAAAACCGTCTCGGCCAAAATCGCGTTGAAGTCGGGGCTGTTGATGATCTCCGCGTCCCAGTCGTACAGCTCGCACAGCAAGTCGCGCTCGTGCCCGTCTAAGTCGTTGTCGAGATAGACAAAACCGTGGGCGACGCGGAACAGGCCGGCGCCGTATTGGTTTACCTGTGCCAGCTCAAAGACGTTGTGGCCGTGTTCCGGCGCCTGGCGGCGGTATTGGGCACAGTCGGGATCGGTGCAAATCCAGTTTTTGCGTTCGGTGTTCATGCGGTTTCCTCCTTGCTGTAGTGGTTTAGTCGGGCTGTTCGGTCACGGGGTGTTCCCATGTGCTGTCGTGGTGAAAGACGAAATACAGGTGTTCGCCGTAGTTCTCGATGGTGTCCGGGGTGCGGGTCAGGCCGTGGCGGCCGGCGGTGTCGATCACGCCCTGGCGCAGGGCGCGAAGGTCGCGGTAATAGTTCTTGTTCACAACGGGGATGTCGAATTTCACCAACAGGATCACCTGCTCCATGTGGTCATAAAATCCATCGAGATCAAATTCCACCTTGACGGCGCCGGGGAGGGTCAGCAGGTCGCGCTGCAGCGCGGCGCACTGTTCAGAGATGCCGAAGCGGGCGGCGGTGGCGGCGGTGCGGTCGTTCATTTTGTTTCCTTTCTGCCCTCGTGACCTCCGGGGCGGGCTGTTCGTGGTGGGGATGTGGATTGTTTTAGTCGGGCTGTTCGGGATTTTCGCCACGCTTCCAGCGACGGAACACCGCCAGGGCGTTTGCCTCGTCGCGGCGGCTGAGCTCCTGAAGGAAAAACCGGGCCACGTCCAGCTTTTCCGCGTCGGTGGGGCTGATGGCGAAAACAGCACGTTCAATCTGTTCATCCGTCAGCATTTGCACCGATTCCAGAATGTCGGCGAAGTCCTGGCGGGCCTGTTCCTGCTCCTGCTGTGCCTGTTCAGCCTTGCGGCGCTTGTATTCTTCCAGCCAGGGCGCGGGCATGACGGAGACCACGCGCCCGCCCTCGGTGTACTGTTCCAGCAGATCGGCCACAGCGACGATGGCCGCGCCGGTCTCCTTGTCCTCGTCGGTGGGCTTGCCGTTGCCCAAATTGCCCTTGTCGCGCAGGAACGCGCCGAAGCTGCGAATGTGGGCGATGAGTCCGCCGTCGTTGTCGCCCAGGTCATAGCGGCCTTTATATGTGTCCTGCTCGCCGTTGGCGTCGGTGTAGGTGATGGAAAAGCTGGTTTTGTCATAGCCGCGTTCCTGGTCGGCGGAAATTTTTTCGTCCAGCGTCTTGAAAATGATCTCGGCGGCGGCGACGGAGAATTTCATACCATCATCAAAAGCGCCGTTTTCGCTCCATTCTACGGTGACGACCGGGGTGCCGTCCTTGATGGGGTGTGCGGCGGCGGTCTGTTCGATGAAAGCGCGGTTTTCGTTGCGGGTGCGGATGTCCTTTTCCCGGCGTTCCAGCTGTTCGGCGTGTTCACGCGCCAGCCGCGCCGACTCGGCGGCGGTGTTCATCTCGTGGACGGCTTCCACATCGGCGGCGGTGGGGTGGCCTTTGGGCAGGGTGGCCAGCTCGGCGGCGTTGCGGTCAAGCTGTGCCTGCCGCCGGTCGATCTCGGCGCGGATGTCCTCCGGCTTGCGCCAGTGGTAGCGGCCCGGCTGCTGGGCGTCCTGGGCATCCTGTTCCAGCTTGGCGATATACTCAGGCTCGCCGCGCATGGCAGATTTGAGCGCGGCGGCGCGGGCGTACTTATAGAGGGGGTGCGCCGGGGTCAAGGTGGCGCTGTCGCTGTCGAAATAGTCGGTGTAAAGGTCGGTTTCGTTCTTTACGGTGAACAGGTCGCGGGGGAGGTGGTCATAATCGCGGGCGCTGATGGTCACGCTGTCGCTGCGGCTGTCGGTGAAGTAGTAACAGCGGATCAGCTTTCCGCCGTTTACCTTGATTCCGTTCCAGAAAAAGCGGATGGATTCTGTTTTGTTGGTGTTCATTTTGTGTTCCTCCTGTTGTGTAGTCTGTTCCCCGTGTCAAGGGAACGAATTTACTTTTCTCGATGGGGTGGAGCTGGTGCGCCCAACTCCCCAGAGGCGGCGCGGCGTCTGTTCAGCGTTTGCGGGGCTGGTCGATCCGGTCCAGAAGGCGAACAAAAAGCGCCGCCAGGGTGGCGGCGCCGGTGGCGGTGACGATATAGGAAAAGACGGTCATTTTTAGCGCTCCTTTCGCTTGATGCTGTCTGTGATGTTGTCCCAGTAGAATTTATAACCGGTGCCGAGCTGCTCAAAAATTACGGACTGGGCAAAGGTGTAAAACGGGCTGAACACCTCGCCGCGGCTGGTGTATGGGCTGCGCTCTGTGTTCCAGTCGATGCCCAGCCGCCCGGATTCCCGGCGGACGGTGAACACGTCGCCGAAATGGCGCGTTACGATCTCGCGCCCGCTGGTGTCGTACAGGTGGACGCGCACGCGGTCGCCCTCGACCAGACCGGCGGGGCGATACCCGGCGATCCGGTACGTTGACGGGATGGCGAAGAACATATTTTTATGTTTCTCGCTGTAGCTGGCGCGGAACAGGTCGCCGGAGGTGGCAACGGCGATATAGTCGCCGCCGGTGTGAATGTCCTCGAATTGCAAAAGCTGCATTTTGTTCTCCTTTCCGCCCAATTTCGGGCATGAAAAAAGCGCTCCCGGAAAATCTCCGGGGGCGCTGTTCGTGTTTTGCCCCGCATTTTTCCGGGGCTGCTGTTCAGGTGGTGGGGGTGGCCTGCTCCGACTGTTCCGCCGGGGCGGCCTGTTCCGCGGTCATCGTCTGGCCGTCCGGCAGGTGGAAAGACACCGAAAAGCCACAGCCCAGGGCGGCGGCGATGGCAGCCAGGGATGAAACATACCAGTTGTCATTGTTGATTTTTTGGTTGATGTTCTGCGGGGTGGTGCCCATGCGCCGCGCTAATTCGCTTCCGCTAATATTGTACTCCAGCAGGAGACGCCGCACGAGTTTAGAAACCTGCATTTTGTATCACCTCTTTCCGGGCGGCCTGCTTATAGTCTACCGTCAAAGCCGCTTTTTGTGCATAGCTTACAACGATTTGTTTAATTTGTCAAGTTACACATTTCCAATTGAAATAATTTGTTGAAAGTGACAGTTGCGAATTGAAAGTAATTCCTTTATAATATCAAGTAGAAACATTCAATAAATATTTTTTTGGAGGTACAGACGATGACAAAAGTTGAACTTGAAGCCCTGTTAGAGATCGAGAAGATCGATGACGAAGTAGCGCGGACTACAATTAGAAACTGGTTTGTCCATGACGCGAATTTCCGCACCGGCTATTTGAACTGTGGCGCGATGATGCGGAACGCCGCCGACTGCGAGAAAGAGCGCCAGCGCCGCCAGGAGGCCGAAGCCCAGCGCGACAAGGCAAGATCCGCTCTTGACAAGGCGCGGAAGCTGAACAAGGCCAACAGCAAGGGTAGGAGCGCGGCGGAGGCCGTCCGGGACGATTGCCGCCAGCAGTTGGAGTCGGAGAGGGCGAAACGGAAAGCGCTTGAAGCCGAAGTAAACCGGCTGAAAGCCCAGCTTTTCGACCTGATGGAGGAGCAGCAGGGCCGGACAGCGTGAGGGGGTGAGAAAATGAAAGTAACTTACATTGAGCGCCGTTTTCTTGACAAATACCGCTGCATTGACACGGAACGGACCTTTAACGCGCTTTCTTCTTTCCAGCAAGGCGGCCTTACATACTTCAAAACTGACCGCTTCAACGTCCGCGTAATTGAAACGCAATCCATTAAATCTATACAGGAGGGCTAAACCATGAACGAGAACACCAAGACCGCCCGCGCCGAGTGGGAGAGCATGAGCGGGGAGCAACAGTATAACGCGCTTGTGGCGATGGCCTGGACCGTGCGCCGGAAGGCAGAGGCCCGCAACCAGACCGGCGCCGCGTGGATCGAGACCGAGGACGACGCGCAGACCGTAGCCGCCGACGCCTGGACTCGGATGGGCGCCGCGCTGGATCGTAACGAGGCCCAGGACGCGCCCGCGCCGCTGGCGGTGATCCTGTACCGGGCAGCAGCCCAGGCCGCGCACAGCATAAGCAGAGCCGAGCAGAGACACGCCCGCGCCATATCCGCCACCATTGACGACGACGGCGCCGAGCGCTGGCAGATCGACACCGAGGCCGGGACGGACTGCGACGCGATAGCACCAAGCCCGGAGGCCGCCGCGATCCTGCGGGAGAGCGTGGAGAGCGTCGCCCGGGATCAGGTGGACCGCGTAGCGCTGACCATGACCGCCCGCGGGTACACTACGGCAGAGATAGCCGCCGCGCTGATGGTTGACCGGTCCACCATTTCCCGCCGCCTGTACGCCATGCGCGACCGCTACCACGCGCAGCAGGGAGAGGAGGCGGAAGCATGAGCAGGACGGAGCAGAAGCAGGAGGCAGGGCGCTTTTTGGAGTTCCGCGACCTGGAAGAGCTGGCCGAGTATATCGGCCTATACTACCCGGAGGAAATCCACGTTTTCGCCGCCGTGGAACACTGGTACACCGAGGACGACCAAGGGGAAAGCCACCTTGACCGGGACGAGCTAAACGACTTTTTAAGGCGATACGGCGCGGGCATCGTATGCCAAAGCCTGGCCGGCGGTATCTGCTGCGAGATCATAGAGGACTAACCACGGACGCGCCCAGCAGGGCGCAGGAAGGAAACAAGACACCATGATGACCAACAACACCACCAGCCCGGGAACCCTGTACAACATCGCCCCAGAGGGCAAAGCGCAGCTATACACCGCCGCGGAGATCAGAGCCGCAGCAGCGGACGGCCTGCAAATCGGGCTTGACGTGGGCCGCCGCTGGCCCCGCGTCCCGTGCCGCCTGGCCGCTACTGTGCGCGGATGGGTAACGGCAGCAGGGGAACACGGCGCAATATATCAGGCGTGGGCCGGGGACTTCCACGGAAGCCCCAGCCCCGCCGAGATCGTCACCGCCTGAACCAGAACAGACAACCGAAGAAAGCCAAACCAGCACCGCCAGGACGGAACCAAAACCGCCCCAGCGGTGCTAATTTTATGCCCGTGTAGATTTTTGACAATGCCACCGCAAATATAGAAATCGAACAGAAACGCCCCGCCACGCTTTCCGGGAGTTGAGGGAATGCCCCGAACCGACCCCCAGAGAAAAACGCCGCCAGCAGCCCCGCAGAGGGCAAAGAAGCGGGAAAGAGCAGCGGCAGCCCCTCACGTGTGCGCGCGCGTTAATTCCGGGCGCGGTTGAAAACAGTATAAAACAGTATCATATACAACCACCCCCAGCAGAGCAGAAACGAGCACCAAAAACCCCAGCGGGACACCCGAAGCAGGAGAACACCAGAGCAGAACGGAGACCACCAGCGGGAGGCACTGACCGGAAGAAAAGAGCAGCGGCGAGGGGAGGGAAGGAGAGTCGCCCGGCGGCCTATGTTCCGGGCCGAACGGCGGACAGACGGCGACCGGCAGCGGCGGCGGGTGCCCCGGCTCCATGCCCTGACCATCCGGCAGGCGGCAGCCACCACCGACAAAACAGCCAAAACCGGCGGAAATCGTCAAATCAGAGGCCGAAAGCGGACGAAATGAAAGAGAACTTGCAAAAATCGGAACATTTGTTTACATATTAGGACAATATGGAAAGGAAAGCACCCAGGCGGCGGGCGTTTTTCCTGCAAAATCCGGCGGAAATGGACGGTCCCGGCACCCGCTGACCACCACCGGCACCACCTGAACACCCCCAGGACGGCAACCCGGGGGAGGTTTACAAACCGGAAGGGCAAAGCCTTTTCGCCCTGCTACGCAACTCTCCTCCCCGCCTCCATGTTCCCCACTCCGGCACACCAATCCGCGTTTCTCAAGCAAGTTACCGGCAAGTTAGTGGTAGGGGGGGTAGTTTTGAAACCGGGTCGAAAAAACGAAACGGTCAAAAGGCCGAGGCCGAAAAATAAAAATTTCGGCGGGCGCAAGCGCCATATATGTGAGGGGAAGGTACGGCCTTTGTGCGGCGGTGGTGCGATGGTGGCGGCATGGTGTTGACACGGATGTTATATGGGGGTGAAAAAGTTTTTATGCTTCCCTTGACACGGCGATTAGACTACCGGTTGCCAAAGGGCCGGGAGCAAGTGGCCGGCAAGTTAGATTGAGGGAGTGCTTTGGATATGGTGGTAGACATTTTCGGGACTGATAAGAAGTATAGCGTGATTTACGCGGATCCTCCGTGGACGTTTAAGACGTACAGTGCAAAGGGCAAGGAGAAGAAGTCTGCGGAAGCACATTATCGCTGCATGAAGAAAGAGGACATACAGGCGCTGCCGGTGCAGGGCATAGCGGCGGAGGACTGTGTACTGTTTCTGTGGGTGACTATGCCTTGTTTGGAGGAAGGCTTGGAGCTGATCCGTAAGTGGGGCTTTACCTACAAGACCTGCGCGTTTACATGGGTAAAGCAGAACAGGAAGTCGGACGGGCTGTTTTGGGGTCTGGGTTTCTGGACCCGGGCCAACGCGGAGATGTGTCTGCTGGCGACAAGAGGCAAGCCGAAGCGCGTGAGCAAGGGCGTACACAGTGTTGTGCTGAGCCACGTGCGGGAGCACAGCAGGAAGCCGGATGAGGTGAGAGACCGGATCGTGGAACTGATGGGAGATATACCCCGCATCGAACTGTTTGCCAGACAGCAAGTGGACGGCTGGGACTGCTGGGGTGACGAGATATAAGGAGGGATGAAAATGAGAAAAGAAATTAGCTTTGATGAGTTGAAAGAACTACTGTTGTACCGGAAGATCGTGGCGTGGGACGCGGAGCATATCGAACTGGATACCGGGTTGAAACTGCGGGTTGAGATGACGGACTGGGACTGCTGCGCAAGGGTCGAATCGAAGTTCTCGGAGGTAAAACTGGACGCCGCGATTACTGCGGTATCGGACATAGAATATGAACCGTGGGAAGATTATGACACCTATGGATGCAAGGCGCGAGTGACGATTATGCACAACCGCAATGCTATTTGTATGATCGAGTCCAACGCTGATGGGGGCAATGGGGGATACTACTTCTCCATCGCGTCTTTTATCGTTACTCTGCCCGTGAACGCAGCAGAGGCGGAATGTGAGTTCGTTAGGAGCTACCACGGCAGGGAGGATGTGTAACCGTGACTATGCGGAGGATGGGAGATGTGGCGACGGACGTCCTGCTGGACGAAGTGCTGGGCGGCAGGGTGGATGAAATGCTGCTGGACAGGGACGCGAACCTTGGCGCCCTGCTTCGGCTGCGTCGGCACTTCCCGAAAGCGGCGCTGAAATTGACAGACGATCAGTGGATGTACCTGAGCGAGATGTACGATGGCGGCATGAGCGTGACGGAGATCGCAGCGGTGCACGACGTAAATAAGAGCACGGTCAGCCGGAGCGTGAACCGTGCGAAAAAGACTTTGCAGGACTATCTACAGTTTTGCCTGTGATGGGAATGGGGACGAGATACATGGGACGGATAAACCAGCCGCTGACGAATGAAGCGGCGAAGAAATTGATGGCGCTGGACGTGCAAGACAAGGAGATACTGACCTACGAAAAGCTGGACGAGTGGTACACCGCATGGGGCGGACAGTGCTACGTCAGCTTCTCCGGCGGCAAGGACAGCACGGTGCTGGCGTATCTGGCGGCTCGGTACCTGTCAAGCTTCAGGACACCGCCCTGGGAGCTAAATCTGGTGTTTGTGAACACAGGGTTGGAATACCCTGAAATTCAGAAGTTCGTGAATGAGTACGCCGCGTGGCTGCGGAAGGAGTTTCCCCGCGTGACTGTCAACCTCCACCGCCTGCGCCCGAAGATGAACATCCGGCAGGTGGTGACGAAGTACGGGTACAGCATTATCGGTAAAGACGTAGCGCACCGGATAGAAACCGCGCGGCGTTCACCAGATAGCCGAAGTATGAAGCTATTGCGTGGGGAAGTCTTACGCGCCGATGGGGAAAAGAGTATGTACAACTGCGAAAAGTGGGGGTATTTACTTACGGCGCCGTTTCTTATCTCCGACAGGTGCTGTGGAATTATGAAAAAGTCCCCGTCAAAGAGCTATGAGCACCGAGCGAATGTCAAACCCACGACGGCAACAATGGCAGAGGAAAGTCTGCTGCGTATGCAAAAATGGCGCGAAACGGGCTGCAACGCTTTTGAGGGAAGGCGTCCCTTATCTAAGCCCATGAGTTTCTGGATGGAGCAGGATGTGCTGCGCTTCATCATAGACCGCCAGCTTCCCTACGCCAGCGTGTACGGCGACATCGTGGCCAGCGACGGCGAGAACGACTACGATGCGACGCTGGTGGACTGCCCGCTGCACTGCACGGGCTGCCAACGCACGGGCTGTATGTTCTGCGGTTTCGGGGCGCATCTTGAAAAAGGCATCAACCGATTTCAGCGCATGAAACTGACGCACCCGAAGCACTACCAGTTCTGCATCGGCGGCGGCGCATTTGACACGGACGGGCTGTGGAAGCCAACAAAGGACGGCCTCGGTTATGCGCGGGTGCTGGACTACATCGGAGTGAGGTATTGAGATGAGCACTGGATATGCGGAGAAGAGTGCGCTTTTCAATGAAGTTCAAAAGGCTCTGAAAGCCCTCAATCTGAGGGCGAAGCAGTACGGCGTTGACGAGGTTTATAACTGGTGCAAGTTCGTTCTGGGCGCGAAGCCGGGGAGCTTTACCGAGGGGCAGCAGATCGCGGCGGCGTTCTTCATGCAGACCGTACACAAGTTCCTTGATGGCCTTGCAGATGTGCGCGATATAGGCGTGGCAGAACCCCGGCCGACATTTATGGAGTTCAAGCCGAAGGTGACATACCGCCTTGACGAACAGATCTGGTGGAAGTTGCTTCAGGCGCGAGCGCTTGGAGGTGAGATGATATGTCATCTATAAACCGTAGGCTGACCGAGAACCTGAGAGATTATTACACAACCGGCATGGGCGGTATGAGCCGCCTGATTTTTACTGAGGCGTGGCACTTGCACACCAAGCGGTTATACGGCTGGGAACCGGCGGCGTATATTCCTGCACCGCGAGATGGTGATGTCGCCGTTATATGGAACCGGAGAATGTGTCATTTGCTTGCGCTGCAAAGCCACAACGAAGGAAATCCTTACGGGTATATCTTCTGGAAATGGTATGCGAGAGAATTTGAAAAGAGCTACAAGATGCGCGTGAGCAACAGGCCAAAGCGCATGATGACCTTTGCGCCGGAGATAAAGTTCCGCGGGGAACCGCTGGATATGAGGATGGCAAGGATGATGGAGGACTGGACATGATTTTTGAAGCAGAAGCGCAGCCGATCAGGGCGGGCACAGGAACGCCGGTCGCGCGGGTGCTGGTAGGCGGCGGGGTGTATAACCCGTTGGCGAAGCCGGAGAGTGGAATGAAAGGAGAACGGGCATGAGAGTGAAAATGGACTACAACAACTTGGTCGAGGAGATCGACAGGACGGTGAGTGCAAGCAGGAGCCGGGCGGCAAGAGAAAACGCCTTTGGAATAGGGATCGGGCTTACGCTGCTGAACGGCTATCTCACAGAAATTGCGAAGCGTGCCGTAGAGCTGAACGACGACAAACTGATCGACCTGTGCGTTGACATGGGGATATTGAAGCGGGAGGAAGAGAAATGAGCAAGGCCGTGATGATAAGCATTCGCCCGAAGTGGTGCGAGAAGATTGCCAGAGGCGAAAAGACCATCGAGGTCAGAAAGACCCGCCCCAAAAAGCTGAAAAATCCGTTCAAGTGCTATATCTATTGCACGCAAGGCAGAGACGCACGCAGGCTGCGCGTGTCGTGGGGCAAGGTCATCGGCGAGTTTACCTGCGATGGGTTTTGGATAGGCTCACCGCGGAATACCAACCCGATTTTTTGCATGGCTGCCTGTATGGATGGATTTGACACGGAAAAGTATGCTAAAGACAAGATACTTTACGGCTGGCATATCTCCGGCCTGAAAATCTACGATACGCCGAAGGAGTTGAGCAAGTTCAAGGGGCTATGTAAATTCGAGTCGGATTGCTGTGACTGTCCTCATTACAACTACAGCAAAATGGACTGTGACGGCCGGACGATCAAGCGCCCGCCCCAAAGCTGGTGCTATGTGGAGGAGCAGAAATGAATGAACGACTGACGAAGCGCGACACCGATGGACAGGCAATGATGGACTGCCAGAAGTGCAAAGCGGATTGGACGGGAAAGCATGGTAAGCCGATGGCTGACTGTACCGCGCTGTACTGCCGCAATCGTTTGTTAGACCGGCTGGCGGAATATGAGGACACGGGGCTGACGCCGGAGGAAGTGTCTGCGCTGGTTAAAGACTGGAGCGACCGTTGCACGATCATCGGAGAGTGCGGCGGCATCGACCGCCTGCGCGAGCTGGACGAGGCCGACAAGAACGGGCGTGTGGTGGTGCTGCCGTGCAAGATAGGCGATGTCTTATACCGCGCATCCCCTTCGGGAGTGGTGGTGCATCGCGTGGCGAATATGGTGTACAGGGAGCTTACCAGCCGATGGTATATAGACACAATTCCAAATCTTCCGTATGCTTCGGAAGAATTGGGCAAAACCACATTCCTCACCCGCGAGGAGGCGGAGAAAGCGCTGAAGGAGGTCAGGCAGAAATGATATACACCTTTCATGTGGGAGATTATGTGAGGTTGGAACGTGCCGATGGCACATCATCCAAAACGCTTACCGGATATGTGTCGTCTCACCAGCGATTAGTGTCCGGGCACAGTTTCATTTTCAAGTGGGACGATGGGACGCAGACTGGCTGGAGTGGCAATATAGAGGATCTGCCGCAGAATTTTACTCGCATTGGCAAGTACGATTTTGCGTGGCTAAGAGCGGTCAGGGATTGCGGATATGCAGAAAAGGATGAGCTCGACAAGATGAGCTCCACGAAACTGATGATGGTGCCGGGTAGCCTGCACGAAGGCGACTTTGTTGAAACCGTGGATGGTCGGGTGGGGTACATCAAGAGCATCTGCCGGTGTGAGCAATGCCGGGAGCGTGGGTTCTATGAGCCGATCGTACATTTTACGGACGGTGAGGAGGACTGCATCACCAAGTACGAGGCGGAAAACGGGTTCAAGGGCTATAAGCGCATCGGGCGGTGGGAGAACGCAAGCGAAGTACAAGAAACACAAAAGGTGAAAGAGATCGAGCTCCTGCCCGAAACCTGGATGGACACTCCCGAAAAGCTCAAGATCAATGAGCTTGTATGCGCTGTAAATGAACTGCGAAAGGAGAAACAGAAATGACGGAACGAAAGGTGCTGATCGTCCGCGTGAAGGGCGGTATGCAGATAGCGCAGGGCGTAACCAACCATATCATAGAGGGGCTGGTGCGTGGCGTGCTGGTGCTGCCGGAGGAGGTCACGTCCTACGCGGTCGAGGAGTTCCCTGCGCTGGGCGTGGAGAATGAGGACACCATCTATACGGTCGTACCGGAGGGCGTACCGGCGATAAAAATACTCAACAAGGACGATATACTTCCCGTTGGCGCGTTTGTGCAGGTACAGGAGGAAAGCGAACAGCGCGATGGCAACGAATCCCAGCCACACCCAGCACCGCAGCCGACCGAACCCGCCACGCCGTTTAAGCCAAAGGGCACGATGGCGGAGATCAAGCGAGAGGTTTTTATACGGCTGCAAGCCTACCAGCAGAAAACAAAATTGGGCTGGGCACAGAGAGTGTCCGACGCTACCGGCGGCAAGGTAGCCCCTGACGTGGTGCGGCTTGGCCTGCTGGAGGCGCGGGACATCGGTGTTGACCGCTGGAAACTCATCGGAAAGGCGCTGGACAAACTGGAGGAGGAAATGGAGAAATGAAAATCTACATAGCTGGAAGGATCACGGGAAACCCGAACTATAAGGCACAGTTCAAGGCTACGGCGGCTATGCTTCAGGAAAATGGGCACACCGTCCTGAACCCGGCAGAGCTTCCGGAGGGTATGAAGCCGGCCGACTATATGCGTATATGCTTTGCCATGCTGGAGAGCGCGGACGTGGTGCTTTTTCAGAGCGGATGGGCGGCAAGCAGGGGCGTACGGCTGGAGTACGATTACGCACGGTACATCGGGAAGAACATTGTCGCCACAGATAGTAGTGCTCGTAATATCCCCGAAGATGTGCTCCGCGCGGTCGTCAGCATGGAACACTGGATGCGCAACAAAGAGAGCGCACATGGATAAGGCCATCTGGACGGTTTGCACTGCCAAACTGTGCCCCAAGTGCATCAAGGAGATGGAGGCGGAGTACATCGTGTACCTGACACACGAGCAGCAGAGAAACCGCATGAAGGACATAGCCATACACGGATACTGCGACCGCTGCCACGAGGAAAGCTTTATGCTGCGGGTGCGGCAGTACACCATGAATGGCAGGACACTGCGGGCGAAGGGGCTGGATAAAAAGTGGAGGGAGTATTTGGGATGATAAAGAACAGCGGAACAGGCGGAGCAGGTGGAGTTGGTCCGGCATACATCGCTAATGGTGGTGCCGGCTGCGAGCCTGGATCCGGTGTATGTACGCCCGGTTCAGGAGGCTCCGGTGGAAATGGACGATTTATCTGGTGCCGCACAGAGGACGACCGTATGGTGTTTTGGCAGAGAGTTGCGGAGGGCATAATCAAAGCAAAGATTGAAAGGCATACTCCACAGGCGTGTTGCCTAAAGCATAATCTGAGACTTATTCAAGACCACGGAACGGAGATCTACCACAAGTGTTATGTGTGCGGTAGAGACTGGACGGAGCCTGTGTTTAAGGATGGAATGACCTTCGATGAGTATATCAACTCCCCGGCGTCAAAAACGCTGGGGACAAGAATCGTGACTATGTGAGGAGAAAAGCATAATGGGAACTGGTTTGGGAATCCTTGTCGGTATCGTTTTGGCTTGCGGATTTGCCGCATTTCTTGCCCTTATTTCAAAAGACAATGGGAGAGGCTATCAGCCCAACAAGCCCTTGGACGGTCCTCCCCCCAACAAGGGGAACTGCATACAAAAACTACCTGATGACAAGAAGCGACATAAGGCGGCGCTGATGATACAGACCGGAGATTTCCGCAAACCGGAACGAGTTATCGGCCTCGTCTATGGGGAGGACGCAGCTATGTGGCACGCCCATATCTTCAAGACCTGCTGTGGCGCGGAATATTTCACTGACACCGGGGAACTCGCTGGTGTTGTTATTCTGCCGAAGGAGGACGAGCAGTGAACCAGTACAACAGAAAACCCAGCGGGAAACTGGAGGTATGTCCCCACTGCGGAAGAGACAGCGGGGAGCGCAAAATCGGTATTTATGTGCCGGAACGGTACTATGTGCGCTGCGCGAGCTGTGGGTTCACCTTGTCTGGGTGGAGCCAGAGTGCCGCTACGGCAAGCTGGAACAGACTGAGTAAGAAGGTGAGGGCATGAAAAGCAAATGCTGTGTTGGCTGCAAATGGCACGAGGAATGGACGTGGGCGTGCTTCAACGGGGACAGCCCGTATTGCGCCGATTTTGTAAACTGCGGGTGTCCGCTATACGAGGAGAAGGAAACCAATGACAAGAAGGGAACAGATAGTCTATAAAACAATGAGCGAGAACATTGCCCGTGCTGGGGAGTTCGGATTATGCCCCGGACCGTTCGTGGCCATGCGTGCAGAGTACCGGCGCGTTGTGCGTCGGGAGCAGACGCACTTCCTGTTGGAGTTCATGCTGCTGGCGCTGTTGATTTTTGCGCTGATCGCCCCGTGGAGAGCCAGCGCGGACACGCCGCACACCGTCCTACGGGTGGAGTGGGGCGAAGATGTTGACAGCCATGATACAATCGTAGAAGAGGATCCCGATGAGTCGGAACGCATACTGGAAGCCGTCAAGGCCAAAAGCAACGTGTTGGAGGACTGCATCGTCACCGGCTACTGCGCCGACTGCGTTGAGAAGTACGCACACATGAACCAGGACGAGTTCGGCCGTGTGTTGACCGCCAGCGGCCAGTGGGTGTACCCAGGCTCCTGTGTGGCGACCGACCCGGACGTGATACCGACCGGCAGCACAGTCATCATCGGAGACAAGACATACATCGCCCTGGACGTGGGCGTAATAGGAAAACACGTTGACATACTGATGACCCATGAGGAGGCCGCCGTGGCGGGAGCCAGAAGAGAAACGGTGTGGTGGTGTGATGAGTGAAACCCTATATATTATATAATGTATTTTTACATTATTCGACAAGTGGCGTGATATGCTGAGATGATTTGTAAGTATGCAATTTTACACACGAAAATGCACACGGATTTCAAAAGTGCTGTGGCACAGCGGGCTTATAAGGAAAAGTGAGCGTTCGAATCCTTCTCCCGCTGCCATGGCGAGTGTTCTTACAGCATTTGAAAAGCTGTAAGAACACTCGCTTTTTAT
>ERZ857969.735-NODE-735-length-51663-cov-13.206325_pt1 | contig 51663 bp, 54 predicted proteins | sample MGYA00519864_ERZ857969 | MGnify/ENA primary metagenome ERZ857969 (study PRJEB31778, sample SAMEA3449382) | human gut metagenome | biome: human gut; feature: human-associated habitat; material: faeces | place: United Kingdom | collected 2010/2012 ...
TAAGTGGAGATGAATACAATTCGATAGAGAAACTTGTTAGATAAATTACAATTTATCTAACAGTTATTATTAAGAAAAGAGGAAATGATATGGCTGAACTAAGAGATTTGTATGATGTTAATAGTGTCAAAACCGATAAAACATATCGCAAGGGAGAACAAATACCAAATGGATATTATCCTATGGTGGTAATGGTGGTAATTAGAAATTCTAAGGGCGAATTTTTAATGCAAAAAAGAGTAGAGTCAAAAGGTGGCGATTGGGGTGTAACTGGTGGACATCCAAAATCTGGTGAAACACCTTTAGAAGGAATTATTACTGAAGTTAGAGAAGAATTAGGTTTAGATTTTTCAAATGAAAAATTTATTGAATATGATTCTGGCTGTGATGGTAATGATTGTTATAAAATGTATTTTGTAAGTAAAGATGTAGATCTTAAAGATGTAAGAATTCAAGAAGATGAATTGTCAGAAGTTAAATGGTTTTCTATGGATGAATTAAAACACATGGTAGCTATTAAAGAGTTAAACGAAAATCAAATATCATGTTTTGTTAAAGTATGTAATTTTTTAGAACAAAATAAATAAAGTGTGTTTGATATAATGGTTTTGTGAGTGGTGGTTTTTGTGAAATATGAGGATTTAAAAAAGAAACTTGAAATAAATAAAAAGGTAAAATTTAAATTGTATAGTTTAGAATATATAATTGAAATGATTGATAATAATGTGGTAATATATCCTGAAATATATCCGCAAAGAAAATCAAAATATTTTTCACTTGATGCTGTTATGAGTTATTTTACAGTATATAATGAACCATTGATTGAAAACATTGACAGAATAAATATCATTAATTAATGGAGGCACTTATGGAATTAAAGAAAATGAATATAGAAGATTTTAAAAATCAGATGTATGATGAGTATACAAAATTATTTCCTGAAGATGAGCAAAGAGATTGGGAAGATATCGAGAAGTCATATTATGATGGTGTAGAAATTTTATATGGTATAATAGAAAATGAAAAAAATGTTGGTTTTATAATGTTGGAGAAATTAAATGAGGATTATCCATATTATATTGACTTTTTTGCTATATTTGAGAAATATCAAGGAAATAATTATGGAACAATGGCACTTGAATATTTAATTAAAAATATTATTAAAGATACGCCTTTATGTTTAGAAATAGAAAAAGAAACTGAAAAGGATATTAATACAATTAGACGTGCAAAATTTTACAGAAATTTAGGCTTTAAAAAAATTAATTCCGAATATTTGTTTTTTGGCGTAAGATATACACCTTATGTATATGATATGCAAAACAGACTTGAAAAGAGTAAGGTGGACACTATTATGTTGAATTATTATAAGAATAATTGCGGTTTTGAATCTATTATAAATAATTTTGAAATTATATATTAGTATATTTAATTTACAAAAAAATCAGAATTTGAACTGATTTTTTTATAAAATGAGGAGGTTAAATGAAAAATATTATATTATTGAAGATTAATAAAAAGTTATCTGATTCAGATAACTTTTTTGATGGGGAAATTAATGAAATATTGAATATAGTTGATGATGTATTAACTAAATGTAATATTGAAAATAATAATTTGAAGTTTATTGATAAAATAATAAGTTTTTATAATAACTGTATAAATTGTATAAAGGAATGGTGTAATGAATGCAAATTAAGAATAAAGAATTAGCGTTTCTTTCACTATGTGGTGATTGGGATTATAGAAAAAATGTGGATATGACAGAACCACATTTACAAGGAATAACAATTCGTGATAATAAGATTTTAATATCTTGTGAAAAATTTTCTGAACCAGCTGACGATTATGTGTCATGTATTGCTACAGAAATAGAAGATGAAAATATGATTAATAAATTTAAAAAACTAAATTTAAAAAATAAAGGAGAAGTAATAGATTTTATTTCTAATATAGAAAAATTTGTTGACTGGAAAAAGATAAGTAAAATGTTAGAACAAGAAGAATTAAAATTGTGTGAAGAAGGATTAACCATAATAGAAAGTGAAAGTCTTGAAGGATGGCATTGGTATAAATATGATGATGGTTCCGGACATCTTGAATCTCCAGATAAAGAAGAATATATGAGCTATGATTTATCAACCAATGAATATAAAATTACAAAAGAATCAGATTGGGAATTATTCCCTTTATCATATTATTATGCTGATGGTGTAGAACCAGAAAAATTCGATCCGTTTAAATTTATGGAACAAGAAATGTTAGACTATAATTTACAAAAATCAAAAAATGAAGAGTTTGTTTTATAAAGGGGTGATAAAGATTGAGTATATTACAAGAATATGAAGAAATAAAAAAATATATAGGTGAAGAAAAGTGGGATAATATTGATAACTATATAAATGATATTCATTCAGAATTAAGGTTAGATCAAATAATTTACAGTTCTGAAAATTGGTTGAATTATGAAAAATGGTTTTATAAAAAAGTAAAAGAATATAGTGTTGATGTTCAAAGTGTATGGAAAACAGACTATGATGATTACAAATGTTTTGCTGTCATTGGAAATGGTTTAAAAACTATAGGAAGTATTATAGCAAGTTATGATGAAACTCAAATAAGAAATTTAACAGGAAATATTAAAAATCAATTAGGCGAAAAAGAACTTAAAAATGCTTTTGCAGTTTTAATTTTAAATGATTATAATGATTATACAAAATTACCAACGATTAGCAAATGCTCTAAACTATTAAAATACGTATATGATTGTGTGTGTAGTTCGGATAGTTCTATGTGTCATATAGATTATGAGGATTGGAAAGAGTTAAAAGAAGATTTAGATTATACAGACAAAGATTTAGAAATATTAAATAATGAAATAAAAAAATATAAATTAGATGACGTAATTGAGGTTGACACTGGAGAATACGTAATTGTTGGATATGGAGATTTAGAAACGAGATTTATTGATGATAGAAACGTTAAAGATTATGTTGAAGTAAAGGAAGAATTAGAGTGCTATGAAAAATAAAGTTTTATTAGAAATAACTGATTTTTGTTTTGATTGTCCTATTCATGAAAAATGTATAGAAGAAAAATGTGTTCTATTTAGAATAGAAAAAATTATATGTAAGAAGGAGGAAAAAAATGAAATTAATGACAAAAGAATTAGAAAAAAAGTTTGAGAAATATCCACTATATAGTCAAGATGGTATGGGTGGTAAAGCTAAAGTTCTAGTTAAATATTTTAATCCAGTAGGTGCTGGGACATGGTTAATTACAGAGGGTAATAAATTAGAAAATGGTGATTATGAAATGTTTGGATATTGCCATTTAGGAGATGATGATTTTGCAGAACTAGGTTATGTAATGTTATCAGAATTAGAGAATATTACTTTATTCGGTGGTTTAAAAATTGAAAGAGATTTATACTTAAATAATAATATAACTTTATATGATGCTATGAAAAAGTCTGGAATGAAAATACCAGATTTTTTAAATGTTAATTTGAAGAAAGAATTAAATGTAAATTCATTGATTAATAATTTTGAAGTCCCATTAGTAATTGAAGAGTATTTAGATTTATCATTTGATGATTTAGAAAATGATTTGTATCTAAAAAAAATATGTCCTGATAGTAAAAATAAACTTGTATATTGTGATAATGATATATGCTATTATGATTGCTTTGATGGTGATTATTTATGTATTGCAACTAAAGATGCAATTAAAATGAAAGAAAATCATGTACATAATAATAGTGGCCTTATTAGATTAAATGAGTTAAATAGTAATGAAATAAGTATTGATTATGGAGGAAAAAGGATTAAAGATATAGCTGAAAAATATAAAACTAGGGATTCAATAAAATATAATTCATATATTACTGCTAAGTTTAAAAGTATTATAGATAAACAAGTAATAACAAATGACTTGAGATATGTAGAAAGTTGTACAGAATATGAATCATTAAAAGAAAACTTAAATGATGAAGATTTAATTAAAATTAATAATGTAATTAAAGATTTTACTTTTTATGAAAATAGTTATGATGATGGAGAAAGAGATATTTTAGGAGAATACGAAGGTAGGTATGGTAATTATAATATTATTGAATGGTATGAGGGTTTAAAATCTACAAAGTCTTTTCTTGAAGATTTTAAATTAGAAAGAGATGATTATAGTGTTTAACAAGAAAAGTATAGAAAAAGAAATAAATAGATATAATGAATATCTTAACAAAATATGGAAAAGTGGAGTTGATAATATTGAGATGTTTTGAAGAATTGAGTTTAAAAGAAATTAAAAAACAATATGATTTAGGGGAAAAGTATTGTATTGATTATTTAAAAAAATTTGATTCAGGGGAGTATAATGAATCATTACAAGATATCTTGTCAGAGTTAAATATTGATAATAGTATTTTATACATGAATACTGAAGAAATACCAGATAAGGGTTATCTTGAAGGAGAATTAATTAATGATTTAAAGAACTTAAATGATAATGATTCATATACAGTTGCTAGACTTAAAAATGTTTGCCATTGCGTAGAATTACATTATAGAAATGGCTCTCCAACCATTGAATATGGTATTAGATTGGAACCTGGTTATTGGGAAAGTGAAATAGAAGAGGTAGAATGGTTTGATAAAAATATGCCAGATGATGAATTATTTGACAAATTAGAAGAGTTATTTAAGAATTATTTTGGAGAAGAAGAATTTATATATAAAAATTATAATTGTAAAGAAATATAAAAGGTGGTGTGAGATGGAAGAAGTATATACAAATTGTTATGGATCGTTGAGTGTATATAAAAATAAAAATGATGCTTTAAAATTTTATAATGAATGTTATTTACTTAGTGAAGGAGCAGAAAGAGAAAGGTATGCTTCTATTTTATTTGCTCTAAATAATAATGAAAGTATAGCGTATGATAATTTTAGTAATACTTGCGGAGAAATTTATTTACATACCAATAACTATTTTGAAAGGCCATTAAAAATAGATTTAGATTCAATGTTATCTTTTAAAGACTGCATTAAATATTATAAGGATAGTTTAAAACCTTTATTAGAAGTTTGTAATGAATTTGAAATTAATTTTAATAATAATAGTCCGTTTGAAGAATTTGGTGCTGATAGTGAGTTTAATATGCGTAGTATCACAGATTTTTATATAGAATTATTAAAAAAGAAAAAAATGAATTTTGATAATATTACAACTAACGAAGTATCAGATGGAAAATATGAGTTGGTTATTGATAATAATTTTGTGTTAGATACAAGAGCATGGGATGATTTTAATTCTGTGATTGACAATGTAAATAGTATAGAAGAATATAGCAAAAAGAAGGAGAGTGAAAAAGAATATGAATAAAGAGTATATTAATGAATTGTTTAAAAGAAAAAAAGAAAAATTCAAAGATAGTGAAACAGAGATTATTTCATCAAAAGATTTAGAAAATTATATTTTAGATACTATAACATCTAATTTTTTATATGATTTTAATATTGATATTGATTTAAATAAATTATTTGAAAAGAACATAGATATAGAAGTAAATAATAATAGAATTATGAGAATAACACAAACTGAATCGGATAAAGTAAGAAATGGTATTGGGCTTAAAACTTTAGATGAGAAAGGAAATGTTGATAGGAATGATCTAATAAGTGAAGGAGATTTTGTAATGTTAATGAATTATTATTCATTTGTTAAAGACAATGATATATATGATGAGTTTATAAATATTAATGGTATTAACAAGAAAGAAGATTTTGATATTAATAAGGAAATGGAAATGTAGGTGTGAAAATTAAATGACTTATTATGAAATATTGAAAGAATCTAAAATTGTATATGAATACTTAATAGATATTTTAGATAATTCTGATATACAATTATTAGATAATAATCAAGGAAAAATAAAAGAATTTTTAACTGTCATTTCGGATATTTATGAAAACGCTTATAGTCAAACTAAAGAATACAATAAAAATGATTTAATGACAGTTTGTAATTGTCCTAAGTGCCAAAATAAATTATTAATAAGTGATTTGATAGATTACACTTATTTATGTGATAATTGTGATGAAAATTATTATTATATTGAAGTAGAAAACAATAATAAATGGTATTTAACTAATGATAATAATGAAAACTTAAACAAAAGTTTTAATATTGGATTAAGTTATAATAAAGATACTAAAAAATTGTATATAGGAACCGAGGATAGTTCTGGAGCAAAATATGTTTGTAATGATATTGATGATATAAAAGAAGCTGTAAGTGATTATATATTTGAATATATAAATTATGATACTTTTAGCATTAAGATATGGGAAACAGAAGAATATAGAGATGCAAAAGAATCTATTGTACTTGATGGTACATACTATGATTTAAAAGATGCTGTTGCAAGGTTGAAAAAAGTAATGTCAAGACAAAATTATGCTTTTGCAGAGATTGAAAATGAATATGGAGAACTATTTTATTCAACTGATGGTGTGAACGAAGAGTATCATAAAGAACAAAATTTAGAAATATAAAGGGGGAAAATATGAAATTTAAGGGTAAAATAAAAGAATTAAATGATATTATTATATCTGATCCAAGTTATGGTAGTAATGTTCCATGTAGATATGAAAATAAAAATATGGATATGAAAGATGTTTTTGTAGAAATGCAATTTGGTACAACTGACTTTGAAGAAGATGATGATAAACATATACATTTCTTTATGATAATTAAAACTGATGAAAATGAATGTAATTTAACAGATGAAAGAGAAATAAAAGTTTTAAAAAATACAAAATTAAAACAATATGATATTGGTGTTGATACTGCGTGTTTTGCAATGGGAATAAATGATTATGCTAAAGAAATAGAAGAGATGAGAGATGAATGGCAACCTGAATGTTCTATAAGAACAGGTACTGATGGAACAATGGGTAGTGTCATTGAAGGTATAAGAGATAATAAATTAAGGTTCTTACTTATAATAAGTGGTGTTAATAAAGATTTTTGTTCTAGAAACGAATTGTTTGATTATATAAAAGAAAGATTTGACATCAAAAAATTAAAAATGGAAGGTCTATTGTTAAGTGGAGAACAAAGAAATTTGAGTGAAGGTGATAAAGTTGAAATTAGTGAATGTTCAATAACTAATGATGTAGGTGGTACTACAACAATAAGAAATTCTGATTATGCTAATTTGGTAGCTGGTTATAATATCACAATGGAAGAATCTGATGGAACTCCTTACTTTCAAACTGTAATAGAAGATACAGATTCGTTAGTTGATATACCTATTCAAGCAGAAATTATAAAAACTTACCATAGTGGTAAAAACTGGTATAGATATATGGGAAAAATAACTGATGAAAGATTGATTAAGGAATTTAATAAAATTGGAATTACAGGAAACGATCCTGAAGATTATAAAAAATATCCAAATAAAAGTTTATATGAAAGTGCATTAAAGGCAAGAGAAGAATACGATCCAACGATAATATGTTTTTCGGAATTTGATATAGTTAAATTATTGGAAAAGAATTCTGATAAAGAAATGGAGATGTAATATGAGTTATTATCATATAAAGAACATTAACATTGATAAGAAGAAAAATAACATTTCAGCTGATCTAGCAGATTCAAGTTTATATCCATTAACTTTTTATAATTCAGAATTTTTATGTCAAAGAAATACATTTGAAGAAACTTATGCTGAATTTATTTATAACTTGGTAAGTGGTAATTTTCATCCAACTTCTAATAGCAAATATTCTAAATTAGTATTAAATAACTATTTAGATAATTATTATGAAGATGCTAAGGATATTGGTGTTGTGGAAACTTACAAAAAGTATAAAGATAATGTTGATGCAATATTAAGTGGTAACTTATCAAAAATCAAACATATTGAATCTGATAAAGAACTTCATCCAGAAAAGTATTACCTATTAACTAAATTGGATTTGGATACAGGGTATAACTATGATTATTATATAAATAGAAAAGGTAAACTATATACATTTGTTAATAATAAAATAATGTGTTGTTCTCAAAGTGAAAAAAATTTTGGTTATCCATTATCTACTGTTTATGGAAAAGAAAAAGAAAAATTATTAGAATATAATGATTTCTTAAAAGAAAATAAAGAAGTTTTGGAGATGTAAAGAATGGATAGTGTAAAGCTTGATTCTATATCTCCACCTATGATAATATTATTGATTATAGTTATATCACTTATAGTATTTATTATAATAATAGAGCCAAGAATTTTTAAAAGAAAGTTAAAAAACAATAATGAGCATGGCTCTAGTAAATTTGCTGATAAAAAAGAAATAAAAGCAAACTTTGATAAAGAAGATTTAAATAATATTAATAAAGCTGGTTTTCCAGTTTGGTATGAAAAAGAAAATGGAAAGTTTAAAAATGTATATTATGATAATAAATCACCACATTATGTTTTGATTGGTTCTACTGGTAGTGGTAAGTCAATTACTGTTAGTATTCCTATCTGTATCCAATTCGCAACTGCTAAAGAAAAACATTCAGTAGTTTTAACCGATCCCAAAGCAGAACTTTTTAAAACAACTGGTAAAATTTTTGAAGAAAATGGTTATGATGTTGTTACGATAGATTTTAGAAATCCAACCAAATCAAATAAAATTAATATTATGCAACCAATCATTACAGAATGGAAGGAACATTGTATGTATGATAAAAATATGATGTTCCTTTTGTCATATTTTATAAAAGTAAATAAAATATCAATATCAAAAATGTTTACAAGCAAAAAATATATGGAACAGATTATAAGTAAATATAATTTAGCAGACTATATTATTGAGGTAATAAAAAATAATCAGGATGACATTGAAAAAAATGCAAAAAGTAAAAAACTTTTTGAAAATTATATTTTTGAGAATCATACTAAAAAAGAGTTAGAGGAATATTTGAATACATTATCACAAAATGATTTATTAGAAAAAATTAAAGATAATCAAAATAAAAGTTCTAATCATCAAGCAGAGGCTAACCATCTAGTTATTTCTCTTGCAAATTTAATATTTACTGAAAAAGAAAGTAAGGATCCATTTTGGATTAATAGTAGTAAACAATTATTTATTGGATTAACAGGAATTTTTTTAGAGGATTTTAAAAAAGGATTGATCGGTGAAAATAAAATCAATATTGCAAGTATAAAAAAGTTTCAAAATTCTTCATTGATTAAAGAAAATCAGACATATTTACAAAGAAATTTGAACACTAGAAGTTATGGTAGCTTATCAAAAGACTATTTAACATCAATACTTTCAGCAGCTGAGAATACTTATAAATCTGTAACTGCTGTATTTGGAGAAAAGATGTCTATATTTGATGATTTAAATGTAGAAAATGTAACTAGCATAAGTGAGTTTAATCTTACTGATGTTGCTAAAAAACCAACAGCACTTTTTATAATTGTGCCAGATGAAGATAATAGTTATTATCAATTAGTTACAATTATTTTGGGAATGTTAATAAAAGATCTATCAAATTTTGCAAACTTACCTGAAAATAATGGCACTCTTCCTGTTAAGGTTGAATGGATTCTTGAAGAATTTGCCTCAATCCCTCCCATAAGAGACATACAGGTCTCGGTTAGTGTAGCCCGCTCCAGGGGAATGAGATATATATTCTTCATACAATCATTTGCACAATTAGATCAAATATATGGTAAAGAAATAGCTAGTATAATAATTGATAACTCGGCTTTATGTTATTTGAAAACTAATAGTGTGGAGTGTGCACAAATTATTGAAAAAAAGCTCGGTAAAGCAACAATAACAACTAGCTCATTAAGTACAAGTACCGATCCATTCAAGATAGGTGGCAATCAAACTACTTCTTTATTGGGTAGAGAATTATTAACTGCAAATGAAATTATTGCACTTAAATATAAAACTATTATCTTTCCTGTATTTGGTAATCCAATATTTAGAGATACATATATGTATAGTGATTTATATCCAAAATATAAAAAAGTGCCAATTTGTGAAAGAGAAACAAAGGTACTTAAAAGGTTAACTGATAATTATTATACGATTGAAAAATTGAGAGATTATTATGAGAAAGATAATAATAGTAAAGAAAAGGCAATAATGCAAAAAATAATCACTTCTAGTCAAAGACAAACTCAAAACAAAATGAGAAAAATTATTAAAAATATAAATAGCGAGAACAATGCTTTGCTGTTTTTAAAAAAATTAAAAGATTTATTTGAAGGAAGAATTATTAATGAGATAAAGGATGATGATGAGGTTTATACATTAGAAATAGCTACATTGTTTAACAAAATGAATTTAATAAAATTAAAGCAATTATTTACTGATGATATAACAGTAGAAATTGCAACAAATAAGAAAATTAAAAAAACAATAATATCTTTTTGGAATAATATAGAAAGGGAAAATCAAATATGAAAAGAAAACTAAAAGTAATAGGTCAAATATTCATAATTGTTTCTTTAGTAATAATATCATTTTTGAGTGTTTATAATTATTATCAAGCTCAAAAAGATGAAGAAATGGTAAACGATTACATTGAGGAAACTAAAATAGTAGATGAAGAAGAAATAGAAGAAGAACAACCAGAAATAAAAAAAGAATATCAACAAGAAATAAATTATACAGCAGTTTTAGAAATACCTAGTATAGATTTAAAAAGAGGTGTAGTTGATAGCACTAAGAACTTTAGCTCGATTAATTATGCTATAAGTGTTGATGGACATAGTAATTATCCTGACAAAGAGGGTAATTTTATTTTATATGCACATTCTGGGAATAGTAACATTTCTTATTTTAAGAAATTAATAAATGTTAATATTGGTGATAGTGTTTATGTTTATTATAAAGGGGTTAAATATAATTATGAAATCACCAATAAATATGATATAGAAAAAACAGGCAAAGCAGATGTTTTGCTTAGTAATAGTGATAAATATATAACATTAATAACTTGTAATCCAAATAGAAAAGGTTATCAAGTTGTATTGATTGGTAAGTTGTTGGAACAATCAAATTACTAAAAAATAAAAAGAATAAATAAGGGGGTTATTAAAATGAAAGAAAGGTATAATGTCATTGAAATAGAAAATGATGCTTTAACAGAAGAAGAAATTAAAAAAAGTGTTAATTATCAATGGGCAAAAATAATTTTAAATATTTTTGAGAAAGTTGGTCTAAATGGCTGAAAAGAATATTAATACATGTTATAATTATTATGTAAGTATTCTTACACCTAAAAAAGAGAGTTTGAAGGTATGTCATCATAAAAGGATGGTGATGTACTAATGGAAAAGGTGGTATTATATGTAGGATTAACAGATGAAGAAAATAAAGCTTTAAGTTCTGAAGAAATTGAAAGTACATTAACAAAAAGAGCAACAGCACTTATGGATTATGCAGAAGCATTGAATTATGAAGTTGTTGGAATATATCGTGATGGCTATTATATTGGAAATTCGGAAAATAGAATTAATTTCAATAATATGCTTTCTTCTTTAGTTAATAAGTCGGTGAATATTGTATTATCTACTTATGATGAAATTATAAGTAATGTAAAAGAAAAGTTCAATGAATTTATAAGTAAACTAAATGAGAAAAAAATAGAATTTAAATCTATTTCTAAATTAAATCCAGAAGATACAATCGCAAGTAGAAGAAATCAACAATTAAAAGATTTGATGGATGATTGTAAATTAGAGTATGTTTCGCCAAGTATCATAAATTTACTTAATTTAGATATTAAAAATGATGATAGTTTTTTATCTCCAAGTTATGAAATTAAAAAAAGAGCAGCTTATGTAAGAGAAATTTATAACTCAGAGTATAACTGGTATGGTAAAAATGTTATTTTATATGTCAGATTATCAGAAGAAGATAAAGATAAAAAAACACCGGAAGAATTAAGTGAAAGTATTAAAAATCAATTATCCATGTTATTGAAACATGCTAAAGCAAATAGATGGGTAGTAGTTGCAATATTCTGTGATGAGGACTATTCAGGAGTAGATAATGAAAGACCAGAATATAATAAATGTTTGAGATTCTGTGAAGTTGGAAAAACTGATATAGTTCTATGTAAAATGCAATCAAGATTCACCCGTGATATGGAACATGTAGAAAAATATATCCATGGTTTATTTCCAGAATGGGGTATTCGCTTTGTAGGTAAAGTTGATAATGCCGATACAGTTGTTAAAGGAAATAAAAAATCAAGACAAATAAATGGTCTTATTAATGAATGGTATTTGGAAGATTTATCAGAAAATATTAGAGATACAATCAAAGATAAACACGCTAATGGTCAATTTACTGGTCCATTTGCACCTTATGGTTATATAAAGGATCCAGAAGATAAAAACCATTTATTAATTGATCCTGTTGCAAGTGTTGTAGTTAAAAAAATATTTGAATTATTTACAGAAAAAGGTTATGGTGTTAGAAAAATAATTAGATATTTAAAAGAGAATAATATTCCTTGTCCTTATGAATATAAATTATCACAAGGATTAAATGTAAAATATAGCAGAAAAATTACCAAAGAAAATGTTTGGAGTGATTGTACTGTTAAGAGAATACTACAAGATGTTGTATATATTGGTAATTTAGCACAAAGTAGAACGACGACACCAAGCTATAAAAACAAAAAAATTATTACACTACCAAAGGAACAGTGGATTGTTTGTAAAAATACACATGAACCTATTATTGATATGAATACTTGGGAAAAAGCAGTTAGTATCAGAGAAAATAGATCGCGTGCTTGTAAAGAACATGGCGAAAAACATAAATATTCTGGAGTTATAAAATGTGATTGTTGCGAAGGAAACTTTAAAAAGGGAATGTATATGTCAAAAAATGAAAAAGTTCATTGCTTTAAATGTACTGAAGCTTGCAAACCTTATGCAAATTGTAAAAATTCAAAAACAATTAGAGTTGATGTTTTAGATGAAATTCTAATTGAAAAAATAAATGATAGAATAAACAAGTATAAGGACTTATCTGTTATGAATAAAATTAATATTAAAGAAATACTAGGTAATAATAATGATAGTCAAAAGAAAGGACTATTAGTTGAAAAGAATGAAATTGAAAAGAAAATTAATCAAAAAGATAATATATCTCAAGGAATGTATGAAGATTTAAAGACTGGTATAATTGATTATGAAGAATACAAAATGTTTAAAGAAAACTTTAAAAATGAAAAAAGTAGTTTAATGGCAAGATTAGAAATAGTTAATAAACAAATAAATGAATTAGAAAAATCTGAATACAATTTTGAAGAAGTAGGAAAATTATATGAAAAGTATAATTCAATAAAAGAAGTTACCAGAGAAATAATAAATGAATTTGTTAAAAAAATCATAGTTGGTAAATATGATCCTGAAACTAATTCAAGAGATATAAAAATTGAATGGAGATACCAATTTTAACATTAAATAGGGAAAATAAAGAAACTGTCCTTAGGTATCATCCTCAGATGGCAATGGCAGAGTAGGACGTATGATTATGTTTAGAGAATGTTTGAGAAATAATATAATGCCATTTATAGTACTTGATAATGATAAATCATTTTATATGAGAGGACTTAAAAACTATAAAAATGATAAATTGTTTTTGATAGATACTATTAAACATGAACAAGATTTATATGAAGATATAGTAAATGAAATGTTAGACTTTTATTTAAATGGTAAGTAGTGATACTTATCTTTTTATATATAGTAATGAAAATTAAAAGATGATACTTCTAAAAATATGGATTTTGTAATAGAATATAGTGATACTAATAAATATTTGGGATAATTTGCATTTTTAACTTAATTATGATATAATATCCAGCAATTAATGGGGGTTATTATGGAAATAATTAATATGACTAGTGAAGATATTGGTAATTTAAAAAAATTATCACTTGACTTTTTTAATGCAAAGGGAGATTTATTACTTTTTAGATATAATAATGTACTTAGATTATTAAAAACACTTGATGATTTTACTGAAGATGATTTTCAAAAACATTTTAATGCAGTTAGTTTACTAAATAAATATAGAGATTATCTTCCTAGTGATTTTGTTATACCTGATTTCTTAGTTAAAGTGGATGATATTATTAAGTTTTTTGCTATTAATTATGTTTATGGTAATAACCTTAGTGTGGTTTTAAAAGATGATAATGTTTCTTTATTTGCAAAGTGTAATACTCCTAAATATAAGATTGATATGAGTAATCCTTATTTTGCTTCTTATATAGTAGATGAAAATACGGATATTTATTGTTATAGTATTGTTATTTTAAATTATTTATATAATGGTAAGATAAATGGTGTTAGTATGAATGAATTTTATGATTTTCTTACTAAAATGAGTGATATAGGTATTGATAAAGAATTAATTGGATGTTTTGAAAGACTATTTGATGATAGAGATAATGTTAATCCTTGTGATTATATTGATACTTTAACTCCTGGCCAAATAAAAAAATTAAGAATTAAATAGTTTACAAATTGGTGTAAAGTAATAAAAAGATACTATTTATTTAAAAATATGTATGGTATAATAGAAGTGATATTAGAAATGGAGTGATAGAATGCTAACTTTAACGAAGTCATTATTTGCTTTAATGCTTGGTTTTATTAGTTCAACAATATTTGGACTTATAGCTATTCCTTTTTTGAAGAAATTAAAAGCAGGACAAAATATTAATATTTATGTTGAGGCTCATAGAAGTAAGGCTGGTACTCCTACTATGGGAGGACTTATATTTATAATTCCTACTATTGCAATAACTGTATTTTTACTTTTGACAGGAAAGATAGAATACTCGGTTAATTTAATGATTGTACTGTTTGTTTTCTTCTCGTATGCTTTAATAGGTTTCTTGGACGATTTTATTAGTCTTAGAAGAAAATCTAATAAAGGACTTACACAATTTCAAAAGCTATTACTTCAACTTATTGTAGCATTAGTCTTTTATGTATTATTTAGACAATTTACTTCAGGTGATTCTTATCTTAGAATATCTGCTTTAGGTATTGATTGGAATCTAGGTTGGTTCTATGGAGTATTTATATTATTCTTACTAGTAGGATCTTCTAATGCGGTTAATTTAACTGATGGATTAGATGGACTTGCTGGTGGGTTATCTGCAATATCATTTTTGGCTTTTGGTCTTATAGCAATGGGTAGTTGGTGGATTGAAGGCAATTCTGATATGGGTATTTTCTGTTTTATTTTGGTAGGTAGTATTATGGGATTTCTTGTATATAATAGTAATCCTGCTAAAGTATTTATGGGAGATACTGGTAGTTTGACTTTGGGGGCTACAATGGCTACGATAGCTATTCTTACTTCACATGAATTATCCTTGGTATTAATTGGTGGTGTATTCGTTATTGAAACTTTAACTGTTATTATACAAATAACTTCTGTAGTACTATTAAAAAGAAAAGTGTTTTTAATGACTCCTATTCATCATCATTTTGAAAGATTGGGATGGAAAGAGAATGATATTGTTAAACTATTTTGGATAGTTGGATTTATTCTTAGTATGTTAGCTTTAATATATGGAGTATGGTTATAATAAGAGTGTATTTTAATAATGCATTCTTTTTATGTTCACTGTAAGTCTTTAGTCTTACAGTGTTATTTTGAGCCAATATGTTATATTGTCTCAAAATAATATATCTACATATCTATTATATATAAGCCATGGGTATATATTTAGTGTAAATTGTTTTCTAAGTATATATACTATGCTTATATATGATAGGTATCTTGGATACATTTAATTAAGACAAGTATACTTGGCTTAATTAAACACTAATAAGACTTGGGATAAGGCTTATAGTGAATATAAAAAAAGTATAACATATAGTTATTTTTTTAGTTATGATAATTGCTTATATTTAGTAGTATACCCATACTGGTTAAGCTTATTAGGAGACTACTACCACCATAAGATAAGAAGGGGAGAGTAACTCCTGTTACGGGAATTAATCCTACTACTACCATAAGATTTAGCATTGTTTGAAAGGCTAAACCAAAGGTTATACCAAAGGCTAGATATTTACCAAATTTATCTTCACAGTTCATAGCTATTTTAAATCCAGAATAGATTATAGTTATGAATAGAGTGGCTACAATTATAACTCCTAGAAAACCAAACTCTTCACTTATAATTGAAAATATGAAGTCTGTTTGTGGCTCTGGCAAATAGAAATGTTTTTGTACTGAATTACCAAATCCTAGTCCTAGTAGGCCTCCTGGACCTATTGCATATAAACTTTGGATTATTTGAAAACCACTACCAAGAGGATCAGACCAAGGATTAATAAATGATATTATTCTTTCCATTCGGTATGGGGCTATTATTACTAATACTACTACTCCTAGTAGTCCTAATACTCCTAGTTTGATAAAGAAGTTCATTTTAACACCACTTACAAATAGTAATACTATGATAGTCATAACTATTACTATTCCTGTACCAAAGTCTGGTTCTAACATTATAAGAGCAAATACTAGAAAGAGTACTCCTAATATAGGAAGAACTCCTTTTTTTATATCTTTTAAGTCTTTATTATTATTTTCTAAATATTTAGAAGTAAATATTATTAGTCCTAATTTAGTAAATTCTGATGGTTGTACTCCTAGTCCTCCTATACCAAACCAACTTCTACTACCATTTCTTACTGTTCCTATACCTGGAATTAGTACTAGTGCTAACATACCTAAACATATAAAGAAAATAATATTAGATAGTTTTTTATAGTTTTGATAAGGGAACTTACTTACAATAAACATAACTATATATCCTAGTATTAAGAATATACTTTGTGATTTTAAATATTTATATGGATCATTAAACTTATACTCTGCCCATACATAAGAAGATGAATATATCATTAATGTTCCAAATAGACTTATTATTATTACTGCTGTTAAAAGTATTTTACTATATTTTTTCACAGTATCACCTAATTAATTTTATTATCTAAAAATAAAAAAAGAAGTTTATTTTTTCTTCTTTTCAAATATTGATAATACTTTTGCAGTCATATGAACTATTTGATTACTATTTTTGATAGCAATACTTTTAAAGAAAGCTTTACCTCCTATTGTTAAGGCTGCAGTTAAAGCAGTAATTACTAGTCCTGTATATAATACACTAGTATTTAATTTTTCTGATAGAGAAGTCGATATTGTTACACCAGCAGAACCTGATACAATACCACATATATCACCAATTACATCATTACAAAATGATGATACTTTATCAGCATTCTTTTTGAATGATACGGCTTTTTTGGCTCCTTTTATTTTTTTAGAACTCATAGCATGTAATGGTTCTTCATCAGTGGATGTAACTGCTACTCCAATCATATCAAATACTATTCCTATGGCTATAAATAATAATAATATTATAATACCTACGAATAGATTTACTTTTGGCATTATGGTATTAGAACTAAAAGAAAAGATAAATGATATAAAGAAGGCTAAGAATGTAACTGTTATTACCCATTTTATTTTACTATTTTTATTTTTTGACATATTATTTCCTTTCTAATTATTAAAAAAGGCCAATAGAGTAGGCCTTTTACTTAATACTATGGCAATTCTTATAGTTAACTTTATGTCTTAGGTCAAGTAGGATTTCCCTAGTTTCTACTAACTCGTTACCAAATTAGCGGTTTCCCTTTATAGAAACTAATATATTGTCGCCAAATATATGACTTGATTACCACTTAGTACACACTGTAATCCTATAAGATGTCACTCTAGGAGATTTCCTCGGGCAACTTTCTTACTATTAATTCTTTTTTGCAGTTATAGTTTCATATTGCAATATTATATATTTCTAGCTAGGAAAGATATAACTGATCAATAATCCCCTATAATCACTCAAGACAAGCTACGCTACTCGTAAGTTTCCCCACATAGTAGGTTTAATCCTAGTTCGTATTATGCACACAATAGCATTAACACAAAGTTAGGTCTCCACGGAAGTTGGAACAGAATCATATGCCGTTATGAGTGCCCAAAATCCTTACCTTCCAGCATTCACCCTAAACTGGGCGTATAAAGCAAACACCAGAAGTTTCATCGATGTGCTCTTTAGTGAGCTTTTAGGTTCACCTTCATAGTAAGTTTAATTGACTAGAATAATGTGCCATCAGATTGATAAGATTATAGCATAAAACTTTATTTTTGTCAAATTTGTGTAAACTGGTACTTGTTTTACTACTTAATATAGTATATTCTTTATATTAAATTTAATTATTAATTTTTATATTTGGTATATAGTTCTCTCTTATATATGATAGATATGGCTGATATATTTATTTGAGACTTTGACTCAAATAAACACTTTAAGACTTAGACTTAAAGTGAACATAAGAAAATAATATATTTTGTGTTATTTAATTATACCTGTTTTTATAACTAAGAATATAATAATATGAAACTGGGAGGTTAAAAAATGAAAAGAACATTTGTTAGTTTGATATTATTTCTAATAGTTATTGGTTTAGTAATATTTGGAATATTTCAAAATAAGAAAAATAATGAAAAAGAAGATCTTACTAAGGTTACTGTAGCAGAAGTAGCTCATAGTATATTTTATGCTCCGCAATATGCTGCAATTAGTAAAGGATACTTTGAAGAAGAGGGTATTGATGTAGAACTTACTTTGACACCAGGCGCAGATGCTGTTACGGCCGCTGTGCTATCTGGAGATGTACAAATTGGTTTTTCTGGTACTGAGGCTACTATTTATGTATATAATGGTGGTGAAAAGGATTATTTACAGGTATTTGCTGCTTTGACAAAGAGAGATGGAGCTTTCTTAGTGTCTAGAGAAAAGATTGATAATTTTACTTTAGATGATTTGAGAGGTAAAACAGTAATTGGTGGTAGAAAAGGTGGTATGCCAGAAATGACTTTTGAATGGGCTCTTAGAGAGGCTAATATTGATCCTACCAAAGATTTAAGCATTGATACATCAGTTGCTTTTCCTGCAATGGAGGGAGCATTTATTGGTGGTACTGGCGACTTTGTTACTTTATTTGAACCTAATGCTACTTCAGTAGAAAAGCAAGGCTATGGTTATGTAGTTGCCTATGTTGGTACTTATGGTGGTGCTGTTCCTTATACAGCTTATAATGCTAAGAGTAGTTTTATAAAGGCTAATCCTGAACTTATTGAAGGTTTTTCTAAGGCTATTCAAAAAGGATTAAAGTTTGTTAAGGAAAATGAACCTAAGGTAGTTGCTGAGACTATTGTATCTTTCTTTCCTGATACTTCAATTGATGATTTAACTACAATGGTAAAGAGATATAAAGAGTCTGATGCATGGAGAGATACTATTGCTATTGATGAAGATGAATGGAAACATATTCAAGATATTATGAAGGCTTCTGGAGAACTTGATGAGTATGTTTCGTATGATAAACTGATTTACGATGAATACTTTAGTGAATTCAGATAATATATTGGAGATAAGTAATTTATCAAAGGTATATCATACAAATAAAAGTGAAATATCTGCAATTGATAATTTGAATTTAAATATTAAGGATGGTGAGTTTGTTGCAATAGTAGGTCCATCTGGATGTGGTAAGACGACACTTCTTTCAATCTTGTGTGGACTTGAGGATAAGTCTTCTGGTGAGATATTATATTCTAAAGATGAACTTAGAATGGGATATATGCTTCAGAATGATACTTTGTTTCCTTGGCTTAATATATTAGATAATTGCCTTCTGGGGGTTAAGATTAAGAAAGAGGTTACTAAGGAAAATATTGATAGAGTTAAATTCCTTTTGGATACTTATGGTCTATCTGACTTTGCGTATAAGTATCCGAGGAATCTATCTGGTGGTATGAGACAAAGGGTAGCTTTGATTAGAACACTGGCTATTAATCCAGATATACTTCTCCTTGATGAACCTTTTAGTGCTTTGGATTATCAAACAAGACTTGCTGTATCTGATGATGTTTGGAAGATTATTAAAAAAGAAAAGAAGACTACAATTATGATAACACATGATGTAGCGGAAGCTATTTCAATGGCTGATAGGGTGGTTGTGTTATCTAATAGACCAGCAAGGGTTAAGAGTATTTATAATATTGAAATGAAGAATAAGGGTACTCCTATTGGTAATAGAAATAAAGAAGAATTTAAAGAGTATTATGATAAGATATGGAAGGATATTGATTTCCATGTATAGTGAGGAACATAAAAGATTTATAAGAAAAAAGAAAATTACAAGTATACTAGTACATCTTGTGCAAATACTACTTATTGTAAGTCTTATAGTTATTTGGGAATTACTTGCTAAGTATGAGGTTATTAATACTTTTATTAGTTCTTCTCCTAGTAGGATTGTTAATACAATTATTAAATTATATAATGATGGTAATTTGTTTAATCATATATGGACTACGATATATGAAACTCTTATTAGCTTTGGTATTGGTACTTTGATTGGTATAGCTGTAGCTATTGTATTATGGTATTCTAACTTTCTTTATAGAATATTTGATCCTTATTTAACTATTATTAATAGTCTACCTAAGGTGGCTATTGGTCCAATTATTATTATTTATTTTGGTGCTAATATTAAATCTATTATTATTATGGCTCTTTTGATATCTGTTATTGTTACGATTATTACAGTATATAATGGCTTTATTTCTACAGACCAAAATAGAATTAATCTACTAAAGTCCTTTAAGGCCTCAAAAAGGCAAATATTTAGGTATGTTATTTTACCTAGTAGTTATCCTACAATAATTAGTAGTCTTAAGATTAATATTAGTATGACACTTATTGGTGTTATAATGGGAGAATTTTTGGTATCTAAAGAGGGTATTGGTTATTTGATTACGTATGGCTCACAAGTATTTAATTTGAATTTGGTTATGTCAGGTATTGTTATTTTGTTAATAGTTTCTTATCTTATGTATCTGATTGTTAGTTATATAGAAAAAATACTAATCAAAAACGATTAGTATTTTTATGGTTTATATAAATGGTGCGCCCAGTAGGAGTCGAACCCACAGCCTTTTGGTCCGTAGCCAAACGCTCTATCCAGTTGAGCTATGGGCGCATTATTTGCATTGACATATTAAATTATATACTAAAAGCATGTTTTTTTCAATAAATTTGATAAAAATATTAAAAAAAATATAAAAAATGGTTGTCAAACCGGTAAAAATGTTATATAATTAACTAGTCAACAACAAATTATGCCTGAGTGGCGGAATAGGTAGACGCACAGGACTTAAAATCCTGCGAGATTTAACCCTCGTGTCGGTTCAAGTCCGACCTCAGGCACCATATATGTTGGAGGAATACCCAAGTCCGGTTGAAGGGATCGGTCTTGAAAACCGAGAGGTCGTGAAAGCGGCGCAGGGGTTCGAATCCCTTTTCCTCCGCCATAGTTGTTTATGTTATCGCGGGATGGAGCAGCTCGGTAGCTCGCTGGGCTCATAACCCAGAGGTCGTAGGTTCAAATCCTTCTCCCGCAACCAACGGTTCCGTGGTGTAGTGGTTATCACGTTTGCCTGTCACGCAAAAGATCGCGGGTTCAACTCCCGTCGGAACCGCCATTTATTTTGGCTTCATAGCTCAGTCGGTAGAGCAGAGGACTGAAAATCCTTGTGTCGCTGGTTCAATTCCCGCTGGAGCCACCAGATGAAAGAAACAAACCCTGATGAAGGGTTTTTATTTTTTTATGTCAGGATAAAAAATTAGAATATTTATCAACTTACTATATATTTTGTAAATTTATATTGATAAACTACAATAAAAAGACAATCTACAGAATAAAGTCTACAGATTGTCTTTTAATGTGTAATTCTTTTTACTTTTACTTTAGTTTTTTCTTTCATTTAATTAAAAAGTAGAGCACTTTAATTATACTCTACTATAGAATTCTACAATTAGTGATTCATTGATATCTGCGTTTAATTCGCTTCTTTCAGGATATCTAACATAAGTTGCTGTTTTCTTTCCTTCGTCGAAGTTAATAAAGTCAGGTCTCTTAATTTTACTTTCAAGAGCCATTTGAATTCCTTTATGATCTTTAGAGTTTTCTTTAATTGCAATTACATCTCCTGGTTTAACTCTGTATGAAGGAATATCTACTTTCTTTCCGTTTACAGTGATGTGACCGTGATTTACTATTTGTCTTGCAGCTCTTCTTGTAGTTGCAAAGCCACTTCTATAAACTATGTTATCTAATCTACTTTCTAGTAAGATAAGTAAGTTTTCACCGTGAACACCTTTCATTTTTGCAGAATCATTTACTAATTTTTTGAATTGCTTTTCAGAAATACCATACATAAATCTAGCTTTTTGTTTTTCAGTTAACTGAATTGAATAGTTAGATGGTTTTCTTTTTCTGTCTTTACCGTGTTGTCCTGGACCATAAGGTCTTTTTGCAATATCTTTACCATTTTCTAAAATAGAGAATGATACTCTTCTTGCTTTTTTGTTGTTTGGGCCTGTATATCTAGCCATTTTTCTTCCTCCTTCTCTTAGAAGGTATACTCTATATTTAATAGGGTGTCTTTAGCATACTTTCGCTATGCAGCTATAGTTACTTATAAATGACACATTACTAAATATTTAGAGTATCCGCTGCTAAGCAATAATATTATATAATTAATAGTATTTTTAGTCAAGAAAAAAATGATAAAGATGGTGAAAATCCAATGATAATTGCTATATTTTTCCAATAATTTGACTAAAAATACGAAAAAATGTAAAAAATGTGTCAAATGTTAGAAAAAAAGATTATTATATGCTATAATTGTTTTGAAAATGATAAAAGAGGAGTAGAGAGTCTTATATCATTGTTGATGGAGGTGTTTGCGAAGGGGGAATAATATTACATAACTATATAATAATTAATACTGAAAAAATAATATAGAAAGGAAGAAATAGAATATGAAAAATAAATTGATGAAGATAGGTAAGTTTTTCTTACTATTTGCTATGATTTTTTCTCAATTATCTACAGTTACTAGAGTATTAGCTAATGAAATATTTGATGCTGATGTTATTATGAACTTAGCTTCTGCAGGTACTAGTGATAAGAGTTTATTTTATCTTACTATAGATAGTACTGATAATAAGTTTGATGATGAGAAAGAATATAAGATTAATATTGCTAATGTATTTACTTATAATAATGGTTCTATTGTTAGTCTTGGTAATAAAGAATATAGTTTTATGGGTAGTGAGCTAAATGATGGTGTTACTATACCTTATAATTTGATTAATACATTATATAATGGTACTTATACTATTAATGTTGACATTTATGATGGAGAAGAAGTAATATATAGCAATAATTTTAGTCAAGATATTACTGATGCTGTTATAGGATTAAGTGGCCTTTTAGGTGAAATTAATCCTAGTAATGAAATTATTAGTAGTGATACTAATTCTACTTTTGATATAGATAGTGTGGCTACTGATGTATATACATTAAAATTAAAAATTAATGTAGGAGAATTATCTCCAGATAGTAATTATGTTGTAACAATAAATGATGGAGAAGCTAGTTCTGAAATAAGTGGAGAGGCTTTAGAAAATAAATTATTTGATGTTAGAAGTATAGATTTAAGGGATGCATTAGGAGGAGAATATACTTATACTGATATTGTTAAAGTAGAAGAAGTAAGTAATGGTAATGTTATAAATACTTATAATTATACTTATAATACTGTTATTAATTATAATATTTCTAATGATAACAAACTTAGTGAGATATTTAATTTAGATTTTAGTGATGGTTATTTATTTGTTAATGCTAAAAATCTTTATGGTACTGATTATATTGTTACTTTAGGAGATTTAGTTAATGCTCTTTCTAATACAAGTATTACTTTAACTGCTAAAGATAAAGATGGTAGTACTTTAGATTTAACTAATATAGATATATTAAATAGAGAAATTCAAAATGATGATATACTAGAATTTGTTAATGGTAATACTGCTAGTTATAAAGTTATTGTATTAGGAGATGCTAATGGTGATAATTTATTTGATAGAAATGATATATTACCTACTATTGATGGTTATTTAGATGGGGTACTTATGCCTTCTATGGATATAGTTTATAATGATGAAGAAGAAGAATTTGGTACTATTACTTTTGAAGATATTATTAATCATAATTATAATCTAAAAGAAGAAAGTGATATAGAAGATAATACAGATTTGTATATTGATATTGATAGTGATATTGATAGGATGTATGTAGGAGATACTATAGAAGTTCCTGTTACTATTAATAGTAGTGATATAGAAGACTATATTGATGGAATATCTGGTATGTTTAGTCTTAGTGATAATTTAAGATTAGATAGTATAAAGATTAATGATAAATTTATTTCTTCATATAAAAATAATAAATTTGTTGGAGTAGGAGATAATCTTTATTCAGGTGATGTTGTTGTTACTTTAGTAATAACTGCTACTGAAGAAGGTGAAGCTACTATAGAAGGATTTGGTAGTGTTGCTAAAGGTAATCTTTCATATGATTTTGATACTTCAATTAAAGATATTACTGTTATTAAGAAAGTAAGTTCTAATAGTGATTTGGCTTCATTGGAAGCAAGTGTTGGAAAGTTTGATATTCCATTTGATAAAGATGTTACTACATATACTTTGACTGTTCCTTATGATGCAGAAAGTGTTATTTTATCAGGATTACTTGCTGATGTTAATGCTAAAGTAGTAGGACTTACTGAGTATGAAATAATTGGAGATAAGATGGTTGCAGTTATTACGGTAACTAGTGAGAGTGGAACTACCAAAGAATATACTGTTTATATAGTAAGAGGAGCTAAACCAGAAGAAGTTAAGACAGAAGCTAGTTTCATTAGTAATAATAACATTGTTAAGAAATATTCATCTAATAATTATTTAAAAGAACTTAGTATAGATGGCTATGAAATTGCTTTTGATAAAGATACTTTAGAATATAATATTAAAGTAAAAAGTGATGTTAATTCTTTAGATATAAAAGCTATCGCAGAACAAGCTGGTGCTCGTGTTGAGATAACTGGTAATGAGAAGTTTAAGACAGGCGATAATACAGTAGTTATTACAGTAACTGCGGAAGATGGTTCTACTAGAGAATATAAGATTAATGTTAGTAAAGAAGAAGCAAAGAAAGAAGCTCCATTAGAAATAGAGGATTCTTCTAATACTGCTGAAAAAGTAGTTATTATAATATTAATTGTTTTAGTGGTTTTGGGACTTTTATATCTTATCTTTAAGAAGGATGATGTAGAAGAAGTAGACAGCAAGAAAGTTAAACAAGATAATTCTTCTAATAAAAATATTAATAAAAGTAAAAAATAGTTAGGAAAGGTAAAAATATCTTTCCTTTTTTTTATTTATTTGGTATAATTAAGTTAATAATAGGGAGGATGAGTAATTCTATGAATAGAAAAGGTCAAGCGTTGGTAGAATTTGTTCTTATTTTGCCTATATTTATTTTGATATTATTTTCGGTTGTTGATTTTGGACTTATTTTAAGTAGAAAGAGTCAACTTGAAAATATTAGTGTTGATATTGTTGGTATGGTAAAAAATGGAGATAGTGTTGATACTATTAAGAATGAATACCCTAAATTAGATATTAATATTAAACAAGATAATAATTATATGGAAGTAGAAATATCTGATAGTGTAGATATTATGACTCCTGGATTGAATAGAGTACTAGGAGATCCTTATAAGATTACTGTGGAAAGGAAAATACCAAATGATAAGGCTTAATAATAAAGGACAAAGTTTGGTTATGTTTATAATATTTATGCCAGTATTGCTTCTTATGCTTACTCTTGTTTATGATATTGGTAATGGACTTTATGAGAAAGAAAAGATTTCTAATGTTAATTATATGGCAGTATCTTATGGACTTGATAATATTGATAAAGTAGAGGAACAAGATTTAATAGATATAATTATGAAGAATACTAATAATTTAGATAATATAAGTGTTAATATTGAAAATGATACTATAGATATTAAGATAGATAAAGATATTAAAGGTATAATAGGGGGAACTTTTAATGTTAGTTTAATTGAAGTTAGAAGTGAATATACAGGAAAAATTATTGATGGTAATAAAAATATAGAGAGGATTAAGTGATACTATGGCTGGTAAAGTAATTAGTGTATCTTCTGTTAAAGGGGGGGTAGGAAAGACTACAACTACTCTTAATTTAGCGGGTATATATGCTTTGTTAAAGAAAAAAGTACTTATTATAGATATGGATTTGTATTCTGGTGGAATTGCTGTTTCACTTAATGTTAAGAATACAAAAGATATTTTTATGATGATAGATAGTATGGGTAATAATAGATTTACTGAACTAAAAAAATATGTTACAAGTTATAATAAATATATTGATGTTTTAGCATCTCCTAAAGATCCTAGAGAAGCAGGTAAAATAGAAAGTAAGTTTATTCCTATAATATTTGAAATTGCAAAGAAAGAATATGATGTTATACTCGTGGATACTTCAACAGCATTGGATGAAGTTAATTTAACAGTATTAGATTATTCTTATATGTCATTATTTATTATAACTAATGATATAGTAGATTTAAAGAATATGAAGAGCTTGATTAGTATATTTAAAGATAATAATAAAAAGAATTATTTAATACTTTTAAATAATTCTAGGGATACTGGTAAAGATTATATGAGCTTATATGATATTAAGGAAATTATTAATGCTAATATTGATTATACTATATCTAAGAATTTTTATATTAAAAATATAGATAAGTATACGATGGCAGGAGAAATTCTTACTTTGAATAAGTCAGTAAATACTTTTCATCAGAGAGATATTAATAATATGAGGACTTTGGCTTTAGATTTAATTGATGATAAGTATGTTAAGGAGGAGAAGTAATGGCTACTAAAAGTTTAACTGAGGCTTTTGAGGTAAAGCCAAAAACTGTTTTCTCAAAAGATGATGTAAAAGATTATGAAATATTTAATGATAAAAATTTACTTGAAGAACTTAGAACTAAGATAGTACAAAATTTAATTGAAGAGAATATTCCTGATGATAAATTACTTGTAGATTATATTAATAATGAGATAGATAATACTTTAGTTGGGTATGATTTGACTTCTTTAGAGAGAAATTATGTGTTTAATTTAATTCAAAATGAAATTACTGGATATGGTCCTATTATGCCTTTACTTGAAGATAATGCTATTACGGAGATAATGGTTAATTCTCCTAATGAGATATATGTTGAGATGGATGGTAAGATAGTTAAGGATGAAGCTGTATCGTTTATTAATGATAAACATATTATTAGAACTATACAGAGAATAGTACAGCCTCTTGGTAGAACAATAGATTCTGCTAATCCGATGGTTGATGCTAGACTTAGGGATGGTTCTAGACTTAATGCGATTATTCCTCCACTTAGTTTAAAAGGACCAGTTCTTACTATTAGAAAGTTTAATAAGAAACTTGAGAGTATTGATGATTTACTTAGAAGAGGTAGTTTGACTGTTAATATGGCTAGATTTTTGGAAGCATCTGTTAAAGCTAAACTTAACATTATTATATCTGGTGGTACTGGTACTGGTAAAACTACACTTCTTAATGTTCTTTCTGGTTTTTTGGGAGAGGATGAAAGAATTATTACTATTGAGGATGCAGCGGAACTTAAACTTCATCAGAATCACGTTATTTCACTTGAGACTAGGCTTACTAATTATGAGGGTGAAGGAGAAATTACGGTTAGAGATTTAGTTAGAAACTCTTTACGTATGAGACCTGATAGAATTATAGTTGGAGAAGTTAGAGGTAAAGAAGCTTTTGATATGATGCAAGCTATGAATACAGGACACGAAGGTTCTCTTACAACACTTCACGCTAATAATCCAGTAGATGCATTAAATAGATTGGAAACTATGATACTTATGAATGAGATGGAAATACCTGTATCTGCTGTTAGAGGCTATATTGAAAATGCAATTGATCTTATTGTTCAGATAGATAGACTTAGTGATGGTAAGAGAAAAATTACTTCTATTAGTGAGATAACTGGTATGAAAGATGGTGTTGTTACTTTGAAAGAGATTTTCTCATTTAAACAACAAGGAGTATCAGATGATGGTAGTGTTATGGGAGAGTTTGGTTTATATAAGAGAAAACCATATGTTTATGATAAGATTATAAGAAAAGGATATACGGAAATTAAAGATATATTTGGTTAAAAAGAAAGGAAATGATAATTATGGATATTATGATAGTTTTAAAAATTATTTTGACAATTATATTATTTATTTTTATCGTTTTAATATTGAGAAAGAGTAATGCTAGTAAGAAAGCTAAGAGAATAGGGTTTTATTCATTAGATTATACTGATGATAATAATTCTTTTACTGATAGGTTTATTAATAAGTATTTATCTTTTATTAAGAGTATGAGACCATATATTAGTAAGAGTAGTTATTTATCTAATAGGGCTTTAAAGTATGAGAAGTATATTAAATATAAAAATCGTGATGAAGTATTACCTATAGATTATATTAGTAATAAGATAGTTATTTCTTTAGCTTTTATAATACTTACTATATTTTCTCAAGTATTTACTAATAATAGATTTAGTATATTTGAAATAATTATTAATTATTTTGTGGGATATTATTTACTTGATGTTTATTTATATTTTAATTATAAAAGGCAAGCTAAACTTATTGAAAATGAATTACTTAGAGCTATTATTATTATGAATAATGCTTTTAAGTCTGGTAAAAGTACATTGCAGGCTCTTAGAATTGCTTCAAAAGAATTACCTGAACCTATTTGTGATGAGTTTAAGAAGATGTATTTAGATATGAAGTATGGTTTGTCTGTTGATACGGTTTTTGAAAGATTTTCACAAAGGGTTAAGTTAGAGGAAGCTAGTTATGTTTCATCATCGCTTACAATACTTAATAAGACTGGTGGTAATATAGTAGAAGTATTTTCTTCTATAGAGAGAACATTGTTTGATAGAAAGAAGCTTAATGAAGAATTAAAAAATATTTCTTCAGGTCCTAAACTTATTGTTAGGGTATTATTTCTTGTTCCTATTGTATTTACATTGATTATATATCTACTTAATCCGAGTTATTTTACACCGCTATTTTCTTCACCACTTGGAATTATTATTATTGGAATAATTATTGTGATGTTTACTATTTATATATTATTACTTAAAAAGATACTTAAGATTGAGGTGTAGTTATGAAGAAAAATAATGATTCTTTATTTAGAGGTTTTTATGATAAGAAGACTGTAGAAAGAATAAATAAGAAGATTAGTCTACTTGGTTATAATTGTAAATATGATGCTTATACTTTTCTTAGTATTAGACTTATTACTTCAATATTATTGTTTATACTTGTACTCGTAATGTTTACTTATGGTTATATCTTTTCAATTATGATAGTAGTTATTTATTATTATTTATTTGAAAAGATATTCTTAGATAAGAAGATTAAAGCTAGAGCTAGTAAGCTTAATATAGAAGCTATATACTTTTTTGAAGTTCTTACTTTGTCTTTGCAGACTGGTAGGAATTTATCTGAGGCAATATCTGTTACTATTAATAGTGTGGATTCTGAACTTTCTATGGAATTTAAAAGGGCTTTTAGAGAGACAAAGTTTGGTAAAAGTCTTACTGAGAGTTTAGTTGATATGCAGAAGAATATACCTTCGGATAATATTAATAATATTATTCTTGCTTTGACACAGGCTAATATTTATGGTAGTAGTATTATTGAGACTATGTATAATCAGATTGATTATTTAAGAGAGAAGAGAAAGATGGAAGTTAAGTCAGTGATTTCTAAAGTTCCTACGAAGATTAGTATTGTTTCTGTATTCTTCTTTATTCCTCTTATCCTTTTAATTATATTGGGTCCTGTAATTGTTAAGTATATTGGATAAATGTTGTTAATATACTTGACTATAGAGATATTTTGGTTTATTATATAAAAGTAAATTATATGGGGAGGGATAAGTATGTCAGGTCATAGTAAATGGTCTACTATAAAAAGAAAAAAAGGAGCTATTGATGCAGAGAGAAGTAAGATATTTCAAAAACTTGCTAAAGAACTTTATGTAGCTGCTAAAAGTGGAGATCCAAATCCGGATAATAATTCTTCACTTAGAATGGTAGTAGAAAAAGCTAAGGCAGAGAATATGCCTAAGGCTAATATAGAGTCTGCAATTAATAAGGCTAAAAATAAAAGTAGTGATGAAAATTTTGAATCAGTTAGATATGAGGGTTATGGACCTAATGGTATTGCAATAATGATAGATTGTCTTACTGATAATAAGAATAGAACTGCTGGGTTTGTTAGAAGTACTTTAACTAAACGTGGTGGTAATCTAGGTACTGATGGATCTGTTAGTTATCTATTTGAAAGAAAAGGAGTTATTGTTTTAGAAAAAGTTTATGATGAGGATAAACTTATGGAAGATGTTCTTTCTTTAGATATATTAGATTTTATTAGTGATGAAGATAGTTATATAATATATACAGATTCTAATAGCTTTATTGAAGTTAAGGATGCTCTTGTTAATGAGGGCTATGATAAATTTATTGTAAGTGAAGTTACTTTTGTACCTAATAGTTATATATCTTTGGATGAAGAAGGGTATGAGAAAGTTAGTGCACTTATTGATGCTTTAAATGATTTAGATGATGTTCAAGCCGTTTATTCTAATTTAGAAATGTAGATAAAATTTTTATTGATATATATTTAAAAATATGTTATTATATTATTAGATAGAATAATAGTAGAGGTGATATAATGGAGTTTAGAAAATTAATTTATACTTTGGCATTCACGACTGCTATTGTTTTTTTCTTTGTAATTAGTGGCTCTTATGCCTATTATACTTTAGATAATGGTACTTCACTTGATGTTACTACAAGTGAATTTGATAGTGGGGTTGCTGTTGTATTTACACAACAAGAATATATTAATACTAAAACAGGAGTTCCTGTTGCTGCTAGTGATGTTGATAGATATGCTAGTAAGTCAGTGTTCATAATTGATCCAGATGAGTCTGTTCTTCAAGGATTTAATGTATCAGTGACTGTTAGCTTGGTTGATATCTCTATAGCAGATGAACTTAAAGTTAGTGATTTTAAATACGATTTAACTTGTAATGATGGTACTACTGATACCGTTTTGACTAATGGTATACGTACAGGAACAGATTTTACTAGTGAGGTATTAACAAACAATAGACTTGTACTTGGTACACTTAGTACTGCTAATAATACTTTAGATATAAATAAAAATTATACTTGTACTTTGAGAGTATGGTTACAAGATTCAGGTAGTTCTCAAAATACACTTATGAATAAGAATTTTTCTGGATTGGTAAAAGTTAATTCTGTGTTTAAAAAATAGTGAGGTTTTTTTATGAAAGATAAGAAAAAATTAATGATTTCAATTACTGTTATATTAATTATTGTAGTACTAGTTTGTGGTGCTACGGTGGCTTTCTTGTATTCTAGAACTAATGAAGGCGATGCAGGAGCAGATACTGGTAAGTTAGATATTTCTTATTCAATAACACCGAAGAGTATTACAGGTAACTTACTTCCTACGGCTTCTAGAAGTGATGGATTAGTTGCTACTGCGGTTGCTAAACTTAATGCTGGTAGTGTAAGTGGGGCATTTAATATATATATTACTCCTACTTCAATAGATGGACTTAATATTGATGCATTGATTTGGGAAGTAGAGGGAGTAAATAATGGTAGTGTAGTTTATACTAATAGTGGAAATTTTAGTACTGCTACTCAGAATACTCCTATAAAGATTGTTAATGCTTATAATCTTTTAACTACTGATACTACTTTTACTATTTATATATGGCTTCAAGGAAGTAAACTTACTACAGCAATTGATAATAAAACATTTTCTGCTAAAATAAGTGCGGATTCTGTGAATGTTACAGGAACTTTTTAAAGAAAATTAAGTAAACTTATAGTTTATTTACTTTCTTTTTTTTTGAATGTATAGTATACTTAATATGGTGATAGAATGAGTAGCACAGTTATTATCAATATAAATAATATCGAGGATATTAAAAAGATAAATAATGATACTAAGTATATTAATTTTTCTATTGATAATATAAGTGCCGATGTAATTGATTATTTTCTTTTAAATGGGCAAAATTTTTTTTATAGTAGTGGTTTAAAAGATAAAGAAGGTTTTGTTTTTGCAGATTATAATACATTTAAGAATGGAGAATTAGTAGTTACTAATATAATTGATAATATGCCACTTAATTTGAATAACTTAGAGAAGATAAGATATTTATATATAACTTTAGGTAGGGGTCTTAATATTGATATTAATACTATTGAAAGTAAGAATGATAGTTTGGATTTTAGAAGTATTAGTTCTGTGGGTAATATTTGGAGTTCTATGTGTAGTAGAAGAGTAAATGAAGATATTATTAGTAGAATATTTATGTATTTATGTTCTAGACTTAATATTAAAAGTGAAATTATATATGATGATAATTATAAAAATAAAATATATATTGACGAAGAATATATAACTATTTCTTTATATCAGGATATGCATAATATACAAGGAGGATTTATTACAGAGTATTTTGATAATTATAATGATAATATAGAAGTTGATAAGAAGATAGGTTATATTAAAGATGATTATATGAATAATAAACTTGATAGTATATTAAGTAGAATTAAGTATGATAGTGATAGCTTTGTTTTTGATGTTTTATCTTTAACTAGTAGAATGTTTCAAGTTAGAAATATGGGTAGTTTAGAAATGGCTAAAATATATAGAGGTATATTTGATAAATATTGTTCTCAGTATAAAGTTGGTATAAATAACTTCTTTTTAAATAATTCTAAAGGACAAAAAAAGCATTTTGTTTTAATTAGTTATGAAGATAAAATATATAGTTTTGATTATGACAAAGGGTGTTTTGTTAAAATGAATATAGAATTTATAAATTATAATCTTAAGATTAATAAGATGGGTATCTATAAAGAAGAGAATTTTAATTTTAAAGAAAAGGGATTGATAGTATGATTTTAGTTATTTTATTTTTACTTTTTGTTTTAACGTTTTGTTCTATATTAGAAGTTTCTTTTTCAAGTCTTAATATTATTAGAATTAAGAAACTTATGGAAAAGAAAAATAAGAGAGCAAAGGTAATATATGATCTATATCAGAAATATTCGGAAGTACTTACTACAATACTTATTATTAATTGTATTGCCAGTGTATCAATATCTTCGATTACAGTTTATTATTTTACTAATATATATGGAAGTGGATGTGTAGCTTTAGTTACTTTAATTCTTACGTTGATAATACTTATATTTACAGAGATTATTCCTAAGATACTTGGAAGAGAAAATGCTGAATATTTTGCTTTAAAGTATGGTTTTGTTTTAAAATATTTAATACTTGTTTTTGCTCCGATTAATAAATTAATTAATATTTTTGAAAGTAAAGTAAAAAACAATCATAAAGTTACGGCGACTAAAGATGAATTAGTAGAGATAGTTAAAACAATAAAAGATGAAGGAATTATTGAAGAGAAAGAAAGTAACTTTATTCAGAAAGCAGTTATTTTGAAAAAACTTAAAGTTCAAAATATTATGATAAATAAAGATTTGGTTTCTTATTTATATGATACTGATTCTTCAGATAAAGTAAAGAAGTGTATATTTAAGGATAATCACGATCGTATACCTATAATTACTAAAGATAATAAAGTAGTAGGTATACTATATGAAGTTGATTTGTTAGATGAAATACTTAATAATGGTACTCTTAGTATTACTAATAATATTAAGGAACCTATCACAGTAAGTAGAAGTACTAACTTATCTTCTTGTTTAGAATTATTACATTCTGCGAGGGCACATATGGCAATAGTAACTGATAGAGATAATAATTTTTTGGGAATAGTTACTATGGAGGATATTATAGCAGAACTTATGAAATAAAAAGAGCTACTTGTGGTAGCTCTTTTGTTTTATTCTTTTTTTATTAGTATCTTTGTAATTAATTACTTCTCTTTTAATAAGTTCTGTTCTTATTTTTTTAACTGTAGCTTTAATCTTTCTAGATATTAAAGTTTCTGTTGTATTAAACATTTCAGCAATTTCTTTTTGTTTATATCTTTTATCATAGAAGCCAAAGTATAATTTAATTCTTACTTTTTCTTCATCTGGTAATTCTTCGATAATTTCATTAAGTATTTCATAGGTTACTTCTTTCATAAGTTTGTCTTCAATAGAAGTGTTATTATTATCTAATGAGTTTATTAATTGTAATTTGTTTGTATCGTCACCATCAGTACCATTATTGACTGATATTACATTGTCAATACTCTCTATTTGTGGTAGATGTTTTTGCTTTCTTATGTACATTAATATTTCATTGTCTATACATCTAGAGGCATAGGTTGAGAATAATATATTTTTTTCACTATTGAAAGTTTCAACAGCTTTAATTAATCCTATAATACCAATAGATACTAGTTCTTCCTTATCTTCATCGACATCTTTAAATTTATTTAAAACTTCAAATATTACTAATTTAATATTATGCTCTATTAGTTTTTGTTTAGCTTCTTTATTATTATTTTTAATTTCTTTAATTAGTTTATTTGTTTCTTCTTTTGATAATACTTCTGGTAGATTGTTAATGTTGATAAGAAAATCTCTTCTTTTCATATGTAATCCCCCTTTGTTATTTTTTTAAGAAAGTTTTTTCTTTTTTTTCTTTTTTGTAGTATCTTTATAATCAATTATATCTTTTTTAATAAGTTTGACCCTTATCATTTCCATAGTTTTTCTAATTATTCTTGAAGTATATGATTGAGTTAAACCTATTATAGATGCTATTTCTATTTGATTATACATTTTGTCATAGAAGCCAAAATATAATTTAATTCCTTCTTTTTCTTTATCAGGTAATTCTTGGATAGCTTCTTTAATTATGGAAATAATTTCTTTTTTAGAATAGTCTTCTTCTATACTAACATCAGATGGTATTGTATCTATATATCTACATTTATCAGTATTATTATTTCCTTGAGTAGTAAATTCATCATCTAAACTTATTATAACATTAGTCTCTGTCGTTTTTTGTTTTCTTAAGTGCATTAGTATTTCATTATCAATACATTTACTTGCATAAGTAGAGAATAAAGCATTCTTTTTGTTATTATAAGTAGATGCTGCTTTTATTAGACCTATAATTCCAATAGATACTAATTCAACTTTATCATATGTTGCATTTTTAAATTTACGTAACACTTCGGATACTACTAGTTTAATGTTATGTTCTATTAATTTCTTTTTTGCTTCTTCGTTATTTTTTTGTATTTCTTCGATTAATTTATCTGCTTCTTCTTTAGAAAGAGGTTATGGTAAATATTCTATATTACTAAAAATGGTATTATATATTTTCATAATATCACTCCTTTTTATTCAAAAACTTCCCCTTGATTGGCATATATGTTAACATAAAACGGAAAAAAATGCAAATATTTACATCTTTTTCTATTTATGGTATGATATAGATGTGATGTGTATGATAGTAAAAATTGATAAATTGGCTCATAATTTTAAGGGTATAGCTAAAGTAAATGATAAGGTTGTTTTTGTAGAAGATGTACTTCCTACAGAGATTGTTGATGTTAGAATTGTTAAAGATAAGAAACATTATAGTGAGGGAGTAAGCACTAATATTATTGAGAAGAGTAGTGATAGAGTAGATAGTATTTGTCCTTACTTTAAAGAATGTGGAGGATGTAGCACGGGCTATATTAAATATGATAAAGCTTTAATATATAAAAAGAGTATAGTTAAAGATATTATCAAGAAATATGCTGGTTATGATGTTGATCCAGAGATTATTTCTAATTATCAAGAATATAAGTATAGAAATAAAGTTACTTTAAAAGTATTAAATGGGAATCTTGCTTATACTAAAGAGGGTAGTAATGAATTAATTAATATAAATAAATGTTATTTAGTTAATGACAATATTAATAATATTATAAGTACATTAAATAATATAGATTTGACAGGATTATCAGAAGTTATAATCAGAGGTACTGATGATATTATGGTTATATTATATGGTGATATTAATGGATCTATTGTTATTAATGAACTTAAGGATAAAGTTAGTAGTATAGTATTAAATGATAAAGTTATATATGGAAATGAATATATTACTATTAATGTTAGTAAGTATAAGTATAGTATTTATCCTAGATCATTTTTTCAAGTTAATACTGATATGATAAGTAAGTTATATGATAAAGTATTAGAGTATGCAGGTACTTCAAAGACTCTTACTGATCTATATTGTGGCGCTGGGACTATTGGGATTTACTTAGCTAAGAATTTTGATACTGTTAAGGGTATAGAAATAAATAAAGCAGCGATTGATAGTGCTAACTTAAATAAAAAAATTAATAATATTAATAATATTAGTTTTGAATGTAAGAATGCTAATGAAATTAGTAATATTTCTAGTGATGTAGTAGTAGTAGATCCTCCACGTAGTGGTTTAGATAAGAAGACTATTAATACATTATTAGATAGTAGTTCTAAAAAAATAGTATATGTATCTTGTGATCCAATTACTTTAGCAAGAGATTTAAATCTATTAAAAGAAAAGTATGAACTTAAAGATATTACATTATTTGATATGTTTCCGAATACTAGACACATAGAAACAGTTTGTAATTTGGATAGAAAAAATTAATTATATAAAGAATAGTTTTAATGACTATTTTTTAATTTTCTCTATCAAAGTTTTAAATTATGTTATATAATAGGCAAAGGAGTGATTTTATGACACATAAATTTGAGGCGTTACTTTATGCTATATTATTTACTTTTTGGAGTGTTAGATTATATTATAAATTATATGATAAAAGCATAAGAAAGTATGTTCTTAGTATAGGAGTATTAATAGTTTTTTGGATGATTATTAGAATTTCTAAAGGAGTTGTATCTTCAATATATTTGGAAAGATTATGTTGGTATTTATATTATATACCTCTTATATTTATACCACTTCTTTTTTATGTTTGTTGTAATTCTTTATTAAATAAAATGAATAAGAAGATAAAGATAATTTTATATTTAATATCTAGTATACTTTTTTTGCTTGTTTTAACTAATGATTATCATCAGTTGGTATTTAAGTTTAATAATGGTATAAAATTATATGATGACTACTATCATTACTTTGGTTATTACATTATTTCTGTTTGGATATTCTATTTGCTTGGTGGAAGTATGATTAAACTAGCTATAAATAGTAGAAAGACTAAAAGAAGTTTTAAATCTTTTTTACCACTTGGTATTTTATTACTTGGTATAATATATACAGTAGCATATGTACTTGATATTAATGGTATTAGAAATATAAATATGTCTGTAGTTAATAGTGCTTTGATATGTTTAGGAATAGAGAGTGCTTTATATTTAAATCTAATTCCTAATAATAAAAAATATATTAGAATATTTAAAAATTCTAATTTGAATATGGCAGTAGTATCTTTAAATGGTAGAATAAAGTATACTACTAAAAAGTTTAGTTCTATTCCTGATATTATTATGAATGATATTGCTATTGATAATGTTAAAGATAATTATAAAAATAACAATATTATTTATGACATAAAGAAGAATAAAGATAGTTATGTTTTGTTAAAGCAAGATATGACGGATTTATATAAGCTTAGGGAAGAAGTATCTATTAGACAAAAGAAATTATTAAAACAGAGAGATAGTATTAAATTAGAAGAAAAAACTAAAAAAGAACTTTATGAAATAAATTTAAGAAGAGAAGTGACATCGAAAATAGAGAATAAATTAGAAGAAAAGAGAAGAGAAGCCAAAGATATATTGAATAAAGATAATATTAGCAATGATGATTTAGAAAAAATTAGGAGAATAATTATTTATAGTAAAAAGAAGAGTTCAATAATAGTCTCAGAAGTTAATAATGAAATGTATAATGAATGTGATATAAAAGTTGTATTAAATGATCTTATTACTAGTATGTCTAGTTTAAATGTAGTTGGTATGGTTATAGTTAAAAATAAAATAAGTATTAATGGTAGTGTTATGTCTACTTTGTATGATATAGTGTATGAAATTATTGATAATTTAAATAATACCTCAGTGATGTTTTATCTTTTAAAAGAAAAGCCATATATAATATTAAAAGTATGTGTTGGTAGACCTATTAAAATTGCTGATAAGATTAAAATAGATAATTGTTTTTTGGTAAAAGAAACTATGTATGGCACTGATACAGAAATTATATTTAAGTTAATGGTTGGTGATAATATATGAGATTACTTATAATAACAACGGCAATTATGACATCTTTAGAGGCTTTTAGAGTGGCTATTTGTTATATGAGAAAAGATGTATTGTTAATAAAAAAAGTTTTTGAGTCTTTAATACTTATAGGAATGATTGTTTTATGTTTTTTTAATTTGAATTATGATATGAATACTCTCTTGGTATGTTTATCAATACTATTTTGTTTATATGTATTTGGAATGTTTATTTATGAGAGAATATCTAGAAGAGAATATATATCAGTATTGTCAGTTAAGGAAGCTATTGATATGTCTAATACTGGTATAATGTTTTTAGATCGAGATGGTGAAGTTATTTTAATTAATAATGTTATGGCAAATATTCTTAATTACTTTAATATTAAATGTAATTATTTAGATAGTTTAATTAAAGTTAGTTTTAAAGTAGTTGGTAATAGTTATTTGATTAAAATAGGTGACTTTATATATCAACTTAGAGTTATTGATGATACAGAGGTTTATTTAAGTGATGTAACTATTTTATATAAGCTTAGTGAAAGAGAGGAAGTACAAAATAGGAAGATAGAGGATAATAATAATAAAATATTAAATACGATAAGTAATATAGAAAAGATAGAGAAGGGTAGGCATTTACTTAAGATTAAAAATGAGTATCACGATTTATTAGGACATAGATTGGCTCTTTTTACTAAATATTTAGATCAGGATAAGAAGAGTGTTGAAGATATAGTATTTCTTTTAGATAGTATATATGATAATGATAATAGTGATATTGATAGTAGTGTTAAACTAAAAAATATGATTAAGATGTATAAGATAGTGGGAGTTAATATAAATATAGATGGTAGCCTTCCTAGTGATGATAAAATAGCTTTAGTCTTTTTTGAAATAATTAGAGAGGCTGTTACTAACGCTATTATTCACGCTGATAGTAAAAATATATATGTAGTTATAACAACTTATTTAAGCAAAATAGAAATGGTAATTACTAATGATGGTAAGAGGCAAGATGGGGTTATTTTTGTTGGTGATGGTATAAAAGGAATGAAGATGAAAGTATCTTCACTTGGAGGAACTTTAAATATTATAAATGATGATGGTTTTATGTTAAAAATAGTAATATAAAAAAAGATCTTTAAGATCTTTTTTAATTTATGTCTGGTACTATATAACCATTACTTACACAAAATATTGTTAGTTTGGAAACACTGTCAAAGTTTAATTTATTTAGAATATTAGAAATATAATTTTTTAAAGTACCGGGGGTAATATTTACTTTTTTAGCAATATATTCTCTGTCAATTCCTTCGCATAATAATTTTAATATTTTGACTTCTTTTTCAGTTAAACTATTGAATCTTTCATTATTGTCACTGTGAATATAATTATCAGGGAATAGTGTATATCCTTGTAGTACTTGTTCTACACTTGATATTAGAGTACTACTACTAATATCTTTATAGATTAATCCATCTAGATTATTATCTTTAGCTTTATTTAAGAAAGATATTTCTGGTATTCCAGTTATAGCGAGTATTTTGATACTTTGTTTATATTTTTCTTTTACTTTTCTACTGTAAGATATACCATTAACATTGTCTTTAGTTACAACATCAGTGAGTACTAAATCTGGTTTATATCTATCACAAAGTTGTAACATATCTTTAGCGCTAGTAGAAGTTCCTACGATATTAAAGTCTTTGGATAGTATTTCTTTCATCATACTATTTAGTAATGGTTGATCTTCTATAATTATTATTTTCTTTTTTTCAGGCATATTATCACTCCAAAATATATAAATATTATAACATATAATTAAGTAAACTAAATACAAAAAAGTTAAGAAGTGTGCTTAAAGTCATAATATTGGTAATTAAAGTATGACTTTTGACATCATTAATATTACTTAATTTAATATATAATTTAAGTAGGATGAGATATTATGTCTAATGAAGTGAAAAAAGAAGTAAATGCTTCAAAAGAAAAAGAGAAGAATAAAAAGAGGAATATTTTAATAATAGTGGGAGTTATATTATTACTAATCATTTTATTCTTATTATGGTTTTTTAATAGAAGATTTAGTGTTACTTTTGATTTAAGTAATGGTACTAAAGATATAGTAGTAAAAGTTGAAGATAATAAAGTAATTAATACTAAAGATATTAAAACAAAAGCTGAGTTGGGTGATTATTTTATTGACTGGTATGAAGTTATTGGTACTAAAAACAACGAGGATGTTTTAGCAGATAAAGTTTATAACTTTAAGACTAAGATAAAAAAGAATACTAAAATAAAGGTAGTATATAGTGGTGAAGTTGAAACAATAACAATTACTTTTAATTCTAATGGTGGATCTAGTGTTGAAAGTATGATTATTAATAAAGGGGCTGAACTTTCATTGCCAGAGGCTCCTACTTATGAAGAACATTAGTTTATTGGTTGGGAGTTGAAAGATGAAGCTTTAATTAGCAATAATACTAAATTTAAAGAAGATACAACACTTTTTGCTAAATGGGAAGAAGAAAAGAAAACTGAGACTAAAAAAACAGAATCTAAAAAAGAAGAACCTAAAAGAGAGGAAACTAAGAAAGAAGAACCTAAAAGAGAGGAAACTAAGAAAGAAGAACCAAAGAAGGAAGAAAAGATTAGTTTGACACTTAGTAAAACTCTTTTACATAGAAATGGAAATAATACTAGTAAAGCAACTGCTAGTACAGAGAATGTAAGTGGTAATGTTGTATACTCAGTAAATAATAGTTGTGTATCAATTAATAGTAGTACTGATGATATAACTGCTAATAATGGTAGTGCATCTTGTAAGAATGGTGGTACTGTAGTAGTTACTGCTACTACACCTGGTGGAAAGACCGCTAGTGCAAATTTAACTTTGGAAAAAGACTTAATATTAACTATAACTGCTGGTAGTGAAAATAAAACTATTAGTTATGATAGTCCTAATAAAGAGTTTGCAACTCCTGAAGCTAGTTTTGAAATAATTCCTAATATTGATATTGTTAGATGGTGGGGCAAATGCTTCTACTATAATAATTGCCAATATACAGGAAGTAGAGCTACTCTTACTAGAGCCTTTAGAGGTAACTTTGAACAAGAAATAAGGGATACTGGTGAAGTTAAGAAAGATGTTGTTATAATTACTGCAACTACTGAGGCTAGTCAAAATCTTGATTTTAAAGTAATAAAATTAGCTAACTAAATATAATAATTAAATATGACAAATGTCATATTTTTTTACTATTTATATGTGAATATTGGCATCTAGTAAAAAAATTTAATTATGTTACAATGATATAAAGGAGGAAGGAAGAAATGAAAAAAAGTATTTTAAAGAAAGTATTATTTACTTTAGTAGTAATAATAGCAGGTGGAATTACTAGTGTAAAAGCTGATGATTTACCAGTGATAGTAAATGGAACAAGATTTACTGATGAAGTAAATACCATGACTTTAGGAGATGGGACTCTAACTTATAATAAAGAATCTAAAGAATTAACTTTAGATAATGTTACCATTACCTCTGATACTAATTATGGTATTAATTTAGTAAGTACAGATGATGAAATTAAAATAATTTTGAAAGGTGACAATAAAATTATAGTAACTGATACTAATTTTGGCATCAGATCTAGTGGCGATATAGTAATTACTGGTGATGGTAAATTAACTATTACTGCAGAGTTTCCTGCAATACAGGGAAGAAATATTACTATAGATGGAGCAAAAATAGATTTAACTACTACAGGAGATTATTTAGCGGCTATTGAAAATAACTATTTGCTAACTATAAAGAATAATGCTAAAGTAAAAGCAAAGGGATATGGATCTGCTTTATCATCATTTGGTGATATGAAGATAGTTGATAGTGAGTTGGAACTGGAGGCTACAGGAGATAGTTCTAATGCAATTTATGTAGAACCTACTAATGGCGATGGAATATTAAATATTACTAATTCTAAAATAAAAGCTAAAAGTGGTTATGCTTGTGTATATAGTGCTGGTGAAATAACTTTATCTAAATCTAACTTTGATTTAGAGAGTATTGCAGGAGGAATATACTCTAATACTTTGGTAAATATTAATAATTCTAGAGTAAATGTTATAGATGGAAACTATGGAGTAGGAGTTAGACAAGGAGATATTAATATTAACGATAGTACTTTTAAAATAGGCGTTAATGGTTCAGCATTTATGTATAATCCTAATATAGAGGGATTAGATAATAAAATAATTTATGCTGGTAATGAAAAGGATGGATCTGATGCTATAGTAATAGATAAGGATAGTGATTTTGATCTTTCTGAATATAGTTATGTTAGAATAACTAATATATATACTATAAAAGTAGTAGCAGATGACAATATAGTGTTAGATACTGATAAAGAAATGACTGTGATTGAGGGAGATAATAAAGAATTAGTTATTAAAGCTAAAGATGGTTATAAGATTAAAAGTGTATTAGTTAATGATAGTGAAAGTACTTTAACTGATAATAAATTAGTTTTAATGAATATTGATGAAGATATGGTAATTAAAATTACTTCAGAGAAAGAAGAAGCTCCTGCAGTAAAAGTTGATAATCCTAAAACTGGAGATAATATAATACTATATTTAATTATTTGTCTTGGTTCAATTATTGGGTTAATTGGTACAAGAGTATTGTCTTATAGAAAAGATAATTAAAGTAAAAAATAGTGATAATTAAGTTTATCACTTTTTTATTTTAAATATTATAATTATATGTTAATATAGTTATAGGAGGTATTTATGAAAAAGAATATAAAAAATTTTATTAAGGGAATATATGCTGGTATAATGATAGGTATTGGTGGTACTATTTATTTATCTATGTCTTCAAAAGTACTTGGTGCTATCTTTTTTTCTATTGGTCTTATGATGATATGTATCTTTAATATGAATTTATATACTGGTAAGATTGGATATATAATTAATAATAAGAAGAGTTATTTATTAGAATTACTATTATCTTTATTAGGTAATTTTATTGGTACTTATTTAGTTGCTTTTTTAATTAATAATACTAGATATGCTTATCTTAGTGAAACTGCAAGAGAAATATCAATGATAAAGATTAATGATAGTATAATAAGTATTTTGATACTTGCTATGTTTTGTGGTATTTTAATGTTTTTAGCAGTAGACAATTATAAAAAAAATAAGAGCGATTTTGCTAAGTATTTAGGTATATTTATGTGTGTTATTGTTTTTATATTATCAGGATTTGAACACTGTATAGCTAATATGTTTTATTTTAGTTTGGCTTCTCTTTGGAGTACTAAGAGTTTGTGGTATATACTTATTATGATAATAGGGAATTCAATAGGAGCAATATTAATAAATTATTATAAGACTAAGATAGATATAGATTAATACAATTTATATCTTTTTTCTTGACTTTGATATTTTAGATTATTATAATTGAAACATATTAAGGCTCAAACCTTTAAAAGGAAATTTTAGTTATTTTTTAAACATTATTTAGAGCAAAATATTTATGAAGGGAGAGGCTTCTATGTAAATAGAAGAGAATAAAGTAACAACACATTACGCTTTATTATTTAAAAATATAGAAAGGAAGATTAATGTTGAAAGATAATAAAAGAGTAATGAATTTTAAATGCTTACCTGATGAAGAAAAACCTAGAGAGAGGTTTATTAAATATGGAAAGAGTAATATATCTAATAAAGAACTTATTGAGATAATATTAAGATCTGGTACTAGAAGATATGGTTTAAAAGAAATATCTTATAATATACTTAGTTCTGTTAATAATATTAATGAACTTAAAGATATGGAAGTTAATTCCTTATCTAAAATAGATGGTGTTGGAAAAATAAAAGCGATAGAACTACTATCGGCAATTGAACTTGGTAGAAGAATATATATGGAAAATGAATATAATGATTTGGTTTATTTAACTAATCCAGAGTCTATTGTTAATTATTTTCATAATTTATTTGTAGATGTTAAACAAGAATTATTCTATGTTGTATATTTAGATAATCAAAAAAAATATATTGATAAGAAATTATTATTTAAAGGGACTGTTAATTATTCTTTGGTACATCCTAGAGAGATTTTTAAAGAAGCTTATATACTATCTTCAAGTTATATTATATGTATACATAATCATCCTTCGGGTAATGCTAGTCCTAGTAAGAATGATATAGAACTTACTAAGAGAATAAAAGATATAGGTAATTTATTTGGTATTGCATTAATAGATCATATAATTATAGGAAAAGGTAATTATTATAGTTTTTTTGAAGACAATAATTTGTAATAAATTGCCATTATATGCTTTTCTTTTGGTTAAAAATATTATATAATAAAATGTGATTGGAAAGTGATAAAATGATTGATAAAAGGGGAAAATTTAAATTTGGAAAATACTTTTTTATGATAGTTATAGTTATAATTGTAATTTTATTAATAATTTTTTCATTTACTTTAAAAAGTGATAGAGAACTTAATTCGTTTGAATCTTTTGTTCGTGATATTTTTGTGTATACTGAGAAGGTTATTACTTATCCCTTTAATTATATAAATAATAAGACTAAGGATTATAAGAAACTTAAGAATACTAAGAAAGATAATGATATATTAGAGACTTCGATTGATAGAATAGATTCTATAGAGGCTGAGAATATTGAACTTAGAAGACAAATAGAACAGATGAAAGAGGAACTTGATATATCATATACATTATCTGATTATGAGTATTTAAATGCTACTGTTGTTAGTAGAAATGTTGGCTTTTGGTATAATACTATTACAATAGATAAGGGTAGTTATAATGGTATAGAGCAGGATATGGTAGTTATTAATTCTAAAGGATTAATTGGTAGGGTAATTAGAACTACTACTTTTACTTCTGATGTTAGACTTATTACTACGAGTGATACTAATAATAAGATATCAGTTCATATTAGTAATGGTGATACTAATTTATATGGTTTAATTAATAATTATAATTATAATGATAATTTGTTAGAGGTAGAAGGTATTAGTAATACTAAGGATGTTAATATAGGAGATTATGTTTATACTTCAGGTCTTGGAGGAGTATTTCCTTCAGGTATATTAATTGGAACGGTTACTGATATATCTACAGACTCCTATGATTTGGCTAAGATAATTAAAGTTAAACCATCCGCAGATTTTAATGATATTAATTATGTTAGTATACTAAAAAGAAAGAGTGTGGAAGAGTGATTATTAGTATAATTTATTTAATATTTTCTTTTATACTAGAAAATATTATGTCTAATGTTTTTACTAGTACTTTATCTAGTATTAGTTGTTTTACTACTATATATACTATTATAGCTTTAGTAGTTATATATCCTTATTTTTATAATTATAAGAAGTATTATTTATTAGTTTTAATATTTGGACTTTTATTTGATATATTATATACTTCTACATTTATATTTAATATGGTTATATTTTTGTTAATAGGTATTGTTATTAAGATACTTAATAATATTTTTTCAGAGAATATATTTATGGCTAATTTGATTAGTTTTATTAGTATAGTTATTTATCATATACTTAGTTATATTATTCTTACTATTATGGGGTATATTGATTATAGTATAATTTTATTATTTAGAATTATAGTTCATAGTATTATTATGACTGTTATATATACTAGTATTAGTTATTTAATTATTAAGGGCTTGTATAATAAGTTTGGTATTAAACATATAAAATAAAAATTTCTTATAAAAAGAAATTTGGTTCATTTTGATAATTAGATGTAGTGGTTACTGAATCTATGTTATCACTTTTAGTTGGAGTTGCTTCTTTGTTTTGAGTAACTTCTTTTTTTATATTGGTACTATTATTAGTATTGGCTCTAGTACTAGTATCTGTTTCGTCTTTGAAGACAGAGGCTATTTTTAACATAGATTTCATATTATTCATCATAGGTCCTACTTCTTTAACGATAGGAATAGCATCTTTTACTACTCCGAGAGTTTTAGAAGCACCATTTAATAGATTAGTAAAACTAAAACCACTAGTGGCTCCTCTTGCAGTACTACCTAGTCCTAATAGGGAACGAAGGCCGCCACTTCTAGTAGTTCCTCTTATACCCATTGTCATTGGATTTATCATACCTCTTGTCATAGGAGGCATTACTGGAGGGTTTATTCCACCTATGAAAGGATAACCAAAATTATTTCCATACATTTATAATACTCCCTTTCTAAAATAATATATGAAAAAGATAAAAAAATGTTAAAAATTTAATAATATATGTTATAATAAAATAAGAGAATAGGTGATAGGTTATGAATGGTAATCAAGTTACTAATAATAATGGAGCTAATTTTAGTTCTAATCAAACTCTTAATGGCAATAGTGCTGTTGCTAAAAAGAGAACTAGGTATAAATATATTGCTTATGATAAGACTGGTAAACAAGTAAAGGGATATTTTGATGCTTTTAGAAAGATGGATGTAGAGTCTTTTCTAGTTACTAATGGCTACAAGATAGTAGAAATAAAGCCTGTTAGTGTCAGTAAGATAGGCTCTTTCTTTACTTTTCAAAATGAAATGAGATATAAAGACTTAGTTTTCTTTTTAACACAGTTATCTACTTATATTAAGTCTGGTATACCTCTTACTGATTCAATATTAATATTAGAAAATCAAACAAAGAATAAAAGACATAAAGAAACATTTAAAAGAATAGGGTATGAACTTAATACAGGAGCTTCTTTTAGTGAAGCTTTATCAAGACAGGGGAATGTTTTTCCTAGATTACTTATTAATATGGTTAAGACTTCGGAGCTTACTGGTAATTTAACAGAGGCTTTAGATGATATGGCTTCTTATTATAAAACTGCGGATACTAATAGAAAGCAAATTATATCAGCACTTACTTATCCTAGTGTTGTACTTGTTATTTCAATAGCAGTACTTACATTTTTACTTATATATATAGTACCTAAGTTTCAATCTATATTTGATCAATTAGGATCTAAGCTTCCTGGGATTACTTTATTCTTAATAGATATGAGTGCTTTTCTTCAAAATAATATAATTAAGATAATACTTGTAATAGCAGCAGTTATTATTATATTAATTGCTATGTATAAGAATATTAAACAGTTTAGATATGCTGTACAATGGTTACTTATGCATATACCAGTAATTAAAGATGTACTTATATATAATGAAGTTATAATGTTTACTAAGACATTTTCTTCATTAGTTAGACACGATGTTTTTATTACTGATAGTATAGAGATGCTTGGTAAGGTTACTAATAATGAAATATATAAATCTATAATAAAAGAGGCTGTTAATAATCTTAGTGTGGGTGCTGGATTATCTAAGGCTTTTGAGAATAAATGGGCTTTTCCTAGAATAGCATATGAGATGCTTCTTACTGGAGAGAAGACAGGTAGATTAGGACCAATGATGGAAAATGTTTCTACCTATTATGAAGAAGAACAGAAGAACTTAGTACAGAGACTTAAGAGTTTAGTAGAACCTGTTATGATAATACTACTTGCTTTTATAGTAGGAATAATATTACTTGCGATATTTATTCCGATGTTTAGTATTTATAGTGATATATTATAGGTGATATAATGGAAATATATATATATATAATGATATTTATATTAGGAAGTTCTATTGGTAGTTTTTTAAATGTTACAGCAATGAGGCTTTCTAATAATCAATCATTACTGTGGCCTTCTAGTCATTGCGATAATTGTAATCATAAGCTTAGATGGTATGAGATGATACCTATATTATCTTATATAATTCAAAGAGGTAAATGTAATTGTTGTAAAAGTAGAATACCTATTAGTGCATTTATTATAGAGTTAGTTACAGGTATTTTGTATATGGTTTCTTATCATTCATTTGGGTTTAGTTATGACTTAGTTATTAGTTTAATATTTATATCTAGTCTTATTGTACTTATAGTTAGTGATATAGAATATATGATAATATTAGATGAAATAATTGCTGTATCTTCGATAGCTATAATAATATTAGATTTAATATTTTTTGGACTTAGTTATACTGCTGATAAAATTGTTAATGGAATACTTGCATTTTTACTTATGTATATGGTAAAATTAATAGGAGATAAAATATTTAAGAGAGAGTCAATGGGTGGGGGAGATATTAAACTTATGTTTTTTTGCGGATTAGTAATTGGCTTTTACTTATCTATATGCAATATATTTCTTGCTACTTTTATTGCCTTTCCAGTAGCTTTGTATATGTTATTTAGAAGAAAAGATAATCTTATACCTTTTGGACCATTCTTAGCTATGGCGGCAATACTTATACATATATCAAAGATTGATATTAATACTGTTATTGATTTACTTATTAAATAATGGAGGGATTATTATATGAAAAAGAAAATATCTATGAAGACTATATATCTTTTGGCTGTTATTGCAGTGGGGTTAGTAGGACTAGGAGTAGGTTCTACTTATGCAGTATTTACTGCGAGTGCTACTATTGATAATCCTATTGCTTTTACATCTAATTTATCTTCTGTTAATGAAATTATTGATACTACTAGTGTTAATATTGGAGCTAATGAAACTAAAACTATTACTTTGAAGGTAGTTAATACTACTTCTTCTACTTTGAATTATGCAGCTTGGTATAATACTGATTTAGAGGGATTGGCTATAGGAGTATCTTCTGATAGTTCTAGTAAAGCTACTGGCACTATTGCTAAGGGTGTTACCAAGGCTATAGATATTATTATTAAGAATGGTTCTACTAATACTACTACTATACAGTTTGGGGTATCTAGTAGTGTAGATCAAATTAGTTTAGGGGCTAAAATGAAAGCTATAACTAATGTAATAGAACCTGATAAAGTAAGTACTACACTAATATTAAATGCTATCGGTAATCTTTATTCAAGCGATAATTCTGTTGATGATGGTTTTGGAAATATCGTTGATATTGATACGACACATTATCTAATGGCTGATCCTTTTAATAATCTTAGATATTTTGGAGCTGATCCTAATAATTATGTTTTATTTAATTGTAAAGAGTATCCGGATACTGATTGTGAAGTTTGGAGAATTGTTGGGATAATAGATAATAAGCTAAGATTGATGAGAGTTGAACCACTTGATCAGCCTTTATCTTGGGATTATGATGTTGGTGTTAGTGGAAGTTCTTCATTTCAAAATGATTGGGAAAATTCAACATTATTCAAGTTTTTAAATGATGCTTATATGATAGGCTCTCAAGTGGTTGAATATCCTACTTATGATTTTGGTACAGTTACATTAGATATGAGTAAATTAGGACTTAAGAATGATGAAACTAGAAGTATGTTGGATTTTGAGGCACTATGGTATTTAAGTTCCTTGGATGGTCTTTCTTTACCGCCTTATCCAATTTATAGTGAAGAACACGATGCAGGTTATAGTTCATGGAATAATTTTAATGTTACAGGAATGCCTATTTCTATACCATATGCATCGGATTATGGTTATGCTGCAGATTTAAGACAATGTACTACTTATCTTGATTCATATTCATCTTGTGTTGGTGGGAATTGGATGACAAGTGTTTTTGCACCGACTACTAATGCTGGATTAAATACTTGGCTAATGACTTCTTATAATGATAGTTCTAGAACGCTTGCGGCAAGCGTAGATACTGAATATAATGTTGTTACGAGTGAGGTACGTGTAGGTGGCGCTATTTATCCAACATTATATTTAAATGATAATGTACTTATGGTTGATGGTGATGGTGATGGAACAGCATCTAATCCTTATAAGTTGTATGTAGGTTAATAGTAAAATATAGTAATGTAAAAGTTAAGAAAGTTAATTACTTTCTTTTCTTTTGATGTAAAAAATGTGTTAATTCCTTGAAAATCAAGAAAAAATACTATATAATGGTTATGGTGGTAATATGGAAGAAATTATTAAAAAGATATATGATTATTCTTTAGAAGATATAATGGGACAAAGTTTTGGAAGATATTCTAAGTATATTATTCAAGACAGAGCCATTCCTGATGTTAGAGATGGACTTAAACCAGTTCAAAGAAGAATATTATATTCTATGTATAAAGAACATAATACTTATGATAAACCTACTAAAAAAAGCGCTAATGCTGTTGGGCTTGTTATGGCTAATTATCATCCTCACGGGGATAGTTCTATATATGAAGCTATAGTTCGTATGAGTCAGTGGTGGAAGAATGAAGCACCTTTAGTAGAAATGCAAGGTAATAATGGTTCTATTGATGGAGATAGTGCTGCTGCTAGTCGTTATACTGAGGCAAGGTTATCTAAAATAGCAGGAGAACTTCTTCGTGATATTGATAAGACAGGAATTGTACCTATGGCTCCTAACTATGATGATAGACTATTAGAGCCTACAGTACTTCCTAGTAGATTTCCTAATTTACTTGTTAATGGTACTACTGGAATAAGTGCTGGTTATGCTACTAATATGCCTCCACATAATTTAGGGGAAGTAATAGATGCAACAATATTTAGAATAGATAACCCTAATAGTAGATTAGAGACAGTTATGAATTATATAAAGGGGCCTGATTTTCCTACTGGTGGTATTATTTTAGGAGTAGATGGTATAAAGAAAGCTTATGAGACAGGTAGAGGTAAAATATTCGTAAGAGCAAATACTAAAATAGAGAAGAATAAGATTATTATTACAGAAATACCTTACGAAGTTAATAAACAAATACTAGTTAGAAGAATGGATGAGATTAGACTAGATAAGAAGATTGATGGTATTGTTGAAGTAAGAGATGAATCTGATAAAGATGGCCTTCAGATAACAGTAGAACTTAAGAAAGATGCTGATGCTAATAATATTCTTAATTATTTATATAAGAATACTGATCTACAAATATCTTATAACTTTAATAATGTTGTTATTGTTAACAGAAGACCTATGCAACTTGGCTTACTTGGCTTATTAGATGCTTATATAGTACATCAAAGAGATGTTGTTTATAAAGCTACTGAGTATGATTTAAAGACTGCGAAAGCAAGTTATCATATTATGGAGGGACTTGTTAAAGCTATATCTATATTAGATGAAGTTATTGCATTAATTAGAAGAAGTAAGAA